>Ga0307375_10000598_pt1 | contig 43888 bp, 36 predicted proteins | sample TR1MG_FD_202531 | JGI IMG/M metagenome (GOLD analysis project Ga0307375, IMG submission 202531) | Soil microbial communities from Risofladan, Vaasa, Finland - TR-1 | ecosystem: Environmental > Terrestrial > Soil > Coastal area > Acid sulfate soil | place: Finland: Risofladan, Vaasa | collected...
AAATAAAAATGGGCTAGGCGAATATCACCTAACCCATTGAATTGATGGTGCGCCCGGAGCGATTCGAACGCCCGACCCCTTGGTTCGTAGCCAAGTACTCTATCCAGCTGAGCTACGGGCGCGCACTTACAGATTTACCTTGGCGGAGAGGGAGGGATTCGAACCCTCGATACAAGTTTAAGCTCGTATGCGCCCTTAGCAGGGGCGTGCCTTCGACCTCTCGGCCACCTCTCCGAAGGCCGCGCATAATAGAGTAACCTACCTGAAAGGTCAAACGATTATGCGTCTTCCTGGTCGAGACCGAAGGCTTTGTGCAATACACGCACGGCAAGTTCCAGATATTTTTCGTCGATGACCACGGAAATCTTGATTTCCGAAGTGGAGATCATCTGGATATTGATGCCCTCTTCCGCCAGTGTGCGGAACATCTTGCTGGCAATGCCGACGTGCGAACGCATCCCGACACCGACCACGGATACCTTCGCCGCCTTGTTGTCGCCGATGACATCGCGTGCGCCGATGTGCGGCTGCACTTTGTTCTTCAGGATGTCCATCGCCTTGGCGAATTCATTGCGATGCACGGTGAAGGAAAAGTCGGTGGTGCCGTCCACGCCGACGTTCTGGATGATGATATCCACGTCGATGTTGGCGTCAGAGATCGGGCCGAGAATCTGGTAGGCGATACCGGGCTTGTCGGGCACGCCCATCACGGTGATTTTTGCTTCGTCGCGATTGAACGCGATCCCGGAAATAATGGCTTGTTCCATTTTGTCGTTATCCTCAAAAGTAATCAGCGTGCCTTCGCCTTCTTCTTCGAAGCTGGACAGCACGCGCAGCTTGACCTTGTATTTGCCGGCAAATTCAACAGAACGAATCTGCAGCACCTTGGAGCCCAGGCTGGCCATCTCCAGCATCTCCTCGAAGGTGATGGTTTTCAGGCGGCGCGCCTCGGGAACCATGCGCGGGTCGGTGGTGTAAACACCATCCACATCGGTGTAAATCTGGCATTCGTCGGCGCGCAGTGCGGCCGCGATCGCCACACCCGTGGTATCCGAGCCGCCGCGCCCCAGCGTGGTGATGTTGCCGTGTTCATCCACGCCCTGAAATCCTGCCACTACAACAACGCAGTCTTTGTCCAGATCGGCACGTATGCTTTGCTCGTCGATGGCAACAATCCGCGCCTTGGTAAAGGCGCTGTCGGTGAGTATCTTGACCTGCGCGCCGGTGTAGCTCTTGGCGTTCAGCCCCTGTTCCTTCAGCGCCATCGCCAGCAGGCCGATGGTGACCTGCTCGCCGGTGGAGATGATCACATCCAGTTCGCGCGGGTCGGGGTGCTTCTGGATCTCGTGTGCAAGTCCGATCAGGCGATTGGTCTCGCCGCTCATCGCGGAAACCACCACCACCACCTGATGCCCAAGCGCCTTGAATTTGGCGACGCGCCGCGCGACGTTCTTGATGCGTTCAGGATTGCCGACCGATGTTCCACCGTACTTCTGGACTATGAGTGCCACGTTTTTTCCATGCCTGACTTGAAAAGAGGCGCGATTTTAGCTCAATTGGCCGAAAAAAACGAGGCGACGATTAAAGCTCGTAGCCTGTAGCGGGTTGCTTGTAGCTCTCAAACCAAACACAAACAGCACACCCAAAAATCGGCCACCCGCTACAAGCCACCGGCTACAAGCTATACTCCCCCCATGACAGAAATCACTCCGCGCAACATTCCCGCGCAAGCCGAGCAACAGCTGAGAGACAGCGGTTATTCGCCAGCCTTGGCGAAGATTTTCGCGGCGCGAGGAGTCACGGACAGCAAACAGCTGGATACCGCCCTTGCCGGACTGCTGCCTTTTGACAACCTGAAAAATGTCACCGAAATGGCACGCTTGCTGGCTGATGCGATTGCCGCAAAAAAGAAACTCATGGTTATCGCCGACTACGATGCCGACGGCGCAACTGCCTGTGCCGTCGCGGTACGCGGCCTGCGCGCGTTCGGCGCGCAGATCGATTTCATCGTGCCGAACCGCTTCGAATACGGCTACGGCCTGACGCCGGAGATCGTGCACCTGGCTGCGAAAGGGTCGCCGCATAGCGGCGGGGTACCCAACGGCGTCCCCCTTGCGGGGGCCTTCCAATCCAAACCGGACATTCTGATCACCGTGGACAACGGGATCGCGAGCGTGGAAGGCGTGGCCGAGGCCAACCGGCTGGGCATGCAGGTATTTGTTACCGACCACCACCTTCCCGGCGATGAATTGCCGGACGCAACATGTATTGTCAATCCCAACCAGCCCGGCTGCGCATTTCCCAGCAAAAATCTGGCCGGTGTTGGTGTGATGTTTTATGTGCTGCTGGCGCTGCGTGCCGAGCTGCGGACGCGCGGCGCTTTTGCCGGGCATGCAGAACCCAGGCTCGCCGGTCTGCTCGACTTGGTCGCATTGGGAACAGTCGCCGACGTGGTCAAGCTGGACCAGAACAATCGCATTCTGGTACAGCAGGGATTACAGCGCATCCGTGCCGGACGTGCTTGTGCCGGTATCAACGCGCTGTTGCAGGCGGCAAAAAAGGATACTGCGCGGACATCCAGCCAGGATCTGGGCTTTACCGTCGGGCCGCGCCTGAATGCGGCAGGCCGGCTGGACGACATGAGCCTCGGCATCAACTGTCTGTTGACCGATGATGCATCTACCGCACTACAGATCGCCGCCAAGCTCGACGCACTCAATCGCGAGCGGCGCAGCATTGAAACCGATATGCAGGACAATGCGCTGGCGTCACTGGAAGGTATCGATCCGTCCGACAATTTCAGTCTCGTGCTGTTCGACGAGTCCTGGCATCAGGGCGTGATCGGCATTCTTGCGTCGCGTCTCAAGGATAAATTCCACCGCCCGACCATCGCGTTCGCACGCGCAGCAGAAGGGGAAATAAAAGGCTCCGGGCGTTCCATCGCCGGACTGCATCTGCGCGATGCGCTGGACCTGGTCAGCAAGCGCCATCCCGCACTGATCAGGAAATTCGGCGGGCATGCTGCAGCGGCCGGACTCAGTATCGCCGAGTCCGACTTTGCCGCCTTTGTCAGCGCGTTTGAAGAAGTCGCCGGCAGCCTGCTCGATCAGAACGACCTGGCGCAACGCATCGAAACCGATGGCGCGCTGGATGTTGCCGAAATGAATCTGGACATCGCCCGCCTGCTGGATGAACAGGTCTGGGGACAGGGCTTCCCTGCCCCGCAATTCAGTAATGACTTGATCGTGCACAACCAGCGCGTGGTCGGCGAGAAGCATCTGAAGTTGCGTCTTGGCATAAAAGGAAAAATCATCGAGGCGATATTGTTCGGACACAACGAGCCATTGCCCGAGCGGATCCATGCCGTGTACAGCCTGAGCGTCAATGAATACAATGGCACACAGAGCCTGCAACTTATTGTCCGGCACTGGCAGAACGCAAAGGGTTAAGGCAATGGAAACTGTTTTTCAACTCAACAACAACGGCATCGAAACCTTGCCGCAGTTCATCACCAGCCTGGCCATCGGTCTGTTGATCGGACTGGAACGCGAGCGCAACCCCTCGGCCAAGGCCGGGTTGCGTACCTTCGCGCTGGTTGCCATGTTCGGCACGCTGTCCGCGCTGCTCTCGACCAAACTCGACACACCCTGGCTGCTGATCGCCGGTCTGCTTGCCGTGGCCGGCATGATCATCGCGGCATACCACAACAAGCCTGCCGAAGCAGATGACCCGGGCACCACCACCGTCATCGCCTTGCTGCTGTGCTACGGGTTGGGCGCCATGATCTGGTATGGTCTTGCCAAGCTGGCCGTGATGCTGGCTATCGCTGTCACCGCCCTGCTCTATTTCAAACCCGAGTTGCGCGGCATATCGCAGCGTCTCACGCGCAGCGATCTGGTGGCCGTGCTGCAATTTTCCGTGCTGACTTTTATCGTGCTGCCGATACTGCCGGACCAGAACTACGGCCCATACGATGCCCTCAATCCGCATCAGGTCTGGCTGATGGTGGTACTGATCTCCGGCATCAGTCTGGCGGGTTATACCGCGCTGCATGTGGTGGGAACCCGTTATGGTGCGCCATTGCTGGGTTTTCTCGGCGGTCTCGTTTCCAGCACCGCGACCACTCTGCTCTATGCAAAAAACAGCAAGAGCAACCCGGCCATGTCGCAACTCGCCGCCTCGATCATCGTCATTGCCAGCATGGTGGTATTGCTGCGTCTGCTGGTACTCAGTGCCGTGGTCGCCTATGATGCGCTGGCTGGCCTGCTGCCGGTGCTTGCGGGCGGCTTCCTGTTCGGCCTGGTCGTCGCGCTGTACAGCTGGCGCAAGACAATCTATGCAACGAAACTCAATATCCCGGAAACGTCCAACCCCGCCGAACTGCGTACTGCCCTCGGCTTTGGCCTGTTATATGTGATCGTGTTGCTGGGTGCGGCATGGATGCAGGACTTTGCGGGCAGCCGCGGCCTGTATGTGGTGGCTTTGGTGTCGGGGTTGACCGATGTCGATGCGATCACGCTTTCCAGCCTGCGCCTGTTCAATCTCGGTCAATTGAGTCAACACCAGGCTGCCACCTCGATTGCCCTCGCTTTCATCTCCAACCTCGCCTTCAAATTCGGGATGGTGATATTCATCGGCGGAAAAAACCTTGCCAGGTATGTCGCCACCGGCTTTGTCGCGATGGCCTGCGGAGCGCTGCTCGGCCTGTTTGCGCTATAATCGCGCCCCTCTTCAGCAAGCGACAACGACAAAACAATGGAAGCCGAACAACTCAACGCCCTCTCCAACCAACTGCAAGACCTGAGTCTGCGCAGCGCAGAATTACGGAGGTATCTTTGACTACGATGCCAAGCAGGAGCGCCTGACCGAAGTATCCGAACTCGCCGAAGATCCCGCCATCTGGCAGGATGCCAAACGCGCGCAGGACCTGGGTCGCGAACGCAAGATGCTGGAAGGCGTGGTGCTCGGCCTCGGCAAGATCCAGCAGGACCTCAGCGATGCAGGCGAACTGTTCGAGATGGCCCAGGCGGAAAACGACGACGACAGTCTGAACAGCACCGCAGCGGATATCCAGGACATCGAGAAGCGCGTCGCGGCCATGGAATTCCGCCGCATGTTCTCCCACCCGATGGACCCGAACAACTGCTTCGTCGATATCCAGGCCGGTTCCGGCGGAACCGAAGCCCAGGACTGGGCATCCATGCTGCTGCGCATGTATCTGCGCTACTGCGAACGCAAGGGCTTTACGGTCGAAGTGCTGGAACAATCCGACGGCGAAGTCGCGGGCATCAAGGGCGCGTCTCTCAAGGTAAGCGGCGACTATGCCTACGGACACCTGCGCACCGAGACCGGCGTGCACCGCCTGGTGCGCAAATCGCCGTTCGACTCCGGCAACCGCCGCCACACCTCGTTCTCCAGCGTGTTCGTCTACCCCGAAGTGGACGACTCCATCGAGGTCGAGATCAACCCCGCCGACCTGCGCGTGGACACCTATCGAGCCAGCGGTGCGGGTGGCCAGCACATCAACAAGACCGACTCGGCGGTGCGCATCACCCACCTGCCGACCAACATCGTGGTGCAGTGCCAGAGCGACCGCTCGCAGCATCGCAACCGTGCCGAAGCGATGGCAATGCTAAAATCGCGTCTCTACGAAGAAGAATTGCGCAAGCGCAATGAAGAAAAACAGGTGCTGGAAGACGGGAAATCCGACATCGGTTGGGGCCACCAGATCCGCAGCTATGTGCTCGACCAGTCGCGCATCAAGGATCTGCGCACCAATCACGAGGTCGGCAACACCCAGGGCGTGCTGGATGGCGACCTGGACGATTTCATCTCGGCCAGTTTGAAGCAAGGCGTTTAACCAGAATTAATAATTTGAGATCTGTTATGACTACCGAAGATACCCTACCACCCTCCGACGAAAACCAGATCTTCGCGGAACGCCGCAGCAAGCTCAGCGCGATACGCCAGGCAGGTGTCGCTTTCCCGAACGATTTCGAGCGCAAGCATCTGGCCGGCGATCTGCATGCCGAATTCGGGGCGCAAACCCATGACGAACTGGAGGCATTGCAGATTCACGTTGCGGTGGCCGGGCGCATGATGTTGAAACGCGTGATGGGCAAGGCCAGCTTCGCCACGGTGCAGGACATGAGCGGGAAGATACAGTTGTTCATCAGCAACAACGACACCGGCGAGGAAGCGCACAGCGCATTCAAGCATCATGACCTCGGCGACATCCTGGGTGCTACGGGGGTTTTGTTCAAGACCAAGACCGGCGAGCTTTCCGTGCGGGTCACGCAAGTGCGATTATTGACCAAGGCGCTGCGTCCGCTGCCGGAAAAATTCCACGGCCTGTCCGATCAGGAGCAGAAATACCGCCAGCGTTACCTCGACCTGATCACCAACGAGGACACGCGCAAGGTGTTCATCACGCGCACCAGGATCATTCAGGCGATACGCGAATTTTTCATCCGCAACGGCTATCTGGAAGTCGAGACGCCGATGATGCACCCGATCCCCGGCGGCGCCGCGGCCAAGCCGTTCGAGACGCATCACAACGCGCTGGACATGAAGATGTATCTGCGCATCGCGCCGGAGCTGTACCTGAAACGCCTGGTGGTGGGCGGCTTCGAGAAGGTGTTCGAGATCAACCGCAACTTCCGCAACGAGGGCCTTTCCACGCGCCACAATCCCGAATTCACCATGCTGGAATTCTACGAGGCGTACCGCGATTACAAATACCTGATGGACTTCAGCGAAAGCCTGTTCCGCGAAGTGGCGCAAAAGGTTCTGGGCAGGACGCTGATCAGCTACCAGGGCAAGGAACTGGATCTGGGCCAGCCATTCCATCGGTTGACGATGGTGCAGGCAATCCAGAAATATCATCCGCAATTCACCACCGCGCAGCTCAACGACCGCGAGTTCGTGATTGCCGAACTGGAAGACCTGAAGGCGAAATACAAGTCGCATGACGGCATCGGCGGCCTGCAACTGTCGCTGTTCGAAGAACTGGCCGAGGCGCAGTTGTTCGAGCCGACTTTCATCATCGACTACCCGGTGGAGGTCTCACCTTTGGCGCGCAGCAGCGACAAGAATCCGGCGATCACCGAGCGTTTCGAACTGTTCATCGTCGGACGCGAAATCGCCAACGGTTTCTCGGAATTGAACGACGCGGAAGACCAGGCCGCGCGTTTCGACGCCCAGGTCGCGGCCAAAGAGGCCGGGGACGAGGAAGCGATGTTCAAGGACAGCGACTACGTGCGCGCGCTGGAATACGGTTTGCCTCCCACCGCCGGGGAAGGCATCGGCATCGACAGGCTGGTGATGCTGCTGACCGACAGCGCCAGCATACGCGATGTGATCCTGTTCCCGCACATGCGGCCGGAGTGACCGTGACTGGCCTGCTGCGTGACCAATCTGCTGCGTTGCGTGCTCGCCTGCTCCTCGCCTACCCATTAAGGTATGTCTCGTCGCGTGCTGCGCGGCGCCTTGCAGCTTGGCCTACTCGCGACGGCCATTCGCAGTCACTCATCACTATTTATGCTGACTCCCGAAATTAAGGATCGCTTATTGCAGCAATACCCGATGCTGCGTGAACTGCCGGCCGCTGATCGGGCCGAGTTGCTGACAACGGCAAGTGTGACGCATCTGCCCGCGGGAACGGTGGTTTTCGATGAGGACCAGGTGTGCCAGGGTTTCCCGATGCTGCTGTCAGGCAACATCCGCGTCATCAAGGCCGCACCGAACGGGCGGGAATTGCAACTGTATCGCGTCATGCCGGGCGAGAGCTGCATCCTCACCAGCAGCTGCCTGCTTGGCAACACGCGCTATCACGCGCGCGGCATCACAGAACAGGCTGTGGAGATGGTGCTGCTGCCGGCGACCGCCTTCCATGCCCTGCTCGAAAAACAGGAATCGTTCCGGGGTTACGTTTTTCACCTGTTCTCCGATCGCCTCACCGACCTGATGCAACTGGTTTCTGCCGTGGCATTTCAAAAGCTGGACCAGCGCCTGGCGGCTCTGCTGATCAACAAGCCCAATCCTGTACACGCCACCCATCAGTCGCTGGCCGACGAACTGGGCAGCGCGCGGGAGATCGTCAGCCGTTTGCTCAAAGGCTTTGCCGAACAGGGCTGGGTCAAACTGGGGCGGGAGCAGATCGATATCACCGATGCGGCGGCACTCAAAAAATTCGCCGATCTCTAGAGACGGAACCCTCGCGCGCACAGTAGTTGTGTGATTTTTATCACAGACAAGCCGGATCAAACCAACTATGCTGTGCACTTCCTAAATCAAATTCCAAGGAGATCAAAATGAAAGTCAACGAAGGAACAATCGATCGCGCATTGCGCGTAATTGTCGGTCTGGTATTGATCGGGCTGGCAGCCAGCGGAACGGTGGGCGTGTGGGGCTGGATCGGCGTGCTGCCACTCGTAACCGGCCTCGTCGGCATCTGCCCGGCATATGCCATCTTCGGCATGAGCACCTGCCCGATGAAAAAATCATAATCCGGCTATCCCCGCCAAGCCCGACGGCCGGAACGGTCTGTCGGGCGTTTTTTTGTCCGTTCAGTCTGCACGCAAACTCACCGGGGCGCCCTTTACAAAGACAGATACAGTACATTACATTAACGGCATGAAACTCCTCCTGCTGCTATCCCTGTTATTGCTCGGGGCATGTGCATCAACCAAAGACAATGTGCGGGCACATGAAGCCGGCAGCCCCGCCATCGCCAGGAAACTCACTTCTTACGCAGACAGTCTGATCGGCACGCCGTACAAATATGGCGGCCACTCTCCAAGATCCGGATTCGATTGCAGCGGTTTCGTCGACTATGTGTTTCGGCATTCGGCGCATGTATCGCTGCCGCATAATGCACGGAAAATAAGCCGGCATGGATTGCCAGTCCAGATGTCGCAGCTGCGCGAGGGCGATCTGGTGTTCTACGACACCAACAATCAGCCTTTTTCACACGTCGGGATCTACCTGGGCAACCATCGCTTCATTCATGCACCCAGCAGCGGCGGCAGAGTACGCACGGAAAACATGCGCGAGGCTTACTGGGAAAAACACTACAACGGCGCGCGGCGCATTGTTTTGCGCGATTGAACCTTGCGTGCCTCTTTCAGTGCCTCCGCCAACTGGAACACCGACATCGCATAATAGTCGCTGTTGTTGTAACGCGTGATGACCTCAAAGTTGTTGAACACCAGCCAGAACTCCTTGCCGTCCCCCACCGTAAAATCGATCAGGCGCGCAGTCTGATCCTGGGCCGATTTCACGGTCGGCGTTATTCCGGACATCGACCATGCCGCGACTGTGCGCGGGGTGGTGATATCTCCGGCACAGATGTCCTCGCTGACCTGCGCACGCACCGCAATCGGCGCTATCGCCGGGATGCGGCTCTTATGTGGTGACTTTCCCGCGCCCGCCGATTGCTCCAAAGGTTGGCTGGTCCAGCCAAAAGCTTTCAGGTAATTTGCGACACTGCCTATCGCGTCCCCGTCTTCACGCAGCAAATTGATCTTGCGATTGCCGTTGAAATCCACCGCATAGACGCGATAGCTGCTCGGCATGAATTGCGGGATCCCCAGCGCACCGGCGTAAGAGCCGCGTATGGCAAGCAAATTGAACTGTTGTTCGCGTGCCAGCAGCAGGAAATTCTCCAACTCGCTGCGGAAGAAATCGGCACGCGGCGGATAGTCGAATGCCAGCGTGGTCAGTGCATCAATGGTGCGGAAATTGCCTGCATCCTGGCCATAGATGGTTTCCACACCGATCACGGCGACAATGATATCTTGCGGCACGCCGTATTTTCGCTCGGCGTGCTGCAGGGTTTTCCGGTATCTGTGCCAGAATTCCAAACCCAGCCTGATGCGTTGCGGGTTGACAAAGTTCGCACGATATTCCAACCATGGCTTGGCGGTGGCGGGGCGGGAAATGGCATCCAGCACCGGCTGAACAAGCTCGGCATGGGCAAACACGCTTTCAAGTTCGCTATGCTTGAATTTATGCTTGGCAACCATTTGGTCAATGAATTCAGGTATCCCGGGCAACTCAACCGAGTGAGCGGAAGGTACTGCAAGAAACAGCGCCAGCAAAGTAAAGGCGTGGATAAATTTCATAATGTGTGGATTCTAACCGATGGATGCTCGACAGACAGTCTCAACTGCTGTTAAATTCCATGTTTTGCTCGGCCAGAAACAGGCGCGGCCACAAACTTCACCTGCCTGCAAAACTCAACCCATCAAGCAATTGCTGAAAGAACCCTAGCCATGAACACAACGACTCAACATCATCGCCTCATCATTCTCGGTTCCGGTCCGGCCGGATATACCGCCGCAGTTTACGCCGCACGCGCCAACCTCAATCCGGCACTGATTACCGGCCTGGCCCAGGGCGGCCAAATGATGACCACCACCGACGTGGATAACTGGCCTGCCGATCCGATGGGCGTGCAAGGCCCGGAATTGATGGCGCGCTTCCAGCAGCACGCCGAGCGTTTTCACACCCAGATGATTTTCGACCATATCCATACTGCCAAGCTGCAACAAAAACCTTTCCTGTTGATCGGCGATGCCGGGACTTACACTTGCGATGCGCTGATCGTCGCCACCGGGGCTTCGGCACAATATCTCGGCCTGCCTTCCGAGGAAGCCTTTATGGGACGCGGCGTTTCCGGCTGCGCGACCTGCGACGGATTCTTCTACAAAGAACAGGATGTCGCCGTGGTGGGCGGCGGCAATACCGCCGTGGAAGAAGCCCTGTACCTGTCCAACATCGCCAGACATGTCACCCTGGTGCACAGGCGCGACACCTTCCGCGCCGAGCGCATCATGGTCGATCACCTGATGGAAAAAGTGAAAGAAGGAAAAATCTCGCTGCAACTCAACAGCACGCTGGACGAAGTGCTGGGCGATGCCAGCGGCGTGACGGGCATGCGCGTCAAACTCGTGCAGAACGGCGAAACCCGGGACATCGCGCTGCAGGGCGTATTCATCGCCATCGGGCACAAGCCCAATACCGACATCTTCACCGGGCAACTGGAAATGAACAACGGCTATATCCAGACGCGCGGCGGTTCGAATGGCAATATCACTGCCACCAGCATATCCGGCGTGTTCGCGGCCGGCGATGTGCAGGATCAGATCTATCGCCAGGCGGTCACCAGTGCCGGAACGGGTTGCATGGCTGCGCTGGACGCGGACAAGTATCTGGCCTCGCTAACCAAATCCTGAATCGTCATTTCTGCACAACTACGGCGCATGTTGTGAAGAAGACCGCAAAAAACCAAACCGGCAAGATAGCGCCCGAAGATGCCGCGCTGTTCCGCGCGGCAGTCGGCGAAGTGCAGCCGCTACCGGAACAAAACCGTATCACGCCACAACCTGTCCCGCGCCAACCGCTGCTTGACTTCGCGGCAACGCCAGTGGCAATACCGGATACGCTTTCCGATTTCGCGGCTGAAAAAGCACCGGATGAATTTTTGAGCAACGGCCTGTCGCGCATGACCCTGCGCAAGCTGCGGCGGGGAACCTGGCCGATCCAGGACAGCCTGGACCTGCATGGCAACAACACCGACGCGGCGCGCAAACTGTTACAGGAGTTCTTGCATGAAGCGACACAGCGCAACCTGCGCTGTGTGCTGGTGATACATGGCAAGGGACTGAACAGCCAGGGCGGCGAAGCGGTATTGCGCGAGCTCACGCGCCACTGGCTCACCCAGCATCGGCAGGTATTGGGATATTGCGACGCTCAACCCCGGAATGGCGGCAGCGGTGCGGTACTGGTTCTGCTAAAGACCGGTTGCTAGGTTTTTTTGCTCATTACATACATCATGTACTCAAAGAACATTTCACACCAATCCTGGTCGTTTTCCTTGAGCGATTGGAGCAGTTTTTGGACCTCCGTCACAGGCCAATTCGGGTTGTACGACACCAGCATGTTCTCCGGGTAGATTTCGAGCGACACGCTGAGGCGGTCCGCCATTTTCTTGATCCCATTCAGCATCAGCAAAATATCCTTGTCGGATTCAACTTCGGCAGTCAAATCCCCGTACATTTTTGGATGCTGCTTGGTAAATTCGATGAATTTGGTGAGTATGTAAAAAAATTCGCCTTTGTTGTCCTTGCTCACCGCATCACCCATCATGAACGGCATCACCGACAATTCCAGCCAGTAATAACCCAGCTTGGGATTGCGATGTTTGGACACGCTGATGTAACCGTTGCGAGCCTTGGCGCGCTGGATGACATCATCCAGCAACAATTTTTCCGAGCCGCGCGTGGCGATTTCCCTGCCCTCCAGCACACTGGGCCTGAACAGAAGGAAACTGGGGAAATCGTCGTAAAGCTTGCCGGTATGATTGTGATCGTGAAAATAGGCATTGAACAGCTTCAATACCGCCTCGTCACTTTTTTCCGCAACCTTATTGGTTTTACTGGGAGCTGCCCCGCCCTTGCTTTCCTGCATAAAACAAATCCCCGTGTTTCATTAAATTCGGTACATCCAATACGTTTGCAATCATACATCCACATGCTAGACTCATGTGCGATTCGGCTGAATTTTTTCGGCCGGAATTGATTTCAATCAAAATTACCTTTCCGGGAATAATGACATGGGCAAATTTCTGCTGATTTTCTTGATACTGGCCAGCGCAAACGCCTCAGCCGAGGTCAATAAATGGGTGGATGACCAGGGTCGTGTGCATTATTCGGACCAGGCGCCGCCACCCGAGGTGCAGGCAAGAGCATTGCGTTCAGCATCCGAAGGCACAGTGAGCGCAAGCGGTGTGGCCGGGACCGGAGAGCCCACCTTTGTTCAGCAGGAAGCCGCATTGAAAAAAGAGCAGCGAGCGAAACAGGCTGCTGCCGAACAAGCCGCGCAGAAGCAGGCCGCTGCAGATGCACTCAAAGCCAAATGCGACAGCGCACAACAAAATCTGCGGACATTGCAGTCGGGCGCGCGCATGATGGAGATCGATGCCAGCGGCGAGCGTTCCTTCATAGACGACTCGCAACGCCAGCAACGCATCGAGAAGGCCCAGCAGGACATCAGCAATCTCTGCAAATAATCCCTAGGCGACCAGCTGTTCGTCGCGCATCCGCAACGCTTCCTCGATGTCCACCGCCACCACCTTGGATACGCCCTTCTCCTGCATGGTCACGCCTACCAGTTGCTGCGCCAGCTCCATGGTGATCTTGTTGTGGCTGATGAACACGAACTGGGTGTGCTGAGACATCTTCCTGATCAGCGCGCACAGCCGCTCGGTATTGGTATCGTCCAGCGGCGCATCCACTTCGTCGAGCAGGCAGAACGGCGCGGGATTGAGCTGGAACAGCGAGAATATCAGCGCGATCGCGGTGAGGGCTTTTTCCCCGCCGGACAGCAGGTGAATCGAGCTGTTTTTCTTGCCGGGCGGCTGCGCCATCACCTGCACGCCGCTGTCGAGTATCTCTTCACCGGTCAGCACCAGGCGCGCTTCGCCGCCCGCGAACAGCACCGGGAACATCTCCGACAAATGCTGGTTGACCTGGTTGTAGGTGTCCATCAACAGTTCGCGTGATTCCTTGTCGATGCGGCGTATCGCATCTTCCAGCGTCGCCATCGCCTCGTTCAGATCCCTGGCCTGTGCATCCAGATAGGCCTTGCGCTCGGTCGCAACCTGCAGCTCCTCGAGTGCCGCGAGATTCACCGCACCCAATGCCTCGATGTCGGCATTCAGCCGGTTCAATTCGCTTTGCAACGCATTCGGCCTGTTGTTGCCGGTCTCCAGCAACGGCAGCAGCACCTGTTCATCCACACCCTGCAACTGCTCGGACCATTGCTCGAAATGCAGACGCGCTTCCTGCTCCTTGAGCGTCAACTCGCCCAGTTTCTCGCGTAGCGGGTTCAGCCTGTGCTCGCAGGCCATGCGCTCCTGCTCCTGCTTTTGCAGGGTGACGGTGGCGTTTTCCAGAATGTTGCGCGCTTCGCCCAGCGCCTGTTCGCAAGTTTGGCGCACCAGCAGTGCCGCCTGCAATTGCTGTTGTGCCGAGTCATCCTCGCTGGCCGAGAGATCCTCGCGCAATTGCGCCAGGTTCTGCTCGAACTGCGCCAGCGCACCGGTGATCTGCTCGACATTGTGCTGCAGATCGGTGATTTTCTCGGTGCAGGTCTTGGCAAAGAAATGGGCTTCCTGCAGGGCGTGCTGCGCCTGCTGCGCACGGCTGCGTTGTTCGCGCAACGCGATATCGCTGGCGTTGGCATGGCGCTGTGCCTCGTCGACCTGCGCATAGAAGGCCGCGATCTGCTCGCGCAGTATCGCCATCTGTTCGTCTATGCCAGCCTGCTGGCGCTGTTCCGTACCAAGCAGGTCGGTCACTTCCTGCATCTCGCGCTCTATCTGCGCGGCACGTTCCACGCTGCGCTCGTGCGCCTGATTGAGCTTGAGTATGTTCATTTGCAAACCGTGCAGGCGTTGCTGCAATTCGTTGCCCGAGGTGCGTAGCGGCGCGATCTGGATATCGATGGACTGATAATGCTGCTCGGCTTTGGCGACTTGCCCGCGGGAATACTCCGCGTTGCGGTTCTGCTCGGCCAGCTCCGTTTCCAGTTTCTCTATTTCGCGCTGCCTCGCCAGCACACCGTGCAACTGGCTGTCCGGCGCGTGAAACAGCACGCTGTGCGCACCGATCAAATGTCCCTGCGGCGTGACGAACCAGCCGCCCGCCGGCAACTGCGCGCGCTGCGCGTAACCCTGCGCCAGATCCGCCACGGCATACACATGGGTCAACCAGTCGCGCAGCGCCGGGAGCACCTGTGCGTCCTGGCATTGCACATAACTCAACAGGGTCTTCAACCGGGCAGGATCGTTATCGTCATGCCCGTTGCCGGAAGGCGCGAACGTGCCCGATGGCGAAAACAGGGCGAGCTTCGCCGGAGGGGCGTCGCTCCACGCGGCAGCGCCATCCAGAGACGGCAGGGACAGCGCGTTCAGCCGTTCGCGCAACACCGCTTCGAGCGCGTCTTCCCAGCCCGCCTCGATGCGTATCGCTTGCCACAGGCGCGGTTTGTTGTCCAGTTGATGCTGCTGCAGCCAGGCATTGAGGTTCTTGTCGCTGTCGATCTGGCGCTGCAACTGCTGCAAGGCATGCAGCCTGGCCTCGGTCTGGGCCAGAATGCGTTCCTGCTGTTGCAGCGATTCGCGCTGGTTGCGCCGCTGCGTATCGGCCAGCGGCAACTGTTCCTGCAAAAGTGCCAGCTTCTCGATCTGTTCGGCGCGCTCCATTTCGAGCTCGGCCACCTGTTGCTGCGCCAGTTGCAGCGCGCCGCCGTCCGCGCCCGGCAGATTGTCTTTTTCCAGCATCAAGCGCAGGCGGCGGGAATCCAGCTGCTGGATGTTGCGTTGCAGGTTGGCATGCTGCGTATCGGCCAGTTGCAGCTGCTGTTGCAGCAACAATTGTTCGCGCTGGAGTTCGTTGTGGCGCTCCTGCGCGATGCGCGCGGAATCTTCCGCCTGCGGCAGGTTCTGCCCTTCCAGTTGCGCGAGCTGCTCGGCCTCGCTCACCTTGGCGCCGGCCCCATCCTGCTGGCGCTGCCAGTGTTCCAGCAGCGTATGCACGCCCTGGCGCTGGTGTTTCTGCTGTTCGATCTGTTTTTCCGTATTGGCGAGCTGCTGCGTCATGCGCTGGCGCTGCTCGGTGATGTGCTTGATGTGCTGCTCCAGCCGCGCGATCTCCGCATTCGCCGTGTACAGTTCGCCCTGCTTGACGTGCAGTGCGTCGGAAAGCTGGTAATGCCCGCTGCGCGCGGTTTCGAGCTGGTTTTCGATTTCGCGCAGGCGCGCGGTTTCGCCTTCGAGTTCGGTGCGGGTCTTCTCGGTGCCCTGCGCGAACCGGATGCGCTGCGTTTCGGCTTCCTGTTTCTTGACCAGCCAGAACAACTGTTGCGTGGTGTCGCGCTGCGTTTCCAGCGCGCGGTACTGCTTCGCCACCTCGGCCTGCTCGCCCAGATGAACCAGCTGTTTTTCCAGTTCCTGCAGGATGTCGCTGACGCGCAAAAGATTGTCGCGCGTATCGCCGATACGCAATTCCGTTTCGCGGCGGCGGTCGCGGTATTTGGAAACGCCCGCGGCTTCCTCGAGAAAGATGCGCAACTCTTCGGGTTTGGCCTCGATGATGCGCGAGATCATGCCCTGCTCGATGATCGCGTAGGCGCGGGCGCCCAGCCCGGTGCCGAGGAATATGTCGGTGATGTCCTTGCGCCGCACGTGCTGGTTGTTGATGTGGTAACTGGACTCGCCGTCGCGCTGCAGCACGCGCTTGATCGAGATCTCCGCATAGCTGGCCCACTGCCCGTTCGCCTTGCCCAGCGAATTGTCGAAGACCAGTTCTACGCTGGCGCGCGACACCGGTTTGCGCTTGCTGGAGCCGTTGAAGATCACGTCCTGCATGGTCTCGCCGCGCAGCGCGGAAGCCTTGGACTCGCCCAGCACCCAGCGCAGCGCGTCGATCACGTTCGATTTGCCGCAGCCGTTCGGCCCGACCACGCCCACGATCTGCCCCGGCAGCGAAATGTGCGTGGGATCGACGAAGGACTTGAAACCGGCTAACTTAATCTGGGAAAGGCGCAATTGGCAACAGTCTTAACGTTATAATTATGCCTATTCTAACCGAAGCGGAACACTACACAAAATGAGCTCGCAACCCTCGAAAAACCTGGAAACCTTCCCCAACCCGAGCCCGCGGCGCGACTACCATATCCACATGGAGATCCCCGAGTTCACCTGCCTGTGTCCCAAGACCGGCCAGCCCGATTTTGCCACGCTGGTGCTGGATTACATCGCGGACCAACAGTGCATCGAACTGAAAAGCCTCAAGCTGTATATCTGGTCGTTCCGCAACGAGGGGCATTTTCATGAGGATGTCACCAACCGCATCCTGGACGACCTGGTCGCCGCTATCCAGCCGCGCTTCATGCGCCTGACTGCTAAGTTCTACGTGCGCGGCGGCATCTTCACCAACGTGATCGCCGAACACCGCAAGCCGGACTGGCAGCCTGCGCCGCACGTCGAGTTGAACCGGTTCGACACGCAGTCGAACACCAGATAAGGAAGGGAAAAGGGTGAAGGCTCAAGGGAAAGAGCTTCCGTCCTGCACCGTCTTTCTCCCTTTTCCGTTTAACATTTCCCCCTTCTCTGTATGAAATACTTCCTCGGCCTGGACTTCGGCACTTCCGGTGCTCGTGCCTGCGTCATCGACAACAACAAGGCTGTCGTCCACGAGCAGCGCGTCGCCCACCCGAATGCCGCTCAACAAACCCCGCAAGATTGGCGCTTCGCGCTGCACACTCTACTCAGTGCGCTACCGAAAGATATCGCGGCGGGGCTGCATGGGATCGCGTTGGACGGCACCTCGGGCACGGTGCTGCTGTGCGATGAAGCACTGGAACCCTGCTCCCCCGCCCTGCTTTACCATGACAACTGCGCACAGCCACAGGCCGAACAACTCAAGCTGATCGCACCGGACGGACAAACCGCTTGCACCGCAACATCGGGACTTGCCAAGTTTCTCTGGCTGACTGCGCCAAGACCGTCCGCAGGACGAGTGTCTGGCGGCGTACCCTTTACGGGTGCGCAACAAAACAATACCGACTATGCTGCGCATTTTTTGCATCAGGCGGACTGGCTCACCGCGCTGCTCTGCGGGAAGCCCGGCAGCAGCGATTATCACAATGCGCTGAAGACCGGCTACGATGTAGTAAACCTGCGCTGGCCGGATTGGGTAATGGCACTGCCGCATAGCCATCTGTTGCCGAAAGTGCTCGCACCCGGTGCAGTCATCGGGTGTATCCAGCCGGGCATCGCCGCGCATTTCGGCATCCATCCGCAATGTGCCATTCACGCCGGCACCACCGACAGCACTGCGGCTTTCATCGCTGCAGAGGTCCATGAGACAGGCATCGGCGTGACTTCACTCGGCACCACACTGGTACTCAAGCAACTCTCGGCACAGCGCATCGAAGCGCCTGAATATGGCGTATACAGCCATCGCTACGGCGACCTGTGGCTGGTGGGCGGCGCATCGAATGCCGGCGCGGGCGTGCTGCGCCGCTACTTTGATGATGCGCAGCTTGCCGCACTGAGCATGCGCATCGATCCGTTAAAAAATTCTGCGCTGGATTATTACCCGCTGACCGGAATCGGCGAGCGCTTCCCCGTCAATGATGCGCAGCTCGCGCCGCGGCTGGAACCGCGCGCGGATAGTGATGCGGAATTTCTGCATGGATTATTGCAGGGCCTGGCGCATATCGAGATGGATGGCTATGCCAGACTCGCCGAGCTGGGCGCGCCGACTCTCAAGCGCGTCGTGACCAACGGCGGCGGCGCGAAGAATGATATCTGGAGAATAATGCGGGAAAGGTTGCTCGGTGTGCCGGTCAGCACGGCGGCCCATTGCGAAGCGGCTTACGGCAGCGCGCTGCTGTGCCTTGATGAATTTTATTTTCCCCGCAGCGCAGCTTCGAACTGAGCCAGCGGAACCGGCTTGCTGAACAAATAACCCTGAAAAGCATGACAACCGCGCAGATCGAGGAACTCAAATTGTTCCCTGGTCTCCACGCCCTCCGCAATCACATTCAACCCCAGCGCCTCGGTCATCGCGATGATGGTCTGCACAATGGCGGCATCGTCGGGATCGGTGGTTATATCGCGCACAAACGAGCGATCGATCTTGATCTGGTCCAGCGGCAGTCGCTTGAGGTACTGCAACGAGGAATAGCCGGTACCAAAGTCATCCATCGAGAAACTGACCCCCAATGCCATTATTCCATGCATCTTTCCGATGATGTCTTCGACGTCTTCCAGCACGGTGCTTTCAGTCAACTCCAGCTTCAACATCGAGGGCCGGGCACCGCTCTCCTGCAACACCTGCTGCACCTGCAAGATAAAATCGGTCTGGCGGAACTGTCTGGCGCTGACATTCACCGCCAGCGTCAGGTCGCGGGTCAGCGCGTTATTCTGCCATTCCTTGAGTTGCGCACAGGCCGTTTTCAATACCCACCAACCGATCGGCACTATCAGCCCGGATTCTTCAGCCAGCGGGATGAATTGCATCGGCGAAATCAGGCCGTAGCGGGGATGATCCCAGCGTAACAACACCTCGGCCCCCAGCGGACGTTGCAGATTGTCGACCTGGACCTGGTAATGCAGGCAGAATTGCTGTTTGTTGAGCGCATGACGCATATCCGCTTCCAATGCCGCGCGCGCATCCAGTGTTGCCTGCATTTGCGGATCGAAGAAGCGAATGGCGTTGCGCCCGGCCGACTTGGCCTGATACATCGCGACGTCGGCGTGCTGGAGCAGGCTTTCCGCGTTTTCCTCGTGATTTATAAACAGGCCAATGCCGATACTGACGGTCAAATGGCACTCGAAATCATTCAGCATATAGGGCTTGTCCAATTCGTAACGGATCTTTTCCGCAACCAGCTCGGTCTGGCCGGCGGCCTCGTCCGCCTCGCTGCCCAGCCCTTCCAGCAGCACCACAAATTCATCGCCGCCCAGCCGGGCCACGCTGTCACCCTCGCGCACGCAAGTCAGCAAACGGCGTGTCGCTTCTATCAGCAGCAGGTCACCCGCCGCATGGCCTCGCGTGTCATTGATGGTCTTGAAGTGATCCAGATCCAGAAACAGCAATGCGCCATAACGGGCGTTTCTGGCACTCGCTGCCAGCCCCTGCTGCAAACGATCCATCAGCAGGCGGCGGTTCGGCAGCGCTGTCAGCGGATCGTAAAAGGCCAGCTGGTGGATCTCCTGTTCCGACTTCTTGCGATTGCTGATATCGCGGAAAACCGCTACGTAGTGGGTCAAGTTGCGCTCGTTATCGTAGACGGCCGTGATGGTCATCATCTTCGGATAGATACTGCCATTCTTGCGCTTGTCCCAGACCTCGCCGGACCACTTGCCGGTAGCGCGCAAAGCAGACCACATGGCCCGATAGAAATCGGCATCGTGCCGGCCGGACTGGAATATGCGCGGGTTATGCCCAACGACCTCGTCCTTGCTGTAGCCGGTGATTTCATGAAAGGCCTGATTGACGCGCAGGATTTTCGCATCGGGCGTCGTGATCATGATCGCTTCCTGGGTGTCGAAGGTCACTGCAGCGATGCGCTGCATCTCCTGGTTTCTCTTGCGTTCGGTGATATCGCGGCTTGAGGCGTAGAGAAAATACTGTCCGTCGATTTCGGTACCGGTCGTGCTTACCTCGACATCGATCAGACTGCCGTCCTTGCGCCGGTGTCTGGTCTCGAACAGCGCACCGTCCATGTGGATCATCTTTTTGAAGCGTTCCATCAATTCTTCTCTTGACCATTGCGCATCCCAGTCAGCCACGTTGAGGCCGGACATTTCCTCCCTGGTATAACCCAGCATATGGCAAAAGGTATCATTGGTCTCCACAATATTGCCCTGTGCATCCATTATGTGGATACCCTCCAGCGCAGAACTCATCAATGCCTGGTGACGGCGCGACAGCACATCGGATTTCTGTTCGGCGCGTTTACGTTCGGTTATGTCGCGACTTGATGAAAAGATAAAATTCCGGCCTTCAACCTCGACGCCGGAGGCGCTGATCTCGATATCAATCAGGGTGCCATCCTTGCGACGGTGCACAGTTTCGAATCTTTCGCTTCTCCCGACCAGATTTCTCAATCTTTCCAGCAATTCTTCCTTCGACCACTGCGCATTCCAATCGGCAATATTAAGATGGCTCATTTCCTCTTGTGTGTAACCCAAACTATCGCAGAAGGTGTCATTGGCCTCCAAAATATCTCCCTGTACATCCATCACGTAAATGCCATCAAGAGCATTTTTCATCAAGGTCTGATAGCGTCTCAGCAGTGTTTCCTTTTCCTGCTGGATTCGCCGGGATTCAGTGATATCGCGTATCGTGCTGACGATATGTGGAATACCTTGAATTTCGGTGATTCCAGCTGACAAAATACCCGTATTTTGGCTGCCATCCTTCTTCAGGAATTGAGCCTCAAAATCCTTGCAGAGTCTGTTGTTTTCAAGTTCATCAATAAATTTTAGCCGGTCATCCGGATTCACCCAGAGATTGAGATCCAGAGTGGTCTTTCCGATCGAATCTTCTTTTTTGTGCCCGCTGAAATTGACGAAAGTGTTATTGGTATCAGTGATACAGCCATCAGACAAACGGCTGATAAGAACTGCATCCGGGCTGCTGTTGAAAATAATCTCGAAGTGCTCTTTGGCCTCCAGGGTTGCCTGCTCGGCAATTTTGCGTTCGGTTATGTCATGGATGATCGAGAACAGCAGGGTCTTGCCTGTGGTTTCGATTGGGGAGGAATGTACTTCAACCGTACGCATCTCGCCGCTGGACAAGCGATGCGGAAAAATAAAATAGTTGCGGTTCTCGTTTTTCGCCCGAATGCGTTCGGCGGCGATTTCATCCGGCGGCAAGATATTGATCTGCGCTATATTCATGGCCAACAGACGTTCCAGCGGATAACCGTAAAACCGGCTGGCAGTTACGTTGGCATCCACGATCTCGCCAGATTCCGGATTGATCAGCAGCATGATGGAATTGTGCCGCTCGAACATCTGCCGGAAGCGTAAATCGCTTTGTTCCGTATAGCTCAACTCATCAACCATACTAGCCTTCCCTGCTTTGCATATACTTATTCGAATTCCACAGGTTGATACGATTCGATATTAAAACTAATTTGAATATAATCATATAGCCCGATAGAAATCGGTCATCCAGATCTACACGCCGGACAAGACGAGCACCGTACAACACCTTATAATCTCACCCTTAATCTACTTCACGTACATCCGGAGTCAATCATGTCGCCCAGTACTGCATCGCACAATCTGTTCAACACCCGCAAAACCTTCAATCCCGCCAGCGGCAAAACCGGCACGCTGTATTCGCTGCCCGCACTGGAAGCGGCCGGCCTCGGCAAGATCTCGCGATTGCCGGTCTCGATACGCATCGTGCTGGAAGCGGTGTTGCGCAACTGCGACGGCAAGAAGGTGACCGAACAGCATGTGCGCCAGCTGGCAAACTGGAAACCGAACGCGCCGCGCACCGAAGAGATCCCGTTCGTGGTGGCGCGCATCGTGCTGCAGGACTTCACCGGTGTGCCGCTGCTCGCCGACCTGGCCGCAATGCGCAGCGTCGCGGGCAGCATGGGCAGGAACCCGAAACTCATCGAGCCGCTGGTGCCGGTGGACCTGGTGGTCGACCACTCGGTGCAGGTCGACTACTACGGCAGCAAGAACGCGCTCGAGCAGAACATGGAGCTGGAATTCCAGCGCAACAGTGAGCGCTACCAGTTCATGAAATGGGGCATGCAGGCATTCGACACCTTCAAGGTCGTGCCGCCCGGCATCGGCATCGTGCACCAGGTGAACCTCGAGTATCTGGCGCGCGGCGTGCACCAGTCCAAGGATGGCGTGTATTACCCGGATACGCTGGTCGGCACCGACAGCCACACCACGATGATCAACGGCATCGGCGTGGTCGGCTGGGGCGTCGGCGGCATCGAGGCCGAGGCCGGCATGCTCGGCCAGCCGGTTTTTTTCCTGACGCCCGACGTGGTCGGCGTGAACCTGAAGGGCAAGCTCCATCCCGCCTGCACCGCCACCGACCTGGTGCTGACCGTCACCGAAATGCTGCGCAAGGCCAAGGTGGTCGGCAAGTTCGTCGAGTTCTTCGGCGCGGGCACCGCATCGCTGAGCGTCACCGATCGCGCCACGATCGCCAACATGGCACCCGAATACGGCGCCACGATGGGATTCTTCCCGGTGGACGACAAGACGCTGGACTACTTCGAGGGCACTGGGCGAACCGCAGACGAGATCGCAGCCTTCGCCGCCTACTTCAAGGCGCAGGGCCTGTTCGGCATCCCCAAAGCAGGCGACATCGACTACAGCCAGACGCTGGAGCTGGACCTGTCCAGCGTGATGCCCTCGCTGGCGGGACCGAAACGGCCGCAGGACCGCATCAACCTGGACCGGGTCAAGGCGACTTTCACATCGCTGTTCGCAAAACCGGTGGCGGAAAATGGTTTCGCGAAACAGCCCGCTGACCTGGTCAAACGCTTCAGCACAACGGATGGCACCGACATCGGTTCCGGCGACGTGCTGATCGCCGCGATCACTTCCTGCACCAACACCTCCAACCCCGGCGTGCTGCTCGCCGCGGGACTGCTGGCAAAAAAAGCGGTTGAACTCGGGCTCACGGTCCAGCCGCATATCAAGACTTCGCTCGCGCCCGGTTCGCGCGTGGTAACGGATTACCTCACTAAAGCAGGCCTGTTGCCCTACCTCGAGAAGCTCGGTTTCTACCTCGCCGGTTACGGCTGCACCACCTGCATCGGCAACGCCGGCCCGCTCTCGCCGGCGATAGAGGAGACCATCGTCAACAACGACCTGGTTTGCGCGGCCGTGCTGTCAGGCAACCGCAATTTCGAGGCGCGCATCCATGCCAACATCCGCGCCAATTTCCTTGCCTCGCCCCCGCTGGTGGTCGCCTACGCGATCGCCGGCACGATGCTGAAGGATTTCCGCACCGAACCGCTGGGCAAATCGAAGACCGGCAAGGACATCTACATCGGCGACATCTGGCCGACGCACGACGAGGTACAGGCACTGATGAAACTGGCGATGAACGCGGACACCTTCCGCCGCCTGTATTCGGGATTGGCCGACGCCACGCCGCTGTGGAAGAAGATCGCCGCACCGTCCGGGCAGGTCTACACCTGGCCGGAGTCGACCTACATCGCCGAGCCGCCGTTCTTCGAGGGTTTTTCCATGCAACCGGGCAAGGTCGCGGAAGTCTCCGGCGCGCGCATCCTCGCCATCTTCGGCGACTCGGTCACCACCGACCACATCTCGCCCGCCGGCGCGATCAAGCCCACTTCGCCTGCCGGCAGCTACCTGCAGGATCACAACGTGGCGGTAGCCGATTTCAACAGCTACGGCTCGCGGCGCGGCAACCACGAAGTGATGATGCGCGGCACCTTTGCCAATGTGCGCATCAAGAACATGATGCTGCCGGCCAAGGCAGACGGCAGCCGCATCGAAGGCGGTTATACGCTGTACCAGGGCAAGCAGATGTCGATCTACGAGGCCGCGATGAATTACATCGCTGCGGGCACGCCGACGGTGATTTTCGCGGGCGAGGAATACGGCACCGGTTCATCGCGCGACTGGGCGGCGAAAGGCACGCAGCTGCTCGGCGTGAAGGCGGTGATCGCGAAATCCTACGAACGCATCCACCGCAGCAACCTGGTCGGTATGGGCGTGCTGCCGCTGCAATTCAAGGGCGACACCAATGTCGCATCGCTGAAGCTGACCGGAGACGAGACCTTCGACATCGGCGGCATAACCGACAACCTGAAGCCGCAACAGGACGTGACGCTGACCATCAGGCGCCGCGACGGCGGCACGCAGCAGGTGCCGCTGCTGCTGCGCATCGACACGCCGATCGAGGTCGACTATTACCGGCACGGCGGTATCCTGCCGTACGTGCTGCGCGAGCTGGTATCGGAATAGGCAGAGGCCGGTATTTGAAATCAAGGGAGCTTTATTCCGCTCCCTTGCCGACCCTGAATGACGGTGCGGCATAGCCCTCCGCATTCAATATGCTCGGCACCGCCGCAGCATTGCCATCGCGCCGCGCAAAGTAATGCGGCGACATGATCTCGACGCCCGCCGCATCGAATTTATCCAGGATGTTCTTGTGCAGTTCCGAGTAGGTGCACGCCATGTACTTGGGTTCCTTGGTATAGGCATTGATCTCGTAGCTGACATAAAAATCGCCGAGCGCGGTCTGCAGCACAAACGGTTCAGGCTTATCCAGTATGTTCTTGGTTTCCCGCGCCGCCCCGACCAGCAAATCCCTCACCTGTTTCCATGGAACGTCATAACCGATCGTGACTGAAGTATGCAGTATCACGCCATCGCCGCCATCGGCAGAGGTGCTGAAGTTGATGATCTGCGCACCCATCACCAGGGAATTGGGGATGGTCACGATCTCGCTTTTGATGGTCTCGACCCGGGTGACCAGCAGTGTCTTGCCGACCACATCCCCGGTTGTCTCTCACACCTTGATCCGGTCGCCCAGCCTGAACGCACGGGTATAGCTCAGGATGATGCCTGCCACGATATTCGATATGGCCGATGAGGAAGCAAACGAAATGATCGCGCCCAGCACCAGGCCGCCCCCCTTAAAGGCTTGCGAACTGGAACCCGGGATGTACGGATAGGCGCTGATCAGCGCCGTCACGATCACCAAAAAGCGAACGATCTGGTAGGTAGGCCGCGCCCAGTCATCATAAAACCATTCAAATTTCAGCTCGCCCCGCTCGATGAGTTTGAATACATAGGAAATCACCTTCAACACATAGCGTGCGATAACGGTGATCACGAAGATGTAGAAAAAATTCGGAACGTATTTGAGGATGGTATGGAAGAACGTAACGAACGGCGAGATCAGGTAATCGAGCAGCCTGGATCCCGACTCGCGAGTCTCGGGAAAGAAACTGAGTATCAGCGGCAGGAAGAAATACAGAAACAGCAGAATGACAAATATGCGCAGCGATTTGAGCGCCATCAACACGATGCGCTCGATGCGGTAGGCGGAAAGCAGCTCGATACCCTTGAAGTGTATCCCGCCTTTCCAGTGATCGTGCAGCGTGGATACCTTTTTGACCAGCCACAAGAACGCCCAATTATTCATACGCAGGGCCAGCCATAGCGCGACGATGGCAAGGAATGAATACGCCGCCCCAAGACCATAGGTTTTCCAGGTGTGCCGGGTGCGATAGGTGATCAGTGCGGTCTTGAGCTCCTCAAGTATTTGCCGGGCAAGATCGTCAGGGGACTTGCCCGATGCGTCCGCATCCAGTTTGGTAATGACCATCAGTATGCTGACATCGGTGCCTATCCCGTACCCTTCCGGCAGCGTGATCACCTTTAGCCCGGCCGGATCCGCTTTGCTGTCGGCGAAACTCTGGATGTTGTGCCGGATCAGTTCGGCACGCTGTTCAGGGGTCAATTCACCGGTCAGGCTGGATGAAATATCCAGCAATTTGGTACCGGCGAACACCACCGGGAAGCCGTTGCTGGACGCCAACGCTTGCGGTGCGGATTGCGCGGTGCCTGCTTCAGGCGCGGCAATTTTTGCAGCCGGATGCGCCTTGGCGGTCTGATGTTCCCCGGCCGCAACGGAAACGCCCGGCGAAAGCAGCCACAAGACCAGGCACAAAGCCGCATTGAGTCGCGTTAGCATGATGTCACTCTCCTGATTGTTGTTGATCGTGAGAGAACAATACCCCGCCGCTCTCCCCGTTCTTTTCCATAACGAACCTTTCCCTGTTGAAGCCGATAATGATCAGCAGCGCGCCCGAATAAGTGAACGTGGAGAGCACCACGACCCCGATCACCACCGCCTTGAACATCTCGATATATTGGAACGATGCGGGAATCATGGTCAGCATCACGATCGACAGCCCGCCCTTGATGCCGGCAAAAGTCAGCACGCCCCACCAGCGGAAATTGATATCGGCCATCCTGTCGGTCCGGTTGGAAAGCCACGCGAACAGTCCCATCATCGCGCCGCGGATCAGCGTGGTCGCCAAAAACATGACCAGGATCTCGACCCGGAATTTCCACAGCAGATCCGGATCGATCATCTCCGCCATGGCCACGAACAGGATGGTATTGGCGACCAGCGCCAGCAACTGGACATCCTCCCTGGTGCGCAAATGGCGGTCGCGTTCATCGATGGTGGCCTTGACCCGTTGCAGTACATCCCCTATCACACCGGAAGAAGTGTCGCGCTTGCGGGCCTCGCGGTGGAGTTCGGTTTCATCGAGGTCGATCCGGCTGCTTTCCTCGGCGATGGCACGCGTCATCACATGGTTGACAGTGATCGTCGCAAAGATGCAGGACAGGATGCCGGACAGGTGCAGGTGGGAATGCTCGCCCAGCATATTGAGCAGGACAAAGAAATGCTCGGACAGCCAGAAGGCTCCGTATCCGGTGATGACCAGCACCATCATTTCGGCGATACGGTTTTCCGTCATCGCAGATTCAGCATTGGGAAACCCTGTACACCTGGTGTATTCTGTAGCCTGTCGGGGCCTGCCCCTCTCCTGTTCCAATCCGGTTCCCTGCCGGTCTGATGTTGTGATCCGAGCTTGTCCGACTCGAACCTGTTCAAGTAAGGTTGATATGGCTGTTAAGCACAAGACCGAAGTCAATTACCTGGTACTGCTTCCGGGCATACTGACCTTTCTATTGGGTGGCGTGGTTCTGTTCGGCTGGGAATTCGGCTTTCCGCTGCTGACACAAATGAGCATGGAATGGAAACCCATGGTGCCAAGCACGGCACTGTGCTTCATGCTGGGCGGTTTGTCATTGCTGAGCAGCAGGAAATCTCCGAACGGAACCTTTCCCGCCGCGGGACGTATTTTTGTCTGGCTGCTACTGTTGCTGTCCGGAGCAACAATTATCGAACTTGCATCCGGCCACGATTTCGGTACCGAATTTCTGCTGCCCGGCCTGGGTATACGCGGCGATCACTTCGGGCGCATGCCGCCCCAGACCGCGACCGGATTCATGGTATTCGGTATCGGTATGCTGGCCATCCAGCGGGCCGCCGGCCTGAAGGTTCGGATATTTTCTGCCATCATGGCAAGCGCATTGCTGATCGCGGGACTGCTCGTCGTTATCGGCTACTGGCTCAATTTCCAGCTTGTATTTGAGGATCTATATTTCAGGACAGGCGGATTATGGGTCGCCCTGCATACCGCTGTCGGGATGTCCCTGCTGGGCCTGGGCCTGTTGTGTCTCTCCCGGCGCTGCAGGCTCGGTTCAGCCGCGGATTCCATCGCAAAAAAAGCCGCGCAGATCTATCGCACGACCTTGCTGGTGTTGGCCGCAACCGCGGTGACGACCGGCCTGGTCGGAATTTCGTTCCTTGAGGAGGCGCTCAAACGGGAGACATCGTCAAGTTTGGGGCAACTGATCGATGCAAGGATCGCCTATATAGAAAACAATCTGGACAGCCGCATCCAGCGAGCGCAGGTGGCCGGCCTGGAACCTGAGCTGAGGATGTCCGCGACTGCCCGGCTGCGCAATGTCGACAGCAAATCAGCCATAGCGCAGTCGAGCCGCATAGCCTCATCCCTGCTCGCACACGGATTTACCGGAATCGCTGTGGAGACTGGTAAGCGGCGGATTGTGCTCGCCGGACGCCTGCTGCCCGGCACGATTAGCGCAGCACGCATCCGTGGAAAAAATGATGTCTCTCTCGCCTGGGACAACGGTTATATCCTGCGCGTGCGAATTCCGCTGAACATCGCAGGGGCCGATAAAAGTTTTCTGGTATTGGAACAGTCGCTGCACCATATGGACGGGGTTTTTGCCGAGGCGAATCGTTTCGGACAAACAGGCACGCTGCCAATGTGCGCCCGTCTCGACGGGACGCGATTGTTGTGCTTCCCGCAACGCGAACAATCCGGTTTGTATGTGATTCCCGACCAGATTTCCGGAAAGCCGATCCCGATGGCATACGCGCTGGCCGGAAAATACGGGAGTGATTCATCGACCGATTATCGCGGACGCCGGGTTCTGGCAGCCTACGGACCCGTGGGAAACACCGGTTTGGGTCTGGTGATGAAAAAGGACCTTGCCGAGGTTTTGTCGCCGATCCGGGATGAGTTGCTGATCGCACTTCCGCTCATCGCAATCCTGGTCGCTATTGGAATGATGCTGATCCGTTCGCGCGTCCGCCCGCTGATTGAAAATATCACCAGTGCCTATGCTGCCGAAAATACCGCAAAGGATCGCTTCGATGCCGCGATGCAAAGCAGTCCGGACGGGTTTGTGATCTATTCAACCGTGAAAAATCCTGCCGGGAATATCGTCGATTTCCGCTGCGAATACCTGAATCAAAAAGCACAGGAGATGGCAAAATTTACCACCGATAATTTGTCGAATAATCTGCATGAGAATCTGGCGGGGCATACATTCCTGGAGATATTTCCCGATCGTGCAGGCATGTTCGAAAAATTCAGAACGGTCGCGCTGACAGGGCAACTGCAGGTTGAAGAGTTGTCCTTGCCCGGCAAGGATGGCGCCACCCTGTGGTATCTGCGCCAGGCGGTGCCCATGCATCAGGGTATCGCCGTAACTTACCGGGATATCACCCAGGAAAAACTCCTGATTCAACAACTTCAATTCTCGACCCGGCTGCGTACCGCGATTGTTGAGGGTGCCGCATACTCGATTATTTCCACCGATGTGAACGGCACCATCAACACTTTCAACCAGGCTGCCGAACGCATGCTCTGGTACCGCGCCGATGAGATGATCGGCAAGGCCACTCTGGAGGTCATCCACGATGCCGAAGAAATCGAAAACCGCGCGATCGCCCTGAGCGAGGAACTCGGTTATGCCGTCGTGCCCGGCTTCGAAGTTTTGGTGGCCAAGCCAAGAATCGAATTGCACGAGGAGCGCGAATGGACTTTCCTGCGCAAGGACGGCTCGCGGTTCCCGGTGCGGCTGTCGATGACCGCGCTGCGGGACGAAAAAGACAATATCAATGGATATCTCGGCATCGCCTATGACATTTCCGAGCAGAAACATGCCGACGAATATATCCGCCATATTGCCCTGCACGATGTGTTGACCGGGTTGCCCAACCGCGCGCTGCTCGTTGACAGGGTGATGGTGGCGATCGAACAACAACACAGAAACAACACGCCGTTCGTGCTGTCCATTATTGACATCGACCGGTTCAAGCATATCAACGATACCATGGGCCACCACATCGGCGACATGGTACTCAAGGAATTCGTGGAACGCGTCAAAAACTGTTTTCGACCCACCGACACCCTGGCACGCATGGGCGGCGATGAGTTTGTGCTGCTGCTGGTTGATACCGAGGAATCGGGTACGGGAATCGTGATGGAGCGCATTCGAAGTGCGCTGATACCGCCGATCAATGCAGGCATACAGGAGGTGCATATCACCTCGAGCGCCGGTATCTCCCTCTCCCCGCGCGACGGCAGCGACATGAACGAGCTGATGCGCCGCGCCGATGTGGCCATGTACTGGGTCAAGGAACACGGTCGCAACGGATACAAGGTATATTCACGGGAAATGGATAGCGGCGGGACCGACCGTCTGAATCTCGAACGGGACTTGCGTGTCGCCCTTGATAAGGGAGGGTTCTCGCTGTTCTATCAGCCCAAGGTGGACTTGCGGACTAACATCATCGTTGGCGTGGAAGCACTGATACGCATGCACAAGCAGGATGGCCAGTTTGTATCGCCCGACGATTTCATTCCGCTGGCGGAGGATCTCGGCCTGATCGTGCCGATAGGACAATGGGTCGTTGAGACCGCCTGCCGGGACGCGGTCAGGCTGCGCAAATCGCTCGGTGCGGCGCTCCGGGTTGCGGTCAACATCTCCCCGCGGCAATTCGTGAATGGCGGACTGGTCGACCAGGTTCAACATGCGCTGCAAAAGGCAAATCTGGATGCGGAACTGCTGGAACTGGAGATCACCGAAGGCGTATTGATGGATGAACGCAACGGCGTATCCGCTTCCCTGTCCGAGCTGAATGCGCTTGGCGTGAAGATCGCCATTGACGATTTCGGCACCGGTTATTCAAGCCTGAGTTATCTGAAACGCTACCCGATCAGCACGCTCAAGATCGACCGGTCCTTCGTGCGCGACATGACCAACGATCCGGGCGATGCGGCCCTGGTCGTGGCAATCATTGCCATGGGACGCAGCATGAGTATTCCCGTCGTGGCGGAAGGCATCGAGACCGCCGAACAGCTTGCCTTCCTCGCCGCGAACCATTGCGATCTGGGCCAGGGTTTTTATATAGGTCGTCCGATGCCCTTCGATGCGCTACTGCAATGGTTTGCCAGCGACAACCGCTGGAGTCTGGACAACAAGCAGCTGTAGTTATCCGCCACGCGGCACGGTTGCGGCTATTCGTCCTGTATTTCGCGTCCGGGAAACAGCTCTTCGTTGTAGCCGAATTTTGTCATGTCGCTGATGCGCATCGGATACAGTATCCCGTCGAGATGATCGCACTCGTGCTGCACCACGCGGGCATGGAATCCGCTGACGGTGCGGTCGATCAGCGCGCCGTATTCGTCACTCCCCTGGTAGCGGATCTGCGCATGGCGCGGCACCAGGCCGCGCAGTCCTGGCACGCTCAAACAGCCTTCCCAGTCCTCTTCGATTTCATCACCCAGCGGCGTGATGAAGGGATTGATCAGCACCGTTTCCGGCACGCTTTCCGCATCGGGATAACGGGCGTTGCGCTGCAAGCCGAAGATCACCACGCGCAGGCCGACGCCGATCTGCGGCGCAGCCAGGCCGGCGCCGTTCAGGGCATGCATGGTGTCGCGCATGTCGGCCAGCAGATCGTGCAGTTCTTTCGTATCGAACCGGCTGACCGGTTCGGCGCGCTGCCACAGGCGCGCATCGCCCATGCGCAATACCGTTCTAGTCGCCATTGTTCACCACGCTTTCCAGGATGCTGCGCACCCGCACCATCGCTGCACTGGCGGTCGCGTTGACGTTTTCGATGTGGATCCCGGTGGCGCTGTCGCCGCGTCCCGCCGCATAGTTTGCCACGACCGCGATGATCGCATAGTCGAGTTCCAGTTCCTTGGCCAGCGCGGTTTCCGGCATACCGGTCATGCCCACCATGTCGGCCCCGTCGCGTTCATATCGGTTGATTTCGGCAATGCTGTCCAGGCGCGGCCCCTGCGTGGCCGCATACACGCCGCCGTCCATGCACGGCTGTTGCGCGGTTTGCGCGCTGCGCAAAATGTGGTTGCGCAACCGGGTGCTATACGGAAGGGTGAAGTCGGTATTGCTGAACGGCCTGTCGCGCGTCTCAAAAAAAGTCGAGTCGCGGCCGTGCGTGTAATCCATGATCTGGTCCGGCACGACGATCACGCCGGGCTTGAGATCGGCGCGGATGCCGCCCACGGTCGCCACCGAAATGATCTTGCTGGCCCCGTGTTCGCGCAGCGCCCAGAGATTGGCGCGATAGTTGACCAGATGCGGCGGGATGGTGTGGCCAAAACCGTGGCGCGCCAGAAAGATCACCTCATGCTGGTTCAGCGTCCCGAACAGGAATGCGCCGGACGGCTCGCCGTACGGTGTGCGCATCACCTGCTGATGGGTGATCGCAAGATTCGCCAATTGGGTCAGGCCGCGCCCGCCGATGATTGCCAGCATACTTTCTACTCCTTGACTGCGTAAATGGCGGGCAGATTGCGCCACGCGCCCTCGATATCCATACCGTAGCCGAACACGAAACGATCCGGCAACTCGATTCCGACAAAATCCGCGCGGATCGGTTTCTTGCGGCCGTGCTGCTTGTCGGCCAACACCGCGCTGTAACATTTTTTCGCCCCAAGTGCCAATACGCGCTCGTGCAACGTTGCAAGCGTGTGGCCTTCATCGAGAATATCATCCAGCAACAGCACTACCCGGCCGCGCACATTCTCGCGCGGCTCGACCTTCCACTGCATCGCGCCGCCGTGCCGCGCATCGCCATAGCGCGACACATGCACATAATCGAAATCCAGCGGAAAATCGAGCAGCGGCAGCAGCTGCCCGCTGAATACCACCGCCCCGCCCATCACCGACAGCACCAGCGGATGGCTGTCCGCCAGCCTGGCATTGATTTGCTGCGCGACTTTATGCAGTGCCGCCTGTACCTGCCCGGCGGAATACAGCAATTCAGCCTGTTGCAGAATGTCGCGCGCGTGCCGGATGGAAACAGTCATGGATTATCGGGGCTGCACGTTGGCTTATTTCAAGCTTTTGAGATATGCGGCAAACTCGGCATCCACTTCGGGATGCTTGAGTCCCAGCGCCACCATCGCCTTGAGATAACCCAGTTTGGAGCCGCAATCGTAGCGCGTCCCGCTGAAGCGGTAGGCGATCATCCTTTCCTCCTGCATCAATGCGGCTATGCCATCGGTCAATTGAATTTCGCCGCCCGCGCCGGCCTGCACCTTTTCCAGATGGTGAAAAATCCGTGGCGTGAGTATGTAGCGCCCCACCACCCCAAGCGTGGTTGGCGCATCTTCCGGCTCGGGTTTTTCCACGATGCCATTCACTTCCTCGATATTGCTTGTCAGCGGCACGCTGCTGACGATACCGTATTGGCGTGTCTGTTCGCGCGGCACATCCTGCACGCCAAGGATCGAGCACTGGTATTGCTGAAACACATCCACCATCTGCTTCATGATGGGCGGCTCGCCATCGATCAGGTCATCCGCCAGCAGCACCGCGAAAGGCTCGTCCTGCACCACCGGTTTTGCGCACAGCACCGCGTGACCCAGTCCAAGAGGCTCGGCCTGGCGGATATAGATGCAGTTGATGTGCGAGGGAGTCACTTCGCGTATCAGGCGCAGCATCTCATCCTTGCCGCGCATCGCCAGCTCGGCTTCCAACTCGTATGCCTTGTCGAAATGATCCTCGATCGCGCGCTTGTTGCGTCCCGTGATGAACACCATGTCGGTGATGCCCGCCGCCACCGCCTCTTCCACCGCATACTGGATCAGCGGTTTGTCCACGATCGGCATCATCTCCTTCGGGCTGACCTTGGTGGCCGGCAGGAACCGGCTGCCCATGCCTGCAACCGGAAACACTGCCTTGGTGATTCTTTTCATATGCTCTCCAATAATGCCAAAAACTGTTGTTCATCCAGTACGGCCACGCCCAGCTCTCTCGCCTTGTCCAGCTTGCTGCCGGCTTCTGTTCCCGCCACCACGTAGTCGGTTTTTTTCGAAACGCTTCCCGCCACTTTCGCACCCAGCGCTTCCAGCTTTTCCTTCGCTAGCTCGCGCGCCATGCCGAGTGTACCAGTAAGCACAAAAGTTTTGCCAGTCAACGGAAGCTCACTGACTGGCTCGCCTTCGCTTTCCTTCGGCCTTACACCGCTATCGAGCAAAGCCTTTATCACATCGACGTTATGCTTTTCCGCGAAGAATGCAACGATGCTTTGCGCCACCACCGGCCCGACATCCGGCACGCGCTGCAGTTCGGATTCATCCGCGTCCATCAGGTTTTTCAGCTTGCCAAAACGGCGCGCCAGATCTTTCGCGGTCGCCTCGCCCACGTTGCGGATGCCCAATGCATAGACGAAGCGCGCCAATGTGGTCTGCCTGCTGTGTTCGATCGCATCGAGCAGATTGTTGGCCGACTTCTCGCCCATGCGCTCCAGTTCCGCCAGTGTCTGCAAGTTTAGTTTGTGTTTGTCATACAGATCGGCCGGTGTGCTGACGATGCCGCTGTCCACCAGTTGCTCCACCAGCTTGTCACCCAGCCCCTCGATGTCCAGCGCGCGGCGACCGGCGAAATGCAGCAAGGATTGTTTGCGCTGTGCCGGGCAGAACAACCCTCCGGTGCAGCGCCAGTCAGCTTCGCCTTCTTCGCGCAAGATCGCGCTGCCGCACACCGGGCATTTCCCGTGTAATTTTTTGAAAAGATTGAAACGCCCATCTTCCTTCCGTTCGCCCTGAGGTATCGAAGGATCGAGCACCACGCCCACCACCTCGGGAATCACGTCGCCCGCGCGGCGCACGATCACCGTGTCGCCGATGCGCACATCCTTGCGCCGCGTCTCGTCCTCGTTGTGCAAAGTCGCATTGGAAACCGTCGTGCCGCCGACGAACACCGGTTCCAGTTTTGCGACCGGCGTCAGCTTGCCGGTGCGCCCGACCTGGATGTCGATGTCGCGCACGACAGTGATCTGCTCTTCCGCCGGGAACTTGTGCGCACAGGCCCAGCGCGGTTCGCGCGATACGAATCCGAGTTTCTCCTGCAACGCGAGGCTGTTGACCTTGTACACCACGCCGTCGATGTCGAACGGCAACCGGTCGCGTTTCTCCGCGATGCTGCGATGGAATTCCACCAGGCCTTGCGCGCCGTGCTTCAGTCTGCGTTCTTCATTTACCGGAAATCCCCATGCTTCCAGTTGGTCCAGCACTTCCTTGTGCGTCTGAGGATTCCAGTTTCCTTTTATCTCGCCAAGCCCGTAAGCGAAGAACGATAGCGGGCGGCGCGCGGCCAACGCCGGATCGAGCTGGCGTATGCTGCCCGCCGCGCCGTTGCGCGGATTGACCAAGGTCGGCAAACCCTGCGCACGCTGCCGCTCGTTGTACTTTTCAAAATCGTCCCGGCGCATATAGACTTCGCCACGCACCTCCACAACCTCGGGATGCATCCCTTCCAGCGATAACGGAATTTGATGGATGGCATGCTTGACGTTCTGGGTTACATCTTCGCCGGTCTCGCCGTCGCCGCGCGTCGCGGCCTGCACCAGCACGCCATGCTCATAGCGCAGATTGATCGCCAATCCGTCGAATTTCAATTCGCAAGCATACTCAATCGGCGCACCGGATTCACTCAACCCCAACTCACGCCGCACCCTTGCATCAAATGCAATCGCGCCTTGATCGCTGATGTCGGTCTCGGTGCGTATCGACAGCATAGCCACGGCATGGCGCACCGGCTGGAACATGGCCAGCGGCTTTCCGCCGACGCGTTGGGTGGGGGAATCGGGTGTGACGAGTTCGGGATGTTGCGCTTCAAGGGTTTGCAGCTCGTGGAACAGCTTGTCATATTCCGCGTCCGGAATGACAGGTGCATCCAGCACGTAATACCGATACTCGTGAAATCTGATCTCTTCACGCAACTTGGCAGCGCGACGGATTACTTCGGAACTCACCATCAGGAAAACAACCTGCGCGCCTGGGAACTGCCCGGGGTTAAACCCCTGGCGCACATTTTCAGCTCGACGTCGTTGATTCGCGTGCGGATCAGCGCCAGCCCCTTTTCGCTGAGTGCCGCGCTGTGGTCGTCCACCATGTTGACCTGCAATTCCAGGGCCAACTCGCGCGCAACGTCCATCATCTGGTCGAACTTCTCGCCGGGATTTTCCACGCGCGGCACGTCCAGCAACAGGGTGATGCCCGCCGTGCTGGAAGTTTCCAGCGTGAGATGCTGGAACGGCTTGCTGTCCCGGTTGATCAGGCTGAACAGAGTGCGTCCCTGCGCATCCAGAAAGTGAAATGCGCCATCCGCCTCCAGTGTCATGCCCAGCATGGAAGCGGCTTGTGCGATTCTCCCGCCGCGCAACAGACGCGTACCCGGCGGCACCAGATTGACCCCGACCATCTGGTCCACCTCGGCGCAAAACGCGTCCATTTCAACCGCATGATGATAAGTTTCGCGGATATCCGGGACCGTGGTATCCGCCTTGATTTGTTTGGCCACGCCCAGCACCAGATCCTTGAAATCCGCCAGCTTGGTTTCGCTGATCGCGCCCCCCCTGTCCACCAGCTGCAGCGCAATGCGAAAGCGCGAGTAGAGAACCTGACTTTCGGCGATAACGCGTTCCCATTTTTTTGTGCCCAGCGTCAAACCGCACACTTGCACCGGCTTGCGAAAATCAAACTTGCGCTGCCACAAACCATCCAGCACGGCTGCATGGCTGGGTTCGGACAGATTCAATTCGATGATGAAATCGCTGCGCGCATCCAGCAATGCGCAGGAATCATCCAGCAGATTGGCTGCGTATAACTCGGCCGCCGGGACTTCCGTGGTTTCAGCATCGGCGATGATCTCCCCGCCTGCCGCGCTATCGGCCGTTTCCGCTGATGGCGATTGCTGGACGCGGGCCGCCGGTCCGGCATCGCCCGGCTGATACAGCGCATCCGTGTGGTTCGCCTCGAATGCCGCGCTGAATTTGTTCCGGTAGCGCCTTTGCTGCCACCAGCCAAAGACATACACCGCGATGATCACGCCCAAACCGATGGCAAGTAGTGAAGCTTGTAATTCGCTCATAGGATAACCATAACAATTGTTCGGTACATGGTGCCGATTATCTCACGGCCCGGTGGACAGACATACATTTCACCCACACAAGATCAACAAGCAAGCGGCAATTCCGGGTTGCTCATGCCGATGGAGGCCACCTCGTCCAGCGCCTTGAGAAACAGATGTTGTTCATGCAGCCGGGCCAGCGATTCCGGATGGGATTTGCCGTGCATCTGCGCAAGCCGGGCACGGCTGGCGGCGGGCATTTCCCAATCCAGGCCGCGCAACAGTTCGTCCGCCGATTCCGGCTTGTTGCACACCAGCACCATGTCGCAACCGGCATTCAGCGCGGCCTCCGCGCGCTGCACGATGCCGCCCGCGACCGTGGCGCCCTCCATGCTCAAGTCGTCGCTGAAGATCACACCCTCGAAGCCCAGTTGGCCGCGCAGGATGTTCTTCAACCAGACCGGCGAGAAACCCGCCGGACGGCTGTCCACTTTGGGGTAGATCACATGGGCGGGCATCACCGCGGCCAGGCCGCAATCCACCATGCGACGGAACGGGATCAGGTCGCACATCTCGATATCGACGAACTCGCGTTCGTCCACCGGAATATCCAGATGCGAATCGGCCTTCACGTAACCGTGGCCGGGAAAATGCTTCCCGACCGAATGCATCCCGCCCTGCTTCAATCCGAGCAACAGGCTGTGCGCGAGTTCCGCGATCGCCTGCGGATCGCTGTGGAACGCACGGTCGCCGATCACACTGCTCTGCCCGTAATCCACATCCAGTACCGGCGTAAAACTGAAATCCACGCCGCAGGCGCGCAGCTCCGCCGCAAGCACATAGCCGGCCTGCTGGGCAAGATGACGAGCGCGCTGCGGATGCGCGTCCCAGATCCTGCCGAGTTCGCGCATCGGCGGAATCTTCGTGAAACCCTCGCGGAAGCGCTGCACCCGCCCGCCCTCGTGGTCCACCGCGATCAGCAACGGCGGGGTGCGCAGCGCGTGGATCGCCGCGGTGAGTTCGGCCAACTGGCCGGGCGATTGGTAATTGCGCGCGAACAGGATCACCCCGCCGACCAGCGGATGCATCAGTCTAGCCTCGTCCTCCGCAGTCAGTTGCGTGCCCAGCACATCCAGCATCACCGGCCCCAAGCCCATAAATACTCCTCTATCAGCAAATTAAAACTCACCGTCATTGATATAACTACTAGCCATTCGACTAAGCCCGCGAGCGGGCAAGTCGCTGGTTATCCCGCACAGGCGGGAATCCAGCAAAACAAATACTCTGCGTAGCAGACGAAAATTCCAAGTTGCCCCGCTACACGGGGATTATTCAATCGACTGGATTCCCGCCTGCGCGGGAATGACGCTTTTTTTTAACTCATAGCTCATAGCTACCGGTCCAGCGGACTCACCACACCCCTGCCGCCCTTGTTCAATACATGCGTGTAGATCATCGTGGTGGCGACATCCGAATGGCCGAGCAGTTCCTGCACCGTGCGGATGTCGTAGCCGGATTGCAACAGATGCGTGGCGAAAGAATGACGCAAAACATGCGGGGTAACGGGCTTGTGAATTTCCGCGATCTTGGCCGCCTCGCGAACGGCTCGCTGCACACTGGCCTCATAAAGATGGTGGCGGCGCTCAACGCCGGTGCGCGGATCGATCGAACGCACTACAGAAGGAAATACAAATTGCCAGCCCCACGTGCGAGCAGCCTTGGGATATTTAACGGCAAGCGCATTGGGCATATACACCTCGCCGAAACCGGCATCCAGATCGCGTTCATGCAACGCCTTCACTTTCGCCAAGTGCGCCTGCAAAGGCAGAATCAGATTCTCGGGGAGCACGGTCACCCTGTCCTTGTTACCCTTCCCCTCGCGAACAATGATTTCACGCCTCTCGAATTCAACATCCTTCACGCGCAACCGCAGCCCTTCCAGCAGGCGCATACCCGTGCCATACAGCAGGGACGCCACCAGACCCATCGTCCCGGACATCGCATTGAGCAAGGCTCGCATCTCGTTCGTCGTTAAAACGACCGGCAAGCGCTTGCCCATCTTTGCTGCGATCACCTCATCCAGCCAGGGCAGCTCGATATGCAGCACATCGCGGTACAAAAATAACAGCGCGGACTTGGCCTGATTCTGGGTGGATGAAGAAACTTTTCGCTCCACCGCCAAATGGCTCAGGAAAGCTTGAACTTCATCGGCACCCATATCCTTGGGGTGGCGTTTATTGTGGAACAGAATAAACCGCCGCGCCCAGTCAAGGTAGGTTTCCTCGGTGCGAATGCTGTAGTGGCGCACGCGAATCTCTGCGCGCATCCGTTCGAGCAACTTAGGCGAATCCGGAGAGATGACTTTAGCTTCCATCTGCAGAATTTTAGGTTGCCCTAAAATGAAAGTCCAGCAGAGAAATTATGCTAATTGCATGAATATATAAAATCTTGAGCCAAGTATTGACAACCTGGGCAGACATAGGCGACATTGCTGCCCTATGAAACTGTTTTCTATTTTACGTTAGATCTCTTATGCAGATCGTGATCTCTATTAGCGGTTGCGTAAATCGGCCAGGCCACATATCGGTGCCGCGCTTTTCGTCTCTGCGCAGGGCCATTCTTCGCGCAGGTGGATTCCGCCGCGATCAATTGCTTTACCCCAGTGGCTTAGTTTTCTTACGTCGCCGGCGCGCCGGTAGCAAATATCGTTACCGCCTTCCACCTATCAACTTCGTTCATTCACCCTCGCGTCTCGACACCGTGCGCCTTCATCACGATGACGCTGTTATCGTCCAATTTGGCCCTGGTTTTTATCGATGGTTGGGAAAAAATAAAACATGCGTTTAAGCCCTAACCCGGCGCTCAACCGTGCTCCCTTCGGTCGCTGGACGGCGCTGATGCGCCGCCGGTTAGCTCTACGTTAGACATACACTGATCCATGAAGCTATGCGCATCAACAATCGCTGTAACTGCATTGCGCACTTTTTGTGTCGTCTGTGTGCTAATGATGGCGGGTTGTGATGATGGTTATTTAAGAGGTGCAGTCACTCCCTCAAAAGATGGAAAAACCTATTTCGCGGTGGCCGACGATAATGGTGGTCACTGCGGCCCAATTTTCGTGGACGGGAAAGAATGGAAATACGCTGTAAGTGAAGTCGCCCCTATTTCTCCCGGAGTTCATACAATAAAATGCGGTGGAGAAATAAAATTTGAAATTCCGGCAGGCACAATTTTTCGATTTGACTATTGGGGGCCTTAACTATGTCTAACCCTGCGCTCAAGCGGGACTGCGCAAAAGCGCGCAGCCCCTTAGCTCCACGTTGGGCATCTAAAAACAGGAGAAGTCATGGGTAATTTTTACGTTAACTACACTGTTCGTTCCTCTGACGCTGACGCAGTGGCAAAAGCTCTCGCTGGGCGTCGCGCTTTTGTCACTTCTGTCCCAGGTCAACCTGTCATTACATTTGACGAGGCGGCAGATTCTCAAGATCAGGATGTAGTCAAAGGACTTGGATGCCACTTATCGCAAGTCATTGGTTGCCCCGTTCTGGGAATTCTCAACCATGATGACGACATTCTTTGGTACGGCTTGTTCGAGTCAGGACAGTGCATAGATGTATACGATTCAGACCCGGACTACTTCGAGTCTGAGGGTGAACCACGAGGCCCAACAGGCGGAGATGCCAGCAAGCTTTGTCTGGCATTCGACTCACCCAATCAAGAGGCAGTTGAGGGCATTTTGCGCAGCAGCGAATACGTCTTCGCTTATGAAAGACACGAGGCGCTAGTCAAGGCTCTCGGCTTACCGAGTTACGGAGTAGCTTTAAGCTTTGGCTATATCTCTCAGGGTGAGTTGCCGCACGGGCTCTCTCCAGATAATCTTATTGAGGTTGCATAGATGCCCAACCCTACGCTCAAGCGGGACTGCGCAAAAGCGCGCAGCCCCTTAGCTCCACGTTAGACGCTAGAGAAATGACTGTCTCCTTGAAAGCAAACCTCTACACCCTAATTGCAATTTTCTGTGGTTTGATCATAGAGATTGGAGTCGTACGCGCCGCTATTTATTTCGACAAAGTTTTGTTGCTCTATGTGTTCGGCCCTCTGGTGCTTTTCTTTGGAGTGCTTGTGTGGATTTTCAAAGTTACAGGAATACGTTGCCCAAGCTGTAACAATATTTACGGTGTAGCGCTTGGCCAGCGGGGCTGGCCTTCCGTGCCAAGAAATTGCCTAAGTTGCGGCAAACATGCGAACTGCTAGGGGCAAACCGTGGCAAGTACGTCTAACCCTACGCTCAAGTTCGCTCCCTCCGGTCGCTGGGACGCGCCTTCGGCGCGCCCCTTAGCTGCACGTTATGTTTCTCGGAGAAGGTAATCAGCGCATGAAATTAATTACTCTGCTCTTGGCTTGCCTGCTCGCCAGCAATGCGCAAGCTGGATGGATAGACAAGCAAGGCAAGCCACTCCCTGAAGCGGAAGACAGAAAGGCCAATGGTGCTCTTGGTGCTCAGCTTATTTTTACAACCAACGAGGAAGCTCTATTCAAGAAGTGGGCGACTCCCTCTGAGTCTGTATATTTCGACACGGTCGAGAGGGTCGAAATTAATCAACCGGTAAGTGCCTTCGTCGTCTTTTTCGGCTGCAAAACTAATTTATCTGGCAACTGTAATGTTTCTATGCGTTTCAGGGTCATTCAGCCGGATGGGAAGGTCTACTCAGAAACGCCTGCTATGGAAGTCTGGCACGACAAACCCGCTCCCACTGGTCGTTCCTTGGGGTTGAGTGTGGACTATCTCAAGGTTGTTGTTGAACCGCACGAACAACGAGGGCGCTATACCGTCATGGCTCAGGTACGAGATGACAATGCCGGCACCGTGCTTAACCTGCAAAAAACTTTTACCGCTGACGATTCACCATCAAAGGCGAAACATAACCCGGCGCTCAAGCGGGACGCGCTAAAGCGCGCCCCTTAGCTCCACGTTAGAGCTATGAAGAATATTCAAGTTATCGATGGTGCTGACAACTCTGTCTATGACATTTTTGCCGCAACTGATGAAGAGTTCGTTCTCATTTTTCCTGAAGGTGAGGATGTTGCATTTATTGAGGAAGTGCTCGCGCGTGGACCGGATAAAGAACTTGATGAAGCATTTTCTTGCCTATGGAAACGTCGTATTCCAAAGCGTGATGCGATGGGAATACACGGCATTCTATTTTACGAGCTGGATCACAAGAAAAAGTATTACCCGACTAGAAGAGATGAAGAAGCAATTAACCCTGATGGCACGTGTCTTCGATAGCGTGAGCTCTAACCCGGCGGTCAAGAGGGACGCTCCGCCGAAAAGCGCGGCTTCGCGCCCCTTACCTTTACGTTAGGCGTACCGAATACATGTCAATCATTCTGTACAAAGTTGATGTCCGTGGCAGAGCATCTCTTCATGCCAAGCTGATTGAACAGCAGCCTGAACGTGCCGCGTTTGGCGAGCGTTCATTCGAACTCTATGCTGACGACAATGCGCGGAATTTTGGGTACGTATTTCTACATTGGGAATCACTGCGCTCTGCTCACAGATTTCTTGAGTCGGCTGAATCTCTCCGTTTGGTAAATGAATGGCCGATTGAAGAAGTCATATTTTCCATTCCGCTTTATGATGTAGGTAAAACGATGGAGGAGATTAACCGTGACAAAAGCAAAGCCTAACCCTGCGGTCAAGTTCGCTCCGCTTCGCTGCGCTGGGACTGCGCTAAAGCGCAGCCCCTTACCTTCACGTTAGGCGCAGAACATATGCCGAAGCAAATTCCAAAAGTAGGCGATATTTTTTCTGTTCTCTTGGCGGACAGCACAAAATGCATTGGGCAAGTTTTAGAAACCGACCCAATACTAATGAATTCTATTACGTGCGCATTTTTTGAAATTCGAATTAATGAAGAAATCCTGGATCTTGATAGGTTTACGTTGACGAAAGAAAGTGCGTTCTCCTGTCAATTCGTTACTCGTGATCTATTTAATCAAGGCAACTGGAAACGCTTAGGCAATAGGTCTGCGTTAATTCCAGAAAATATGTATCCTTATCGTGAAACGAAGAAGCATGGCTGGGTTGGCGCCAAGGTAATCGGATCTGGAATTATTGAAAAATTTCTCAATGCTTATTATGGGCTCGGTGATTGGAGAGAAATGAAAGATCCACAGTACTATGACAAACTGTTAGTTAAGGGTATTAAGGGGCCACAAAGCGCCTAACCCGGCATTCGAGAGGGACGCCTATCGGCGCCCCTCAATTTTACGTTAGAGTCCATCATGACGAAAGCGCAGAGAAAAATTATTTTTAATTGGTGCATGGCTGTAGCGCTGCTAATTATTGCTTCAATATTCAATGAATGGATATTGAAACACTGGGAAACACTGAAGTGGCCAGCATTCGCCGTATTATTCTTTGTTGGGGTGCTCCAAAAAAATAGACCTTCACGCGCCGAGGCACATCTTAAGTTCAACCAAGTTTTCGATGAGCACCCTTGGATAAAAATATATATTGCCGTCTACGGAATAGCGATAGCAATAGTTGATTATTACGCCATATCCCATCAAATTAATTTAGTTGAAAATTTAAATTTTTTTGAGCTATCGGGTGCGATACTGCTTTTGCTGTTGCCTATATTCATAATTAAGCAAAAAGAGGCGTGGGATGAAGCTGGACTCTAACCCTACGCTCAAGCGGGACTGTAACCTTCCCCCAAAATAGTTGACACCTCCCCCTAACCAAACGGAGGTGTTTCATGGGCAAATCAAGACCGCCAAAAGTGCATCGTTACAGCATGCAGTTCAAGGCAACCGCAGTACGTTTATCTGAGCTTCCCGATGTCCTGATCCGGGATGTCGCCGAGGCACTGGACATCCATCCCTTCATGCTGTCACGATGGCGCAAACAAGCCAGGGAGGGATTGATCGTGACCAAGGGTGTGAAGCTGGATGACGAGACCGTCGCCGAACTCAAGCGGCTGCGCGATCTGG
>Ga0307375_10000601_pt1 | contig 43769 bp, 37 predicted proteins | sample TR1MG_FD_202531 | JGI IMG/M metagenome (GOLD analysis project Ga0307375, IMG submission 202531) | Soil microbial communities from Risofladan, Vaasa, Finland - TR-1 | ecosystem: Environmental > Terrestrial > Soil > Coastal area > Acid sulfate soil | place: Finland: Risofladan, Vaasa | collected...
GCAAAGTTTTTCCGACCTGGCACCCCGTTTGCACGGTTCGACAGAAACGACGCGCCTGATGGGAGCAGTCTCATCGACGCGGCGACTGCGAGCCGTGCAAAAGGGCCGGGTGGCGCTGGTGGGCGATGCGTCGGGATCGGTGGATGCGATCACCGGAGAAGGACTGTCGATGGCGTTCCAGCAGGCGGTAGCGCTGGCGAGCGCGATGCGAAGCGGGAACCTCTTGAGCTACGAAGAGGCACACAAGGAAATTGCGAAGGTTCCGCGAGCGATGGCCGGGCTGATGCTGACGATGGACGGACATCCGAAGCTGCGGCAAAGAGTATTTCGGGCGTTCGCGGCGCAACCGGAGTTTTTCTCCAAGATGCTGGCAGTGCACACCGGAGACGCCTCGCCGTACTCGTTCGGCGTGAAGCGATCACTGGCTTTCGGGTGGCACCTGCTGACGGCATAAATCAGGACAACAATAAATAAGGAGTCTCGGTTGCAAAGACGCGGGCTGTACACAGTCGCACGGAATTCATTGGCAGGGGCGATGCTGGCGGTGATGCTGCTGCTGGCTGGGCCGGCACGGGCACAGGAGACGACGGTAAAGTTCGATCCGGCGAAAACGACGATCTCGTGGACGCTGGGCGATGTGTTGCACACGGTTCACGGGACATTCCAGCTTACGAGCGGAACGATCACCTTCAACGAGACGACAGGGGCGGCGAGCGGTGAACTGGTGGTGAGCGCAGCGAGCGGCGACAGTGGCAATGGCATGCGGGATCGCAAGATGAAGAAAGAGATTCTGCAAGTAGTGAAATTTCCAGACGTTGTCTTCCTACCCAGGAAGGTAATAGGGCACGTGGCGCCGGAAGGAAATTCGGTGGTGAACGTGGCAGGAATATTCCGCATTCATGGGATCGATCATCCGCTGACGATGAATGTGCCGGTGACAGTACACGGAAACCAAATCACGATGACGACAGGATTCGGAGTGCCATATGTCGCGTGGGGGATGAAAGATCCGAGTACGTTTGTGCTGCGAGTGGAGAAAGTGGTGCAGGTCAGTATTACGGGAACGGGGGAAATTAGTCGTTAGTCACGGGTCTCGAGAACAGCGGCAAGCGAAGACAATCGATGATCATTGCGGGCGAGGAGAAATTCTCGCCCGCGTCCTATTTATGGAAGCAAATCAAAAGCAACTACCCCACTCAAGCCAAAAGCGCCTGAATGGGGCGCCCAGAAAGTGAATCGGGTTAGTGGGAGATGCGGGCGAGTTCGTGGGCGTAGAGGGGATTCTGTGGGAACTCGCTGGCAAGACCTTGCAAGAGTGAGCGCGCCTTGGGGAGATTCTTGTCGCGGATGGCGGCGACGGCGAGCAGGAGACGCGCGAACGGGGCGAGGTAGTGTCCGTGAATCGCGGTCAATTCCAGCTTGTAGATTCCGGCAGCCTTGTCGGGCTGAGCGCCGGTCAGGGAAAGGAACCAACGGATGGGCGCTGGGTCGATGCCGAGCAGGTAGTTTTCCACGCCGACGGCAAGGTAAGCGTCATAACAAGTTGGGTCGCGTTGAAGAAGCTGGTCAGCAAGGATTCGCGAATGCTTCATGTAGCTGAGGCTGGCGAGATTACGCTTCTCGATCAATGCGGCGTAGTCGCCTCGGAGTCCTCCGGCGAGGATCTTGGCGAAGAGAGCGTTTGTGTCCTGCGGAGACCTGGCAAGGATGGCGTCGGCGAGCTGATCGGATTCGGCGAGCTGTTGCTTGAAGGCGGCCTTGACGGCGGGATCGGGCGCGAGTTTCTGGCGGGCTTCGAATTCCGAGTCGTCGGTGAAGAGGTCAACTTCAAGTATGTGCAGACGATTGAACTCGGAGAAGAGGTACGCCGCAGCATTGGAGACGAAGCCCATGGGATCCTGTGGATGGTCGTGCTGCCACTGGAGGAACGTCTTGTGTGCGTCGGTGAAATTGAGGTTGTACATCTGGTGGTACCCAGTGCCGAGCGTGGACGGCGCGGGAGTTGGTTCGGTGCGCGCCGAAGCGGCGAGCGTTACGAGACAGAAAACGACGATGGCAACAAGATGGAATCGACAGCGAGAAAACAAAGGAACTCCTTAGACGATAGCGACGCTCATGACGGGCAATTGAAGCGTGATGATGGCTCCAGAAACGGGGCGATCCTTGATGGTGACACTGCCGCCGTGGGCGCGCACGACGGCGTGGACAAAAGCGAGGCCGAGGCCGTGGCCGGTGGACTGTTCTCCCTTGACGAAGCGCTCAAAGGCCTTGTCCTTCAACTCAGGTGTGAAGCCGGGACCGTCGTCTTCGACGGTGAGCTCGGCCTGTGATTCACCGCCGCGCAGGGTGATGACAATGGAACGCGATGGCGGCAGATGTGCGATTTCATTATCGAGCAGGTTGGCAAGGACGCGGTGGAGAAGCGAAAGATCGGCGTCAACGATGACGCCTTCCTGGAAGTGGCAGGCAAGTTCGTGATTGCGCTCGCCCATGGCAGGCTCATAGAGATCGACCAGCTGGCGGAGAAGATTTCCGAGATCGACCGGCTGGCGATGAAGTTGGAGCGCGCCGGCATCGGCTTCTGCAAGATCGAGCGCGGTGTTGAGCGTCTGCGAGAGACGGTCGAGTTTCTCGATGGCGTCGGCGACGGTGTCGCGCCAGGTTGATTCGTTGGCTTCGGAGAGCGCGACTTCAAGACTGCCACGGATAGCTGTGACGGGACTCTTGAGATCGTGGGCGACGGAGTCGGTAAGGACATGGAGTTCGCGGACCGAGGCCTGTATGCGGTCGAGCATGTTGTTGAAGGTGCGCGAAAGACGGGAGATTTCGTCGTTGCGGGAGCCTTCCGGAACGCGACGGGTGAGATCCTCGCTGCCGATCTGAGAGACGGTTTCAGCGATGCGCTCGACACGCTGCAAGGTGCGGAAAGCACCGGCGCTGGAGATGATGAAGCCGAGGAGCACGATACCGGCGCCGATGACAAGGAAGCGCACGGAGAGGCGATGCATCATGTCGGTGGCAGCGAGATCGGAAAAGCCAAGAAAAAGTTTGCCGCCAGATTCATTGACATGAAAGACCGCGCGGAAGGGTTCCGACCATCCCTTGACATGGATGGTTTGGGGCACGCCGGGAACGAGATCGGCATCACGAATAGCGGCAACAAAGGAATCCATGGGGCCGGGACCGACCCAGATAGGCGCCTGGCCGGGGCGCGCGTCAAGAAAGAAGACGGTGTTTTTATGGGCGCCTTTTTCGCCGGGGTCGGTGGGGACTTCGCGACTGGCGAGTTCGGCTACTTCCTCGACGAGACGATCGTAGAGACTGTCACGCGGGGTGTTGGCGGCGACGTCGGCGAGAACTTCGGCTTCGCCACTGAGCCATGCATCGGTGCGCTGCTGGATATCCTGGGCCACGAGCACATACATGATGACGAAGGCGATGGCGGTTCCGGCGGCAAAGGCGAAAGTGGTCCAGAGCGAAATGCGCCAGGCAGCGGTGGAGCGGAGGGCGTCACGAAGTTTTAAGGACATAGCCCACTCCACGGATGGTTTGAATCAACGGCTGTTTGGCCTCGTGATCGACCTTGCTGCGAAGTCGATAGATGTGAACATCGACGACGTTGGTGGCGGGATCGAAACGCATGCGCCACACGTGATCGAGAATCATGGTGCGAGTAACGACGCGGCCGGCGTTGCGGCAGAGATACTCGAGCAGCGCAAACTCCTGGCTGGTGAGTTGTAACTCGCGCTTGCCGCGACGAGCCTCGCGGCGCACGAGATCGAGTTCGAGGTCGGCAACACGCAGGCGGGCAGATTCCTGTTGCGTGGGCGAGCTGCGGCGAAGCAGGTTGCGCAGGCGGGCAAGAAGTTCGGCGAGCGCGAATGGTTTGGTGAGATAGTCGTCGCCACCCTGCTCAAGTCCACGGACACGCTCATCGACGGAGCGGCGGGCGGAAAGAATAAGGACGGGCGCCTGACTGCCCTGCGCGCGGCAACGGGCGATCAGTTCGAGTCCGTCGCGGTCGGGGAGTCCGAGATCGATGATGAGAGCATCGTGGATTCCCTCCAGCGCGAGGTTTTCGCCGGAAGCGGCATCGGCGGCGGCATCGACTTCGTATCCCGCCTCGGTCAATCCGCGGCGAAGGAAATCCTGAATTTCCAAGTCGTCTTCAACGACGAGCAGACGCAAGCTTTGTCCCCCAGCCTGAAGTAGCGGAACAGAGGAGTCACCCACCGAGGTGTGCCTAGACGTTTACGGCGCGGCGGGCAAGCCCGAGTGCATCCGTCCAGAACGCTGTGGAAGAGTGTATCTCACCGAGGACGCGATCGATCTTGTCAACGAAAAGATCGAGTTGCTGCTGTTCCACAACGAGGGGCGGAGCGGCCTTGAGGACCATGAAATTATTCCCGCATATCTGGGTCAGAACCCGCTCCTCGCGGAAAAGTCGCATGACGAGCATCTGACCGAACATGCCGGGATGGATGGCACGAAAGGCTTCCAGTGAGATGCGCAGGGTAAGGCGCGAAGGTGCCTGGAACTCAATGCCATTCAACATGCCAAGGCCGCGGACGTCCTTGAACATTTCATAGCGGGAGAGGCGCGAGCGGAGTTTCGAGCGGAAATCCTCACCCATGGCGGTGGCGCGCTCACCGAGGTGCTCGTCTTGCAGAACATCGAGCGTGGCGAGTGCGGCACGCATGGCGAGACTGTTTTCGCTGTAGGTGGAGGTGTGGACAATGGCGCGCTTGAGCGATCCGTAGACGGACTGGTAGATGGAGTCGGTCATGAGCACGGCGGCGCAGGGGATGAGGCCGCCGCTCATCGCCTTGGCGAGCACCACCATATCGGGCTGCACGTCGAAGTGATGGGCGGCAAGAAACGGGCCAGTGCGATACATGCCGGTTTGCACTTCGTCGAGAACGAAGAGCGTGCCGTACTTGCGGCAGAGGGACTGGACTTCCTGGAGGTATGCACGCGTGGGAATGCGGATGCCACCTTCGGACTGGATGGGTTCGAGGATGAAGGCGGCGAACTTGCGAGTGGCAAGCTGGCGCGCGACAGGTTCGATCTCGCCGAAGGGGACGGATTCGGTATCGGGCAGCAAGGGGCCGAAACCCTCGGTCCAGAAGGGATTGGACATCAGCGACAACGCGCCGCAGGTGAGTCCATGGAAGGCGTCCTTCGCGTAGAGAAGTCCTGAGCGCCGGGTGTGAGCGCGAGCAAACTTGATGACGGCTTCGACGCCTTCACTGCCGGAGCTGGCGAAGAAAACCTTGGAGAGAGGTCCGGCAGCAGCTTCACAGAGACGGTGCGCGAGTTCACCGGCGAGCTCGGGGACGTGGCTCTGGAGCATGGACGGACCGCAGCGGTCGAGCTCGTCCTTGAGGGCGGCAACGATGTGGGGATGATTGTGTCCGGCGTTGTAAACGCAATAGCCGGACAGGAAGTCGAGGATGCGATCGCCGTCGGCGGTGAAGAGCTCGACGCCAAGGCAGCGTTCGTACTTCACGTTCATCTGGAGGAGCTCCAAGAGACGAACCCACTGCGGATTGACGTAATCCGAATAGGAAGACCGAGTGCTCAACGCGACACCGCCAATCGCCACAATTACCCCTGCTGGATGAGATTGAGTTGACCTTACCTTATTTGAGGGAGATGAAGGGAGGCTTGCCGGAAGATGACATTGTGTTCATGAAGGGGAAGCTGGCCAAAGGCGACAGTGTTAGGGCGGCGGGAAGTGGCGTGGCAGGTGCGGGGTGAATGATTTTCCGGTTTTTCACACAGGGTTTACAGGGATGTAACGGGGGTTAGCGAAAATGTAAGCATGTCGGCAGAGACTTATGACTCGCTCATCATCTCCGACGTCCACCTGGGGTCGGAGGTAAGCCGTGCGCGGGACGCACTGGAACTACTGCAATCACAGGACTTCCGCCGCCTGATTCTGCTCGGCGACATTTTTTCCGATCTCAACTTCCGTCGCCTGACGGGTGACCACTGGAAGTTCCTCTCCTATATCCGCAAGCTGTCGAATCCTAAACGTAAGACGGAAGTGGTGTGGGTGGAGGGGAATCACGACCACGGGTTGTCGAACATCATGTCGCACCTTGTGGGCGTTCCGGTTTACCAGCGTTATGTGTGGGAGTACCAGGGCAAACGGCACCTTGCGGTTCACGGTCACCAGTTCGACCGCTTCGGAAGCAAGAACTTCTACATCAGCCGCGTGGGCGTACTTCTCTACGAAGAGATACAAAAACTCGACAGCAAGACGAAAAAGTTCTCGCGGTTTCTCGACAGGCTGAATACGCGCTGGCTGCGGCTGTCATCAAAGATTGAGTCGGGGGCGATTGCGTACGCGAAGCTGGGTGGAGTGCAAAGAGTTTTTTGCGGGCACACGCATGTGGCCGCGCACAAGATGCAAGACGAAGTGGCGTACTACAACACAGGGTCCTGGATCGATCCCCGCGCGACCTACGTCACCGTGGGCGAAGAAGGAGTTGCCATCCATGAATACCAATGCAGAGTTGACGATCGTCATCCCGGCGAAGAACGAGAGCCGCAACCTGCCCCAGCTACTGACCTCTTTGAGCAGGCAGGATTACCCGCTTTTGCCGGCTACCACAGTCTTCGTTGCTGACGCACACTCGACGGACGACACGGTTGCGGTGGCACTATCCTTCGCGAACCGGCTGAATATCGCGGTAATCCCCGGAGGATTGCCGTCGGTGGGACGGAACGAAGGCGCGCGGCGCGCGACGACACCATACGTACTGTTCCTCGACGCGGACATGGAACTCTCGGATGAGACGCTGCTGCGGCGCGCGATGGAAAAGATGAAACGGCGGAGGCTGGAGTGCCTGACGACGAATATATGGTGCTCGGGCGGAACGCTGATGGATCACGTGCTGTATGCGGGCAACGACGTGGTGCAGTATGTGTCGTCGTGGACGAAGCCGTTCAGCACGGGGATGTTCATGCTGTTCGAGAAGAAGAAATTCGATGAACTCCGCGGGTTCGACGAGCGGGCGCTCTATGCCGAGGATTACCTGCTGAGCAAACAAGTTTCGCCGAGAAAGTTTGGGATTGTGCGCGGAAAGGTGCTGACGACAAACCGGCGATTCAAGAAGATGGGGCACCTGCGGATTGCGCGCATGTTCGTGAAGACCGCGCTGAACTCGTGGAACCACGATTACTTTCTGCGCGACCAGAATTATTGGACTGAAGTTTAGTGGCATCCTCCCGAAAGAAGTATGCCACCGGCGGCGGGCGGTTCAGAGAACCTGCTGAGTAGCTCGTCGCTGATCTTGTTGGCGCGAATAATTTCGCGATAGAGGTGCGCGCTGGGACGTGGAGTGCGCACCTGGGTGGCACAGTCGAGTTCGTACAAACCGAAACGCAGCGTCCAACCCTCATTCCATTCAAAGTTGTCGACGATGCTCCAGTGGAAGTATCCGCGGAGATCGAACCCTTCGGAAATTAACCTGGAGACGTTGCGCAGCGTCTGCACCAGCACCCACGGACGGATGCGATCGTCGCGGTCGGGAACGCCGTTTTCCGTGATGTAGATGGGGACGCGGAGACGAGCGTATTCGCGAACCGCGCTGATGACGCCATCGGGATAGGCCTCGCCGTAGGGAAGTTCTACGCCAGGATCGCCCTGGGGCGCGTCTTCGGGAACGAAGAGACCACCGGTGCGCCTGAGAGCGTCATTCCATGGAGACCGCACATGGAGCCGGTTGTAGACATTGAGGCCGATGAAGTCGGTCCTGTCGAGAACCTCCGGGACTTCCGGAGCCAGAGCTCCGAAGGGAAACTGAAGGCCGCCGCTGAGGAACAACTCAAGGGTGGATCGATTAAAAACTCCGTCATAGAGATAGGTGAGAAGTCGATCGGCGGGAGAAAACGTGGCGGGCTGAAGTTCGACCCAGTTTGTGGCAAGTCCAACGCTGGCTGAAGGTTGAATGCGATGAATGACATCGTAGGCAAGGGCGTGCGCGCGGTGGATATTGGCGAGGACAACGGCCGTGTCACGAACACGATTGCGCAGCCCGGGAGGGAACTCGCCGAACATGTAGCCGAAAACGGCGTAAACGTTGGGTTCGTTGAAGGTGAGCCAGTCGGAGCAAAGTCCGGAGAGATGCGAGGCGGCAAACTCGGCGAAGCGGGCGAAGAGTTCGGCGGAGTCGGATGGAAGGAACGCTCCCCGGGCTTCAAACCAGTTGGGATGCGTGAAGTGATGCAGCGTGACGAAGGGCCTCATGCCATGCTCGCGAATAGCTTCGACGAGACGACAGTAGCGCTCCATGGCCGCGTAGTCCCAGCGGTCCGGTTCCGGTTCGATGCGTGCCCAGTCGAGCGAAATGCGCAGTGTGTTGAGACCAAGATCCTGGCAGAGCGAGAGGTCGGTTTCGGGATTCCGCCACCAGTTGCAGGCGAGGCCACAGGAATCGCCCGAGCGGATGCGTGCCCGACGTTCCCAGTCGGACCACTGATTTAGAAGACCGTCGCCTTCGAACTGGTGAGCGGAGGTGGAGACACCCCATAGGAAATTATCAGGGAACGTGGCCATCTGGCGCTCAGACTAGCACGGGAGAGGCTGGCGGAAGCCTACTGTCACGAACTGTTCATGAGCAATTTACCGGATCGCAAAGTTTGTGGCGGCTCACTGCATGTGCATCTTCTTGCCATCCATGTTCATGCTTGGCGCAGTTGCTGACGGTGCGCTGCCCGCTGGTCCGCCAGCCGCTGTTTTCCACGCGTCGGAGACCTGCGGCGGCAGCTTGTCCATGTGACTGAGGAAAGTTGTGACCTGCCACATCTGCTGCGCGTTGAGTGTCTGCCCCCACGCCGGCATCCCGCTCAGCCGTACGCCATGCTGGATGATGTAGAAGTTCTGGTTCTCCGGCATGTCGGGTGCGTCGTCAACAAACTGGGGCGCGCGAGGGTAGAGCGCATCCGCCAACATCGCTTCAGGACGATGGACGTCGCCATGGCAGGTTGCGCAGTTTGCCTGGTAGATTTTCATTCCTGCGATCAGGTTGTCATCTGTTGGCGAAACAGGGTTCGTGACTTCAGGAGCACGACGGGCGACGGAGGCATCCAGCGCGGGCATTGCCATCATGCTTTCCATGGAATTGACCGGCATGTCGGCGCACGAGTTTACAAAGCCAAGGCGCACGTAGCTGAATCCCACCAACAGCACGACAACAATGCCTGCTGCAAATCCCAGAAAGTACTTTCGCATGGTACTGTCCTTTCGCTCTAAGTTTGGAATGTGTGTCTCCACTTTTCATCTACCGTGGCAAGAAGGAATCGAATCAAGCCCAAACGCCTTCATGTCCCAGCCGCCCGTCGTCGATAATCTTCCGGCTATTGTACGTCGGTGATCGTGTTTACCTTGACGGTATTGCCGTTCACTTCGCCCGTGATTGTTACGTGCTTTCCGGCCGCCCGGCTCAGGGCCGTAGCGTTGCCGTTCAGGACGTAGACCTTGTCGTTGCTTACCAAAGCCCACTTGGCTCCGGCCTTGACGCAGGCGCGAGCGCACTCCGCATCGCTCTTGCCGGGAATCATATGTTTTCCTTTGCACATTGTGTCAGAAACCGTGCCCGTAAGAGTTGCGGGGGCGGCAAAGGCAATGGTGGACAGAAGAAGCGTCATTGCGAATAGCTTGGCTGCGAGTGTCTTCATTGCGTCTCCTTGATTTGATAGTGTCGCGGCATTGGCAGAGCGGTGGTTCCCTGGATCAGTTCCAGCTCTCCGCATAGAGAACCAATGCCCGCGTGTTGGGTTGATCGATAGGCGATTGTCGATGAAGCATGGCAATCGCCGCTTCTACCGCGGGTACATAGTGTTGGGTTTCAGCCGGCAAGTACGACATTGCAGCCGGAAAGCTCTGCGCGCCGGAACGGGCCAGTGCGCGCGTCACGGCCTGTTCTCCCGCGTTGTAAGCGGCGAATGCCAATTGCCAGTCGCCGAACTGCGCATGAAGATCGCGGAGATAAAGAGCGGCGGCGCGCGTGGACTTGAGGACGTCGAGGCGCTCATCGACCGCGCCATTCACGATCAATCCGTAACGTCGCGCAGTGGCCGGCATGAACTGCCAGAGACCGCGAGCACCCTTGGGCGACAGGGCAGTGGGCAGACCACCACTCTCCACAAGAACGACGGCTGCAAGATTCTCCGGCACACCCTCCTCGCGCAAAATTGGACGAATGACGGGCATGAGCTGCCGGACGCGCTGCGTGGCGAGGCTGATGGCAGAGCTGCCCTCGGCTTTGTATTGCTCGTGGAAGTCACCCGAAGGCTGCGAAATTTGTGAGGAAGGCACAGTGGCCGCACTTGCGACGAGCTGATCGGCCATGGAACTAAGTTGTGCGTGGATTCGCGCGAACTGCGCGTCAGCAGAGGAGACCGCTGCCTGTGCCTCGACAAGCAGCGGTGTTCCGCACAACAGCATGAGCATGATGAGCGTTGCAACTCTACGCATTGCTCGGCTCCGGGGAAGCGAACTCGGCCTTCTTCAATGCGGGCTTCACTTCCCAGTTCCACTTCCAGATGGCGAAGATGGGTGGATAAACGATGAGCTCCATGAGGAAGGAGGTGATGATTCCTCCGACCATGGGAGCGGCGATTCGCTTCATGACGTCGGCGCCGCTTCCAATGGACCACATGATGGGCAGCAGGCCGAACAACATGCAGGAGACGGTCATGACCTTGGGGCGAAGTCGCTTGACGGCGCCAGTGACTATGGCTTCGCGAAGGTCGTTCCAGTTGCGCATGAGGCCCTTGGTCTGCGCCTCGTGATAGGCGAGGTCAAGATAGAGCAGCATGAAGACGGCTGTCTCGGCGTCGACGCCAAGCAGCGCGATGAGGCCGACCCAGACGGCGACGCTCATGTTGTAACCGAGAAGATAGAGCAGCCATATGGCGCCGATGGCGGAGAAGGGCACGGCGAGCAGGATGATGAATGTCTTGACGACCGAGCCGGTGTTGAAATAGAGCAGCGAAAAGACGATGAAGAGCGTGATGGGGACGACAAGCTGAAGCCGCTTCTTGGCGCTCTGCATGTATTCGTACTGTCCGCTCCAGACGAGTTCGTAGCCGCTGGGAACGTGGACACTACGACTGACGGCCTGCTGCGCATCCTTGACGTAGCTTCCAATGTCACGACCGTTAACATCGACATAAACGTAGCCGGCGAGGCGTCCGTTCTCATCGCGAATCATGCCTGGTCCGGTCTTCAATTGAACATCGGCGATCTGGGAGATGGGTATCTGTGCTCCGGACGGGGTGCTGACGAGAACGCGCTTCAGCGTCTGGATATCGTCGCGGTAGTCGGCAAGGTAGCGAACGTCGACTGGATAACGCTCGCGGCCTTCGACCGTAGTGGTGACATGGTCTCCGCCGATGGCCGAAGTGACTACGTCTTCAGCATCCTGCACGGTGAGGCCGTAGCGCGCGAGTTGGTCGCGCTTCAGATCGAAGTCGAGATAGTATCCAGCCGCCGTACGCTCGGCGAAGACGGAGGCGGTACCGGGAACGTTTTTGAGTGCCGTTTCAATCTGCTTGCCGATGTCCTGGATTTCAGTGAGATTTGCACCGAGAATCTTGATGCCGACAGGCGTACGGATACCAGTGGAGAGCATATCGATGCGCGCCTTGATGGGCATGGTCCATGAGTTGGCGACGCCGGGAATGGTAAGCGCTTCGTTCATGCCACCGGGGCCGTAGATGAGCTGGTCGGTGGTGATGTGATCTGGCCAGAAGCGGCGGAAGACGCCCTGCAAGCGTTCGGGAGCCCACGAAGAGTACCAGCGCTTGACCTTCGGCCACTGGTCCTGCGGCTTGAGTTCGACGACGGTTTCAAACATTGAGTACGGAGCAGGATCCGTCTCGGTTTCGGCGCGCCCGGCCTTTCCGAAGACGCTCTGGACTTCCGGGAAGCTGTTGAGAATTTTGTCCTGCGTCTGCAGGAGGCGCGAAGCCTCTGTGACGGAGATGCCGGGGACCGTGCTGGGCATGTAGAGCAGCGTGCCCTCATCGAGCGGCGGCATGAACTCCGAGCCGAGCTTGAAATAAATGGGAACGGTGACGGCCATGGCGAGAACCGCCGCGCAGATGGGAAGCCACTTGTGTTCGAGGACGAACTCCACCACGGGATGGTAGATCTTCATCAGCGGGCGGCTGATGGGGTGATTCTCTTCGCTGTGGATCTTGCCGACGAGGACCGCGTTGGCAACGCGGGCGAGCCAGCGCGGCCGGAAATTATAGTTTTCCATGTGCGTCATGATCAGCCGCATCGCGGGATCGAGCGTGATGGCGAGCAGCGCCGCGATGATCATGGCGACGTTTTTGGTGAGCGCAAGCGGGTGGAAGAGACGCCCCTCCTGCCCTTGCAAGGCAAACACCGGCAGGAACCCAACGGCGATGACCAGTAACGCGAAGAAGCTCGGGCCACCGACTTCCTTGACGGCCGAAATGACGACGGTGTGGTAGTCGCCGGGGCGTCCTTCGGCCTCCCAGTGTTCGAGCTTTTTGTGCGTCTGCTCGACAACAACAATGGCGGCATCGACCATGGCGCCGATGGCGACGGCGAGTCCGCCAAGCGACATGATGTTGGCCGTCATGCCGGAAAGCTGCATGGGAATGAATGCGAGTATGACGGTGACGGGAATCGTGACGATGGGGATGATGGCGCTGGGAAAGTGCCAGAGGAAAATGAGAATCACAATGCTGACGATGATGAGTTCTTCGATCAGCGTGTGCTTCAGATTGTCGATGGAGCGATCGATCAACAGCGAACGGTCGTAAGTAGGAACGATCTTCAGTCCTGGGGGAAGAGTGGGTTGCAAGGCGGCGATCTTTGCCTTGACGAGCTCGATCACTTTTTGTGCGTTCGCGCCATAGCGCGCAATGACGATTCCGCCGGCGACCTGGCCCTTGCCGTCCAACTCGGCGACGCCGCGACGCATATCCGAGCCGAACGTGACAGTGCCGAGGTCTCCGACGCGCACGGGCGTGCCGGTGGCGGGATTGGTCAGCACGACGATGTTGCGGATGTCATCGAGAGACTTGATGTAGCCGCGGCCGCGCACCATGTACTCGCGGCCGGAGAGTTCCACGACACGTCCGCCAACGTCGTTGTTCGATTGCTTGATGGCTTCCGAGACCTTGTTGATGGGGATGTTGTAAGCCAACAGCTTGTTTGGGTCTACGTTGACTTGGTACTCGCGCACGAAGCCGCCGAGAGAAGCAACCTCTGCCACGCCGGGAACAGTCTGCAAGGCATAGCGCAAATACCAGTCCTGGTAACTGCGCATCTGGGCGAGGTTGTACTTGCCCGAGGTGTCGACCAGCGCATACTCATAAACCCATCCAACGGCGGTCGCGTCCTTGCCGAGTTCGACATCGACGCCCTTGGGCAGCCGCGAAGTCACGGAGTTGAGGTATTCAAGTGTGCGGGAACGCGCCCAGTAGATGTCCGTCCCTTCGTCGAAGATGATGTAGATGTACGTGTATCCGAAGTCGGAGTAGGCGCGGATGTCCTTCACCTTCGGAAGACCAAGGAGCGCGGTGGTGAGGGGATAGGCGACCTGGTCCTCCATGATGTCCGGGCTGCGGTCCCACTTGGCGTAGACGATGACCTGCGTGTCGGAGAGGTCGGGAATGGCATCGACCTTGGTGTTCCGCATGGCATGCACTCCGTAGAGTGTGGCGACGGCAACAAACAGCAAGACGAAGAAGCGATTCTTTGCGCTGAACTCAATGATGCGATTAATCATTTCGCTTCTCCCTAATGCTTCATATCTGACAGCGCACCGGACATCTGGCTGTCGGAGTCAATGAGGAAGTTGCCGGAGGTGACGATCTCTTCTCCGGGCTTAAGTCCGGAGAGAATCACCACCTGGCCATCGATGGTTGGGCCGACTTGCACCGAGCGCGGCTCAAACTGTCCACCCTTGTGAACGACAAAAACCGTCTGCTTAAGTCCGGAGTCAAGAACGGCATTCTGCGGGATAGCGATCTGCCGACCATAGCTGATCTTCAGCGTGGCGTCGGCAAACATGTTTGGCTTGAGATCGAAGCGCGGATTCGGGATGTCGATGCGCACCTTCGCGGTTCGCGTCACGGGATCGACCGTGGGATAGATGTAGGAGATACGCCCGGTATAGGTCTTGCCAGGGGAATAGCTCAACTGCAACGTTGCGCTCTGCCCGACGTGGACGTAAGGAAGCTCGTATTCGTAGACGTCGGCGAGAGCCCAGATGGTGGAGAGATCGGAGACGGTGTAAAGGTCAGTCTCCGGCGTGACGGATGTTTGCGGAAAGACTTTGCGATCTGTAACAAAACCAGTGATGGGTGAATAGAACGTGATGTCGCGGCTGACCTTGCCGGTCTCGTCGAGTTTACGGATCTGGCCGTCGGAGATGTCCCAGAGCTTGAGACGCTCGCGGGCGGAGCGAAGCAACGATTGCGCTCCATCGGCGACTTCCTTGTACGGAGCGTTGCCAAGCATGCGATCGCCGCGCTTGGCGATGAGGTATTCGTCCTGCGTGGCAACAAGGTCTGGGCTGTAAAGAGTGAAGAGCGGCTGTCCCTTCTTTACGAACTGGCCGACATAGTCGATGTATGCCTTATCGATAAATCCGGAGACTTTGACGTGGATGTGCGCGATCTTCGTTTCATCGGGAGTCAACGTCGCCGTGGTGTGGATGTCGCGAACGAGAAGTTTGCTTTGAACGATGCCGGTTGTGACGCCCATGAGTTGCTGCTGTGCCGGTGTGATGGCCACGGTTCCGGGAGCCATCGATTGCGCGGCCTCGGGCTCGGCGTACTTCGGGATGAGTTCCATCCCCATCGGCGATTTCCCGGGCTTGTCCGAGCGGTAACCGGCCAGCATCGGGTCATACCAGTAGAGGATCTTGCGACCGGAGGGCGCGGCAGGGGCCTGCGTTTGCTGCCCGGAATCCTGCTTGGGGGCAGAGGCAGAGCCGTCTGCGTATTTCGGCACAAGATCCATGCCGCAGTCGGGCGCCTTGCCGGGCTTGCTGGCCTTGTAGGCAGGATGCATCGGGTCGTACCAATAGAGAACCTTGCGCGCGGCGGGTTGCGTGCCCATACCGTTCATATCGTTCTGCGACATATCCGTTGGCGACGCTTTGTGCGAGCGGAAGGCGGCGACGCGTCCGCCGAAGAGAATGGCAAGGCAGACCGCTACGACGGAGACGAGTGCGAAGATTCGAAGAAAATTCCTGGGGGATTTCATTGGGTCACCACCTTGACGTCCGATTGAGAGGCGTCTTGCGAGCGCGTGAGGTTCACGCCAACGACGCTTTCGATTTGCGCGAGTGCCGTGCGATAGTCGGCAACCTGCCGGTAGTAGTCGGACTCATAATTGAGGAGCGTACTGAAATTGCTGAGCACCGTGAGAAAGTCGGCGTTGCCGACCTCATAGCCCGACATGGAAGATTCGAGCGCAAGCGACGCTTGCGGAATGATGGCCTTCGTATAGAGATTGGCAAGATCCTTCGCGGCCTTTGCCGAGAGGTACGCCTGCTTAAGCTGGAACTTGAGTTCGTTGGCGCGGTCTTCGCGGCTCTGTTGTGCGGCGAGAACTTCTTCCTTTGCCTGCTCGACGGCCTGACGCTGCTTGTTGCGATAGAAGATCGGAATGTTGATGCTGAAGGTTGCACCCTTCATATCGGGCATCATTGGGCGTTGCTGGTACATGACGCCGACACTGAGGTCGGGAAGATATTGCCTGCGGGCGAGAGCGACGGCAGCCTGCGAGCGCTTGATGAGCTGCTGATCCCGCTCAAGACCGGGGTCGTTGACGTTCGCCAATCGGTAGATACTATCGAGATTTGTCGATGTATCGGCGAGGGTCACATCGGCGGCAGGAGGCAGTTCGGCATCGGGCGGACGAAGCATCAGGGTGTTGAGCCGCGCTTGGGAAGTGGCACGCTTCTGCCGCAGAACGATGATCTTTTGCAGCAGGAGCGAGATTTCCATCTGCGACTTCAAAACGTCCTGCTGCAAGCCCTTGCCGACGCGGTAGCGCGCCTCGGAGATCTTCGAGAGTTTTTCCAGAAGATCCTTGTCCTTGAGCGTGATCTGCAGAGCACGGTCGTAATAGAAGTAGTCAAAGAAGGCGGTCTCGGCTTCGGTGGCGACTTTGCGGCGCACCGCCTCGTACGAGGCTTCGGCGGCAGCGACATCTTTACCTGCAATCTCGCCCTGGAGTTTTCGTTTGCCCGGATAAGGGATCGACTGCATGGCTGTAACGCTGCGATAGCTGGATGGGTCGCCATCCATGACACTGAACGGGGCGGTGTTGCCCATCCAGCCGACGGTCACATTCGGATCGGGCAGCGCTTCGGCCTGGGGCACGGTGTGGCGCAACGCAGCCACGTCATGCCCGGCGCTTTGTACTTCGTGGCTACGGGCAAGCGCCGTGCGCACGACTTCATCCAACGTCAGCACGCTGGATGTGGGAACTCTTCCAGTCTGATGGTCAGACTGCGCAGGGGCCGGAGTTGGTGCGCTCTCCTGGCAAAACATTGCCAGGGGCACCAGCAGTCCGATCACCAGCACGAGTAATTTCCTGTGCATGTGAGATCTCTCGCTATTTGCGTGAAGCAGGGATAACGGCGGGCATACGAGTGTCCGCAGGAATCAACGCAGGAGCGAGAGGATCAGATCAGGAAGGTGCAGAGAACGGCTTGGGAAGAAAGGCCAGTATCGGCAAAGGGTTCCGGCGGAACGTTTGTCCGGGTCGCCATCTGGACGAGGTCAACGGCAACAGTCGCGGCGACAGGAACGGTCGCAGCCGGTGCAATCGGAAGCTGCGATTCGGTGGCCGGAGCGGGCCGCAATGGAACCGCCTGGCAGCAGCAGTGGCGTGTTTCGGCCTTCTGCGGCGAGCCTGCCGGGTGATATGCGGTGTTGGTTGCGTGTGCCGATGGGCGGCAGCAACAGCAGTGGCACTGCATGGTCATGGTTCCCTGATTTGTGAGCGAACTGGCTGCCAGCGCTGGAATCGCAAGGATTGCCAGCACCAACCACAGCGCTACGAATCTGGAGGCACGAACCATAGATATAAGGATACTACACGCATGCGTAACACGCGCCTGTGATGAGTGTCACACAGGTGATGTACATAATGCAAAGCTGGACGCGCTTGCCGCCAGGCACACTAAGTTAGAGGAACGGGACGCTGAATCAGGTGCAGAAAATTGCCCTCGGGATCGTAGAAGAAAACCACTGCATTTTCCCCGGAAGTGAATGGCTCGCTGAGGAAGCTGACGCCTTTCGACTTGAACAATTCATAGGTTGCTGGCAGATCGTCAACCACGAGCGCAATGTGGCGAAGACCCTGGTCGCGCAATTGCGGCGCGGAGAGCGAATTTCCTTCTGCCTGGATCACTTCCAGGCAGATCCCGTTGGGCGTGCGCAGCATCTGGCCGGTTTCGCTTCGCGACTGGACGGTCAGGCCCAGTGTTTCCACATACCACGCGGCGAGTTCATGAGGACGGTGGCTGGCAATGGCGACGTGTTCGATCCCTGTAATCATGGAAATTCCTTCTTGTAAAAATGTTGCCGTCGCCGGCGGCAGGCTATGCGGCACATCTTCCAGCATAGCAGGCGCACGGAGATGAATTGCCGCAAAATAAAAGGCCCTCATCCGTCGCTGCCGATGAGGGCCTGTTCGCATTCGAGGTGCGAGACGTTAGTGTGATGCGGACTTCGCTACGTTCGGTGTTGACGGCGCATCCCGCAATCCCAATTTGCGGAAGATGTACATCGCCGGGCACCAGTTGGTGAGTCCGGACTGGAAGAGGTTGAGGCCGACAAAGGCCGTAAACAGATACCAGTAGGGCGAAACCCAGTATCCGAGTGCGAGCGAGAGCAGGATGAAGAGTCCTGCCATCAATCGAAGAGCACGTTCCACAGTCATAGATTCCTCCTTATCCGCTGCCATGGCGGACGTATTATTCCGTGTCGCATTGCGTTGTGTCGCACTCCGCAATATTCTCCGGCGCGTGCATGTGTTGTTCCGCGGGAGGCGTCTTTCCACGCTCGACGATGTAGTAAAGAACCGGGATGGTCAGGAAGGAGAGCGCCGTGGCTGCCACTTCTCCGGCCATCAGTGAAATTGCAAGGCCCTGGAAAATCGGGTCGAAGAGGATGACGCTGCTGCCTACGACGACTGCGGCGGCGGTCAACAGCATCGGCCGGAAACGAACCGCACCAGCATCGATCACGGCGTCTTCAAGCCCCATACCCTGTCCTCTGCGCAACTCGACGAAGTCGACAAGGATGATGGAGTTGCGCACAATGATGCCTGCGCCGGCGATGAAACCAATCATCGAAGTTGCGGTAAAGAACGCGCCCATCAGCGCATGTGCGGGCAGGATGCCGATCAGCGTGAGCGGTATCGGCGCCATGATGACCAACGGTGTGGTGAACGACCGGAACCATCCGACGACGAGCACGTAGATAAGGACAAGCACGACCGCAAACGCAATGCCCAGATCGCGGAAGACCTCTATGGAGATCTGCCACTCGCCGTCCCACTTCATGGAGTAGCGCTGGGTGTTCTCCGGCTGCTCGGAGTTATAGATCTTGATGCGATTCCCTCCGGGCATCCTGAGCTGATCGATCTCCTTGTTCATCCGCAGGATTGCGTAGACCGGGCTTTCCTCCTGCCCGGCGACATCGCCGGTGACATAGACGACATCCCTCATATTCTTGCGGTAGATGCTGGTGTCGATGGTCTTCTTCTCGAGATCGGTGACTTCGCGGAGCGAGACCATCCCACCCGTGGCATCGGGCAGTTTAATGTTGTCCAACTGATCGAGTCCCGAACGGTCGGCGCGGCGGAGACGGACTTCAATCGGGATGTCCTGGCGCGAGGTGGGCGAGTGCAGGAGGCCGGCGTCGGCGCCGTGCAAGGCAATCTGTAATGTACTGGTGACTTCGGCGGCGTTGACGCCGTGCAGCGCGGCCTTGTCGGTGTCCACCTGGAAGTCGTACTTGGTCTGCGGGTCCTCGACGTACCAATCGACGTCGACCACGCCGGGTGTCTTTTTGAAGATTTCCTTGATTTGGCGGGCAACGTCAATCCGGCCCTTCAGATTCGGGCCATAGACTTCAGCGACGAGCGTCTCCAGAACAGGTGGGCCGGGTGGAACCTCGGCGACCTGAATGCGTGCGCCAAACGGCGCGGCAATTTTGTCGAGCTCCGGACGGATTCGGCGAGCGATGGCGTGACTCTGCTCGCTGCGCTTGTCTTTTGGAAGCAGGTTGACCTGGATGTCCGCCTGGTTGGGCTGCTTGCGCAGGAAGTAGTGGCGGACGAGTCCGTTGAAGTTGTAGGGGCCGGAAGTCCCGGCGTAGATCTGATAGTTCTCAACCTCGGATTGCGTGGCAAGGTAGTTGCCGAGTTCCTGTGCCACATGCGTCGTCTGCTCGAGCGGGGTGCCATCCGGCATGTTGATGATGATCTGGAACTCGCTCTTGTTGTCGAAGGGCAGCATCTTGACGCGCACCAGCGTGAGAGGCACGAGAGCAACCGCGGCAAGAAGCAGAACAATAATCGTGCCGAGGAAGAGATTGCGCCGCTTGCGGTTATAAATCAGCGGGTTCATCACGCGGCGGTAGAATCTGATCGTCCAGCCTTCCTTGTCGTGATGTCCGCTGCCGTTCGGCGATGCGTAGTGGCCAAGCAGGCGCAGTGCGGCCCACGGCGACACGACAAACGCCACCAGCAGCGAGAAGATCATGGCGGACGATGCGCCCACGGGGATGGGACGCATGTACGGACCCATCAGGCCGCTGACGAAAGCCATCGGAAGAATAGCCGCGATGACGGCGATCGTTGCCAGGATGGTCGGGTTGCCGACTTCATCCACGGCCTCCACCGCGACATCCGTCAGCGGGCGTCCCTGGTTCTCGGGCAATCGGAAATGTCGAACGATGTTCTCGACGACGACGATGGCATCGTCGACGAGAATGCCTATGCTGAAAATCAACGCGAACAGCGTCACCCGGTTCAGCGTGTATCCGTAGAAATAGACGACGGCGAGGGTGAACGCCAGCGTGACAGGAATGGCCAGCAACACGACGCCGGATTCACGCCAGCCGAGAGCAATCCCGATCAGCAGCGTCACCGAGAGCGTAGCGATCAGCAGGTGCTCCAGCAGTTCGTTGGATTTTTCCTCGGCGGTCTTGCCGTAGTTGCGCGTGGTGGTGATAACCAGATCGTTGGGGATGACATTGCCGCGCATCTCGGCGACGTGCTTCAGAACCTCATTGGAAATGATGGTGGCGTTAGTGCCCTTGCGCTTGGCGATTGAGATGGTGACGGCGGGGAACTCTTCGCCAGGTTGGACGCCGGCGACGCGTGCCGTTTTCACCGTGCCGACGGCCGTGCCGAAGACAACGTAATTCTTCGGCTCCTCGGGACCGTCGACGATTTTCTCGGCGACGTCGCGCAGATAGATCGGATGACCGTTGTGTACGCCGGCCACGACCATGTTAAGGTCCGACGCATGTTCAAAGAAGCGCCCGGCTTCGACCTGGATTTCCTGGTTGTCCTGGGCAAAGCTGCCGGCGATGGCACGGGCGTTTGCGGCCTGCAGTTGCTGGACGATCGCCGCCGGTGTCAGTCCGTAGCCGGCGAGCTTATTTGTGTCGAGTACCACGCGCACGGCGCGCGGCAGTCCGCCGATCACCGTGGTTTCGGAGACATTCGGCACTTGCTTGATCGAATCGTCGATCTCTTCGGCGATCTGGCGCAGTTGATATCCGTTGTAGTTTTTTCCCCAGAGAGTGAGCGCCAGGATTGGGACGTCATCAATCGAGCGTGCCTTGATAAGCGGCATCGAGACGCCCGGTGCGACCTTGTCGAAGTTCGAGTAGAGCTTGTTGTAGACCGTGACAATCGCGTCCTCTTCCTTCGTGCCGACTTCGAAACGCACGGTGACCAGGCTGAAGCCCGAGCCCGAGGTCGAGTAAACGTACTTGACCCCGCTAATCTGCCGCAGCAGTTTCTCCATCGGGATACTGATGCGCTGCTCAACTTCGTGCGGCGAGGCCCCGGGCATGGCCGTCATCACGTCGAGCATCGGGACCTTGATCTGCGGGTCTTCCTCGCGCGGCGTTTCGATGATGGCGAAGACGCCGAGCAGCAGGGCCGCGATAATCGCCAGCGGCGTCAGCTTGGAGTCGATGAATCCGTGCGCGATTTTTCCAGCGAGTCCGAGGGCCTTTTTCATCACTGCACCTCAATGCGCTTGCCGGCAAGTTCGCGGTCTCCCGGAGCCGTGACAACCGTTTCGTTGGGAGAGAGGCCGGAGAGGATTACAACCGAGTCGCCCGTGGTGTGCCCGGTGGTGACATAACGAAGCTGGGCGAGTTTGTTCGAGTTGATCACGTAGACCGCCTGGAGCGCGCCACGATTCACCACCGCCGTCTGTGGAAGGATGGTGGCGTTCTGCTGGCCGCGCACGAACAGGGCGCGTCCAAAGATGCCGCTGCGCAAGGCCGGATCGGCGGGAAGATCGATCTTCACCACGAAATTACGGCTGCCGGGATCGGCCGCGGGAATGATCTGCGAGATCGTGCCGGAGAGTTCCTTGTCCGGTATCGTGTCAAAGCGCGCCTTCACCTTTTCGCCGAGGTGAACGTACTGCATCTGGCTTTCGTCCACGCTGGTTTCAAGGCGATAACGGCCGGTGCTCTCAATCGTCAGGATCGGCATACCCGGTGAGGCCAGCGCGCCAGGATCGGCGCTGCGCACCGTGACTGCTCCATTGAATGGCGCGCGAATCTTCGTATAGCTCAACATCGTGCGGGCCTGCGTCAGGGCGGCCGCCGCTTGCGCCTGTCCCGACTTCGCCATGTCGCGCTGTGCCGAGGCGGCCTCGACTTGGGTCTTCACCACGTCGAACTCCTGCGGGCTGACGGAGTGCTTATCGAACAGTGACTGGTAGCGGGCGAAAGTCGACTTCGCCAGGGCGTATTGGCTCTCGGCGGCTGCCACCTGGTGGTTGGCGGCCGCGACCGCTGCTTCGGCGCGTGCCACGCCGGCGGCCGGTTGTGCATCGTCGATGACCGCCAGCACCTGGCCGCGGCTCACACGGTCGCCCGCGTGAACATTTACCGCGACGATGGTGCCCATGATCTGTGGCGCCAGTTGCGCGGTCTCAAAGGCCTGCACCGTGCCGGGAGCTTCGAGCACGTCGGGGATTTCGGCCGACGCGGCTTGGGAGAGCTGGACTCCGTGAACTACTTCAGGCGTCGCCGCGCTTTCGGTCTTCTGCGACGAACAGGAGGTCAGCGTGCCTGCGATCAACAGCAGCGTTAGTGCTGGAAAGAGAATGGAGAAGTAACGTTTCATTGCTGCACCACCGGTGATTGGGAGTTCAGATCGCCCGTTGCCAACTGCAGGGCGGCAAAGCTAACCGCGTATTGATAGACGGATTGCCAGTAATTATTTCGCGAGGAGCGTTCGGCATCCTCGGCCTGCAACATGTCCGTGATGGTCGTCAGGCCCGAGTCGTAACGGTTCTTGACGATGCGGAGACTCTCTTCGGATTGCGTCACGCTGCTGCGAGCCACTTCGAGCATCTGGCGCGCCGCATCGTATTGGTAGTAAGCACGACGAACGTCGAGCCGGACATTGTCCTGTGCGGATTGCTTGTAAGCTTCGGCGCGCGTGAGCATGGCCCTCTCGCGCTGTAGCCGCGCCAGCTTGTCGGAGGGGAACAGATCGATCTTCAGCTCGGCGCCGGCAACCCAGTTGCTGTTTCCGTTGGCGAAGAGCGAGACGTTATCGCGTTGCCACGATCCGAAGACGTTGACCTGCGGTCCGAAGGCGGCCTTGGCGAGCTTGACGCCGGTTTCTTGTGCGGTTACCTGCGTCGATACCTGTTGCAGGTCCGCACGTTCCTTCTGGGCCTGTTGTTCGGCCTCGGTGAGTACGACATCTGGCCAGGACTTGTCTTTCAGGGCTTCGACAAGTTGAACGTCCGGCGGAAGCGGCGTACCCAACACGGTCTCAAGTTGTGTGCGCGCCAGCGAGACTGCGCTGCGGGCGCGAATCAGTTCCTGCTGGCGGGAAGCCAGGTTTACCTGCGCCGAGAGCAGATCGGAGTCTACGGCCATACCGGATTCGACCCGCGCGCGACTGCTGGATACCAACGCCTCGGCCGTCTTAACCGTTTGCTCGGCAAGTTCGGCCTGTTTAGCAGCAAACATCAGGTCGTAGTAGGAGCCGACGACTCGATAAACCAGTTCCTGGTCGGAGCGCGCGAGTTGCAGGTCCGCGGATTTCTTCATCAGGCCCGCGCGGTCCACCTGCAACTTCGTGCTGAAGGAGTCGAAGAGCGTCCACTGGCCGCCGACCTTGGTGTTGAAGTCGCCGATCGTGTCGGGATAATTCAGGCTGGTCAGCGCAAAGTCGTTGGCCGTGAAGCGTCCCTGGCGAAGCCGGGTTCCGAAGGCAAAGACCGGATCGTTCCCGGCCATGGCGGATTCGGAAAACGCCACATGCGGCAGGTAAGCGGTTTTGGCTTCCTTTACACCCGCTCCGGCGGCAATCTGCTCGGCAAGAGCAATCTTGTGTGAGGGACTCTTTTCCAGCGCAATGGCCACGGCTTGCGAGACGGTCAGGCGCTGCGTCTGTGCGACGGATGAAGCCGCCAGAAGGAAAAGTCCCGAAAGGACTAGAAGACGATTTGATTTTCTGATTAGGTTTCGCATCGCAATGGTGCGCCCTCTGGGCGTCTTTCATGACGATAAATGCGAGAGTCCCGAAGAGTGTTACAAAACTGGGCTAACTAATTGACCTGGTTCCGGTTAGGAACCGACTCAAGGATGCGCAGGTATTCCTTGACGAGGAGCGCACGGATCTTGTCGGTAGTTTCGGATTTGCACGGAACCTTGTAGGTTCGGCAGCGGTCGATGGCCTTTTCGAGGTCGGAAATGAAGGCCATGCAGGGCGGGCACGTCTGTAGATGCTTCTGGATGTGCTCGCAGGAAAGATTGTCGGAGCGCCCGTCGATGTACTCGGAAAGCGAGGCAAACATCTCCCGGCACTTCGTGGGACGAGCCGACTTCTTTGTCGACGTGCTCTTGTGGACCTTGGAGTTTCCATCGAGAGTAAGTTCGCGGCGGACAAACAGCCGGGCACGGTGCAGGCGCACGCGTACCGTTCCTTCGCGCAGGCCGGTGACCTTGGCGACCTCGGATGTATCGAGGTCTTCCATGTCATGGAGCACGAGAATCAGGCGGTAATTTGCCGGGATGCGCAGAATGGCCTGCTGGAGCTTTTCACTTTCCTGTTGCGAGATGGCGTTGTGCTCGGGGCTCTTATCCGGGTGTGTCGCCAGCGACTCAAGTTCACTGCTCGTCGGTATGAGATCGTCGAGCGCGAGCATCTGCTTGGGCGCGAACTTGCTGCGGCGACGCGACATCCAGCAGCGGTTGCGCGTCACCTTGTAGAGCCACACTGCCAGGGCCTTGGGATTCTCCAGCTTTGCAAGGTAGGGCAGCGACTTAAGCAGGACGTCCTGCATGGTGTCTTCGGCGTCCTCGCGGTGGCCGCAGACTTTCATGCTGAACGAAAAGACGGTGTCCTGGAGCAGGAGCAACGCCTGCTCAATGCTCTGCGGGTCGCGCGAGCGGAGGAGTTCGGTAGCTTGTACGAGTTCTGGACGCATGCCTAGGCCGTACCCCTATTATCCACGGAGCGTGGCCCTTCGAACAGCGGACAATTGCCCGCCGGGAGCCGCGTTCCGTGGAAGCCGGGGGACGATCATGCCGGCCGTACGCCCAGTCCCGGTTCGTTTGGCAGGATGAGCTTGCCCTTTTCCACCTTTACTCCGCCGACGTACGGGTCGTTGGCGATCAAAAGACTGCCGTCGAGATCGGCATAATCCACCAGCGGCGAGAGGTGAGCTGCCGCCGTGCAGGAGCAGGAACTGCAAATCATGCACCCGAGCATGACCTTCATATTCAACGACCGCGCGATCTGTATCCAGCGGTAGGACTCGAGGATGCCGCCGGCCTTGTCGAGCTTCACGTTGATGCCGTCATAGGCTTCCCGGAGCTTCGGGATCATGGCGGCGCTGGTGCAGGCTTCGTCGGCGATGATCGGCAGGTGCACCTTGCTGCGCACGTATTTGATCTCGTCAAACATGTGTGCCGGCATCGGCTGTTCAATGAACTCCACGCCCTGTGTTTCCAACCAGTTAATCTCGCGGATGGCCTGCTCCTTATCGGTCCAGCCTTCGTTGGCGTCGACGCGGAGCGGCTTTTTTGTCACGCTGCGGACCGCTTCGATGGTCTCTTTGTCGGTCTTCAGACCGACCTTGACCTTGAGGACGGGGAAGTCGGCGGCCTCGGCGGTTTTCTGCCGGGTGATCTCCGGAGTGTCGATGCCGATGGAGAACGTGGTTACGGGCGCGTCGGCCGGGTCGAGGCCGAAGTATTCGTAGAGCGGAACGCCAAGCTTTTTGCCCCACCAGTCGAGCATCGCAATATCCACGGCAGCCATGGCCGCGTGCTGGTTCGGCCCGAGTTTGCCGCGAACCTGGGTGAAAAGTTTGTCGAACTGCCGGGGATCGCCCGCCGTGATAAACCCTGCGGAAGTCGCAATGGCGGCCATGGCCTGTTCCGGAGTAATTTCGTAGCGCTGGATCGGCGCACCCTCGCCGTAGCCGGTGATGCCGTCGCGCAGGTACTGCACGTGCACGGTATCGCGGTAGGTGCTGGAGGACATCGTCGTGGTCCAGGTGTGGCGCAGGTTAAGGCGTTTCAACTCAACTTTTACCGTTGTCGGCCCCTGCTTATCCTGTGCTGTTGCGGCCAGGCTGCTGAGAGGCAGGGCCGCTGCGACTCCAGCCATTCCGGCAGTTTTCAACCAATCGCGTCGATTCATTTCTTAGGTGCCTCCATTTTCAAGCGGCGGGCGGCCACCAGAAGCTTGGTCCACGGCATGTCGTCGAGCCGGCTGATCTGTATGACCGGGTGCGTGTGCGTGGTGTCGTGAATAAACTCTCCGTTGCCGATATACATGCCGGTGTGGGTGATCTTATCGGGGCGCGAGCCGAAATAGAGCAGGTCTCCGGGTTGCAGATCCTTGCGTTCGACGGCGACAACTCCGCTCCACGCTGCCTGCATGTAGGCGTCGCGCGGCATCAGTGCTCCACGCTGGCGAACCAGCATCTGCATGAATCCGGAGCAGTCGTAGCCGAACGATGATGCGCCGCCCCACGTGTAGGTAACGCCGAGGAACTTGCGAGCCAGCGCAATCGTCTGTTCGATGGTGAGCCCGGAGAAGTTCGCACTCACATCGCCGCTCTGGACGAACCCGATGCGATCGTCCGGCAGGTAGACTTTCAGCCAGCGGCTGCCGTCGGCCACCTTTTCGTCGAGCACTTCGAGGCGGCTTTCCCAGGGGGCGGTTACGAGCGGCGCGTGAAGCGTCACGTCCGGCTCGCGGTAAATATTGGCGCTGAATTGTGCCACCCGCACTACGCTGCCTTCTGTTGCGTACGCCTTCTCAGCCAAGGGACGAAGAGTCGACGTTTGCATCCAGCCCGCGTAGTCGTCCGGCGTGCGAACCTTCACCCAGCCCGGCAACGTGGAGGTGTTCTGCTCCTCCGCGGAAATGACGTTGGTGGCGTAGATGGCCTGCGAAATTACGCCGGCATCCTCGCTCGGCTGGCGATACATATTCGCAACCGGCTTCACCACAACGAACTTTGGCGCAGCAGGAGCCTGTTGTGCGGCAGACGAGCAAATGAAAAACAGTGCGAACAGCGTAAGGAAAATGTGCAGACTGCGTGTCCTGCACCACTTGCTGGCGGGCATTGTCTTACCTCGGAGGATGACGCGTCTTGCAGTCAAACCCCGGGCGATTATAGGAGACGAGGTGAACTTTCTTAAGGAAAGGATTTCAGAGAAAAGCAATTTTGTCCGATTCATGGCTGAATCGGGATGAGCAACAAGAGATTAGTCCTTCAGCCGTTACGCGTCGTGATCTCGAACTTCCGAGATGCTGATGAACCCGAACTGGCGAAGCTGTTCGAACTCATGTTTCTCGGCCAGCGCGTACACCTTTTCCATGAGCGTATCGGCTTCCTGCTTGCTCATCTTTTCCGTGGCTGACCAGAACTTCGGGGGGTTAAACCATACCTGCTTGTGAGATTCAGTATTCATGGAAGTTATCCCCTTTAACCGCACATGTTATATGGCCGGGTTTGCTTTGTCAGTGCGCGTCCTGTGGATTTGTGCTTCTAATTGGCCTTTCAGGCTCAAATTCATCATCCTTTAACATTCCTGTAACAAAAGCAGCCCTGCGGAAGATAAATCCAGCGTGCGGCACGTCACAGACACCCCTTGCTCACGCCGGTAGGCTGGACGCCGGGTCTGGAAGGATGAATAAAGAAACGCTGACCACAAACTCTCGCGGAGGCGCCGCAGACGACGGGACGAAGATTGTTCCGGTGGTCTGCAATAACAATTGCGGGGGGCGTTGCCACCTGAGAGCGCACGTAAGAGATGGGGTCGTTGTAAGGATTAGCACGGATGTGACGCCCGACGTGGCGGAAAACCCGCAGTTGCGCGCTTGCCTGAAAGGGCGTGCAATGCGAAATCGCTTGTACGATCCGAACCGCCTCAAATACCCAATGAAGCGCGTGGGGAAGCGTGGCGAGGGAAAGTTCGACCGAATCTCCTGGGATGAGGCAGTCGAAACAATTGCTGCAAATCTCCGGGGCGTAATTGATACGCATGGGCCGGAGTCGGTGTACATCCACTACGGTACCGGTGATTGCGGCGCCGTTCGCGGACGCGAGAGCGCACAGCGGTTGATGAACCTGCTCGGCGGATACCTTGGCTACTACAACAACTACAGCGCCGCGTGCCTGGAATACACTGCGCCATTCATCACCGGCCTGCGCGATACGAATTCCTACCAGACGCTGGCCCATTCGAAACTGATCATCCTCAATGGCTTCAACCCGGCCGAGACGGTCTTCGAGACGAACTCAAACTATTACCTGGCTCGCGCCAGGGAAGCGGGCGCAAAGATTGTCGTCATCGATCCTCGGCTGACGGAAACCGCTGCGACCTTTGCCGATGAATGGCTGCCGCTGAAGCCGACCACGGATGCCGCGCTGTTCAATGCCATGGCATATGTGATGGTCGAAGAAAAGCTTTTCGACCAGTCATTCCTCGACAAGTACTGCATTGGTTTCGACGAAGAGCACATGCCGGGCGGCGTGGCGCAAGGCGAGTCGTTTAAAAGCTATCTTCTGGGTAACTCCGACGGGACGCCGAAGACACCGGAGTGGGCCTCGGCAATTACCGGCATCGACGCCGGCACAATTCGCAGGATTGCACGGGAGTATGCGACATCGAAGCCGGCGCAATTGCTGCAAGGGCTGGGGCCGCAGCGTCACGCCCATGGAGAGCAGTCTGTGCGTGCGGGAATCGCACTGGCCTGCATGACCGGCAACGTCGGTGTGCTGGGTGGAGGCTGGGGTGGCGGAGAGGGTGGCACGACGCTTGCGCTGCCCATCGGAAGTTTGCCGACAGGAGCCAACCCGGTCAAAGCGAAGATCCCTGTCTTCCTGTGGACCGATGCCGTGGTGCGTGGCACCGAGATGGGCGAGGACGATGGCGTCAAGAACGGGCCGCTCAAGAGCAACATCAAGTTCATCTTCAATCTGGCGAGCAACACGCTGCTCAACCAGCACGCCGACATCAATCGCACGGCTGCTATCCTGCGCGACAAGTCGCTCGTCGAGTGCATCGTGGTCTCCGACCATTTCCTCACGCCGAGCGCCAGGTTTGCGGACATCCTGCTGCCCTGCGACAGTTCACTGGAGCGCAGCGATATAGGGTTTCCGTGGTCGGGCCAGAAATACATCATCTTCGGCAACAAGGCGGTGGACGCACCCTTCGAGTGCCGGCACGACTACTGGTGGCTGAGCCGCGTGGCGGAGCGGATGGGAGTCGGCGAGAAATTTACTGAGGGAAAGACCGAGGAGGACTGGCTGAAGTTTCTTGTCGCGGAAGCGCGCACGAAAGATCCCGAATTCCCGGCATACGACGAACTCAGCGCGACAGGATTCTACCGGAAACCACCGGAGGAGTATGTTGCGTTTGAGAAGGAAATCCGCGAGCCGGAGAAGTATCCATTCCAGACCCCTTCAGGGAAGATCGAGATTTTCTGCAAGACGCTCCACCAGATGAACAATCCGAAGATTCCCGGGTTGCCCAAATACATTCCAGCGTGGGAAGGGCCCCAGGATGTCCTGGCTGCGAAGTATCCGCTGCAATGCATTGGCCCCCACTTCAAGCGGCGGACGCATTCGTCGTATGACGAAAACGCATGGATGAATGAGGCGGAGCCGCAGAAGATGTGGATCAGCGTGCAAGACGCTACGGCGCGTGGAATAAAAGACGGTGACAAGGTGAAGGTCTTTAATGATCGCGGCGCGCTGATGATTCGTGCGAGGGTGACTCGACGCATCAGGCCCGGCGTGATCTCCATCCCGCAGGGAGCATGGTACGCACCGGACAAAAACGGTGTCTGCCACGGCGGATGCATCAACGTGCTGACCAGCCAGAGAGCGACTCCGCTGGCGCACGGCAACGCGCAGCACACGTTACTGGTGGAAGTGCAGAAGGCTTAGGAGCGAGGCGAGTGATTCGCGGACAGATCGGATTTTTCATCGACGCCACGAAGTGCATCAATTGCAGGACCTGCGAGGTCGCCTGCAAGGACTTCAATGATGCTCCGGTTGGCCGCAGGCTTCGCCGTGTGCGCAGCTTCGAAGGCGGCGAGTTCCCGTCGGTCTTCTCCTACAACATCTCCATGTCGTGCAACCACTGCGAGGACCCGCTCTGCGTCCGGCATTGTCCGGCGAAAGCCTACACGAAGCGCGCGAGCGACGGAATCGTAGTACACGATCCCGAGCGCTGCATCGGATGCCGTTATTGCACATGGCTGTGTCCGTATGGCGCGCCGCAATTCGATGCCGCGGAAGGCCGGGTTCGCAAGTGCAACTTGTGCGTGGAGGAGATCGACCAGGGACGGAACCCGGTGTGCGTGGATTCGTGCCCGCTGCGCGCAATAGAGATTGGACCGCTGGAAGAGATCATCAAGCGTCCCGGCGCGACCATCGCAATTCGAGCGCTCCCTCCAGCGGAAATTACCAAGCCGTCGATTCGTTTCAAGGTTCGCAAGGAGGCCCAAGATGTCTGAGAAGATGTCTGACCGGATCAAGACGAGAGAATGGCCGCTTGCGATCTTCACGCTGACCGTGCAGTTTGCCTGTGGTGCGGCGCTGGCGACGACGGTATACAGCACAGTGGCAACGATGCGTCCGTTGGGGATCGCAGTGTTTCCGGCCGTCGCCGTGGGAATGCTGGCTTCACTGCTGCATCTTGGGCGACCTCTGTCGGCGGGCAGATCGTTGAGCAATCTTCGGCATTCGCGCCTGAGCCGCGAAGTCTTCGTGACCTCCTTATTTGCCGCCTCGGCGTTGGCCTACAGCGCGACATGGTTCGGCGGCTGGGTTGAATGGAGATTCGCGCTTGGCATTGCGACGTCGGCGTTAGGGTTTGCGGCGGTCATCGCGAGCGCCATGATCTACACGGTGCGATCACAGCCGGTGTGGAATTCGGGATGGGTTCCGGGCTCGTTCCTCGGAGCGACGCTGCTGCTGGGCGCGTCGCCGGCGCTGCTCATGGGATTAGGAACGCAAGGGCTTGCCCACCAGCGGGCGCTATTGGGGATGATCGTTGCCGGCAGCCTGTTGCTGTCCGTATCCATAGTATGGATGCTGATCCATGTGTCGCGAACCCGCGCAGAGAGAGCCGATTCCGTGACATCTGAATTTTCTCCGTATCAATTCACCGCACGACTGGGAATCACTGCCGCGTCGTCGATCGTGCTCGCCGGAATTTTGCCGATTGTGCTCATCTGCATCAATTCGTTGGCGGCAGCGAGTCTTTCGGGGATGGTGCCGTATTCGGCGTGGATACTTGCCGTGATCGTACTCGGGACCGCGCTTGGACGGATGTCGATGTACGAAGTGCAGGCTGGGCAGCAGAAGTTCTAAGCGTGGAAGAGTAAGTACAGCGGAGTCGAGAGGCGTGAGCTATCTGCACCACCAGTAGGTATGTCCCTTTTGTTCACGCAGGCGAATCCGCCTGACAATGAACCAGAGCACTACGGATGCTACCAATCCAAGAATACCTTCAATGATCACAACCGGCGTATTGATCGCCGCGCCTGGCGTTTGCATAAGCCGCGAGCTCCACAGTGGAGCGTGGCCCAGACCGATGTAGCCGGTGCCGTAGGCATCCTGCATCTGCCACGAGGGAAATAACACCGCGACGATCGTGCCCACCACGCAAATCACGAATAAAGCTTCGAGTGTGCGCCGCACTTGAGAGTACCTCTACCGCCATGGACAATACGCCGAAGCTATCACTGGCGCGGTGTTTGGAGAAGCCACGAAAGCAGCAGACGCGATCTTTCAGTCTTTTGCAACGGCTTTCCGTGGGCGCATGCCGTCTTCGGGTTCCGTCGATCCAACTGGCGGGTTACAGAGACATTAGTCCGCATCAGCGGGGCCGGCTATTGCGGATAGCACTGGCAACATCCTGCAGGAAGTCCTCGTCCGGTTGATTAGGCGCGGGGCCTTCGCCGGTCTTCGTCTTGATGTGCTCAACGATTCGTATTCCCGTGGCGGCTCGGACACTACCGTCCAGAGACAGGCGCCGATGCAGAAAGCTTTCAATCAATTGGAGATCGCGTTCATTGAGCTTCAATACCCAATCGGCGACCGGCACATCTCCGTCCAGTCGCTGAAGATCCGGGTGAACTTCCTCCGCGGCTTTTTCATGGACGACCACCGTGCCGGCCACGAAGTCGCCGATGCGTTTGCGTTCCTTGTTGACCATCATCGTGATCAGGCCAAAAACGTATATGCCCGGCAACTGGTCGATGATCCGCATCAGGTTGCGGCTGATGGCCTCGGAGGCGCGAATGGCGCGGCCGGAATCCTTGACGACTCGAATGCCAACGTTGCGCTTGCCGGGAGTCTGCCCGCCCCAGATTGTCTCGAAGAATGCGAAGTATCCCCAGTAGACAACAAATGCGAAAGTCACATAGATTGCAATAACCCATGGCCCGGCGCCAGTCAGGCGGAGCGATACTCCGAAGATCAGGAACGCGATGCCAACAACGGCAAGAACGATCGCCTGGATCAATGAATCGATCAGGAACGCCATGAACCGGCTGCCGATACCGGCAACCTGGAATTCCAGTGACACCTGTTCGGGCGTATTAATGGTAAGCTGACGGTCATCGATTTCGGTCATGATATCCACCAAGTGGCTCACAAAACGGCGCGAATACTGGGTGCGACTGCAACAGTTGCTCGACCAGGCGGATGCACGCGGACTGAAGTCGCTCTCCCGGTCCGAACTCCGCGAGGTTTCCCTGTTGTATCGCCAGACCGCCGCCGATCTTTCCACCCTGCGGCAGGACAGCAGCGGCGGAACATATCAGCAGTTCGTCCATCAACTGCTGCGCCGGGCCCACAACGTTGTTTACGCCGGCGAAAAGCCGCCACGCGGCGCCTTCCTTCATTTCTTTACGCATGAATACCCGGAAACTTTTCAGCGCAATCTTCCGCTGATCGGTGCGACTGTCGCTCTCTTTATCGCGGCTGCCGTACTCGGCACTATCCTAACCCTCTACGACGCAAATTTCGCCGTGCAGATCATCGGTCCCAAGATGATGCAGACGATTGAGCGGCATGAGATGTGGACCCACTCGATCCTGTCGATCAAACCGGCGGCCTCCAGCATGATCATGACGAACAACATCACGGTCTCGTTCACCATGTTCGCGGGCGGCATCGCAGGCGGCATTGGAACCGTGTGGCTTACGTTTTTCAACGGATTGCTGATCGGCGTGATCGGCAGCGCCTGCTGGCTGAATGGCATGAGCCTCCAGTTATGGAGCTTTGTCGCGCCACACGGAGTCCTGGAACTGCCGGCAATTTTCATCGCCGCCTCGGCCGGCCTGCGGCTCGCGCAAGGAGTGCTGTTTCCTGGTTTCCGCTCGCGACGAGCGTCCATTGCCTTGAGCGGGGCAGACGCCATCAAACTGCTGATTGGCACGATTCCGATCCTGGTCATCGCGGGCATCGTCGAAGCCTTTATATCCCCCGGTCCGCTCCCCCCGGCGACAAAATTTACCATCGCGGCTGCGTTGTTCGTGCTGCTCTGCGCGTACTTATTTTCTCCGAGGTTTCGCAACCGTCCATCCTAGAGTAGGTCGCGCTCCTTGATCGACAGATACTCCTGCACCACGGCATTGGCCAGTTTTCCGCCTTCAACTTCCAAAGTATGCGCCCCGCGTGCTCGCAGGCTCGCGATGAGCCGTTCACGCCGATGCAGCACATCCATTGCTGCCGCCGTCTCGAAAATACTGTCAGGATTGCGCAGGCGTTTTTCCGCCTCTGCCTTCAACTCCGGGTCTGCGATCGCGGCGAAGATCACGAGGTGACGTCCCAGCAGGACCGATGCCCCTTCGTAGACTTCCGGCGTCATTACGCTGTCCGGCAAGTCGGTGATCCACACGATCAGACTCCGGCGGGACTGCTTCGCAAGCAATTTTGCCGCGGCGCCGAAGTGATCCGCCTCTCCTGATTCGCCCTGTACCAGCGACAACTGGTCCATGATGAGCCGCAGATGATTGTCACCGCGTCCCAGGCCAACCATGCGCGAAGCGTGATGTCCATAGGCGAAGAGTCCCACGCGGTCGCCGCCAAACATCGCAACTTCGGCGAGGTTCAGTGCGGCTGCCACGGCGCTGTCGAGCTTTGTACGATTGCCCACTCGAGCCCGCATCAGGCGTCCGCAGTCCAACATGATCCAGATCGGCTGGCCGCGTTCCACCTGGTATTCCTTGACGATCAGCCGCGCACGCCGCGCAGTGGCCGGCCAGCAGATGTCGCGCATCGCATCGCCCTGCCGGTATTCGCGCAGGCTCTCGAACTCGCGCCCCAGTCCCTTGTGTCGCGAGAGACGTTTGATAATTTCAATCCGCCGAGTGCGCAACAAGTTGAGCGACTGCTCTTCGCGGTTGCCTGTACCCGGATATACGCGCACGGTCTGCGGCAGGTCCACGCGCGCCCATCGTTCAGCTATGCCAAGTGGCGACTGAAACCGCACGAAGACCGGCCCTATCTCCGCGTCACCCCGTTGCAGAGGCATCACGGGAATCGACAGGTAGTTTTCCATTGCGTGATGGAAAACCAGGTTCGCCTCCGCAGGTTCCTCGGCGAGTTCTTCCGGCAAGGAGGCGACGACATTCAACTGAAGGCTTGTTCGAGTCTTTCCTTCGAAGGCAAGTCGCATTTCCGTCTCACCTCCCAACTGCAATGCTCCGGACCATTCGCGCGTTGCGACAATATCGCGAGGCCTCGGCAACAGGCGCAGGTCGACCAGCCACGCAAGCAGCACCAGTCCATCCCATGCCACCATGGCCCAGAGAAATTGCCGGTTGAGAAATGCAGGTCCAATCAGCACAAGTCCAAGTCCGAAGAGCAGGAATGCCCTGCGTCCGAAAGCCGCCGAAAGTCGTCCCGCGCTCGAGAGCGGCGCAGACACGGATTCCGGTACGACATGGGTTGTGGCGAGCGAACTCATTTGGGCAATTCAACCGAACCAAGAATGCCGTTCAGCACGTGGTCGGGAGAAACTCCTTCCAGCAGCGCCTCGGGGCGCAGCACGATGCGATGGCGCAACACAGGAAGAACGGCCCGCTTCACATCGTCGGGGATCACGTAGTGCCGTTCATCGATGGCAGCCATTGCCTTTGCGGCGTAAGCGATATTGAGCGCCGCCCGGGGACTGGCGCCAAGCATGATTTGTGGCGCAGTGCGCGTGGCTCGCGCCAGCCGTACGACATAGGAAATCAGGCCCGGCTCCATCGTGATGTTGGCAACTTCACGGCGCGCGTCAGCCAGCAATTCCGCCGCAATGGGTTCCACCGCAAGCGACTCCACTCCGGTCACGCCCGGGCCTTTCTCAAAGAGAACAACGATTCGTGCTTCTTCTTCCTCGTCCGGGTAGGGAACCACCACCTTCAGCAGGAAGCGGTCGAGTTGCGCTTCCGGAAGCGGATACGTGCCTTCGAATTCAATCGGATTTTGCGTGGCGAAGACCGTGAAGTAGGCGTCGAGCGGATGCCGTGTGCCGTCAATGGTGACCTGGCGCTCTTCCATTGCTTCCAGCAATGCAGCCTGCGTCCGAGGCGGCATGCGATTGACTTCGTCGACCAGCACCACGTCGGAAAACAGCGGTCCCTTGTGCAACTGGAAGCTGCTCGATGCCTGGTTGAAGACGTTGGTGCCGAGCAAGTCCGCCGGCATCAGGTCTGAAGTTCCCTGGATACGTTGAAAACGCAGGCTCAGCAGCTCGCCGATGCTCTTTACCAGCAGCGTCTTCGCCAGTCCCGGGACGCCCTCCATGAGCACATGTCCGCCGGTCAGGATCGCAATCAGGCATTGATCCACCACGTCCGCCTGGCCAACGATTCTCTTGCCAAGTTCCTGGCGCGCGTGCGCCACAAGCCGGGTTACCGCCACACAGGACGATTCCATTATTGCTTTCCCTCCGTGGTCTCGGAGACCAGTTTCAGTTCCACCATGTACGAATGTAGTGTGTTCATCAACTCTGCCGCCTCGGCCGCTGAAAGCGTCTGCGAGTGACGCTCCAGTTGGCACTTCTCCAGCACTTCGCGGATTTGTTCCACCGGCGCATTTACCGCGGATGCCAGGGCGCCTGCCAGTCTTTCCACCGGGACGGTTGCCGTCAGTCCAAGCCTGCGCGTGGCGAGAAATACGAATCGCTGGTATGCGATGTCCAGTGCGATGTTCGCCGCGTGTGCCGAGCGGTATAGCGATCCCAGCGTTCGCACGAATTCCAGTTGTGCCATCGGTGCGCTACCTGCGCGATACTCGCGTAGCGGGCCAAGTCTTCTGCCATGCGTAAAGATGACGAGTGCGAAGATGAAGAGCAATTGCGCTCCCAGTGCAACCACTGGGGCGGACGAAAATGCCGAGGCACGACCGGCGGGGCCGTACGTGAAATACTCGTCCCAAAGAACCTGTCGTGCGCCTGTGGCAGCCAGCACGTTCGCCAGAAAGTCAACGTTGCCCGTGGCCTTCAGCCCGGCGTTGGAAAGCGGCACCTGCGAGCCCAACCAGATCACGCGGCCCTTTCCTGATTCATAAGTGACGGCAACCGCGTTGCGCGCCGACCCGAACAGTCCCACTTCATTTCCGCCGAGTACCCAGTGCGCGTGCGAGGCCATCGTGATCGTCGGGATACCGCTGTTCAGAGGATTGCTCGCCATGGCCGGATACGGTTTCCATGAGCTGCTCGGAAAATCCATCGCTACGTTTGATTTTGTGAGGAACAGGGGCGCAAGCGTACCGACAAACAGAAGCGTACCGCCGCGATGGACGAATTCAGTGAGCGCGGCGCGGTCTCCTGCCGTCGGCAGATAGCTTGGTTGGCTCACGATCAGCAGCACTCCCGATGCGTCTTCGGGTAGCTCCGCCGGGGGCTGTCTCCACCGTTCAGCCTTCGCTCCCAGCGCGGAGAAGAGAAGGAACGTGGCCCTGGCGCCGTCCGACTGCGTCGAGTAAGTGGATAACGGATGACTGTCGACGTCCTGCCCCGGCGCAAGGTACGCCGTCAATACTGTCGCGGCAACCACAAGGGCCAACATGCCATAGAGAAACAGTCGCTCGCGGCTGAGGTTTATGCGCATCCAAGCCGCTCCAGTTGACGTATGCAGTTTTCAAAGTCAGCCGCTGTCGCATCCTGTTGCGCATACCAGATGCGCTCGAACTCGCGCGTCAGGAGGTTTAATGCTTCACGATTGGGTTGCGAAGTGACTCGCAGGTACTCGCGCGGAGTGCGCGCGCGGTCGGGCTTCCACTCGCCACGCTGTTCCAACGCGGCGATTCCGGCCCAGTATCCAAGATGCACGGCATCACGGAAGGCTCCGCTTGCGGCGGCAGTTCGAGCCTTGTCCAGCCAGACGTGCCAGGGTAGCGCCGGATTACGCTCTCCCGGCGATGCCTGGAGTGCGAGCGACGTGCTCTCCGCGGTTCGAAGTGCGCGCCACAACCAGAACATCAGCGCCGCAAACGCGACAAAGATGACAGCCCAGCCCAGGACCGTGAAAACTCGCGCCATGCGCGGCGCGGAGCCGAAGAGTTTCTTCGCGAGATGGAAGATCGCCTCGGACAGGCGGTCCTTGATCGTTTCCTGGAGGCCCGGCATGTGCACTCCGCGAAACTCGCGCCGTTGCAGGATATGTTCCGCTGCCGCTCGTGCAGCGGCACGGCGAGCCGGATCAACCGGGGCCTGGAGTGATGCCGGGGCCGGGTTCGTGCTTGCTTCTGATTGTGCCGGGGCGCTTGTCTGCGCTGCCGTCTTCGCCGTCACGTGCGGCGCAAGGCAGACAAGAAGTATCGCAACCGGGATTACTGTCGATCGCATGAAACGAATGCTCGATCACCCTTGAACCGCGGCGGGATTGCCGCTGGTCGCAGCTTCCGTCTCCATCATATAGTGCAGGTCGAAGGCTTCCTTCCTGACGCGAGCATCGTAATACGCCAGTGTGAATCCGATCAGTCCGATGGGGGCCGCCAGCGCATTTGCGAGCACGGTCGTAACCAGGTTTAAGAGCGATGCGGCGACTGGCATCGTCTTGACAAGCCGGAGCGCCACGAACTCAAGCGGAATGCCAAGTGCAATTGCGACGGCATACGTAATGACGAAGGAAAGCAGGTAAATAATGGCGACCCGCCCGCGATTTCCCTCCACCAGGTCTTTGCTGCGTGTCATTGCCTCGGAGAACGAAACCTTCTCGATCGCCATCACCGTGATCGCCAGCGAATACGTGAGGGCAAAGTAAACGCCCGGCACGATCAACAGGACCATCCCGAGCCCGACGAGCAGTCCATAGCCGATCACCAGACCGATGAGCCGCAGCGTCATCGGCAGCATTCGCTTGTAGGACCCAATAGCCGACGCTGGTCGATCAAGGTAGAGGTCTGACACTGCAACCGTGGTTGCTCCCTGCGATACCGCCAGGGCTGCCATATAAACCAGGAATCCAACGAAGAACGGGATCAGGAAAAAGTACCGTGTCGTGGGTGTGGCCCAGATTCCCATATATGGAGTGCTCATCATCAGCAGGTAAGCAAGCTGAGGCATGACTGCAATTGCAAAGAACATCAGGAAGTTGCGCCGGTAAAGTGAAAAGATCCGGTCCAACAATTGACCTGTAGTGAGTGCCTGCAAGATCGCCATCGCAATTGATCTCCAGTTGCCGGTTGACTAAACGGCGGGATAGTACCACGGCAGCGCATAAAACCAAGCAATTGCTTGCATGAATTCCGCAAAAAATACTGGAGTACGGTACACCGACTTTGCAGTGTCTTCAAAATGCAGGAATAAGAGCCACACGTTCGATCGTTGACGAAGTCTCGAAAGTGCTGGATACGCCAGGGAATGGTTCATTCGGTAATCCGATTGTTCGGTGCCAGGGCCTCGGTTGCCGTCGGGATTCGGGGCAGATGGAGGAAGAATCGGAGGGCCTCTTCAGAATTCAGAATGAGTTTCGCCGCAAAGTTGGCCGGAATCTCGGAATGCTCAAGATGCAGTTGATTACTCCTCAGACTCGCCGCAATTCCGCCGGGCGTGCGTAATCGTCTATCACAGACTGCCAGTGATGCAGGTCCTTGATGCGAATGTACCTCGGGTGTACGAACGCACTGGGCCGAACTCAGCCGGGGGGCGAAATCTCTCAATGGGGAGGCTCACGGTGAGCGAATACGGGTTCACCCGACGCGAATTCATGCAATGGGCCCTGGCAGCGTCCGCTGCCGGCGCGTTCTCGCAATCGTTTCTCTCGAAGCTGGCCGCCGCGGTCGAGGTGGCCGTCAAGGAATATCCACTCATATGGATGCAGACTTCCGCGTGCAGCGGATGTTCAGTTTCCGTCATCAATACAATTCATCCCAGCATCAAGAACGTCATACTCGATCAGATCCTTCCCGGGCACCAGCTGTTCCTTAATTATCACTCGACCCTTATGGCCGCCGCAGGCACCTTGTCCACGAAAACAGCGATGGACACTGCGCGTCGGAACAAGGGCAAGTACATCTACATTGTCGAAGGAGCCATCCCAACCTACAAGGACGGCATCGACGGAACACTCGGCGAAGAGAACGGCAAATCCATCACCATGTTGGAGTGGGTCCGGCGTCTCGCGCCGGATGCCATGGCCGTCCTCGCCGTTGGAACGTGCGCGGCCTACGGCGGTGTCGCCGCCGCCAGTCCAAATCCGACCGGTTCGAAGGGGATCGGCGATGTGCTCAAAATGCTCAGTATCAAGACGCCGGTGGTGAATATTCCCGGCTGCCCCTGTCATCCGGATTGGTTCATTGGAACCGTGGCTCGCGTGCTTTTGTACGGGCTGCCCAATCCGAAGGAACTCGATGAAGCGGGCCGCCTGAAAATCTACTTTGGGAAGTCCATTCACAACCGCTGCATCAATCGCGACTATCTGGATGAGGGAACGTTTTCAAGCAAGTTTGGTGAGCCTGGGTGCCTGCTTGAACTCGGCTGCAAGGGGCCGTTTACCTACGGTGACTGTCCCCTTCGGCAATGGAACAGTGGCGTCAACTGGTGCATCAATGCCAATGCACCTTGCATCGGGTGCACCGAACCCGGCTTCCCGGACGCGCACTCGCCTCTATATCAGAGGAGGTAGCCATGAAGACGCGTGTCGCAGTTGATCCGTTAACAAGGATTGAAGGTCACCTGAGTGTGGAAGCGACCGTCGAGGACGGAGCGGTTGTTGAAGCGCACTCGAGCGCTACGCTTTTTCGTGGCTTCGAACAGATTCTGGTGGGCCGCGATCCGCTGGACGCTGTGCAGATCACGCAGCGTTTTTGCGGCGTTTGCCCAACGGCTCATGCGGTTGCTTCGTCCCAATGCCTGGAAAATGCGTTTGGCATCATGCCTCCCGACAATGGAAGGATCATTCGAAACCTGATCCAGGGCGCCAACTACATCCAGTCGCACATCCTCCACTTCTATCATCTGGCGTCGCTCGATTTTGTGCGCGGGCCGGACTTCCCGCCGTTCATTCCCCGGTACGAAGCTGACTATCGTCTGCCGAAGGCGGCGAGCGACGTGATCGTCAGCCATTATGTGGACGCGCTGCACATCCGTCTGAAGGCGCATGAAATGTCGGCGGTGTTCTCCGGCAAAATGCCTCATTGCGCTTCGGTCGTTCCGGGCGGCGTTACCGTGACTCCAGCCGTGGACAAGGTGACGACATTTCTCTGGCGATTGAAGGAACTCCGTGAGTTCATCACCAACGTCTATGTTCCGGACGTGCTGACCATTGCCGAGGTGTACCGCGACTATGGCGAGATCGGTGCCGGGTGCAAGGCGTTCCTCTCTTATGGAGCATTTGATTTAGACAACGAACCGGACGTGCAAAAACGGAAGCGTTTCTTTCCGATGGCTCGATCTGTCGGCGGGAAACTCGCGACTGTCGATCCCGGCAAAATCACGGAGGACGTATCTCGCAGTTGGTACAGCTCCGGTACGCATCTGGCTCCATCGGCGGGAGAGACTGCACAGGATTCCGCAAAGAAAGATGCGTACACGTGGGGCAAAGCTCCCAGGTATGACAACGGAGTCTACGAAGTCGGTCCGCTAGCCCGCGCGACAATTGCCCGCTTGGCTGGAACTAATTCCATCCATAACAAGGCGATCGATGACGCGCTCAAGGGCCTTAGCCTTAAGCCGGAGAACCTGCCCTCGGTGATGGGGCGGCATCTTTGCCGAGCCCTTGAGACCAAGGCGCTGGCAGATGCAATGGCGGATTGGGTGCTGCAGATCAAACTCGACCAGCCAGTCGCTACCGCGTTCGTCATCCCGGAACAGGGCAGTGGGTATGGTCTTTGGGACGCATCGCGTGGAGCACTGGGGCACTGGATTTCCATCAAGAACAAGCGCATTGACCGCTATCAGGCGGTGGTGCCCACCACGTGGAACGCGTCGCCTCGCGATGACACCGGGCAGGCGGGCGCGATTGAGCAGGCACTGGTTGGAGCACCCGTCAAAGATCCGGCAAATCCGTTTTCAATTGCCAGGATTGTGCGCTCCTTTGATCCGTGCATCGCGTGCGCCGTACATCTGCTGACGCCATCGGGAAAGCTGCTGCATCAGTTCCGGGCCGTATGAGGAGTGAAGCGTCTTGGTTGAAACAGGCGACACGACTCTTGTAATCGGAGTCGGCAATGAACTATTCGGCGATGAAGGACTGGGTGTGCACGTCGCCCGCCTCCTCGCTTCCCAGCCTTCCTTGCCGGGTTCCGTCGAGGTCATCGAAGCGGGGACTTCGCTGTTCGATTTTGTGCCGGAGTTTCCCAGGTATTCTCGCGTCATTCTGGTGGACGCGGTGCGCGCCGGGAATCCGCCCGGAACAATCTGGCGCGCGGATTCCGTTGCGGATCTTGACGATGAAACCGAAGCGACTTCCTTCTTGTCACTCCACGGCTGGGGCGTTGTCGAAAGTCTGCACGCAGCGAAGAAGTTGGGCATGGTACCCCAGAGACTCACCATCATAGGGGCCGAACCGGAAACGACCGAACCCGGAATCGGCCTCTCGCCAACTTTATCGCAGGCCGCATTACGTATTGTCGCTGTCATACGGAAGGAGATTGAACTTCTTCCGGGTCCTGCATCCGAGAAACCTGTCGCGGCTCAATTACTCCTGCCGTCTGTTCTCGCCCGCTAGTTACTCTTCAGTAATTTGTATTGTCACCCTTGCCACCGGCCAGTAACCAGAAGTGAAATGCCAAAATTTACTTCCTGGTTACTGGCACGGCGTGGCGTTGTGAGCGCCACTTCTGCCGTCTTCGAATCAGAGCAACTTGTTACCCTCGGCGATTGCCGCGTCGAGCTTCTGCATTCCAGTTTTCCATTCTTGACTGAGATGTTGGAAGACGGCGTACTGAGCCGCTGTGGGCCTTTTGTAGGCAAGGTCGATGTCGGCGGCCAGATACGCCAGGTGGCTGCGAAGCTTCGTCTCGTGAAGCAGGCTGCCCTCACTGGACTGAATCTTCAACTGCACCAGGTTGTCGATTTCGCCGTCGAGCGCGGCAATCGCGCCGCTTGCCTTGGCTTCCGTCAGGTGATGTTGCTGGACCGCCGTCTGAAGCTTATCGCGAACGGCAATTGCCTGGTTGATTGTCGTGTCGAGTTTGTCGAGCGCATCGTGGATCTTAATCTCAAGTGCGAGACGCGCAGTGAGATCGGCCTCGCTTACGTGCATGCGAGGATCCAGCGCGACGTCGAATTTTTGTTGCATTTTCCGTCCACCGTAGTCGAGCACCACTGAGTACGTGCCCGGCGCTACCACGGGTCCATCGACCGAGTCCTCCAGCCCCCCGGCGGCTACCGGCGGCTGAAAGCCTTTCACTTCCGTAGCGTCAGCGTAGCGCAGATTCCACTGGAAACGGTTCATGCCAGGCTCAATCGCCGTGAGCTTTTCTTCCTGCGCCTTCTTCCGCTGCTCCGGAGTCTCCTCGCTCGCGTCCTTTTTGTTCTTCGTTTTCGCTTCCTTCTTCTTCAGGTGAAGGGCGAAGCTGCGGATCACCTGTCCTTGCGCATCGGTGAATTCAACCTTCACAGGCGTCTTACCGTCGTACTCATCGGGAATGTTGAAGAATACAGTGGCGCCGAAAGCCGGGTTCTCGCCGGCATCCAGTGGTTTGAATTCCGCGGGCGGACGGCCGTAGGCGTGGCTCAGCCAGGCCTGCTGTGGAGTGAACAAGTACGGGCTACTGGACGTAACCGCCGGGGCCTTCGTCAATTGCTCAAGGAATGAGAGATTGTCCAGGACCCAGAAGGAACGGCCGTGTGTCGCGATCACCACGTCGCCTTGGCGCGAGTTGATTGCGATATCGCGCACCTGCACGGTCGGCAAGTTGAGAGAGAGCGGCTGCCAGTGCGCGCCTGCGTCAAAGCTCACTTCCACGGTGCTTTTGGTGCCGAGAAACAGCAGGCTTGGACCGTTCGGGTCCTGCCGTATGTCAAAGACGTAGGTATCTTCCGGCAAGCCGTTGGTAATTGGAGCCCAGTGCTTGCCGAAGTCGGTGGTCTTGAAGACGTAGGGTTTGAAATCGTCCCACATGTAGCGCCGCGCAGTGAGATACGCCGTGCCGCGGTCCGCGTAGGAAGGCTGGATCGAGCTGATCCAGGACGCTTCCGGCAGACCCGCTGGATTCACCTTCTCCCATGTCTTGCCGCCATCCGCGGTGACGTGGACGAGTCCATCGTCCGAGCCGGCCCAGATCACGTTGCCATCGCTTGGCGAAACTGCAAGCGCTGAAATTCCCGGATAGATCTCTGCTCCGGAGTGATCGATGTCAATCGGTCCACCGCTGGGTGCTTCGGTGTTGGCCTCGTTGCGCGTGAGGTCGGGGCTGATCCGTTGCCATGTCTGGCCGTAGTCGTCGCTTTTCAGCACGTACTGCGCTCCAATCAACAATTCTTTCGGGTTCACGGGTGAAAAGAGAATCGGATGTGTCCAGCCGAAGCGGTATTTGAGTTCCGACGAAGAG
>Ga0307375_10000602_pt1 | contig 43748 bp, 32 predicted proteins | sample TR1MG_FD_202531 | JGI IMG/M metagenome (GOLD analysis project Ga0307375, IMG submission 202531) | Soil microbial communities from Risofladan, Vaasa, Finland - TR-1 | ecosystem: Environmental > Terrestrial > Soil > Coastal area > Acid sulfate soil | place: Finland: Risofladan, Vaasa | collected...
CAGCCGTTTCGCACGATTTGCGCACGCCGCTTACCCGTCTCACCCTGCGCGCGGAAAAAATCACCCAACCTGATTTGAAATCGGATGTCCGGAACGATATCAATGAAATGACCGGCATTATCGACACCACTCTCGATTACCTGCGCGGCGATGCGCAACCGGATGCAGCTTGCCTGTTCGATCTGGACGCGCTGGTACATTCGCTGGCCGAAGATGCCGGCGAGAGCGGTAAGCTGGTAACCGTAACCGGCAAAATTCACCCAATCAGGCTGCAGCCTGTTCCGATACGCCGTTGTCTGAACAATTTGCTTGAGAATGCGCTGCGTTACGGGGAAAACGCAAGCATATCCATGGACGAGACGGCCAACAACGTTGTCATTGCCATTCGGGATACGGGACCCGGAATACCGGATGAAAAACTTGAGGCGGTATTTGCCCCCTTTTACCGGCTTGATTCGTCACGCAACCGCCATTCGGGCGGAGTGGGACTAGGGCTTTCGATTGCCCGGGACATGGCCAGAAAACACGGGGGGAATATCATCCTTGAAAATGCTCCGCAGGGAGGGTTGGTTGCCTCGCTGATCTTGCCCAGGCAACTTTGAAAATCGCGGTATCCCTGCCACATGAATATTTGTATCAAAGCGCATACAAAAATATCCGTACTTTTACAAAGCAGACATACCCCGGATACCCGGCTCGAATAAATTACCAAAGCGTTCTCTCGCGAGATTGGATGCTTCAACCGGCAATATTTTTTATCAAACAGGAGTGCAGAATGAAATTAACTTACATGTATTCAAAACTGGGCTTGCTCGCCACGCTCGTTACCGGGACGATCCTGATCGCTTCATTCAATTCGATCGCCATGGCCGACCCCGCCGGGCATTGCGGCCACCTGCAAATGACACAGGAACAGATGCAACAGCATATGCAGGAACGGATGAAAACCAGGATGGACAGGCTGGCACAACGGCTGGAAATAAAGGCCTCTCAGCAATCGGTTTGGGAAGGCTTTGCCAAGTCGGTCGAAACGCTACCGGAGCTGAAGGCGAAGATGCCGGCTGATGATGCCGATGCGGCAACCATAGCCCGTTACCATGCCGACAGAACCGCCGAAATGGCCGGCAAGCTGACCAGGATTGCAGACGCAACCGCCAAGCTTGAGGCTGCATTGACTCCGGACCAACGCAAGGTCCTTGATCAGACCGCACATCTGTTTCTTCATCACAGGCAAGGTGCAGGCTTTGGCCATCACGGAATGGAACACGGCGAAATGTATCATGGCCGGGACTACGATGAGCGCGGTGCATCTTAGCTATTTAGGAAGATAACCGGCCAGGGAACAGACCGGGTAAAAATTGCAACTTATGTATTTCCAAATAAGCCATGAGCTCTGGTACCGGTATGTTGTCCTGAGGACGGAAAGACCGTACTTTCCCCCTCAGGCAACAGGTAGCACGGGTAACGGGTTCGACCATTTTCCGTTCTTGCGGCGCGATAATCGCTCTTATAATGCAACCGCCAATACTTACTGGAACCAGCATTAACATGAAGTGGACCGTCTGATGAAAACACAATCCCAACCGCAAGAATTTCGTCAACCATTACACGGTCTGAAAAGGTATTTGGGTCGTTATGGAATTTTTGCGGGAGCTGGGGTGATATTGGCTTTAGTCGCGCTACTTCCGACTTATGCCAGAAGCGCCGAAAAACATCCCGGGGCAAATACCCCGATTCCCGTCACGGCAACGACCGTGAAAAAGCAATCCATGCCGGTATGGATTGATGCGCAAGGAACGGTCATCCCGCGCAATTACGTCAACGTCATGCCACGCGTGGCAGGATTGCTGGAAAGCATCAATTTCAAAGAAGGACAACCAGTCAAGGCGGGCCAGCTGTTGGCCACCATAGATCCCCGTCCTTACCGTATCCAGCTAGAACAGGCACAGGCACAACTTGCAAAAGACCAAGCCCAGCTTGTCGGCGCCCAGTCCGACTTGGGGCGATATGAAACATTGCTCAAACAGGAATCCATCGCCGAACAGCAGGTAACAGATCAACGCGCCCTGGTAGCCCAACTGGCGGGCACCGTTGCCATGGACAAGGCCTCTGTGGATAACGCCAGTTTGCAACTGAACTGGACCAGGATCACGGCGCCCGGTTCGGGAATCGCAGGTTTGCGCCAGGTTGACGCAGGCAACATGGTTGGAACCAGCGGTGCAATCGGCGGTGGCACCGGTGCATTAAGCGGTACAGCGCCAACCTCGACACCCATCGTAACAATCGCCCAGGTGCAGCCGGTCTCGGTGACTTTTGCGATAGCACAAACTCAGCTTCCCATGATACTTGAGCGCATGCGTGCAAAAGCCGATCTGCCGGTGCAGGCCTGGGATCAGCGTCGCAAATCGCTGCTGGATAGCGGAAAGATTATCGCTGTGGATAATCAGATCAACCCGTCCACCGGCACGATCATGCTCAAAAGTGAATTCGCCAATTCCAAAATGGCACTGTTTCCCAACCAGTTTGTCAACGTCCGGCTTTTGATCGACACGCTCAAAGATGCCGTGGTCGTTCCATCAGCGGCGATTGCGATCGGGGCACCCGGCAGTTATGTCTACGTGATCGACAGCGATGACAAGGTTGCGGTGCGCAAAGTCACGACCAGCGCCAGCAACCTGGATTACACCGCAATCGATTCCGGGCTAAAGGTTGGGGAGCGCGTTGTCACCGACGGTCTGGACCGCTTGAGGGAAGGCAGCACGGTTAAAATTGTTGCCGAGTATGGTGTTTCCGAGCCCGCCAGCCCGGTGACGCCCAAGCGCAAGAATTCCGACAAATCAGGGCTCGAAAAGCATCGGGCTCCGCCAACATGAATGGTGACAAACGGCCGGGCCAGGAAAGCACCGCACAAGAAAAATCGCCCCAAGGGGAATTATCCGGTTCTGCAGCAAACCCCGATAACGGGCATCACACATCGGGCGAATTGCCGGCGAGCGATATAGGCGAGCCCAGTCCGTCCCGTATTTTCATACTGCGGCCCATCGCCACCACTTTGCTGATGGTTGCGGTGTTGCTGGGCGGTTTCGTCGGATACAGCCTGCTGCCGCAATCCGCTTTGCCCGAGGTCGATTACCCGACAATTCAGGTGACGACGCTTTATCCAGGCGCCAGCCCGGACGTGATCACTTCATCGATCACTTCCCCGCTGGAGCGGCAATTCGGGCAAATGCCCGGGCTCGCGCAAATGTGGTCCAGCAGCTCGGGCGGCGCCTCGGTGATTACCCTGCGTTTTGACTTGAGCCTGTCACTCGATGTCGCCGAACAGGAAGTGCAGGCGGCGATCAATGCCGCCACCACTTTTCTGCCAAGCGACCTGCCCTCGCCGCCGATCTATGCCAAGGTTAATCCTGCCGATGCGCCGGTGATCACGCTGGGCCTGACATCGGACACGCTGCCGCTTACGCAACTGCAGGATATCGCCGACACCCGGCTGGCGCAAAAACTTTCGCAGGTGGCCGGCGTGGGATTGGTCACCCTGAGCGGCGGCCAGCGTCCCGCAGTCAAGGTACAGGTCAACGGCCGCATGCTTGCCTCATATGGATTGAGTCTGGCCAGTGTTCAGGCGGCGATCACCGCAGCCAATGTCAACATGCCGAAGGGCAGCTTTGACGGGCCGCAACGCGCTTCAACCATCAATGCCAACGACCAGCTGCAATCGGCCGAAGATTATCGCAACCTGGTCATCGCCTATAACAAGGGCGCGCCGGTGCATCTTGGCGATGTGGCGACGGTGGTACAGGGTCCGGAGAACGCGCTGCTGGCAGCCTGGGTCGACCAAAAACCCGGCATTGTCATCAATGTGCAGCGACAACCCGGTGCGAACGTGATCGCCGTGGTCGACCGCATCCAGCAACTGCTGCCGCAGATGCGCAAGAGCCTGCCCGGCGCCACCAACCTGACGGTGCTTTCTGACCGGACCGTGACGATACGTGCTGCTATCTCGGATGTTAAATTCGAACTTATGCTTTCGGTAGTGCTGGTGGTGCTGGTGATCTGGCTGTTCCTGCGCAGCGTGCGGGCAACATTCATCCCGGCGATGGCCGTGCCGCTGTCGTTGATCGGCACCTTCGGCGTGATCTATCTGGCCGGCTTCTCGATCAACAACCTGACCCTGATGGCACTGACCATCGCCACCGGTTTCGTGGTGGATGACGCGATCGTGATGATCGAGAATATTTCCCGCTATATCGAACGCGGCGACCCGCCCCTGCAAGCCGCGCTGAAAGGCGCCAAACAGATCGGTTTCACCATCATCTCGCTGACCTTCTCGCTGATCGCCGTGCTGATCCCGCTGCTGTTCATGAGCGATGTGGTCGGGCGTTTGTTCCGCGAATTCGCGATCACCCTGGCAGTGGCGATCCTGATCTCGGCAGCGGTATCGTTGAGTTTTACCCCGATGCTGAGTGCCCGGCTGCTCAAACATGTGCCGGACGATCAGCAAAGCGCCTTGATGCGCTGGAGCCAACAGCAGTTCGATCGACTGATCGAGGCCTATGGTCGCGCGCTGCGCTGGGTATTGAGCCATGAACGGCTGACGCTGATGGTGGCGCTGGGTACATTGATACTGACCGTGGTGCTGTATCTGGTCATTCCCAAAGGCTTCTTCCCGGTCGAGGACACCGGGTTGATCCAGGCCATCACCGTCGCGCCGCAAAGTATCTCGTTCCAGAAAATGAACCGCAAGCAGCAGGCGTTGATCGATCAGTTGCTCAAGGACCCCGCGGTGGCAAGCATCTCCACCTTTATCGGCGTGGACGGCAGCAATGCCACACTGAACAGCGGCCGCATGCTGATCAGCCTGAAACCCCTTTCGCAACGCAGCGACCGGGTCGGACCCATCATCACCCGATTGCAGCAGCGGGCCGCCCGCATGGACGATCTGCAGGTCTATCTGCAACCCGTGCAGGATCTGACCATCGACGATCTGGTCAGCCGCAGTCCCTACCAGTTCAGCATCTCCGCGACCAGCGCCGACGATCTGGCCAAATGGACCGGGCTGCTGATCGACAAATTGCACACCATGCCGCAATTCACCGACGTGACCAGCACCTTGCAGAATGATGGCCTGCAGGCTTATGTGGATATCGACCGCGATGCCGCTTCGCGGCTCGGCATCAGCGTCGCGGCCATCGACGGTGCGCTTTATAGCGCCTTCGGGCAGCGCCTGGTCTCGACCATCTTTACCCAGTCCACGCAATATCGTGTGGTGCTGCAGCTTGACAAGCAGGATCGCCAGGGGCTGGACGGGTTCAACAGCATCTACCTGACCTCGGCCAGCGGCCAGTCTGTACCGCTGACCCAGGTGGCGAATATCGTGCAAATGACCGGACCACTGGAGATCGATCACCTCGGCCAGTTCCCGGCGACGATGATCTCGTTCGGTCTGGCCCCTGGCGTATCGATCGGTGCGGCAGTCAAGGCGATACATCAGGCACAAACGGAAATCGGATTGCCGGTTGCGGTACCCATAAAAATGCAGGGTGCGGCGGCAGCATTCGAGTCTGCCTTGTCCAATCAACTGTGGTTGCTACTGGCCGCTGTCGCGACCATGTATATCGTGCTCGGCGTGCTTTATGAAAGCTTCGTGCATCCGGTGACCATCCTGTCCACCTTGCCATCTGCCGGTATCGGTGCCCTGCTGGCATTGATGATGACGGGTAACAACCTGACCGTGATTGCCATCATCGGCATCATCCTGCTGATCGGTATCGTGCAGAAAAACGCGATCATGATGGTGGACTTCGCGCTGGATGCGCAGCGCAATCAGGGCTTGCCCCCGGCCGACGCGATACTGCAGGCCGCCAAGCTGCGGTTGCGGCCCATCCTGATGACCACCTTTGCCGCGATATTCGGCGCGATACCGCTGATAATCGGCGGCGGCATGGGTGCGGAACTGCGCCAGCCGCTGGGTATCACGCTGGTCGGCGGATTGCTGCTGTCGCAACTGCTCACGCTGTTCACCACTCCGGTCATCTATCTGATGTTTGACCAGATGGCAAGCGCATGGAAATCGCACTTTGCGGGCGATGCAGCAGGCCAGGAAAGCACAGTGTGAATATTTCCGCGCCATTCATTCAGCGCCCGGTCGGGACGAGCCTGCTGGCAATGGCTATCGTGCTGCTCGGCTTGATCGCATTCAATTTGTTGCCGGTGTCGCCATTACCCCAGGTGGATTTCCCCACCATCAACGTGCGGGCCGACCTGCCGGGTGCCAGCCCGGACGTGATGGCAGCGACTGTCGCGACCCCGCTGGAACGCGCGCTGGGAAGAATCTCGGGTATCTCGGAGATGACATCATCCAGTTCACTGGGTTCGACCAACGTCACAATCCAGTTCAACCTGTCCAAGAACATCAATAGTGCGGCACGCGAAGTGCAGGCCGCCCTCAATGCGGCACTGCCGATGATGCCGACCGGCATGGCGGGCAACCCGACCTACCGCAAGGTCAATCCGGCCGATGCGCCGATCATGATCCTGTCGCTGACATCGAAGAGCAAGTCGCAAAGCCAGATGTACGATGCCGCCTCAACCATACTGGCGCAAAAGATCTCCCAGCTGGCCGGCGTCGGCCAGGTTATCGTGGGCGGAGGGGCGTTGCCGGCGGTGCGTGTCGGCATGGATCTGGACCAGCTCAACAACATGGGCCTCAGTCTGGAGCAGGTGCGCAAGGCCATTGCCACCGGCAATATCAATGCACCCAAGGGGGCGCTTGAAGATGGCCAACACCGCTGGCAGATACAGGCCAATGACCAGCTCACGCTAGCCGGGCAATACGGCAATCTGGTCGTAGCCTACCGCAACGGGGTGCCGGTAAGACTGAATCAGGTGGCACAGGTCAGCACCGGACTGCAGAATGTGCGCAACATGGGCATGGCCAACGGCGAGCCCTCGATACAGCTGATCATTTTCCGCCAGCCGGGTGCCAATATCATTGATGCGGTGGATGCCATCAAGGCCGAACTTCCGGAACTCGAAGCCGCCATTCCCCCGGCCATCGTGGTGCATGTCATGTCGGACCGCACCGTCACGATCCGTGCTTCACTGCACGATTCGGAAGGAACATTGGTGCTCTCGGTGTTTCTGGTGGCACTGGTGGTGTTCGCCTTCCTGCGCGATTGGCGTGCCACACTCATTCCGGCAATTGCAGTGCCAATATCATTGATCGGAACGTTTGCCGCCATGTATCTGCTCGGGTACAGCCTGGACAATCTGTCGCTGATGGCGCTGATCGTCGCGACCGGGTTCGTGGTCGACGATGCGGTGGTGGTATTGGAAAATATCATGCGCCACGTCGAGGCTGGTGTCGCACCAATGCAGGCCGCGTTACGCGGGGCAAAAGAAGTGGGTTTCACGGTGTTGTCGATGAGCCTGTCGCTGGTGGCGGTGTTCCTGCCGGTGCTGCTGATGGGCGGGATCATCGGCAGGCTGTTCCGTGAATTTGCAGCCACCTTGTCGATCGCGATCTTCATCTCGCTGCTGGTTTCGCTCACACTGACCCCGATGCTGGCTTCGCGCTTGCTCAAACAACACAACGTGCGGCAGACACCGGGGCGTTTCGCTGCCTGGGGCGAGCGCAGCTACGGCAAGCTGCTGCATGCTTATGATCGCACCCTGACTTGGGCACTTGATCATCACCGGATCATGATGGCGATTTTTTTTGGCACACTGGCACTGAATGTCTACCTGTACAAGATCGTTCCAAAGGGTTTCTTCCCTACCCAGGACACCGGGCTGGTTATCGGCAACATACAGGCTGACCAGGCGATCTCGTTCCAGGCCATGTCGCAAAAACTCAAAGCCATCGTGGCCATCATCAAGCAGGATCCGGCGACAGAAAACGTGGTGGCATTCACCGGAGGCGGTTCAACCAATGGCGGTTTCATTTTCCTTGCCCTGAAACCCTATCAGCAACGCAAGGATGCAACAACTGTCATCGGCAGGCTCAGGCACAAAATGGCTTCGATATCCGGGGCGCAGGTGTTTTTGGCGCCGGTACAGGACATCCGCGCGGGTGGCCGCCCTTCTCCGGCACTTTATCAGTACACCCTGCAATCCAGCGATCTGGACGAGTTGCGCACCTGGGAACCGCGCGTTCTCGCCGCCTTCGGCAATATTCACGGACTGACCGATGTCAATACCGACCAGCAGAGCAAGGGGCAGGAAATCAGCCTGGTGATTGACCGGGAAGCCGCCGCGCGATATGGAATCTCGGTGGCCACCATAGACCAGACCATGAACGATGCGTTCGGCCAGCGGCTGGTTTCCACCATCTATGCGCCGCTTAACCAATACCGGGTGGTATTGGAGGCGGCACCGCAATACCTGCAGGGGCCGGAATCACTCAACGATATCTATCTGATGTCTGCCGCGGGTCAGCGCGTCCCGTTGTCTGCCCTGGCACATTACGTGCGCAATACCACGCCCCTGGCGGTCAATCATCAGGGGCTGTTCGCCGCGTCGACGCTCTCGTTCAATCTCGACAAAAATGTGTCGCTCGGCCAGGCACAGCAACTGATCGATGAAGAAATGGTCAAGATTGGTTTGCCCGGCAGCATACAGGGCGGTTTCCAGGGCACGGCAAAACTCTTCCAGGACACCCTGAAAAACCAACCCCTGTTCATCTTTACCGCCATTCTTGTCATTTATATCGTGCTGGGCATGCTGTACGAAAGCACCATACACCCGCTTACCATACTGTCCACCCTGCCCTCGGCTGGCATGGGAGCGGTACTGGCGCTGCTGCTGTTTCATACCGATTTTTCCATCATCGCGCTGATCGGCGTATTCCTGCTGATCGGGATCGTCAAGAAGAATGCAATATTGATGGTCGATTTTGCGCTGCAATTGGAGCGGGAAAAGGGTGATACCAATCCGCGCGAGGCGATACACCAGGCATGTTTACTGCGTCTGCGACCGATACTGATGACTACCATGGCGGCACTGTTCACCACCTTGCCGCTTGCGCTCATCAGCGGCAACGGCGCCGAGTTGCGGCAGCCGCTGGGGATATCCATCGCCGGCGGACTGATCGTCAGCCAGTTGCTGACGTTGTACACCACGCCGGTGATCTATCTGGAACTCGACAAGTTGCGCCAGTGGGGACGCCGCCGGTGGGCGCGCCGTCATACCAATCCTGTCCCACTCAATCAAACAGCATAGAGGTCTGCCATGAAATCGATGGAACATTCAGATTTACAGTCGCCGCACAGGCGGACAATACGGGGGAAAGCGCATCAGACTCTCCTGCAGCCGAAATCGCTGCTGCTTGCGCTGTCCGTTTGCGCGGTGCTGGGTGCCTGCTCGGCCGGTCCGGATTACAAGCGGCCGACAGTTGATACGCCAGGGCAATACAAGGAAAACCGCGGCTGGGTTAAGACTGCACCGCTAGCAACAGCATCGCCGGACGCGTGGTGGACGATCTTCGGCGATGCAACGCTGAATTTGCTTGAGCCCCGCATCGCCAGTGCCAATCAAAGTCTGCGCGCGTCCTATTTCGCCTACCAGCAGGCACTGGCCCTCACCGATACGGCACGGGCAGGCGAATTCCCGACCCTAGGTGCGTCCATCGCATCCACGCGTAGCGGCACTGGCAGCGGCAGCTCGGCGGCGCCAGTCGTATCCGGTAAAACCGTGTCGCTCACCGCCAGCTGGGTGCCAGACTTCTGGGGTAAGGTTGGCAGGCAGGTCGAGTCCAACACTGCCAGTGCGGAGGCTAGCCGCGACAATCTGATCGCCGCCCAGCTCAGCCTGCAGGCTACGCTGGCACAGGATTATTTTCAGATCCGTCTACTGGATAGCCAGATCGCGCTGGCACAGGATACCGTGACCGCCTATGGAAGATCCTTGCAGCTCACCCACAATCGCTACGCTGCCGGTATCGCCACCAGGTCCGACGTTGCCCAGGCAGAATCGCAACTGGCCAACGCCCGGGTCCAGTTGGTTACATTCAGTGTGCAACGCGCACAGTTGGAACATGCGATCGCGGTGCTGATCGGCGAACCGCCATCCAACTTCAGCCTGCCGGTCGTGGCCGGCATCCCGCATCCGCAGGCAATCCCGGCCGGATTACCCTCACAGTTGCTGCTGCGCCGTCCTGACCTGCTGGCGGCTGAACGTCAGGTGGCGGCGGCCAACGCACAAATCGGCGTTGCCGAATCGGCGTATTTCCCGGCCCTGACGCTCTCGGCGCAAGGCGGCTGGCACGGTCCTTCTTTTGCCGGCCTGATTGCGGCACCCAATGTATTTTGGTCGATCGGCCCGGCACTGGCCGAGACGCTGTTCGACGGCGGCGCGCGCAGCGCACAGGTTGCGCAAAGCCGGGCTGCATATCAGCAGACAGTCGCGCAGTACCGGCAGCTCAGTCTGCAGGCTCTGCAGCAGGTCGAGGATCAACTAGCCGCAACCTCCATACTTGCCCAGGAAGCCAAATTGCAACAGCAGGCGGTAACGGCAGCGGACGAGTCATTGCGTCTGGTAACCAACCAATATAAAGCCGGAATCGTGTCCTATCTGAATGTGGCCACCGCTCAGGCGGCGACCTATAACGCACGCAATGCGTATCTGCAGATCGAGGGACAGCGGCTCAATGCAAGCGTGGCCCTGATCCAGGCGATGGGCGGAGGATGGGGGAAAGATATCCAGACTGCCCGGACGCCTGATATTCCCGAGTAACAATCCTGCGAATCAGATTTTTGGGCACCGCAACCCCGTACCATTCAGGAGGTTCGCGCATGCCAAAAATGCCCGTGCCGGTTGGGAAGCAATCCCGAACCGGCACGAATACATGCACTCAATGAAGGCCAGGCAGCGCCGATCATCTCCCGGAAGACGCGGCCGGCGAGCCGGGCGGTGTTGTTGAAGGTGCGGATGGCGGCGTCGCCGGTACCGCCCTCCAACCGCCGGGACAGGTAGCCACATAAGGATAATATCCGCTGGGCGTATCACAGTAATACCAGTACTGCTGCGGTTGCGGAGCCAGCGGTTCGGGGGCTGGCGGCTGCACCACAACGGTTTGAAGTGGCACATAGTTATAAGGGTCGGGGTATGGGTATACCGGTTGTGGATAGAAGAACCATTCCCCGCCCGTTATCCACCACCAGCCAAACCGGCCGTCATGCCAGGAGTGCCGCCACCCACCTCTGCGCCATAATCGGTCGTCATGCCGGTCAAAATGCCGGAAATCCGCATGCCATGGGCCCCTGGCACCGCGCCAATCCCCACCGCGCCAATCCCCACCGTGCCAGTCACCACCACGCATCTGTCCATCATGTCGTTCAACGCGCATCCCACCATCACGCCCCTCGCCACCCCGCATCCCGCCATCATGCCGGTCCCCGCGCATCTCATCAGCACGGGTTGACATTGATGCCGCAGCAAGGATTGCAAAGGCCAGTCCGCTGATTGCAAGCGTTCGTTTAATTGTCATATGTATTCCTTTGTGTGTTCCTTTGAAAACAATCCTTCAATTCTTTGCGTAATACCGATTACAGCAGTTCAGACAGATGTTCCCGTTATTGCTGAGCCGGAGGTGGCGGATAGTTGGGGGGCGGCGGAGCGACCTGCGGCTGGTATTGATAGCCGGGAACCTGATTGCCCTTGGCGTACATACACTGCTTGTACGCGTTGTTATAACGCCACTGTGCATCCTGTGTAGAACCTTGCGCCTGATTTGCACCTTCTGATGATCCGGCAAGGAAACCCATTCCGGCGCCAACCCCTGCGCCTTGATTGCCCCCGATCAGTTGACCTGCCACTGCGCCGATCGCCGTTCCCGCAGCCGCTGAACCGGCGAAACTTCCATAAGAAGTCTGGTCTGCAGACAAACCCACGGCCTGACTCGCATACTGGCGGCACTGTTGATCTTCCACCGTAAAAACATCGAACGGTTTTCCGGGTGCCGGCATCACCGACACGGTCGGGCCGATGGGACGCTGCGTCGCGCAACCGGCCAGTAAACCGGCAAATATAAACAGTGCCGAACCGTAAACAGCGCCCCGATACCATTTGGAAATCATCTCATTCTCCTTGGTTTAAAAAATATCATTTGTATACCATCCTGCTGCTTGGTCATCTTGCCGGTGTGTCGTATGGCGCACCCGCGGGAACAGCGGGGGGTGTAGCCGGTACGGCCTGCCAGCCGCCGGGGCATGATGCAACATAAGGGTAATATGCGTTGGCGGCGCGACAGAAATACCAGTATTGTTGCGCTGCAGGCGCCATTTCGGGAGCGTACACGGGTGCGGGCTGAACGTAAACAGCCGGCGGCTGCGGCCGTGTAATGTCATAAAATATGGCTCCGCCGACCAGCGCCGGGAACAACCACCAGCCGCCATCATGGTAGTCTCCGCGATGTCCGTAATGACCATCACGGTCGGCATAAGCCGGAGATACGATTAACATCGCAAGAAATACAATAAGCAGCTTTTTCATGTCCTGACTCCTGTATGTTTCGCTTTGACAGACATTGTCGCGAGTTGTTCAATCGATGCAACTCGCCAGCGGAAATTAAATCAGAGCGATGTATCGTGCTTATTTCAACAATGTTTGGTTTTGTAACAGTTTCAAAATATTCAATCGGTGTGTTTATTCTATACTCGCGCCTGATCCTTGCATTCGATATTTCAAGCCGGCCCATTCCTGAATGATGCAAACCCATTTGATCGAACCTTCTATGAAACTGCAAGCAGCCCGGTCAACCAGAACAGAAGTGATTGTGAGGTTATTGCTGTTCCCCGCATTGTTTGTGCTTTCAACCTGTGAGGTTTTTGCCGGAGAGACTTTCGACCCGTTTGGCACCGACTCGTTATTGCCGCCCAAGCCCGCATTGCGAATGGCGGATACGGCCGCAGATCCGTGTGCAGCGCAACCCCTGGCTCACGCGCTCAATCTTCAGGAAGTCGTCAACCGGGCTTTGTGCAACAACCCGCAGACTCGTGTGGCATGGGCAAATTCTCTGGTACAGGCTGCGCGGGTCGGCGTGGGCAGGTCGGCATATTTGCCCAGCGTGAGCCTGAATGCGGCTGACAATCGCAGTTCCGGAACGAACCCCGGGGTCATCCAACGCAGCGTTGGCGTGACATTTTCCTATTTGCTGTATGACTTCGGGGCGCGCTCCGCCAGCCTGGAAAATTCCCGTCAGCTGCTCGATGCCGCCATTGCGACCCAAGACAGTACCGTGCAATCGGTATTTCTCGCCGCAGTGGGGGACTATTACCAGGTACAAGCAAATTCGGCCGCGCTGAATGCGGCCCTGGAATCGGAACGGGCAGCGAAGGAAAGTTATGATGCCGCGGCTGCCCGCTACAAAATCGGCAGTGCGACACCCGCTGACAAGCTGCAGGCTCAAACCGCTTATTCGCAAGCCACATTGAACCGCATCACCGCTGATGGCAATTTGAGGAATGCACAAGGCACGCTGGCAAACATGATCGGATTGGATGCCAACCGCAGTGTGGCGCTGATACCCGCCAATACGACCGCAATCCCGGCAAATTTTGAGGGTGACATCAGCGCGTTGATCGAACAAGCGCGCCAACATCGTCCTGATCTGCAAGCCGCCGCAGCGCAAGTCAAGGCTGCGCAAGCCAGCGCAGACGCCGCCCGCGCTGCGGGCAGGCCGACGATCTCGCTGACCGCGTCGTCAAACCGATACAATTACTCGGGCATCAGTTCCAATGGTACTTTGGTAGGTATAAATTTGAGCGTTCCGATCTTTTCCGGCTTTAATACAACCTACCAGGTGCGGGCTGCCGAGGCCCAGGTGGAGGCCAGGAATGCCCAATTGGAACAGGTTCACCTGCAAGTGGCGCTGGATGTATGGACGGCCTATCAGAACCTGACCACCGCAACCCAATCATTGCGTACTTCTGCCGTTTTACTGGACAGTGCGCAACAATCGGCACAGGTTGCGCTGGGTCGCTACAAGGCCGGGGTAGGCAGCATACTGGATGTGCTTAACGCGCAAAGTTCACTGGCCAGCGCCCGCCAGCAGCGGATTCAAGCGACGTTCAACTGGAACATCAGCCGCGCCACGCTTGCCCAGGCCATGGGCAGTCTGGATGCAGGCCTGTTGCAAACCTTGTCCGATGACCATGTTCAAAAGACCGGCGAAACTTCACCACAGAAAACCCAGCCATGAAAAAAATATTCCGTTCACCGCTTTTATTGATCATTACTGCTGCTGTCGTCATCGCTGCCGGCACCGCATTTTATTTGCGATACGATCGGGAAAAGCCGCCGCAATACCGCACCCAGGCAGTGGAGAAAGGGGATGTCAGCCAGACCGTATCAGCCAACGGCACGATCAATCCGGTAACACTGGTCAGCGTCGGCACGCAGGTTTCCGGCACGGTTAAAAAACTCTATGTGGATTTCAACAGCAAGGTAAACAAGGGCCAGATATTGCTGAAACTTGATGATTCCCTGCTTGCGGCACAAGTAAGACAAAGTGAAGCGAGTGTGCAAAGTGCCCAAGCCTCGCTGAATCTGGCCAACGCAAACGAAAAGCGCACCCGTGACCTGTTCGCACTGGAATATGTCTCCAAGCAGGATTTGGATACCGCGGTACAAGCACAAAAGGCTGCTGCGGCAGCATTGATATCTGCTGATGCACAATTGGAAAAAGACCGTGCCTACCTCGCCTACTCGGTAATACGCTCACCGGTATCCGGCGTGGTAGTGGACCGGGAAGTGGATGTCGGGCAAACCGTGGCCGCCAGTTTACAGACTCCGACGCTGTTCAAGATCGCCCAGGATCTGTCCAAAATGCAGATCGATACCAATTTTGCCGAGGCGGATATCGGCAACATCCGCGTTGGCCAAACAGTAAGATTTACCGTTGATGCATTCGAGAATCAGCATTTCAACGGCGTAGTCAAGCAATTACGCCTTAATCCTACCACGGTATCGAACGTGGTCACCTACGACGTGGTGGTCAACGTGAACAATCCGGAGAAAATCCTGTTACCCGGCATGACAGCTTATGTGAACATCGTGGTGGCCGAACACAGTGATGCATTGCTGGTTCCCAATGCCGCACTGCGTTTCAAGCCCTCCGCCGACGAATCGGTGGTATCGCCGGCCGGCTCGGCAAGTGAAACCAAAAAGAATATCGCCGGCAACGTCGGCGGTTCCCGGGGTGCAAAATCAGGTGGCGCAAAGCCGTCGGCGGGATCCATGCGTGACACATTTCCCGGCAAGGTGTTTGTATTGGCAAATGGAAAGCTGAAACTGGTCAGCGTGACATCCGGCATCACCGACAACCGCAATACCGAGATTGTCAGCGGCGATCTCAAGCAAGGCGATCAGGTCGTCATTGGCGAAGTGCAGACGGCTGACCAATCAAGCAGCTCCGGCAGCCGCCCGATGAGATTGTTCTGATGAGCGATACCGTTATTAGCGTTGAAAACCTGGACAAATCGTACCGGACGACTGCCGGATTATTTCCCGCGCTCAAGAAAGTGACGCTAAGCATCAAGGCGGGCGAATTCGTCGCGATCATGGGAGCTTCCGGTTCCGGAAAATCCACTTTCATGAATATCCTCGGCTGTCTCGACAAACCGAGTGCCGGGCGCTATCTGCTGGATGGCCGTGATATCGAAAATTTCGGCAAGGATGAACTGGCATTGTTGCGCAACCGCACCGTCGGCTTCGTATTCCAGGGTTACAACCTGCTGCAGCGCATGTCGTTGCTGGACAACGTGGCGCTGCCGCTGATCTATTGCGGCGTGGAACACCAAGAACGCGATCAACGGGCACATGAGCTGCTCGCCAAGGTCGGGCTTGCAGATAAAGCGGCATCCCTCCCCAACCAAATTTCCGGCGGCCAGCAGCAACGCGTGGCAATCGCACGCGCGCTGATCAACCACCCTCACCTGATCCTTGCAGACGAACCGACAGGGAATCTCGATAGCAAGACCGGCGAAGAAATCATGGCACTGTTCGATGAATTGAACAGCGAGGGCATCACCATCGTGCTTGTTACTCACGAAGAGGACATCGCACAACATGCCAAGCGCCAAGTGCGCTTCCACGATGGCCGCATCATCAGCGATGAAATTACACATGAGGTGGCGGCATGAACACGGTCCGCGCAGCGCCGGTGCGGGTAATGCCGCCGGCTACCAAATCCACTCAGCGTGAAGCTCAATGTTCATTTGTTGAGGTGGCTGCATGAACACGGTACGCGTAGTGCCGGTAACCAAGTCAGGCAATCCGCTATGCGATAAATCGCTTGCGGAGTTGGCACTGCGGACAATGCCACCAACCACCGAGACTGCAAAGCGTGAAGCTTTACGTCCATTTGATAAGGTGGCGTCATGATATTCGCAATGCTTGGCGAGGCCTGGCGGGCGATGGGGGCCAACCGTCTGCGCACGTTCCTGACCATGCTCGGCATGGTGATCGGTGTGGGCGCGGTGGTGCTGATGATGTCAATCGGGCAGGGCGCGCAATATGCGATCAAGCAATCCATCGCCGCAATGGGCAGCAACCTGTTCATTTTGCTTTCCGGGAGCACGTCGGCAGGCGGCGTGCGTTCCGGCGGCGGTGGCGGATATACGTTGAATCTTTCTGATGCGGATGCCATCGCCGAACTGCCCGGCGTGCAGGCGGTCGCGCCGATACAACCGGGCAGCGCGCAGGTGGTATACGGGCCGAACAACTGGAACACATCCATCATCGGCACGACCCCCGGCTATCTGGAAGCACGCTCCTGGCCGATCGCTTCAGGTGAAGCATTCGGCAACTCGGATGTGCGTTCGGGCACGCGAGTTGCACTGATCGGACAAACCGTCGCGCAAAATTTGTTCGGTGACGAAGACCCGGTCGGCAAGACCTTTCGCATCCGGCAAAGCCCCTTCGTCGTCCTCGGTACGCTGGCGCTCAAGGGCCAGGGTATGGATGGGCGCGACCAGGATGACTCTATCATCATCCCGATCACCACCGCGCAGCGACAGGTTTTCGGCTCCCAGTTTCCGGGCTCGGTACGCATGATGATGGTACAGACCACTACCCAGGAAATCATGCCTGAAGTGGAGAAATCCATGGTTGCACTGTTGCGCCAGCGGCACAGGCTACGCTCAGGTATGGACAACGATTTTTATCTGCGCAACCTCACCGCGGCAGCTGATTCGGCAGCCGAAAGCACGCGGGTGATGTCGCTGTTGCTCGGCGCGATTGCATCGGTATCGTTATTGGTCGGCGGCATCGGCATCATGAACATCATGCTGGTATCGGTCACCGAGCGTACCCGCGAGATCGGCATCCGCATGGCGATCGGCGCACGCGAACGTGACATCCTGCTGCAATTCCTGCTGGAAGCGATCATCATTTCGGTGGTGGGATGTTTCATCGGCCTGCTGCTGGGTATCGGCGGTGCGCTGCTCACCGACTCATTGACCGGGACGCCGGTGATCGTATCGGGAAGCTCGGTGATCGTTGCGTTCAGCGTTGCCGCGGCAGTGGGAATCTTCTTCGGGTTTTATCCCGCGCGCAAAGCCGCACAGCTTGACCCGATCGAGGCGCTGCATTACCAATAAGCGGGTATTGCCAGACTTGAACATAACCTATCATGCCAATTTAATTCCCAATCACAATTGTCAACAATTCATTCCGCGTGATATTCTCAGCTATTAACCCATTATCGATAACAATGTCAGTTTCCATCAAAACCCCGGAAGAAATCGTTAAAATGCGCATCGCCGGCCGCCTGACCAGCGAAGTACTCGATTACATCACCCCGTTCGTCAAGGCGGGTGTAACCACCAACGAGCTGGACAAGCTCTGCCATAACCTGATCGTCGATGTTCAGCACGCCATTCCCGCCCCGCTCAACTACGCGCCGGGCGGACATACGCCGTACCCGAAATCCATTTGTTCTTCAATCAATCATCAGGTATGCCACGGTGTGCCAAGCGAGAAGACGCTCAAGAACGGCGACATCGTCAATCTCGACATTACGGTCATCAAAGACGGATATCACGGCGACAGCAGCCGCATGTATTATGTCGGGGAACCGTCGATTCAGGCCAGGCGCTTATGCGAGGTCACTTATCAGGCGATGTGGCGCGGCATACGCGCGGTCAAGCCGGGAGCTTATCTGGGCGATATCGGCCATGCGATCCAGAGCTTCGTCGAACCGCTGGGATACGGCGTGGTGCGCGAATTCTGCGGGCACGGCATCGGAAAGCTATTTCATGATGAACCGCAGGTATTGCATTACGGCCGCCCCAGGACCGGACTGAAACTCGAAGCAGGCATGACCTTCACCATCGAGCCGATGATCAATGCCGGCAAACCCGACATCAAACAGCTCGGCGATGGCTGGACTGTGGTCACCAAGGACCACAGCCTGTCTGCGCAATACGAACACACCATACTCGTTACCGAAACCGGATTTGAAGTATTGACCGTTTCCGATGGCTGCCCTCCCCCTCCCTGATGAAGCTACTGGCCATCTGACCAGGCAAGCAAACAACACTCGCCAAGTCATTGGTCATGACAATATTGCCGCACTGCGTGAATCCTTAAGCAATGATCGTTTAGCCCTCGAACAAAGCTTTCTGAAAGACCGCAAGGCGGCGCACCTGTTGAACTCGCACAGCCGGCTGATCGACCGCTACCTGAATCACGTCTGGCAGCTGCTGTCCATGCCGGGACATATTGCGCTGGTCGCGGTGGGTGGCTACGGACGCGGCGAGTTGTATCCCAAGTCGGACATTGACTTGCTAATCCTGCTGAAGGCCGACAATCCTGACGAGGCGTTGCAACAAAAGCTGCATCAACTGGTCAGCATGCTGTGGGATATCGGCCTTGAAGTCGGTCACAGCATACGCACCGTTGCGCAGTGCCTGGCCGAGTCGGCAGATATCACCGTGCAAACCAACCTGCTTGAAGCGCGCCTGCTTAACGGCGATGCAAGGCTGTTTGCTGAACTGCAAAATCTCCTGCATCAATACCTTGATCCATGCGAATTTTTTCTGGCCAAGTCACATGAACAGCAACAGCGCCATGCGCGTATTGCCGATACAGATTACAACCTCGAGCCGAATCTGAAGGAAAGTCCCGGCGGCTTGCGTGACCTGCAAACCATTACCTGGATCAGCCGGGCGGCGGGCCTCGGCACACGCTGGACCGAGCTTGCCAAGGCGGGACTGATCAGCATCGCCGAGGCGCGCCAGATTGCCCGTCACGACACCCTGTTGCAGACGCTGCGCATACGCTTGCACTATCTGGCCAAACGGCGCGAAGACCGATTGATATTCGAGTTTCAGACACCGCTTGCCGAACAAATGGGCATCACCGCCTCGGCCAACCGTCGCGCCAGCGAACATTTGATGCAACGCTATTACCGGACAAAGCTGGCGGTACGCCAATTCAACACTATCCTGCTGCAAAACCTGCGCGACCATCTGTTCCATGAAACACCGCCCCAGCATGCACTGAACGAAAGATTCAGGGTTATCGGCACGCTACTGGATATTCGCGATGAGCAATTGTTCGAACATGTCCCGGAAGCGATTTTTGAATTGTTCCAGCTGATGCAAAAACACCCGGAACTGACCGACTTCAGCGCAAGAACACTGCGTGCACTATGGCGCGCCCAGCATCGGGTCGATGCCGCGTTCCGCCGCAACCCGCTGAACCGGGAACATTTCATGGATATCCTGCGCCAGCCGCAGGGAGTCCTGCACACGCTGCGGCGCATGAATCAATACGGCATACTCGGTCGTTATATCCCCGCGTTCGGGCGCATCGTGGGTCAGATGCAGCACGACCTGTTTCATGTCTATACGGTGGAGGAACACATACTGATGGTGGTGCGCAATCTGCGCCGCTTCGCCGTGCCCGAATTCGCCCATGAACACCCGCACTGCAGCATGCTGATCGGCGAATTCGCCCGCCCCGAAGTGCTGTATGTCGCCGGACTTTTCCACGACATCGCCAAAGGACGCGGTGGCGACCATTCGCAGCTCGGCAAGAAAGATGCCCGGGCATTCTGCAAGCAACACCTGCTTAGCCGAGACGACACCGACCTGGTGGTATGGCTGGTCGAGCATCATCTGACCCTTTCCGCCACCGCTCAGAAACAGGATCTGTCCGACCCGGAAGTGATCGCGAATTTTGCCGCAAAGATCAAGAACGAGCGCTATCTGGTCGCGCTGTATCTCTTGACGGTCGCCGATGTACGCGGCACCAGCCCGAAAATATGGAATGCCTGGAAGGCCAAGCTGATAGAAGACTTGTACCGCGCAACGCGCCGCTACCTCAAAGACGGCAAGGTCACCAATCTTCTCGACGATATCCGCAAACAGGCCGCGACCACGCTCAATCTTTACGCAATGGCGCCGGAGTCCTACCAGCTGTTGTGGGCCCAACTCGATGACAGCTATTTCCTGGATCATGAAGCGCAGGAAATCGCCTGGCATACCCGCTTGCTGGCGTACCGGGTGAATACCAAAGAACCCGTTGTAAAGACCCGGCTGAGCCGTGTCGGCGAAGGATTGCAGGTAATGGTGTATTGCACCGATCAGCGCGGACTGTTTGCGCGCATCTGCGATTTTTTTGCACGCATGAATTTCACCATCGTCGAGGCGAAGATCCACACGACCCTGCATGGCTATGCACTGAACAGTTTCCAGATCATGGAAGCTGCGCGCAGCGACACCGCATACCGCGACATCATGACCTACATCGAGTTCGAACTTGCGCAGCAGATCGTGCAAGCCAAACCGATTGCGCCAGTCGCCACCGGCAGAGTCAGCCGCCAACTGAAACACTTCCCGCTCGCCACCGAGGTCGAGATCAAGCCTGACAACAAGGGCATGCTGCTGCTCTCGCTGGTTGCCGGAGACCGGCCGGGACTGCTGGCGCGCGTCGCGCTGATTCTGGACAAGCACAACATCCACCTGCACCGGGCCAAGATCAATACCCTAGGCAGCCGTGCAGAGGATGTATTCTGGATCAGCGGCGATGACCTGGATCAACCCGGGCAAGTAGATGCTTTGCGGAACACGATGCTGGCGCTCTGAACGGTATGTTGCAGTGTGCAAGACAACGAAGGTAACCGTGAGAAACACACCTTGAATATTGCCATCATCGGTGGCGGCTACGCGGGCATGGCTGCCGCAGTCAGGCTGTCTGAAAGCGGTATCCCGGTCACCGTGTTCGAAAGTGCCCGGCAGCTTGGCGGGCGGGCGCGCGGCGTGGCATACAACGATACGCAACTCGACAACGGCCAGCACCTGTTGCTTGGCTGCTACCACCAGACGCTGCACATGATCAAAAAGGTTGGCGGCAATCCAGAAACGGATTTCCTGCGCCTGCCGCTGCAGCTTGACCTGCACGGCAAGTTCTCACTGAAAGCGCCGCAGCTGCCCGCACCGCTCCACCTGTTGGCCGCGCTTCTCGGGGCACACGGCCTGGCGTTGTCCGCACGAATCAGCGCCGCGCGCTTCATGCTGGCACTGCGCCGCATCAACTTTCACCTGTCCAACGATATAAGCGTTGCGGCGCTGCTCGTGCAATACGGCCAGAATGAAGATCTCGTAATGAAACTCTGGGAGCCGCTGTGTATCGCCGCACTGAACACGCCGATACGCAAGGCCTCCGCACAGGTGCTGCTCAACGTGTTGCGCGATGCGCTGGACCGGTCCCGCGCGGACAGCGATATGCTATTGCCGCGCATCGACTTCACCGCGCTGTTCCCGCAACGCGCCGCAGACTATGTCGAACGGCGCGGCGGCAAGGTAAATTTCGCATGTGGTGTGGAAGCGCTGCATCCGTTCGAAGACTACATCGAAATAACCACTGCGCAGGGTAGCGAAAAGTTCAGCCACGCCATCTGCGCCACATCGCCCGCGGTTGCCGCCAAACTGCTGCGCCCCGTCCCCGCCCTTGCGGAAACTGTCGCACAGATTGACCGTCTGGAGCACCAGCCGATCTACACCGTATATCTGCAATATCCCGAACATATCAACCTGCCGCAGCCCATGCTCGGCCTGCACCAACGCTACAGCCAGTGGCTGTTCGACAGGGGACGCATCGCCGGCCAGCACGGCCTGCTCGCCGCAGTGATCAGCGCGGAAGGCATACACCAGGAATTGCCGCAGGATGAACTTGCACAAAAGGTGGTCGCGGAACTGTGCGAGGAATTCGGTATCGCCGAACAACCGCAATGGCACAGGATCATCGCAGAAAAGCGCGCCACGTTCTGCTGCTCACCCAATTTGCTCCGCCCCACCCGGCACACCCCCCTGCCCCGATTGCTGCTTGCCGGAGACTACACCGCGGGCGATTATCCTGCCACGCTCGAAGGCGCGGTAATGAGCGGGTTGAAATGTGCTGATGCACTTGTGCTACAGCCGGGTAAAAAATAGCCCGACAAAGAATAACTGGATTTTTAGCGTAGAAAAGTATGTTGCCAAATTTCCTGAAAACTTCGACCTTATCGGGACGTCTGTTCAATTCTCGAATAGCAGACATAATTCCATATCAGTTTTTGATGATCAAACGTCACTTCACAACCCACAAGCGACAAATGAATATCTAAATTCGCTGCGCCATACTGGACATTCGGGCTTCGGATCAATTGCGGTTAGATGCTTTTAACATTTATATACAATTAAAATTTATATACATTTAAATTATTGTGTTATATATATTTCCCAGTACGTTTCGTAGTCGCACCAAACGTGCTTTAGCGTCTCTTAGCATTCAGGATAATTAAATTCAGTAATTGCCCTGTTTTTTGATACAGATTCATAAAGGGAGGAATGTAGGGTGAAAAAAACATTGACACTTTTAGTAGCTGCCGCTGGATTCATGGCTTTATCTGGAACGGCGAGCGCCTTCTCAATTGCACCATGCAAGGCTTGCCATGCACTTAACCATGATGTTGTTGGACCTGCCTGGGATAGGGATGCGAAGGAATATGGCAGCGCTGCAGCTCTGGCAAAGGTTTTCAAGTCTGGCTTCAAGGTTGAGGATCGTAAAATTGCCATGTCCGAGCCTAAATACAAAGGGATGGCGGCCATCATGACCGGGCAGTACAACACCTTGATTAAGGGCCATGAAGATGAAGCGGCAAAAGCACTTTTTGCAGCTGTTAAGTCTGGAAAAATGTAAGCACTTCTAGTGCTGGTAGTTTTTAAAGGCGGCCTAAACGGCCGCCTTTTTAATTTAATAGCCGCGATGAGGGTGTTAGAATTTTTTCATTCAATGCAACTGCCTTTCAAAGTGGCGGCAGATTCTACCCACAATGACCTTTTACACAAATTTCTTGAATCCTCCCAAAACTCACTAACGCAAAGCCGCCTCTTTCAAACGGCAGCAACTGACTGAACGTCGGTCGTTTGCTTTTCATTTTTTCATCCGGCAATCCGCGACCTGTTTCGTTCATTCAATCATGTTAATCAGTCTCACGACAGCCAAAGTTCGCCAAGCGCCGCTTTCGACATATTGTGTTGAAAAACTCTTTTTTAGGTTGTTTTAAAAAAATTCTAGCCTCATACAGGGCTTTAATAATTTTCGACATGGGAGGACACAAAAGCCATACTTAAACTCAACCATGAGCCGTTAAACTTCACGCCTGTGGACGAACAAGTTGGTTTTACTGATGCGCCTGCAATTCGAAAAATTTTAGAGGGGTGAGAAAAAAGAGTTTTTCAACACAATAGGCACACAGCCGAACTTCACGTGGTAAATCTGCCTTTTATAATGCAGCCGTTCATGAACGGCTTCTATGGCCGAGCTGAGACGGATTATATTCGCGGATACAATTGTCTGCTTCTCTCTCTAGTTGACTTGGCCATGCCAATTCAGCAGTCAATGCCAACTATCCAAAAGCAGTCACCTTACGAAGTAGCCGACAATAAACCGTCCAGCCAAAATTTCCAGCCCAGGTATTTCTTACGCAGTGCCCCATTTTCCGTGGCCGGTATTGCTGCGCTGTTCCGCCTGTTTGCCGGTTCCATACCAGATGCAAGCAGCGCGGCGCCCTGCAGGCTGGATTCGCTTTGCGGCAAATGATGGACCCCGAAAGGCACGCATGCGGCAATGCCCTGCTGCAAACAAATCAGTCCCGACAATCCACCGGAAAGAAACACCCGCTCGATTGGAGATTCGCGGTGAAATTCCTCCAGTATCCTCGCCACCCTGAAAATGACGGCTTCCAGCAACAAGGCGGCAATGCGTCGTTGCGTCAGGTGCGCGACCGGCCCGGAATAGCGGATACCGATATCGCCCCGAAAATACGGTGCCCCCAGGCCGCTGGGTTCGGCAACGCAGTAGATATCATCCACCGCCAGATCGTCAACGCTGCATACACCCACCGGATACGGCGCAAGCGCGACAGCGATGGAGTTGAGCGTGCCTTCGGTCGCGAAATGCGCATGCTGTTCGCTATCCTGATAAACCAGCGTTTGCAGGTAACCGTCTGATGCTGTCCCGCCATCCGGCAGGTAGCGGATAACAAAGCAGCCGGTGCCGAGGTTGACCAGCGCTTCGGGACGATGTTCGCGGATGCTGGCAAAGAGCGCGGCAGATTGGTCTCCTGCACTGGACTGCAGCACCAGTCCGTTTTTCAATGGCAGTGCCATGCCGGCGGAAGATTTTATCCCGGGAAGTATGCCCGGCGGTATATCGAACAGTTTGCACAGTTGCGTTGACCATTGTTGTTGGCGGATGTCCATCAACTGCGTGCGCGCCGCCATCGATGCGTCGGTGATGAATTGCCTGCCGCCGGTCAGGCGCCAGATCAGGTAGGTATCCAGCGTGCCAACACGCAATTCGCCGCTTTCGAGACGCGGCAGCCATCCCGGATTTTCCTGCAACACGACGCGCAGCTTGGCTGCAAAATAATATTGCGTCAGCGGCAAACCGGAAATGTTGCGGATCACATTCCCGTGCATACGCAACGCTGCACAGCTCGCCGCTCCGCGATTGTCCTGCCACGAGATCAGCGCTGTGAGGGGTTGGCCGGTGGATTGTTCCCAGACCAGGAATGACGAGCGCTGGCAGCACAGGCCCAGTGTCTTGCAGTCTCCGGCTAGTGCGATGCAGTCGTTCAGCGCCTGTTCGGCAGTCTCCGCATAGGCCAGCGCATCGCTTTCATAATGCCCGCCATTCCCGTCGATTTTTGGTGCGCGGTGTACCGCGATATGGGTGAGCTCGCCGTGCCCGGCCAACAAGCCAGCCTTGATCGACGTGGTGCCAAGATCAAGCGCAATGGCGGAAATATTGGCTGAAGAAAACATGGCAATTAAACAATGCCGGACTACTCCCGGGCATTTTCATTGTTCCGGCTGTGGTTGTGCCCCGCGTGGATTGGCCGCAGGTTGTGTCTGCTGCTTATCGGTTGGTTGCTTGTCTTCAGTCTTGTCCGGATGATCCGGCCCGAACCCGCGTTTCTGGTCGGGATGCTTCGCTTGCTGTTTATCTGCCGGCTTCTTGCCCGCGACACTGCCACGATGGCCCGGATGAGTAACATGTCCCGCCACAGGATGTTCCTTTTTGGCTAGGCCGGCAGGTTGTTTGCTGCCGGCTTTTCCTTGTCCTTGTCGATTCACCTGTCCCTGTCCAGGCCTGATCTCATGGACACCAGGGTGTTGCGCGGCATTGCCCTGCTGATGACCGGGCTGTGCATTGCGGGGATGGGATCGTTCCTCGTGCGGATACTGGGGCCGCGGATGATCATCGTAGTGACCCGCCTGGAACAGCTGGATTCCGCGCAGGTAACCGCTCCAGAACAGTCCGTACCCGGGGCCATTGCATACGCCCCGGTATTCCTGGTTGCTCTGGCCGGCATATAGCCCTGAGTCATAGCTGCAGTAATGATTGTTGCCCCGGCTCCAGCCGTCGCGATAGCCTGCTTCATCTTCTCCGCTGCCGTAGTTGCGGCAAATCCGGTCTATCTCATCTGCCTGGTAAGGGTTGCCTGATTCCCCGTCGGACAGCCCGGCATCGAACCAGTCATCGTTTGTGCAAGCCTCCAGCGCCCTGACCGTGAATGCGCTGTGCCCCTCCCGGTGGCGCAGGCGCGCCAGCTCATCCAGAAGTTCGTGATAGCGGTGCGAATCCTGCTCGGCAGTCAGGGATTTTCGCAGATGGTCCACTTGATATTCGAGGTTCTGATGGTTGGCGCGGGCCTGGCGCACATCCAGCCCCAGCCGGTAGCGATTCTGGAACTCGTCCGCCATAGAGGATGGGCACACGCCCCGGTAAGGATAGCCGGCCAGACCCTGCCTCAGGCCGTTTTCCGGCGTGCAGTATTGCTGCACGCCCTGTTGCCAGCCGGCCAGGTAGCCGGCTGCAAGATCCGCAGGGCAGATGTTCTGGTAGGCCTGTCCGGACATGCCGATCCGGTAACCGGTCTCGCCCGTGCAATAGCTGCGTATGCCCTGGTTCCAGCCGGTCTGATAGGCGTTGGCATCCGGGGCTATCTGGTACTCGCTGCAGCGCTTGCGGTAGTTATCCAGGTTGCTGTAATAGATGCCGCGGGCGCCATCGTTGTAGCCTATGCTGTGCCAGTCGGCCGTCTGGCAGTCCTTCTTCGACATCGAGGCACAGCCGGCCAGCGTGACGGCCAGCCACAGCATGGCGAGCAGGTAGATAAATCGATGCATGTTGTCCTCCCCAGGATTGAAAGTGCATTGTAACCCGCATCAAATGGCTGCCATATTGAATATGCGCTCATTCCGGACCGGGGTACTCGTGACTCCCGGAATCGGCAATCAGTCCGATGCGGTTTTCAATTCCCCGATATTGGCTAGGTCATCACAACGATGCGGCGACAGTTTCGGTAATGCGGCGCATCGTGTCATCGCCAAGCTTGGCCAGAATCAGCAACGGCATGCGCCGGCGCAGCAGGTCGTCCGGATGCATGACCATTTCGGTGCGCGCGCAATACAACAGGTCCGCGTAGATGAACGGCAACGCGGGAACGATGCGCCCGGCCAGATGGGGTTCGCCAGCGATGCTGTGCAAGACCTGCACTACCCGTTTTCCGTGTCTGCGCATCAGCCACTTTGCGCTTTCCTGATCGATGCCAAGCCGATCTGCCTGAACGTAGATTGCTTCCGACCACGATACGAAATCCGTTTCCGGTGCCCATGGCAATCTGCGCTCATGGGTGGCGCACGGCGTATCGATAGCAAGTTTCCCGCACAGCGTGTCAACGATGGACGCCGCATCTTCGCGCGCCGAGGTCAGTTTCCCGCCTATCGAGTAATGCACGCCATTGTTCGCGGTCTTCAATTCCCAGTCGCGGCTGACATCCGACGGCGAGGCTTTGTCGCTGTGCTTCATTACCCGCACCCCGGCATAGCTGCCAACCACATCGTCTTCCGTCCATGCTGTCTTGAGGTAATGATTGGCTGCGGCAAGCAGATAGGCAATATCTTCGGGCTCGGCCGACACCGGGCCCGACTCACCCTTGTAGTCATCATCCGTTGTGCCGAGCAATGTCATCCCATACCAGGGGATCATGAAAAATACCCGGCCATCCGATTGAGCGGTCAGCAGCAGCGCCTCATCCGACATCGTCCCCGGCATCACGATATGCACGCCTTTTGACAAGCGGCACCAGTCCCGACCCGGTTGCGACGCAGACATCCACTGGCCGGCGGTATAGACGATCTGCCGGGCAAAAACCTGCGCGCCGGTGTCATTAATCCTGTCCCGCACCGTTGCGCCGCAGGCCATACCGCCCGATTCCGTCAGTCCGGTCAGCTGGCAATAATTCACGCACACCGCGCCCGCCTCCATCGCACCCGAAATCAGCTCCAGCACCAGCCGTGCATCGTCGGTCTGCGCGTCGCCATAGGTGTAGCCGCCTTTCAGGCCGGTGTCGGCGAGTGCGGGAAAGCGTGCGGAAAATGCGCTGCGGTCAAACTGGCGATGGGCGAGTTCCTCGCCCGGGAATCCGGCAAGAATATCGTACAGGGTCAAACCCGCCTTCATTTGCAGCATGCCGACGCGGCTGTCGTTATAAACCGGCACGCCGAAACGCAGCGGCCAAACCCGGTGCGGCGCCAGTTTCAGCAGGCGCTGTCGTTCCCGTATCGCCTTCCTGACCAGCTTGAAATCGTATGTCTCTAGGTAGCGCAAGCCGCCGTGGATCAGCTTGCTGGATGCGGAAGATGTCGCGCCGGCCCAGTCGCCCTGCTCCACGATCGCGACGCTCAGGCCGCGCAACGCAGCATCATAGGCGGTCCATGCGCCATAGATGCCGCCGCCGCAGACCAGCAGGTCGAAATGTTTGCCCGCCAGCAGGGAAAAATCGCGTTTCAACCGTTCCTCTGGTTTTCATCCCTGATCAGCAGCGCCTTTTGCGGGACATCGCTGATCAGGATATCCACGCCCAATTCCAGCGCCTTGTTGATTTCCATATCGCTGTTGCAGGTGTAAACCGCGATCAATTTGCCGTGATCGCGCAGCAGCTTGACGATCGCTTTATCAAGCGACTCGATCGGCAGGCAGAGTCCGCGCAGAAAGGATTGCTCGGACAGAACCCGCTGCGCGTCTGAATAGGTCTGGTCTGTCTCAAGGTTGTAAACCAGCGGGATAGCCGATGAACATTCGTGGGCATAGACCAGGCTGGCAAAATTGAATGAAGAAACCATGATGGCATCCTCGTTGACTGCACCGACCAACCCGAGTGTTTGCCTGACCTTGATTTGATAACGAGAAACCGGTTCCCAGTCGCGGTTCTTGATCTCAAGCAACAAGCGGCAGCGCGTGCGGTAAGCATCCAGAAATTCTTCCAGGCTCATGATGCCTTCCGCTTTGGCCTGTTTTGAAAAATGCCTGGCAAAATTCATCGCCTGCAACTGGGTGTGATCAAAATCATCGATATGCTTGAGGGGCAAACCCAGCTTGCCGAGGAAGCGATCGTGCCACAGCACCGCAACTTCATCGCGACTGAGCTGCACATCCGTCTCGATGCCGTCGATCGGATATTCCAGCGCCTTGTCGAACGCGCTGCGGGTGTTTTCCGCCGCTTCCCGGTTGGCGCCGCGGTGAGCAAAGATCATTGGTCTGGGCATGATATTTCCGGTTGGTTGATAGGTGTAATTGTGCTTGAAAGCCCATCTTCAGCTTGCCATGCCAGGGACATCCGGAACGTGCAACCGCCCAGGATCGCCAGTCGGCGTATAACCGGCGTCAATTCCCTTTGCCCATAAGATACGCATCACGGCGCTGCCTGGCATGCTGCATGATAACCCTGCGCTGCTGATCATCGGTCTCGCTCCATACGGTGATTTCTGCCAGCGACCGAAAACATCCCAGGCAGGTATCGTCATCATTAAGGCAACAGTTTCGTGTGCAGGGAAATTGCACCATGCGTTCATCTTCTTCCATCTGAGCATTGCCCTCCGGCATTGGTCGGCATCTGTCCAGCCACGATCCGTTCCAGCCTGACTGCACCGGCATCGGGCTAATGACTGCCGGCTCATGATTGTTTGCTGCCTTCGCAGTTTATCAATAAACGGCAGGATCAATACGTTGACACGGCCTGACATTAACCATTTTGATTTTCCGCGACTATGGTCAACAATATCATTCCTCCCCCTGACAGCAGTCGATAACACCATGCGCCGTTCCCTTGCCAAATCCGTCACGCCCCGCGAAGTCTGGTCCTGGGCCATGTACGACTTCGCCAACTCCGGCTATACCACGGTGGTCATCACCGCGATCTTCAATGCCTATTTCGTCTCGGTGGTCGCGGCTGACCAGCCCTGGGCGACCTTCGCATGGACGGCTGCACTGGCGGTGTCCTATGCCGCAATCATGGTCACCGCACCGGTGGTCGGCGCCTATGCCGATGCCTATGCCACCAAGAAGAAACTGCTCGCGCTGACCACCATCGGTTGCGTGGTTTTCACTGCACTGCTGGCCTTCTCCGGGCCGGGCAGCCTGTGGCTCACCATCGTGCTGATCGTGTTGTCCAATTTCTTTTACGGCAGCGGCGAAAATCTGATCGCGGCCTTCCTGCCGGAACTGGCGACCGGGCGTTCGCTCGGCAAGGTGTCGGGTTGGGGGTGGAGCCTGGGTTATGTCGGCGGCCTGGTCAGCCTGGGCGCCTGTCTCGCATACGTCACCTGGGCACAGGCACGGGGGCAACATGCGGCGGAATTCGTGCCTGTCACGATGCTGATCACCGCAGCGCTGTTCGCGCTTTCCAGTCTTCCCACCTTCCTGTTCCTGAAGGAACGCGCCGTGCCGCAGCCGCATCGGCAGGCACTGAACCTGGTCCAGGAATCCTTTGCGCGGCTGGGCCAGACAATCAGGCACGCGAGGGATTACCGCGACCTGCGGCGCTTTCTGGTCTGCACGGTATTCTATCAGGCGGGTATCCAGGCGGTAATCACGCTCGCAGCGATTTACGCCAACCAGGCAATGCACTTCACCACCCGGCAGACCATCATGCTGATCTTCGTGGTCAACATCACCGCTGCGGTCGGTGCGTTCCTGTTCGGCCATTTGCAGGACCGTATCGGCCATATCCGGACCATCGCATTGACGCTGGTCGGCTGGATCGTGATGGTTGTAATGGCATGGGCCGCACAGGGCCCGGGGATGTTCTGGGTCGCCGCAAACCTCGCTGGGATTTGCATGGGCTCCAGCCAGTCCGCGGGTCGCGCACTGGTCGGCTTGTTGAGCCCGGCCACACGGCGCGCCGAATTTTTCGGGCTATGGGGGCTGGCAGTCAAGCTCTCGTCGATACTGGGACCGCTTACCTACGGACTGGTCAGCTGGATTTCGCGGGGTGACCATAGACTGGCGATCCTGATCACCGGCAGTTATTTTGTCGCGGGACTGCTGATCCTGGCGGGGGTGAACGTCTGGCGCGGTAAACGAGCGGCGTTGCGTTCGCCGGCCTGATCACGGCAGCTGCTCGATGAACTTCTGCATGGAAAGCTCAAGCGCCGCAAAATGCGGGTTGTACATAAGGCGGCGCATGATGCCCGCCCCAAGGTTTTTCGCCGTCACCTCGCCCTGAAAATCCTGTTCGGGATGGCTGAGACAGGCGGCGTATTTTTCCGGGTCGTGCGGATAATAATGCACGCAATTCGAATACTTCCCTGCCGCGCCGTAATGCTCGTCCTCGGGCGACATCACGATCGCCGTGTGTGCGGAACTCAACACTTTTTGGTCGGGAACCACACTGTTCACCAGCTCCAGTCTTTCTGCCGGAATGGCGGACGGTATCCTGTCCGGCTCGGTGGTGTAGAGCACCAGCTTGCTGCAGGGATGGCGTGAGCGCGCGATGAATTCGAGTATCACCGAAGTCTTGACGGTCATGTCATCCGCACTTGCCGCGATGAACACCGGAATATCCGGTTCTTGCTGCCGCAACAACGTATCAAGCATCCTGGTCAGCGCATAGGCTTGCGCGGCCGCATTCTTGGTAAAGGATTCGTACTTGTAAATGTCCAGATCCGGCTTGATGTCCACCCATTTGGCAGCAGGGATCAACCAGCTGTACAGCCTGTGCAATCTGGCCAAAGCCGCCCTTCGCGTAATCTTCAGCGCGGGAGAAAACAGGAACAGGCCGCGCACCCGGGTGTCGCGCAGGCTCTGGTAGACACTCAGTGTTGCACCGGTGGAGTATCCCGCCAGATAGACTTCATCCACTTCTTCGGCCAGCTGGTACGCGCCATAGGCCACGGTCTTGGCCCATTCCTGCCAGGTCACATCAAGCAGATCGCCCGGTTGCGTCCCATGCCCCGGTAGCAATATTGCCATCACGCGGAAACCGCGCTGCCGGAAGAACGCGGCGAGATGACGCATCGTATAGGGAGAGTCGCTCAGGCCGTGCGTGAGCAGCACGCCGCGACGATAGGTTTTGCTGTGACCAGCGGGGAAACCGGGTGGCGGATGCAGTTCGAACGGCGCATTCCCATCGACTTTCTTGTCCAGATGATCAGAGCCGCGGTGAGCCTTGACGAGCATGAACCGGTTGCGTGCCGCGTATTCGGCAAATGACAGGCGGTCGCCATTGAAACGCGAATTCAACCCGGATGGCTGGTGCCGCCTCTCAAGCCGCGGTATGACCACGTTTACTCACCCGCGCATTTCGCGATTGCTGCGTCAGTCTCCAGTTTCAGGCAGTGTCTGAGATCAAGATTTTTCGGGCGCACCGGTTTGCTTTTGGCCTTGACCGGCACCGGTTTGATAACCGGCTGAGCCGGGACCACTGGCGCGACAGGGGGCACAGCAGTTGCTGTTGTTTGCGCCGTAGCCAGGGCAGGTTCAGCCTCGGCAGGCGCGGGCGGCGATGGTATCCGTGCGGATGCTTTGGTTTTCAATTCGGCGGCCGCTTTGGGCGCGGCGGCAGGGTGCCGAACCACAGGCGCAGTCGTGTGCCTTTTGGCGGCAGGTATTGCGACAACGGTAGTCTTTTTCATGCCCAACAGGTCCAGGTCCATGGGATCGAGATAGACAAATGCGCCGGCCGCCACGATGACCAGCAAACCGACGAGTAACCAAACTTTTCTATCCACAAATTCCCCTTCCCAGAAAATTATGCCGTTGATTCCGCATCGGCCCGATCAACATATACAGCTCTACCCGCACACAATAAACTGCAATGCCGGTGCTGGCAATGTCTGGATGGTAATTATTCCTTCCAGAATACGGCCTGCTTATTAAAGTGCTGTAAGGTATTTTTCAAGGTGCCGACCCGGTCGGACAGATCGTGCGCGATCCAGCCCCGGGAGAAGGTGACGGCCTCCAGCACATTTGCATCGCGTTGCGCTGCAGCATCGGCAGCCAGCCCGTCCAGCAAACGGTGCGCAACCGCAATATCGTTGATCTCGCCAAGCACGTCCTGGACTTCGCCCAATGCGGCAAGAAAAGACACGGCTGCATTCTCACCGTACAAGCCCGCGAAAAATTCCGCGCTGTATCTGAGTTTCTTGGCAAGGATACGCAGCGCATGCAGCCTGGCCGCATCGGCAGTTTCCATAGCCTGTCCGGCCTGCGCAAAACGTTTGGCCAGCTTGCGCAAACGGCGGGTCGCGAAGTCCCTTGCATGCTGCGCAACTTTCACCAGTTGCTGCCCATGAGGCTGCCAGTAATCACCGTTCATCCAGATCGAAAAGCGCAACAGCAAGCGCTGTAATTGACGCGACTGTGCCGCACCGCGCAACTCCGCATAACTGACTTTTCGCTGCCGTTCGCTGAGCTCAAGCAATGCCTGCAAACCGGCATGTCCGGGCATTCGCGCACAGATCGGCCGAAGCGTATGCGCGATGAACACATCCCATTCGCGCATACGGCCCAAAGCGACACATAATTCCGAAACCTCTTTGTGCAATCCGGCCAAAACCGGATCGGCGCAAAATTTTTCGGTCATGTGCAAGACAACGCGCAAACGGCGCAACGCAACGCGCATCTGGTGCAGATATTCGGCATCGTCGCCTGTCATTGCGCCATGCAAGTTGCTTTGAAAATGCTGCAAACAGGACCAGATCAATTTTTTCAGCACATCTGCCAGCGTGTCCGCCCCGGACAGGGACGGCGCGTTCGCTCTGACCGGATGTGCGCTGTATCCCGACAGCAACCGATAGCCCTGCTCCGCCTTGCTGACCAACTCCAGCTCGAACGGCACAATTTCCAGTATCGCCAGCGCCAGTTCGAATAACTGCCGCGGCTCGCCGGTTTTCAATTCCAGCTCGAGTTCGCAGATCGGCGTGCTGTTTTTCCCGATACGAACTTCACCCTGGTCCATGCACAACTCGATTTGCGCACCCTGGAATTCCAGCATCCGGCTGCTGCGCGAAAAATCGGTGACGAAAACCGGCTGCAATTTCTTGCGCAGCGACGGTCGCAGATGTTCATCCCATTCCACGCCCTGCGTTGCTGAAAAATCCAGCGCAGCGCGATTCACCGGCACTTCCCATTCGTTGCGCTGATGCAAGCCGGCCTGAACCGAACCGCCGCCCTTAAGCGTTTGCAGCCATTGCCGCCCGGCATGGCGCAGGCGCAGCGCCATTTCTGATTGATGCAACTCCAGCTTGGGGGTGTCGTAGTAAATATTTTTCAGGCGGCGCACAACCGGCCGCGCCATTTGGTATTTTTGCAGAAACCCATGCCGTTTCAGCCTGGCAATCTGCCCGGGCGCTATACGCAATTTCAGTTCGGTTTCGACCGCCATATCTGCTCAAGTTTCGGGTAAAAGCTAACTATAACAGGCTGCCGGATTCCGCCGCGGCGACATCATTGCCCCTTTGCCATACCGGGAAGGATTGCCATGCGATCCCGTTTAATTCAGCAGTCGTTCAAATTCTTCCGGCGGTAGCGGCACTGAAAACAGGTTGCCCTGTGCGTAGTCGCAGCCGGCAACAGACAGCAGGTAGCGCTGTCCCTTCGTTTCAACCCCCTCAGCAATGACTTTAAGTCCCAGCTTGTGTGCCATAACGATGATCGCCTCTGACAAAGCCATGTTGTCCACATCCGATTCGAGATTTTTTACAAATGATTGGTCGATCTTGAGGTAATCAATGTCAAACTTCTTGAGATAGGAAAGCGATGAATATCCGGTGCCAAAATCATCGATTGCCACCTGTATCCCGGCATCGCGAAATTTGAAAAAAGTGTCGGTCACTTCTGACTCTGCATTCAACAGCAATCCTTCCGTGATTTCAACCACCATGTTTTTTCCCGACAGACCCAGGCCGGCCAGATGTTCGACCCATGCATCGCACATCCTGCCGCCATACTGAAACTGTAACGGAGACATGTTGACGCTCATCTGAAACCCGCCTCCGCAGCGCTTGTTCCATATGCTCGCCCAGCGTGCGGATTCCCTGAATACCCAATCGCCTATCTCGTTGATCAAACCGGCTTCCTCCGCCAGCGCGATAAAATCCGACGGATTGACTGTACCCCGTTCAGGATGCTGCCAGCGAATCAGTGCTTCGGCTTTCCGGATCAGCCCGGTCGACAACTCGATGACCGGTTGAAAATGAACGCTGAATTGCCCCCCGTCCAGCGCGCCGCGCAGGTCGCCGATCATGCGCAACCGTTTCTGCGCTTCAATCTGCAGCGACCGGGTGAAATAACTGAAACGATTGCGGCCCTTGTTCTTGGCAACATACATCGCCTGATCGGCATTCTTTATCAGCGAATCGATGTCGTCCGCATCGCTGGGATAAATGGTGATGCCGATGCTGGCCGACACGTATACTTCATCGCTGCCCAATCGGAATGGCTGAGCCAGCTTGCTGACGATCTTTTGCGCAACATCCTCGATATGGCCGGTTTCGGACAACGCGGACAGGATAACGGTAAATTCATCCCCGCCCAGGCGTGCCAGCGTATCCGAGCCGCGCACACAGGCGCGGATGCGTTGGGCAGCTTCCTGCAACAGCAGGTCGCCCACCGCATGCCCGAGCGTGTCATTCACCTGCTTGAAATGATCGAGGTCGATCAGGAGCAATGCCAGGGGAAGGCATTCGCGAAACGACTTCTTGATTTCCTGTTCCAGACGGTCGTGGAACATGTCCCTATTCGGCAACCCGGTCAATGTGTCGAAGTTTGCCTGGCGCCAGATCAGCTCTTCGGATTTTTTCTTCTCGGTGATATCACGGATCATGCCGCGGTAGGAAACGATAGCGCCGTCCTTGTCCCTGACGGCGCTATAGCTACAGAGAGTCGTTATCCTTTCGTCATTCTTGGTCTTGACGATAACCTCCAGCTCTGCAAAACCCTTCTCATTAACAAAAGCAAAGATATTTGCCTTGTCTGCCGGGTAAGCATAGAAGTCTTTTTCAAGATCAAGGGCCAGCATCTCTTCCTTCGTTTCATAACCGAACATCCGGATGACTTTCTGGTTGATGTCGGTAAAATTCCCATCGGCATTGCTGATAAAAAGTCCATCCAGCGACTCTTCGAAAAGCGAACGGTATTTTTCCTCGCTTTCCCGCAACGCATTCTCGATCTGCTTCCTCTCGGTGATGTCGATATAGCTGGCCCGGATCAGTCTGTGCTGTCCCGAAGGCAGCCGAACCAGCCTCACCTCGCAAAGAATATCCTGGCCCCGCGCATTCCGTACCAGTCGCTCGAACTTCATTTCCTCACCGGCCAGAATACGCTCACCGCGTTCGACATGCGTTTCAATCGGGGGTGAACCCGCAGGCTGGTCAGGCGCAAAGAAATGTTTTGGGCCGCGGAGCAATAATTCCTCGCGACTGCAGGCGAACAGCCGTTCTGCACTGGTTGTCGCATCGATGAACCGGTCGGAATCCAAATCATGGATGGCAATTGCTTCGGGCGCATCGGCAGCCAGGGTACGGAAGCGTGCCTCGCTCTCGCGCAACGCCGTGTCCAGCCGCTTTCGCTCGCCGATGTCGCGGACAATATTGAACAGCAATTTCTTGCCTTCCAGCACGATAGCCCTGCTGCACACTTCGATCGGCAACACCGAACCGTCCTTGTGCACTTGCGCCGACTCGTAAATCAGGAATTCCTGGCTCTGCGCCTTCTCGATCCTGCCGACCAGCTTGTCGGAAAACTCCGGCAGAATGAATTCGCCGATATGTTTTCCGAGCATTTCATCCTTGGTATAGCCCAGTCGCGCATAAGCGGTCTGGTTGATTTCCCTGATAAAACCGTCTGGGTCAAGGATAAACATGGAATCCGCCGCCAAATTGAATAGCACATGAAATCCTTCCTTCCCGATCATCAATCCCCCAATCAAATGAAATTCAATTCTGCCGACAACCGATGGTGCATGGAGCGCCATGAATCGACATGGCCGATACTTCCCCGGTCATCCCCATGCCGGCACGTAATCTATCAGGACATCCGGTCTTTTACCACGGCTATATCTCGTCGCGATAATGCCGGTTATAACCCAATCGTGATGCGCTCAAGAAAAGATTTCAAGATCGGCTCATTTTGAGTAGTATTGGCTATCCATCAATTTCAGACAAGGAAGTAAAATGAGGAACATTGCGATCATCGCAGCATTGGTCATGTTTTCGCTCACCGCATGCCACAAAAAACCCGCCGAGCAGCCGTTTGTTCCGGATCCGGTGATACCGTCGACAGGAACCTTGCCCGCCGGGCATCCTGCCATCAACAATAGGGATGATGCGCTCGCTGCGGTGCCAGGAACGTTCCAGCTGCAAAAAGGCACGGTAGTCACCACCCTCAACATACCCGAGTTTACCTATCTTGAGGTCAGCCAGAACAACCAGACACGCTGGATTGTCGCCGCTTCGGTAGTCAATGTAAAAAAGGGGGATGACATCGAGTTTGACAGCGGCACAACCGTGAAGAATTTCACCAGCAAAACGCTTAACCGCACCTTCCCCAGCATCGCCTTCGTCAACCATGTAACCGTCATCAAAAAATAAACATTGCCGGTGCCTGCTGCGGCCACGAATGCTGCAGGGGTGACATGAAGCGGGTGACCCGGTCGCACTGCCCGGAATAAAGACCGGCGACGAAACAATGCGATTTGCTATGACACCTGGCGCAGGCTGGCCAGGCGCGCAAGCCCGAAGTGGATGAAGGCGAGGCCGGTGAATACCGGTGCGAACAGGTTCAGCACCGGCACGAATTGCAGCAGACCGGTCAGCAGTCCCAGCCCCCACCATGACGACTGGTACCTGGAAAACAGGACTTTCATCTCCTCGCTGCTGCCGTGCTCGGAGAGTGCATCGTAGCGGAACAGCCGCTGATTCAGATAGGTTGCGGCAATGAAGGGCATCACCGCCCCCACGCCGAAGAACCACAGCGGCAGTGTGAGCATCCAGATCGCGATGAATATCACGATCGCGAGCACGGCGTTGAGCAGATTGCCGGCGATGCTGCCGCCGCTTTCGCGCCTGAGTTGCGGGTAGTCGCGATCGGCCACCAGGCGTATCAGCGCGGGCATTGCAAAAAAAGCGGTGATCAGCAGCGCGGTGACGAACACCATCGGCACGAACAGCAGCATGTGCAGGATGGCCTGGATCGCGTTCGCCACCCAGCGCGGTTCCAGGCCATCGAGCCAGTGCTGGATGCCGATGTAGGCAAGGCCGTGCTCGATCCAGACCGAAAAAGTGCTCCACAAGACCACGCCCAGCAGCATCCACAGCAGCAACGCGGCAAGCATCGGCCAGACCACGATCCACAATATCCTGAACTGGAACAGGTCGCGAAAAGCTTTTGCGGATGCATCGAGTATCGGATTCATCGTTATTCCCTATACCGTTTCGATTAATGAAAATATGGATTGATCAGGGCGCTGGCGGAAGCGGTGGCGTTGCGCCAGAAGCTGTCCAGGTATCGCATCCATTTTAGGGAGCTTCACCATACCAGAAGATTTATCCGTCATTGCGCGGAACTATGCCGCAACGCATTTTTCGGGCTGATCCAGCCCGTGATCGTTTCCCTGCTGGTGGTGCCGGCACTTGATAAATTCACCCCTGAATTTTCCGTTCATGTGATGGCGGAACGGCATCAGGGGCTACAGCACGGCAACCTGAATGACAGCCGCACGCTCAGGCATCCGCCGGATTTAACCCATACCGAACCTGATTACCGGCAGGCTGTGCGCCCCGCTATTCATAGCGCAAGAAATCTTCCGCCAACGCATCAGGCCCGAATCGTTCGATCAGGCCTTCGATCTCGGGCATCAACACATCGTCCTCGTCTTCTTCCAGAATTCCCTCGCCGACCAGACTGGCGCCCAGGCCGCCGGCTATCGCTTCCTGAACAGCCTCGAGCGTTGGCGGGCTTTCGCGATTCTCGTCGTTCATGACTACCTCTATCACCCGCGAAAGCGCTTCGCTGGCAAAGGCGTAGATGAAGTCCATCGCTGCGGCCGATTCGCCGAATTGCTCGATAAGCTGATCCAGTTCATCAATGACCGACTCGTCAACATCGAAGTGGTGAAGTTGCTCGTCCTCATCCGTCTCGGCAGGCATGCCATCAAGAAGGAATGAACGGATCTCGACCAGTGTCAGCGACTCGCCGGAGTCAAATTGGTCGATCAGGGTTTCAATGATTGCAGACAGTTCGGGACTTACCCGGGCGGAGATGTCGATGGGATTGCTTATCATGATTTATCCTCCTGTTTGATTAAATTGGCAGTATGAATTCCGTTTTATTTCAGGTTGGCGGCAGTCTTGTTTACGCAACGGCAATCAGACCGTAATCAAGTCAACGACTGCGTCCCCGGCCACGCCCGCGACGCCAGTGGTGTATCACCAGATAGCCGCCGACCATCCCGCCGAGATGTGCGAAATGCGCCACCCCTGCCTCCGTCCCGGTCACGCCGAGTATCAGCTCCAGGCCTGCATACAGGACCACGAACACCCGGGCCGGCATCGGGATCGGCGGAATCAGCAGCATGATGACCTGGTTCGGGAAGAACATGCCATACGCCAGCAGCACGCCGAATACGCCGCCGGATGCGCCTATTGTTGGATACACGCCCCCGCTGTAAGCCGTGGCCAGCAACTGCATCAGTCCGGCTGATATCACGCTGGCGAAATAGAGCTGGAGGAACACCCTGCGTCCCAGCAAGTTTTCCACCTGCCGGCCGAACAGCCACAGGCCGTACATGTTGAAGGCAATGTGGGTGATGCTGCCGTGCAAGAAGGCGTAGCTTACCAGTTGCCAGGGCTTGAAGTTGTTTTGCAACGGCCACAGCGCAAAACTGGTGATCACGCCGGCACCGGCGACGGATTGCAGCAGGTAACAGGCGATTGTGCTGATTAGAATGACCTGAACACCGGACGGCATGGTGCGCATCGTTAACCTCCCAGAACTATTAACCGGGCGAATCCCGCAATGCAACGGTTGCGATTCGCCGGTTGAAGCAAATGGCGTGAAATTACAATACAGCTATTCCCCTGGAAAATTCATTGCATCCGGCGATGGTGGCCGGCGGCCCATTAGCCAATAAACGATCCCGAGCGATAACAGCGAAGCAGCCAGGGCGAACAGGGACCAGGGGGAGATGGTTTCAACTTCGAACACGATGAACTGCCTGGCCACCGCCAGAATCGAGACCAGCACCACATTTTTCACGATGATTTCGCGGCTTTTGCCCATGTATGCATTCATGATGGTATAACTGAACTCGATTGCAATCAGCAGCGTCATGATCATGTCGAAAGCGGACTGAAATGCCTTGTGGTCGAGTTTGTCAAACGCGCCGTGGTGCACAAGATGATACGTTTCCACCATCAACCCCCAGAATGCCGCGAGGATCATGATCGAAATCATGATAATGATGCCGGTGGTAATGAGCGTCTCAAAGCGGTTGAAGTATCTTGATAATAGCGATTTGGTAAGGTCCTGATTTTTGCGCATGATGGTTATAGTCGCCAAAGAATGAGATTGGTTCCCTATCTTAACAGCTGAAATTTTTCTTGTTTATCCTTACCGGCATCCCGCTTGTCTCGGCCAAACCGATCAGCGATTCGGCAACGTAATGGTCCGGCCCGAAAGCCTCGGCTACTTTTTTGTGGGTGATTCCTCGAGCGCCTGTCATGCAGGCTTTCCGGATAATTGGCTCCCTCCCGAACCGCCATGCGCCCGGATCAATTTCTCGCAAGCGGCAAGACAAGAGCAACATGGCCAGCTGTGACCAAAGCTTCCGTCCCTGCCGTAACCAGCGGGATACGGTTTGCGATTCCTTCGTGGATAACAAAAAACGGGGCCGGCATATGCCGGCCCCGTCCAATACTCGCTATCAGCGGGTATTCAGGATGGATTCCATGTTGTTGTCCAGATCGTTCACCACCACCCAATCGGTCGCGCCTGCCTTGCGCACCCTTGCCTTCCAGCGGGCCAACCTGTCTATATACAAACGCGGGTCGGCATTATCGGTACCCAGTTTGCTGACGTTCAACGCCACGATACGGATTCCTTTCAGATCGATCGGAAAATCGCGTACTGTTCCCTTGTCCAGATCTTCCTGCATGTCGGAAAAGATCACGATGGTCTTGTTGCCGGCCCGGGTCTCGTTCAGGTATTCCGCTGCCTGGATCAGGCCGCCGGTGATATCGGTATAGGCGCTGCCGTGAACAGCCTTGGCAAATGCGTCTATCCTGGCCTTGAACGCGCGCTTCTGCTCGATAGACTGGGAAGGACGCTTGTCAAAGGTGACCTTGGCGACGATGTCCTTTTCCGTGAAGCTGCGCGTCTCCACCTTCGCCACCGCCAGCGAGTCGCCCGGGTTAAGTGTGGCCAGCAGATAGTTGATGACCTTGGCGGCCTTGTTCATTTGCTTGGCATAGGAACCGGAAGTATCCACCAGCATATACACCGCCTGACTGTGCATGCGACTGTCGCCGCAGGCGCTGACGAACAGGGCTGAAAACAGCATCAAGGACACCAGCAGCAATCCTTTCATGATGCCCTCCCCGGTTCTGCCTGTTCTTTGGCTGACGTGCCGACGCGTAACGCCACCACCCATCTTTCCATCATCAGCGGTATCACGACCATGATGTCGTAAGCCGACTCGAGCACCCCGGCAAAGCGCCTGAACACCACGCCGGTGAACCTGAGCACGAAACCCAGCCCGCGCATGGTTTGCACCAGCAGCACGCCCATCACGGTGCGCAGCGAATGCACCACGCTTTCCAGCGGGATCGCGACAAACGCCAGGGCAAACGGCAACACGAAGCCCATGATCATCTGGCCGGCCATTGGAATCTTCGACATCCAGCCCTGTGTCGCAGCCGGCGCGGACGATGACAGGTCGTGCATCAGTGCAGCCTTGTCGGCGACCAGCATGTCGCGCATCAGCGCCAGGGACGACTCGATACCGGCCAGGATCACCAGGAAGACCAGCGAAGCCAGCATCAGGCGGCGACGCATGCGGTCATCCATGCTGGCAATCTTGGGAAACAGCTGCGTGATGCGCAACGACTCGAGCAGGAACAGGCCCATCGAGGCTTCCATAAGAATGATCACCAGTGCCGCGACATCCGACGTCCTCAGGTTATCGGTAATGTAATCACTGGCACCCACCATCTCCGACATCGGCAGCGCAATCAGCTTGTAGTTGATGAACGCACCGCCCAAGGCGATCACCATCACCAGCGACGAAATCGCCAATTGCACGAATGCCGACACGGTCAGCGCATGTTCGGTCTTGCTGTCCTTGGCGCGCATGCCCGCAAATTTTGTCATATCGCCATCGATCTGCTTTGCATTGGCATGCAGGGAAACCATCTTCTTGTCCATCTCGCCCATCAACTTGTCCACCGAGCGCAACGATGGTTGCATTCCCTTCAGCATCTTGTGGCGTTCTTCATAGGAACGGCGATATTCCGAGATCGTCTTGTCATAGATTTTCTGAATGGACTTGTTGATGTCTTCCAGCAGTTTGCGCGGAATATCGCCACCAGATTTGAGTTGCGATACCGATTCGAGCGCATCTACCCATTCCGGGGGTGGCGGCGGGACATCGCCGCATCTGCGGTAGTCATCGTCGATCTTAGTCACCTCTTCCATCAACTTGCGCTGCAGGACCGGAAATTCCTGCATGTCCTTGCGAATGATGTTGCCGACGCGCTCGAATTCCCGGTCGATCATCGTTGCCGCGCTCTCCTGGCTGTGTGCCAGCAACACCGCCTGATTGCGCAATCGCAGGTTATCGGCACTGAGAAACAGCCAGCGTGAAATGAAGCGGGTGGATTGTGTGACCAGATTGCATACCGAGTGGATCATCCCATGCATCGGTTTCCGAGCCGCATACAAAAACAGCATCACCAGTACAACCAGGGCCAAGATCGACAGCGCAACGCTGTCGGGCCAAAACAACCATGAATTCCGGTCTATCATTGCTTATCCCTCCCGATTTTTACCGGCACCCCTACACCGACGTACCGGCATTTTGCTTGCCGGGAAAGAGCAGATGCGCTTCCCGAACGAAGAACACTTTGCCCGTTCTACAACATCGCGGCAATACCGCTTATCCCAATTGTTTACCGTTCGTTACTGCTTGAGACCGTTCATCACCCGAATCGGACCGTTCGTTCCGGTTGACTGGCTGTTTTAAATCGGTCGGAGCGGGCATTCAGCCCGGCAACGAACATTCACCCGCATGCAGGTCAGGTTGAAACATGATCGGTATGCGCCTGTCGAGAAGCCGGGCAGCCGACGTTTTGCCGCGCGTTTGGGGTCGCGCGCAACAAAATATCTGTGGGGGGTATTCCTGGGGGGTTGCCGGGTGACGGCAGAAACCAGCAAGATTGGGCGGATTTATCTGGCCTTGAACCAACGACTGGGTAACGCAATTATTCCTGCAAGTATTTTTTGTCCGAGCGATGAATTGCGCACCAGCGGGGACTGCTGGACTTGATACTGTTTAAGCAGCTGCGGTGATTGCTTGAATGCCAGGTAATGAGAAAGCGCGGCATGCAGGTGTTTCTTGAGCAGATTAACCTTCACCGGTTTGTTCAGGAAACGGTAGATCTGAGCCTGGTTGATCAGATCGATCACCAGATCCGAGTCTGATGCGGCAGTAAGTACGATGGTCAGTATCTGCGGATTTTCCTGCTTGAGCAGCTTGATCATGGCCGCCATATCTTCGTTGCCCGACCCGACGTCGGCCAGCACCACGGCAATCTCGTGTTCCTGCATCAACTCGATCGCGACATCCAGATTGGCCGCATAATGCACCGGGCACAGACCATCTATCAGTCCTTTGGTAACCCGGTAAATCCCCTCGTCCC
>Ga0307375_10000603_pt1 | contig 43727 bp, 53 predicted proteins | sample TR1MG_FD_202531 | JGI IMG/M metagenome (GOLD analysis project Ga0307375, IMG submission 202531) | Soil microbial communities from Risofladan, Vaasa, Finland - TR-1 | ecosystem: Environmental > Terrestrial > Soil > Coastal area > Acid sulfate soil | place: Finland: Risofladan, Vaasa | collected...
AAGCTGGCGCTGAGGTAGTCACTTAAACGTGCACCCGCTCCCAATACCGCTTTGGTTCGCGCCATGGCTCGCTCCAGAAAGACGATGCGCGCAGTGTGACACACAAATAGCTAACCGAACAGTATTGGCACCACACCTGGTTCGGGCCATCGGCCTGATGCGTGGTGATCGGGCGTCGCACCGGGCGCTTGCTGCGGCCACGCCGCTGACCTTGCCCGGCGGCTTTCAGTACACGGTAAAACGTCGACTCCGAAGCCAGATAAATGCCATCATCCGCCAGCGCAGGCACGATCTGGTGCGGCGTCAGGCTGGCATAGCCGGGGCGGTTGGCCGCTTCCAGCACGGCTTCGCGTTCGCCTTCAGTGAGCGTGTTGGTCGGTGGATCACGCCGCGCGCCAGGCCGACCATCTTCCGCTCGGTGACGCCAGCGCTGCACGGTGCGCGCACTCAGCCCCAGCACCTCACAGGCACGCGCCTGCCGTGCGCCCGCACCGACGGCCTCATCAATCAACTGCATGGCTTCACGGCGATCTGGGGCGTTGATCATTTTGCCTTGTCCTTTCCCCAGATCGCTGCAGCTTTTTTTTGCAATGTCAGTAGCGCGGCGGCTTCCGCCAACTGCGCTTCCTGCTTCTTGAGCGTGCGCTCGAGCTGCTGGATGCGCAGTGCCTGTTTGGCATCCGGCACGGATGCGGCGTGCGGCTTCGGTGCAGGTGTTGCCGCCGTATTGGCCTGCTCGCATGTCAGGCGCCACTGGGCGACCTGCTCGGGATAAATGCCTTTGCTGCGGCAGTAGGCCGACAGTTCTGCCTCGCTCAAAGGGGCTGTTTCCAGCACGATCCGGAACTTGTCCGTGCTGGACCATCGATCTCTTTGTTGGCCGTCTCCAGGCACAAGCCTTCCTTCCGCTCTCGCTATTCGTTGCCAGGTGCGCAGCGTCACTACCGTGATCCCCGTTGCCTTGGCAAGTGCTACCACTGCTCGGTTCAGCGGCGGCATCATTTGCTGAATTGCCCATTCCCGCTGTTCCTTGGTATATCGAACCCACTTCATCTTTCGCCCACCTCCGCCCTCCATTTTCCTGTATTGAACCAACGGAGGCGACATCTATCCTGACATGGAGGGTGCACGAGCAAAGAAAGAACTTGGCGCCGGGCAACCGCGGCCTGACGTGACTAAAAATTAATCCTATGGAGGTTAGGTCTTGGGCCACTGAGCTCGGCCTTTTGCGCGTGCCAAGCGAAATGCCTTCTCATAGTATGTGGCAAGACGGGTCGCATATTCAGAAAAGTGCTCGCGCTGCACCACATCGAACCACTTGTCGACACCGTGGAATCCATCCGTACGGACATATCTCGCTGCTTCAAGTTCAACAAGTTTTCCATGACTAGAGCACCACAATTTTGCGTCTGTGACGACAATGGGATGATATAACGATAAGCGACGGGAGTATTCATCGGCTGGCCATGAAAAGACCGACATTTTTTCTTCATCATCTTGCTCCAAAGCGGTTGCATCCACCTTGAGATCATCCAGTAAACCATCTGTCAGCGAGCGTTTCAAGCTATTCGTACATGAGTCGAGTGTCAAGATCGCGCGCCAGAAAACTGAAGATTCAAGATTCTTCTCGTCCCCAATGTTGGTTTCTCTGAATGCCGTGAAGTTTGAATGAACTGGCGCGGGTTTTACTATCAATCTGTTTACTCGCGCAATATCTTTTGGATAGCATATCCGAGACACTTTCTGGAGAATCTTGGAAATCTCTGAGACCGAGTATTGATGCTTGTGCAGAATATCGATGAGTCGGTCTCTATCATCATGAATGGAATATCCAAGCCAGTGCGAAAGACCACTGTTCTGAAAATTGAGATCGCGACGTGGGACGTCGTTCACAAGTATATGGAAACCGCGCATAGTCTTGCATTCCACCGCAAGCACAACAGTCGCATCCTGTTCGGCTTTAGCTTTCGTACGCCAGACTCGATGGGCCAAGATGTCGATTTCTCTCGCCTTTAGTTCCTTTGGATCCAGATATATGGCGCCTTGAACACTGTTCCATCCAAGTTTCTCCAAAGTCGAGGCGACCACTTCCTCGGTGGCAAATGACTGATTCGAATCGCTATCGAGAAGTTTCTTATGTAGCCCGTCAGACATATGGTTATTCCCGAACTTTTAGTTACTTTCAGGCATAAAAAAGGCAGCACAAGCTGCCTTTTTTACTAACAGTATTTAACATAATTCAAGCAGCAATACGACGCTTGAATTCCCCAGTCCGCGTATCAATTTCGATCTTGTCGCCAATCTCCACAAACGCAGCCACAGGCAGCTCAAACCCGGTGGTGATCTTGGCAGGCTTGAGTACCTTGCCAGAAGTGTCGCCACGCACGGCAGGCTCAGTGTAGGTCACTTCGCGCACCACAGTGGTGGGCATGTCGACGGAGATGGCTTTGCCGTTGTAGAAAATCACTTCGAGGTTCATGCCGTCTTCGAGGTAGTTGAGCGCATCGCCCATGTTTTCGAGTTCGACTTCATACTGGTTGAACTCGCCGTCCATGAACACATACAGCGGGTCGGCGAAGTAGGAATAGGTGCAGTCCTTGCGATCAAGCACCACTTGTTCAAATTTTTCATCGGCTTTATACACGGTCTCGGAGGCGGAGCCGGTAAGCAGGTTTTTCATTTTCATTTTGACCACGGACGAGTTGCGGCCGGATTTGCTGAACTCGGCTTTCAACACAACCATGGGGTCGGTACCGACCATAATCACATTGCCTGCGCGAACTTCCTGTGCTGTTTTCATACTGTATCCTGCTGAATAAATTGGTGGGGAAGGCGATAAACTAACCGGCTATTCTATCTTACTTTGGCAAAACTTTACCAGATGTGCGGCCATATCCTGGTTTTTCAACAGGCCATCAACCCAGCGGCCGGCGTGGGCATCGATCTCGGTCTGGTGCTGCCGGTAATTCAGCCAGGCCAGCCCCGCTCCCTTGCCTGCATTCCAGGCATGCCAAAAGTCCTGCAACGCCGTGGCAGCCTGGGGGGACAAACCTGCGCAATAGCGCGCCAGAAAGGCATCCAGTTTTGCCCGGTGCGCATCATCCTGTTGCGGATAGATGTGCCAGACCAAAGGCCGTGCCGCCCAGAGTGCGCGCACCAGTGAATCCTCGCCGCGCACAAAATTGAGGTCGCAAGCCCACAGCAATTTGTCGTAACGGGGTTGCGGCAAAAATGGCAGCACGTGCAGGATCAGGTTGCCGCGCTGCCGCTGGTCGCCGGGAACCAGCCCGGTTGCGCCGAAGAATGCGGCGATCTGCGGCAGCAGCTTGCTTTCCGGCAGCAGGCACAGCACCGGCGATGCGCCTTCTGCCCAGGCTCCGAGCAATTCCGCCACGGCCGGATTTTCATAGCCAAACAGCGACACGCGGAGCGTATCGGGCGCGGGTTTCACGCTCAGCAATGCCCAGAAATCGGCCTGCGCCGCCGGGTCGCGCTGAAAGTCCATGCGCCGCCGGGTGAGCCCGGATTCGTGTAACAGGCCGCCGGTATTGGCGCTAAAACCCGGGAAATAGAAATACTGGGTGAGCGGCAGCCTGGGATGCGGCGAAGGCAGTCCATGGCAGCCCTCCACCCAATCTTCTGCGCTGAGATATTCCAGGTTGACCCAGACCGGCTTGGGCTGCATCGCGGCCATTGCCACCAGGTAGTTTTGCGGCAGTTCGCAGCCGAAGGCTTCGATGACCACAGCGGCAGGGGTGACATCGGGGAATAGCTTATCCCAGCGCCGCACGCTCACCCCGTCCACGCTTTGTTCGGACAGATTCGGGTTAATCGCGGGGCACAGATGTTGAAAACTGGCGAGGTCGTCCACCCACAGGCGCACATTCAGGCCGTGCTCGGCGACCAGTTGCCGCGCCAGACGCCAGGTCACGCCGATGTCGCCGTAGTTGTCCACCACGGTGCAGAAAATATCCCAGTTGCGACCAGGTGCCATCACACTATCCCTGCCAGTTGCTGCAAAGACGCAATCCTACAATGACGGCGAGCGAGCAGGGGCATTCGTCGACAAATCCCCGGCAAGCTCGCAGGCGATTGCCTGCAGCAGTTGCGGGATGGCTTGCGCCACGGCATCGCTCAATCCATCCTCGGGCGAGGCCGCAGCAATTTCCACGCCGTACAGCACCAGGCGCGGCGGCAGCGCATCGAGCATTTTTCCCAGCGACAAGGTGTAGGCCAGGCCAAAGCCGTGCGTCGAGTGGGTGGCGTGCAAGCTCCCGAGCTCGGCGCTATCCAGCCGCCGCAGCGTGCCGGGTGGCGCGCCGCTGTGCATGGCATCGATCACGATTGCGCTGTCCAGCCCTTGCAACAGCGCCAGCAGGTGCGTGCCGGGGCGGTCGCAGGCTTCCAGGCGCTGCAATCCGTGGCGCTGCGCAAATCCCAGCTCCTGTGCGGCGCGGATCGCCTCCCAGCCGATGCGGTCATCGCCGAACGGCGAGCCGACGCCGAATACGCCGATGCCGCTCATGTGCGCCGCACATTCAGTTTGAGGAAGTGGGTGGCGCAGGAAATACACGGATCGTAGTTGCGGATGACCTGCTCGGCGCGCAGACGCAATTGCTCGGGCGGGCTGTCGGCGCCGAGCGTCTGCAGGGTATGCAGCAGATCGGCCTCGATCTGCGCCTGATTCTGGCTGGTGGGCGGCACGATGCGCGCTGACAGAATTCGCCCGGCAGCGTCTGTTTCGTAGCGATGCCAGAGGATGCCGCGCGGCGCCTCGGTGCAACCGTAGCCCACGCCGGCGCGCGGCGTTACTTCGGTATAGGGCGCATCCGGCACAACGTAGGCCTCAAGCAGTGCGATGGCTTCGAGCAGTGCCTGATGGATTTCCGCCGCGCGCGCCACGATGCTGTGGAACATGTTGGCACTCGGAAAGCGCACGCTGCCGGCATCCAGCGCGCGGCGCACGGCGGGATCGAGTTGATCCAGATTCAGGTTGAGGCGCGCCAGCGGCCCGACCAGATAGGGCTGCCCGTCGAAGCGGCTGAACAGCGCGGTCGAATGCGCTTCTTGCGATTCGGCGAAGTGCCGTTCATAGTCGGCGATGGCAATATCCAGTCCCGTGCTGGAGACAATGCGGCCTTCGTTCATCGGATATTCATCGCCATGGCGCAGTGCCACCGTGATGGCGGGCGTGGCGGATTCGGGCAGATCAAGCGAGGCCGTCCAGGCGATGAGCGCTTCCGCCTCGGGCAGGGCGGCGCGCAGCCGGTCCAGCAATTCCGCCACTTCGCCCGTGCCCGGCGCGTGATAAAAACCGCCCACGCGCACCCCGACCGGATGCACCGAGCGCCCGCCCAGCAGGCGTATCAGCGCATTGCCGAGTTCCTGCAGACGCAGGCCGCGCCGCACTATTTCCGGGTAGTCTTTGGACATCTCGATAGCGCTGGCGTAGCCCAGAAAATCCGGCGCGGCGAGCAGGTGGATGTGCAGGCTGTGGCTCTCGATCCACTCGCCGCAATACAGCACGCGGCGCATCGCACGCACCCACGGCGCAACGACGGTACCAAAGATGGCCTCCAGCGCATGCACCGCGCTCATCTGGTAGGCGACGGGACAGATGCCGCAAATGCGCGCCACCATGTCCGGCACCTCATGCCAGGCGCGCCCTTCGAGAAATTTTTCGAACAAGCGCGGCGGTTCGTAGATGCGCAGGTGCGCCGCGACGATGCGATCCTGTTCGATGCAGATATCCAGCGCGCCTTCGCCCTCCACCCGCGCCAGCACCGGCACCGTGATGTTGATGCTGCGTGTGGCGGCGCCGTCAGTCATCGCTGTCCTCTCTGGCTTTAAGCCCGGCTGCATGAAATGCCGGTGCGGCATTATTGATGAACAGGAAGCGTTGTGCCACCTGTTCCGGCAGCAGCCCCAGCCCGGCAAAACGACGGGAAAGCGCTGTGGTATTGGGATTCTCGGCGGGGCCGAAACAGCCATAGCAATCGCGCCCGAAGCTGGGACACAATGCACCGCAGCCGGTACGCGTGACCGGCCCCATGCACGGCTCGCCCTTGCTCACCATCACGCACACCTGCTGGCGGCGCTTGCACTCCAGACACACCTTGTCGTTTTCCTCCACTGGCAGCACGCCGAACAGCAGCGCGCGGATGGCAGCAACGATTTGCCGGCTGGTGACCGGACACCCCCAAAGCTCCAGATCCACCGGCACATGCTGGGCAATGGGCGACACGGTGGCGAGGCTCTCGATATATTGCGGCTGGGCGTAGATAGCGGCAACCCACTGCCCGGCATCCGCCATGTTGCGCAATGCCTGCACGCCGCCGCTGGTGGCGCAGGCGCCGATGGTCACAAGGTAAGTGGCATTGGCGCGCACCTGCTGGATGCGCTCCAGGTCATGCGGCGTGGAGATGCTGCCTTCGACGAAGGCGATGTCCACCTTTTCGTCCGGCGCAACCGGCCCGGCTTCGGCGAAATGCACGAACTCGACCAGCTCTGCCGCGGTGAGCAGCGCTTCGCCGAGATTCAGAAAGGCCAGCTGGCAGCCATCGCAGGAGCTGAATTTGTGGATGGCGACACGAGGGCGATTACTCATTTCAGAAACCTTTCACGCCGAGCAATGCCTGCACTTCGCTGTAACGGTACACCGGGCCGTTGCGGCAGATGAAGCTGCCGCCGAACTGGCAGTGGCCGCAGTGGCCGACGCCGCACTGCATGTTGCGCTCCATGCTGAGGTAGATTTCTGCCGGCGCGATGCCGCGCTGCATCAGCCCCTTGGCCGCCGCGCGCATCATGCCTTCCGGTCCGCACATCATCACGATCGTTCTGGACGGCTCGACGACGGCCTGGTCGAAAAGCTCCGTGGCCAGCCCGACATGCCACGGCCATAAAACACCGCCGTGTTCCGCCGCCAGCAGCACCTGGACATCCGGGTGTGCACTCCACTCGGCATAGCGTTCGCGCCAGATCATATCCTCGGCATGCTTCACGCCCTGCACGATACATATCCGCCCAAAACGGGCGCGGCGCGCGAGGACATAGTTGATGACGCCCACCACCGGCGCACAGCCCAGACCCCCGGTGACGATGAACACGTCGCGGCCTTCCGCCAGCGCCATCGGCCAGCCGCGCCCGAACGGACCGCGTACGCCGACGCGCTCGCCCGCCTGCAGCCTGGCCAGCCCATGAGTGACGCGCCCCACTGCGCGGATGGTGTGATCGAGCAGCGCGTCGCTCTCGGGATCGGATACGATGGAAATCGCCACCTCGCCCACTCCGTACAGATACACCATGTTGAACTGGCCGGGGACGAAGTGGTAGTGATTTCTGGCCTCGGGGTCGGTCAGGCGCAGACGCAGGGTGAAGATGCTGTCCGACTCCTGCACGCGTTCGACGACCTCCGCCTCCCACGGCAGATAAGGGTTATTCATTGGCATCCCCGCAAATTGCCGCAACTTCCTCGGTCAAATCAATGCCCACCGGACACCAGGTGATACACCGGCCGCAACCCACGCAGCCGGAACGTCCATACTGCTCGTGCCAGCTGCCCAGCTTGTGGGTGAGCCACTGACGATAACGGAATTTTGTCTCGCTGCGCACCACGATACCGTGAATGTAGCTGTGCCCCTGCGTGAAACACGAATCCCACTCACGCACATGTTCGCTGCGCGTGCCGTCCAGTTGCGGCTGCTCCTGCTCCTTGTGGCAGAAACAGGTGGGACACACCGAGGTGCAGTTGCCGCAGGACAGGCAGCGCTCGGCCACCTCCTCCCAGCGCGGATGTTCCAGTTGCGCGAACAGGACATCGTGCAGATTGCGGCTGGGCAACTGTCGCGTCTGTACGCTGACCGCCTGCTGATTTTGCCGTGTTGCGCTATCCAGTTGCACGGCACTGGCCGGAGCGAGCGCTAGTTGTTCGAGCACCCCCTGCCCGCGCGCGTTGCCTGCCCGTGCCACATAGCCTTCCTCCAGTTCGGCCAGCGCAATGTCATAGCCGGCGGATGCCGCAGGCCCATCGCCGGTAGAGACGCAGAAACAGGTCGCGGCGGGATGACCGCAATCCACTGCGACAATGAACAGGTTTTCGCGGCGGCGGGCGTAATAGGGATCGACGTAGGCCTGCTGCAAAAAGTGCGCGTCCTGCAAGGCGAGTGCCGCGAGGTCGCAGGCTCTTGCACCGATGAATGCGATGGGCCTGGCTTCTGGCAGGGTTTCGTGAAATTGCGTCTGGCCGGCGTGACGTTCGGCCTGCCACAGCACTTCCTGCGGCGCGAACAGATACGGCTTCAATCCCTGCGCGCCATTCGCCCAGGCGAAACAACGCGCATCGGCACCCGCCTCGATGCGGTATTCGCCCGGCGCCTGCCGGTCGCGTACGCCGCGCGGCAGCTGGTTTGCCTGGGCGAGCTCGGCATAAACGATGGTGCCATCGTGCAGTCGCGGCCCCGTGCAGTGGAAGCCCTGTGCGGCAAGCGTATCCAGCAGCGCCTGGAAACGCTCACGCGGCAGAAATAAAAATGGGGGTTCGGTCACTTCAGTCTCCCGTCAGTGTTGCCTGGTTCACGACCGCCAGCAAGCTGATGGACGCTGTGGGGATTTTGGGTAACAGCGTTGGGCAAGCCTAGGAGGCGGACGTGTTTTTATCTCCCTTCCCGGCCGCCTTCTCCATGATCTCCAGGAACGGTTTGATGAGGTCGATGGGCAGGGGAAAGACGACGGTGGAATTCTTTTCCGTAGCGATCTCGGCCAGGGTTTGCAGGTAGCGCAACTGCATGCCCCCAGGCGCGGAGGCCAGGATGGCAGCGGCGTTGACCAGGGTCTGGGCGGCCTGGAACTCGGCGTCGGCGTGGATGACCTTGGAGCGGCGGTCGCGCTCCGCCTCGGCCTGCTTGGCGATGGCTCGAATCATGTCCTCCGTGAGTTCGATGTTGCGGATCTCGACGACGCTTACCTTGATCCCCCAAGCCTCGGTCTGGGAGTCGAGGATAGCCTGGATGTCGGCGTTGATCTTGTCCCGCTCGGAGAGCATTTCATCCAGATCATGCTTGCCCAGAACCGAACGCAAGGTGGTCTGGGCGAGCTTGCTGGTGGCTGAAAAATAGTCCTCCACCTGGATGAAGGCCTTTTCCGGGTCCACGACGCGGAAGTAAAGTACTGCGTCGACCTTGATGGAGACGTTGTCGTGCGAGATCACATCCTGGGGGGGAACCTCGTGCACCACGGTACGCAAACCCACCCGCACCATTTGCTGAATGCCGGGGATGATGATCACCAGTCCCGGCCCCTTCACCTTCCAGAAGCGCCCCAGCTGGAACACCACGCCGCGCTCGTACTCGCGCAGGATACGGACTGACGAAACCGCCAGTGCAATCAGGATGATGAACAGACCGCCAAAACCGAAATTAAACTCCATGCTCATGCTCCTTTTTCGAATTGAGGCGTGACAACAAGCGTCAAGCCTTCCCTGCCGGTGACCCGGATATGCTGACCGGGTGTTAAAGCCTGCGTGCTTCTGACCTGCCACAACTCGCCGTGCACCCGCGCCCAGCAAAATTTTTCCTCACAGTTGAGCACCTCGCCGACGCTGCCGGGCAACTGCTCGGCTCCGCTCACCACGACCCTGCGCCGCGCCTTCAGCGCCATGCCGGCCAGGCTGGCGATGAGTACCGCGCTGACTGCGCCCATCGTGACGATCAGGCCGATGGGAATGCCGAATCCGGGCTGCTCGGTGTCAATCAGGATCACCGCGCCGATGACAAAAGCCGCTACCCCGCCGATGCCGAGTATGCCAAAACTGGGCGCAAACGCTTCTGCCACCATGAACGCAATGCCCAGCAGAATCAGCATCAGTCCGGCGTAGTTCACCGGTAGCAACTGGAAAGCATACAGCGCCAGCAATAAACAGATGCCGCCCAGCACACCGGGCGCAACGAAGCCGGGGTTGAAAAATTCGAAGAACAGGCCGTATACGCCGATCATGAGCAGAATCAGTGCCACGCTGGGATCGGTAATCACCTCAAGGAAGCGGGTGCGCCAATCGGCCTGGTAAGCGATGACTGGTGCGCCTGCGGTGGCCAGGGTGCGCATGCCACCGATTACGCTGACCTGCTTGCCATCCAGCTGCTTGAGCAACTGCGGCAGGTCTGGTGCCACATAATCGATCGCCCTGATTTTGAGCGCTTCTTCGGCAGGCAGGCTGGCCCCCTCGCGTACCGACTGCTCGGCCCACTCGGCGTTACGCCCGCGCATCTGGGCGAGGCCACGAATGTAGGCGACGGCATCGTTGATCGCCTTCCGGGTCATGGCATCCTTGAGCGTCTGTGCGGATTTTCCGCCTGCATCACCCATACCCTGCACTTCGCGTGTCCCCGGTATGCCGACCTGCACCGGCGTGGCGGCGCCCAGATTGGTGCCCGGCGCCATTGCCGCAATGTGGCTGGCGTAGAGGATATAGGTGCCGGCGCTGGCAGCGCGCGCGCCGCTGGGCGCGACATAACTGGCCACCGGCACCGGCGACGTGAGAATCGCCTTGATGATCTTGCGCATGGATGTGTCGAGGCCGCCCGGCGTGTCCATTTGCAACACGACCAACTGTGCACCATCACGGGCGGCGTGTTCCAGCCCGCGCGTCACGTAATCTGCGCTGGCCGGGCCGATGGCACCCTCCACCTTCAACAGCAGCACCGGCGCGGCAGCCCAGGCGAGCGCACTCCAGCCCAGTACAGGCAACAACAACAGCAAAGTGGCAAAACGCTTCATGGCGAGGGTACAGGCGTGTTGACCAGCTACCACTATAGACTCCCCGCAGCATTTGTCCGGCTGCGAAACACATTTGACACTGCGGTTTCAGCCCAGAATCAGCTTGAGGCCAATCATGATGGTAATCACTTCAAATGCGCGCTTGATCCACAGGTTGCCTTTCTTGATGGCGATGTGGCTGCCGAAATAGCCGCCCAGAATGGAACCTGCCAGCAGCGCCGGCATCCAGCCCCAGGCGATGGTGCCAAGATAGCCCAGCACCAGCGCGCCGGCGCCGTTCCACACCAAGCCGCACAGCACCAGGGTGTAGGCCACGGCGCGCTTGTAATCGAGACCGAAATGATGAATCAGCCAGATGGTCAGGAACAGACCGGTGCCGGAAGTGATCGAGCCATTGAGAAAGCCGACCACGAACAGGCCGAGCATACCGGTGAGCAGCCCGCTGCCTTCCCGGTTTTTGGGCGTGTGCTCCATGCCCAGCCGGGGTTTGAATACGGAATACAGCCCCAGACCCAGGGTCAGCACACCCAGCAGCAAAATGGCAATGCGCTGCGATATCTGCAGGATGGTGCCCGCCCCCAGCACCACGCCGGGCAAACCTGCGCCGAGGATGATCAGGGAAAAACGCCGCTCCAGATGGTTTCCCCTGAGGTAGCGCACAGTTGCACCCAGCCCCAGCGCCACACTGGCAACCTTGTGCGTAGCCAGCGCCACGCCGAAGGGCAGCCCGAGGAAAATCAGCATGGGAAACTGGATCAGCCCCGCGCCCCCGCCGGACAGTGCAGAAAACCAGTTGGCGACGAAAGACGCGACGAACAGGATCGCCTGATGGCCGTATCCAGCCATCAGGTTTAGAGGCCGGTAATGCCGTGGTTGACCGGGGTGCGGGTATAGAACAGACGCAGATTTTCCTGCGCGCAGCGATCGAGCAGGCTGTCGATCTGCGCCGCGCTGGCGATGAATTCCACCAGCATCGGCAACTCGCCCGCCAGCTCGAAAAAGCTTTCTTCCTTGAAACCATGGCGCCCGAAACCGGCCGATGCACGAAACGCGGTACCACCGGCAATACCGAGGTTTCGCGCGGTTTCCAGCAGCCACTCGTAGAGCGGCTTGCCGGCGTGTTTCTGTTTTTCGGAGGTATACAGTCGCAACCAGTGGTCAGTCATCGCTTCAGCCTTTGAATGCCTTGAGGGTCAGCACGCCAAGCGCGGTCATCGCCACCGACCCCATGACGTGAATGAATATTTCCGCCAGCCCCCAGCCCCATTGCTGGCGCGACAGCAGGGTGAAAACTTCAGCCGAAAAGGTGGAAAACGTGGTCAGCCCGCCGAGGAAGCCGGTAATCACCAGCAGGCGTGCCTCGGGTGCCAGCCCGGTGTGGTCGGCGAAAAACGCCAGCGCCAGGCCGATGACGTAGCCACCCAGCAGATTGGCAGTGAGTGTACCCAGCGGCAGCGTCGGAAACAGCGGGTTGAGCCATAGCCCCAATCCCCAGCGCAGCCAGGCACCCAGCGACGCGCCTACGCCAATGGCTAAAAATGCGTTAAATCCCATCCCCGAATCATAACGTGTGAGCGTGGCCTAGCGCAAAAATGTCAACCAGCCCGCCAGCGCCAGCAGGGTCGCCAGCAGCACCGGCAGGGTAATCACGATGCCAATACGGAAATACTGCCCCCAGCCGATGGTCATGCCGCGTTGCGCCAGCACGTGCAGCCACAGCAGCGTGGCAAGGCTGCCGATGGGGGTGATCTTGGGGCCGAGATCGCAGCCGACGATGTTGGCATACACCATGGCCTCGCGTATCGTCGGGTCTACCTGCGCATGCGCCACGGCGAGGCTGCCGGCCAGCACCGCGGGCATATTGTTCATCAGCGCCGACAGTGCCGCCATCATGAAGCCCGTGCCCAGCGTGGCAGCGGTGAGGCCATAACTGGCCAGCCATTCCAGCGCATGCGACAGGCCAGCGGTCAGGCCGTGGTCGCCCAGCCCATACACCACCAGATACATGCCCAGCGAAAACACCACCACCTGCCAGGGCGCCTCGCGCAGGATCGTCCACACCGGGATGACCGCCCTGGGTTGACGCCTGAGCAGATGCTCGCGGCCTGCGGCAAGCATCAACACCAATGCACCTGCCCCGGTAATCAGCGAGGTCGGCACGCCCCAGCGTTGCGACAGAAAATAGCCAACCAGCAAACTGGGTAATACCACCCAGCCCGCACGAAACACAAACGGGTCGCGAATCGCACCCGCAGGGTCAGCAAGCTGGGCCGGGTCGTAGGCTGGCGGCACATCGCGGCGAAAATACCAGGCCAGCACCAGCAGCGAGGCCGCCACCGCCACCAGGTTGACCGCACCCATCACTGCCGCGTAATCGGCAAAGCCTATCCCCGCGTAGTTGGCGGCAACGATATTGACCAGATTGGAAATCTTGAAGGGCAGGCTGGCCGAATCCGATACAAACCCGGCCGCCATCACAAACGCCAGCATCGCAGGCGGCGAGAAGCGCAGCGCGCGCAGCATTTCGACCACCAGTGGCGTCAGGATCAGCACCGCGCCGTCATTCGCAAACAGCGCCGCAATCACGCTGCCCAGCAGCACGATCAGCACAAACAGCGCCCGGCCTGATCCCTGTGCCCAGCGCGCCACATGCAGCGCCGACCACTCGAAAAATCCCGCCGCATCCAGGATCAGTGAAATCAGGATCAGCGCTATCAGCGTGAAGGTGGCATCCCAGACGATATGCCAGACTGTGGGGATGTCGGTGAGCGACACCGTGCCCGCCAGAAGCGCAGCACCCGCCCCGAGCCAGGCCGCGGTGCCGATGCCCAGACCTTTGGGCTGGCGGATGACAAGGGCCAGCGTAACCAGAAAAATAAGCAGCGCAACCAGCATGGCTGCTTATGCCAAACGTCGCGCGACTTCTGTCACCAGCTGTTCGCGAATTTCATCGCGCACGCGCATGAAGCTCTCCAGCGGCTCGCCGTGCGGATCATGAAACGGCATGTGCACGCTGGGAATGGCGCGCGGGAATACCGGGCACGCTTCCTTCGCGTTGTCGCACACGGTAATCACCAGATCAATCGCCTCGTTCATGACCGCATCCACGTCCTTGGGGTGCAGCCCGGCAGTCGCAATGCCCAGATCCTGCAGCGCGGCAATCGCGCCCTCAGCCACTTTCGGCTGGGGGCGGGTGCCAGCGGAGATCGCCCGCACCGCGTCACCCAGATCGTGATTCACCAGCGCCTCAGCCATCTGGCTGCGGCAGGAATTGCCGGTGCACAGGATCAAGACTGTTTTTTTATTCATGACCTACTCTCCACATTGAATTGACCGGGCACACCGCCCGCATGGCATGAAGCCCGGATTAAGATTAACAGCAGGATTTCCCGGAAGGCGTGGGCGTGCAACAGGCCGATGCGGCGACCGGAATATTCAATGGCCTGGCAGCGGGCCGGGAACGTTCGGCCAGTGCGGCGTCGAAGCCTGCGTCCAGCTTGCTGCCAGCCTCGTCGCGGATATGGCGGGCGATTTCGACCACCAGATCAATTTGTTCTGCCGTCACGCCATACTGGCGCAGCCGGTCCAGCTGGCACAAGCCCTGGCCGGGGTGATTGGCAGCGACATTGGCCGCCAGCGACACCAGCGCGATGATGGAAGGATGCAGCTCGGTATTGTTCGGCCCGGCATTACTCATATACACCTCTCAAAACGGAAAAAATATTTCATTATCGTGTGGAATTACTCACCGCGTTCGCGCAAACGTCCGATGTCATCAAGCTGATTTTTCAATGACAGGGCGTCCAGTTTATCCAGCGGCAAGCAGGTGAAAATGGCCAGACGGCGATTTAGCTGGGCATACGCAGTGTGGAAGGCTTTGCGCTTGGCGGCATCGTCTCCCGCAGCCGCTGCAGGATCGCTTATGCCCCAGTGTGCGGTCATCGGCTGACCTGGCCAGACCGGACAAATTTCGCCGGCCGCGTTATCGCACACGGTAAACACAAAATCGAATTCCGGCGCGGAGGGTACAGCGAACTCATCCCAGGATTTGCTGCGCAAATCAGCAACAGGCAAACCGCTGCTTTCCAATAGCTCAAGCGCAAACGGGTTGACTGTGCCTGCAGGGTGGCTACCCGCACTATAGGCATGGAAACCGCCCTGACCCAAACGATTCAACAAGGCCTCGGCTAAAATCGAACGCGCAGAGTTGCCGGTACACAGAAACAATACATTGAAAACTTGATTACTCATCTACGAGCCTTTCGTTGAGTCGGCATCCGCTATCTTTGATATATATGCGCCTAAACAAATATTTACAGGCAAAAAAATCAGACACAGCAGCGTGTCGGACGATTGCTCATGCCGGTTAAGCGCGCTGCATCCTGCAGTTGCGTAGGGCTACTCACCCAGACTTCACCCAGCTGCGCGAGAATACGGTCGCACCAGGCGGGTATCTGGCTATTGATGCGGTAATAAATCCAGGTGCCCTCGCGTCGCATGCTGAGCATTTCTGCCTCGCGCATCACGCTCAAATGGCGCGAGACTTTGGGCTGGGCCAAATCCAGCGCGTAATACAGCTCGCATACGCACAACTCGCCTTCGCGTCTTAACAGGCCGAGTATGCGGCGGCGCGTCTCGTCACAAAGGATTTCAAAAAAGGCCTGTTCGCTGAGCATGGCGGCAATTATATCCGTTTTAACGTATGTATCAAGCTTCAGTGAAAAAAGCCATGAATCGCTCAGCCGAGATTACTGGATACCTTCCTTGATAATACCGTCGAGCAGCTTTTCCTCCGCGCGAAATGCCGCTCTGGATTTGGGGGTGTTGCCGACGGGCGGTTTGCGGTAGCTGATATAGATGGTGTTCGGATCGGCAGGCAAGTTGTACACCGAGATGATATACGGGCACATCGCCACACTGTGCGGGTCGGCTTCCATCATCTGGCGCGAGATGGTTGCGCTGCAAAACTCCATCTGCTCGGCATTCAGATAAATTTTCTTGGTATCTCCCACAGCCGCTGCGGTATTGTCCAACATGGCGGAAATCTTGTTGAAATGATTGATTTTCAGGCCCTGCCCCTCAACGGCGGCGGCTACCGCGTCGCGGATGAATTCAAAATCGCCGTGGGTCGTATACACCACGCTGTATGCATCCTTGCCCGCGGCATGGCTCCCCAGCGAGCATGCCATCAAGACAACTGCCAGGAACATTTGCATCGTTTTCATGTTGCTCTCCTCGAAAATATTTTTTACTCAGGTATCCCGCAATGCGGCTTGGTTACAATACGACATTTTAACCGCAGGAAAATGCCATGACGGATACAGCCAATATACACATACGCGGACGCATCTGGCTGACCGTAGCGGGCAAAAACATGCTGGGTCGCGGGCGCGTGGAATTGCTGGAAAAAATCGGCGCGACCGGATCCATCTCGCAGGCCGCGCGCGCCATGAAAATGAGTTACAAAGCCGCCTGGGATGCCGTGGATGCAATGGGCAACGCGCTCAATGCGCCACTGGTGAGCACCAGTACCGGCGGCAAGGGCGGCGGCGGTGCGCGCCTTACCCCGCAAGCGCTGGCGCTGATCGCCGCGTATCGCCAACTGGAGCAACGCCACCAGGATTTTCTGGGCCAGCTTGAGCAGGAGTTCGCATCTGCGCTGACAACCGGCGAGGGTACGATCGAGTAACAGCGAGACGCGTCGCCTGCCGCCGCCCACTCTGCGACTTGCGCAACAAGCGCTGCCGTTTCACGGCTTACGCTTCCCTCTCAGCCATGCGATATATCCAAATGATACCGCGGCAAACAGCAGGATCGCCGCCAGCAGGGAAAAGGCGGCGATATAGCCGTGCCGGCCGACCATCCAGCCGGTCAGCACCGGACCGATGGACTGACCGATGTCCATGATGGTGCTCAGCACACCCATCGAAGAACCATACGCGCCGTTTTTGGTGAGATCCGCCACCAGCGCTGAAGTGGACGAAGTGACAGCGGCAAAGCCGATGCCGAATATCGAAACCAGAACCATCAGGCCAAACACGCCGGGAAAATGTGGCAACAGCAGGACGCTTATTCCCGCCACAATCAGGCCAGGAAGAATGACGCGTTCGCGGCCGGCTCGATCAGAAACAGCTCCCATCAAAGGCTTCAGGAAGACGATGCTGAGCAGTTGCGCACCCAGGATAATGCCGATCTCCCAGGCGGGAATGCCTTTGGATGAAGCGAACAATGCCAGGAACGCTTCTATCGCCCCGAATACCAGGTACAGCGCGGCTTCTACCAGACTGGTCGCCAGGATATAGCGATCTTTCAGCACCGTTTGCAGACTTTCTACGAAGCGAGCGCGGGGATGGCTGCGCGTAACGGGTTTCGATTCATCCGGCAGCAGAAATCCAAGTGCCAGCGCCAATACTGCACTGATGCCGCAAGCCAGATAGACCATCTGGAAGCTCGCCAACGAAATGAGAAAACCGCCCAGAAATGGCGCGACGGAACGTCCGACTATGGTGGCTGAGGAATAAGCCGAAAGCTTTTCCGCCCGATCCTGCACATATCTTTCAGCGATAGCCGCGTTTACCACCGTGCCGAAAATGGCGGTGGCGAAGCCGTGATAGAAACGCACCGCGATCAATTGCCAGACATCGCTCACCAGCAGGTAAAGAAAAGGCGCCGTGGCAAACACAAAAAGCGCGGCGTAGATAATGCTGCGCTTGCCCAGATAATCGGATAACGCCCCGGCAGGAAAACTGATCAATATGCCCGGAACAGTCGAGGCCATGACGATCCAGCCGATTTCCGCAGGGCTCGCCCCCAGTGCTTTCGAAAACAGGGGCAATACCGGCGTCTTCGACATTGTTGAGCTGAGTATTGCCAAGCCGCCGATCACGCAGATAAGGATGAAAAAATTGCGGCTGGATGGTTTGTACACACCAATCTCCGTTACTGGGCTCAAAATGCGTTGGCGAGGATGTTCCCGGTTGTGTCAGGAATTTTGTGTGTTCGAAGTCAATGTCAAGTTTAAGGTAGTGCTGCTTCCCACCAGGAAGTATTTTTTCATTTCAATATTATTATTATTTTCAACAGGTTTTGTGCAATCAGCGTATTTCCGGTAGGAAATTGAAATCGCTTGATGACGAGTTGAAATCCATAACCGATTGTATTTGATATATATATTTATATGGCATGAGGCTTGCTAAAGCTGGGGAGCGGGTAAAACACCCGTTACCGATCCCCTGGGGCTACTAACGAAAAAGTTAGGCCGCTCAAGGGGGTTTTAAATTTGTAGCCTTTTACCGAGGAGACTGAAAATGACAACTCTCAAAGAGCAACTGAGCACACACGTCGCCGCATACGATCACTGGGCAACACGCCGCCGCTATGGGCCGGATGGACATAACAACCGAAGCTTGTGGGTACTTGCCTGTATGGACGAACGCCTGCCGGTCGACGAAGCGCTCGGCATTCACGTAGACACACCGGCGGGAGGCGGCGATGCGCACTGCTTCCGCAATGCCGGAGGAATCGTCACCGACGACGCAATCCGCTCGGCGATGCTGACCTGCAATTTCTTTGGCACCAAGGAAATCGTCATCGTGCAACATACGCAATGCGGCATGCTGTCTGCGAATGCGGCCGATCTGGAAAAGATGTTACGCGACAAGGGGATCGATACCGACAATATCGCGATGGACCCGACGCTGCCAGAACTGAAGCTGGAGAAAGGCGGATTCGCCAAGTGGATCGGGATGATGGACGACGTGGACGAAACCTGCATGAAAACAATAGAGGCATTTAAAAATCATCCACTCATTCCCAAGGATGTGGTCATCAGCGGCTGGGTCTGGGAGGTTGAGACGCGTCGGCTAAGGGCACCTACCCGGGATCCCGAAAAACGGGCCAGGACCGACGTTACCTCCAGCCAATTCGGCGTCAAGGGGAAGCAACCACCGCGTTGGGGCTAGTTTCTTAAAGGAAACCCAAGCGTGGGCGCCTGACGTAACAGGTGTCCACGTCTTGGCGTTTCCGAGAAACGCGCTAACCTACATAATGGAGTTCAAAATGCCAACTTATGATTACCTGTGCACACAATGCAAGCTGCAATTCGAAGCACGCCATGCAATCAACGCGCCCAGTCCGGATTGCCCGATATGTGGGTGTGCGACCGAAAAAGTGATCCTCTCGGCCCCCGCGATGCATGGCAGCATGGCGCGTGGTCGGGATCTGGCAATGCGCTCACTGCAACCAAAACCGGGCCAGGAGAAACACGTACACGGGCCTGGGTGCGGATGTGGGCACCGCCAACATTCTTGAACGCAATCAATTTTTTGGCGTAGTCTGGAAAAATAGCCGGCGCGCTACTACAGCGACTTGCGTTAACAGTGTCGGATTTGAGGAGAATGACTATGCCCGATAAGCTTTTTTCCCATCTGAATCCCATCCTGTTTTTGCAAACCTTTGTTGCCCAAAGCGTAGAGGTCAGCGCAAAGATGGGGGGCGGCAACGGGAATGACCGCCTAAATTACATCGAACAGCTCGGCCTCACCGCGAGCGGTTGCTTTGAAACCGCGTACCGCCAGGAGTTGGCGCAAGACGGCCCCCTGGATCATGACAAATATGCGGACATGATCGTGGAGATCAAGAATAAAATCGGCGGAAATTTTTCCCGGGCATCAAGCGAGCCTGGGATGGTGCGCGTGGTCAATACGCGCTGCCCCTTCGGGGAAGCCGTTATGCAGGCCCCGGAGCTGTGCAAAATGACCTCCAGTGTCTTCGGCGGGATTGCAGCACGTAACTTCGGTTATGCGAAAGTGATCCTGGACAAACGCATTGCGGTGGGGAACGGGATGTGCGAGGCACGCATTTATACCGACCCCAAGATTGCCGCCGACTTTGAGGGAGACGAATATCACCGGGAACAGGGCGTCATCCGCGGTCGGGGGGCTACAGTCAAAGCGCAGATCATTAGAGAACGCCGCGACGGGAAAGCCTGGTGCGGTGTCAGCTCGAACCAGCCCGAGGATGCCGACAAACCTTTCATTGTGGCCAAGTCCCCGGCCATGCTCAATGCACTTGAGACAATCAAGGTCGTGGCACCGACCACCGCGACCATACTGATTACCGGCGAGACCGGCGTGGGCAAGGAAGTCATTGCTCGTCGCATCCACGCTTTGAGTGAACGCTGGAACAGGAATTTCGTCGCAGTAAACTGCGGCGCAATACCCGAAAATTTAGTCGAAACCACACTATTCGGACATGAACGCGGTGCGTTTACCGGCGCCTACGAAGTCCACCACGGCCTGTTTGAACAGGCAGAGGGCGGAAGTCTGTTTCTTGACGAGATCGATTCCTTGCCGCTTGCCGCCCAGGCGCGTCTGTTGCGCGTATTACAGGGTGGCGAGTTCGAGCGCGTTGGTGGGAAGCAGCGCCTGTCCGCGGATGTTCGAGTGATCGCCGCGGCCAGTACGCGTCTGGACAGGTTCATTGCCGAGGGGACTTTCCGGATGGATCTCTATTACCGGATAAACGTAGTACCTATTCTTCTCCCGCCGCTACGCGAACGATGCGAGGATATTCTGCCGCTCGTCAATCACATCCTCGCCCAACTCTCCGCAAAATACAATAAAGTCATCAAAGCATTAAGCGAGGCCGCAATAGCGCGGGTGATGCAGTACGATTGGCCCGGCAACGTGCGTGAACTGGAGAACGTACTGGAACGCTCGTTCCTGTTCTCACCCGGCCCGATTATGACCGAGCTGCTGCTTCCAAAGACCAGCAGCAGTGCGCCAGCGAGCGTCGTGCAACCCGTTGACCTGTCCCTCAAAGAGGCGAAACAGCGGGCGGGTGGACAGGTAGAGGCACTAATCCTCAAGCAGGCACTTACCCGTTTTCACGGCAATGTCAGCGAGGTAGCGAAGTCTTTAGGCGTTACACCAAGGGCGATCCATCAGAAACTCAATTTACACAGCATGGACCCCAACAGCTATCGCTCCCAGGCAAGGCTCAAAGTCGTGCACCTGGATAAACAGAAGTAGCAAAAAACACCAAGGTTCTATTGCCAATGTCAGTAGCGGTGGAACACACCTTATCCCTGTGCCTAATGATGGTGTAAAATTGTTGATTTTCAAATTTTCGACAGATTATCTGGCCAAATCCGGATGGAAGGAGGAAATAAAATTTCACAGTGGGCCGATTCTTTTCGTATTCCATTTCCCCCTGATTATTTAGGCCTTTTGTTGATAAACAGCCATCCATTCCAAGAAGTGCGGCTTCTGATTACCTGGCTACAAAATATCGTATGATGCTGTATTAGAACATAATTTATTCTGGAATAAGTATTGCTTTATCCCCTGCAGCTTGTCATTCATATCGGGGAGAAAGTAATGGAAAAATATTTATATCTGGCCTTTGTTTTCAGTGTCTTGACGGTCGGACAGTCACAAGCTCAAGCGGATCAAGGGGATTGGCTGGTCCGGATACGCGCTCTTGATATTCAACCCAGGAACCAGTCCGATCCCATCTCGGCACTAGGCGTTCCCGCCAATGCGATTACCTTGAATAACAAATGGGCGCCGGAAATCGATCTTAGCTATTTTTTGCTGAAAAACATCGCTCTGGAATTGATTCTAACCTACCCCCAGAGGCATGACGTTTCCTTGAATGGTACAAAGATCGGAACCGCCAAGCACCTGCCACCCACCTTGACTGTCCAATACCATTTCGCCCCGGATGGGAAATTCAGACCCTATCTGGGGGCGGGCATCAACTATACGCATTTTTCCGACGTCAACCTCAGCGTGCCGGGCGTGGGACAACTGGATATGGGCAGAAGTAGCTGGGGTGGCGCACTCCAGGCGGGCCTCGATGTGGAAGTGGGCAAGAACAAATTCATCAACTTAGACGTCAAAAAAATTTACATTGGCTCTGATGTAAAACTTGCAGCGACCGGGGCCACAATCAGCCATGTTCGGCTCGACCCACTGGTGCTTGGGGTCGGTTTCGGCTGGAAGTTTTAACGCGCAGACACACCATATTCCAGCCCAACTTCCACGACGGCACGTAACGCATCCGGCCACTATAAATAAAACGGCGGAATGACCTGGTCTGTTTACAAGACGCAACCCAACACTGAATCGGGCGCTGGAAACTGGAAAAAGCACGCAATTGTTCATGGTCACCACGGGCGGGGCTCATTGACGCCGGCCCATTGATTTCCGAAATCGCGATGCAGCCAGGCATCGAGCTGGGTGTGAACGTAAACGAGATTATCCGCCATGCCAGTGCATGGTGTTGACTCAACCGTGAGGCGCTAAGCGCTCATTCGACAACAAGACTAATACTTGAGGAGCTTAAGATGTTTCATACGCATATGGACGAAAACGGCCTTATGGTGAAGTGCTACCACAAGTCTAAAACAGTGCTGCTGTCTGTCAGCTTCTGGCTTGGGTTAACCCTGGGCTTTCCCGTAGAACACTTTTTGTGGGAAAAAATTTGGCCGTTTAAGCTACTTACTCACTATATTGGATTGTAGTCATTATCAGGTTCCAGACCCCGTGCCTGATCGGCACATGTGTTTGTAATGAACATAGCAAGCACTCAACCATGACAAAAGTGTTGTCCCTTGCATTTTCTGGTCAGACTGTTCGTCGGTCCTTCAGGATTTCCCTGGTTGTAGGTTCGGCGCTCAACCTTATCAACCAATGGGAGTCTCTGAGATCAGGCCGGGGCATTATTGTCGGCCACCTGCTACTCAATTACATGGTTCCCTATTGTGTCGCGACCTATAGTGCGGTCCAGGTCAAGCTGCAGCTGTCAGCCAGTGACCCCGGCAATGGGAAGGATGGCAATTGATGCGTCTTAGAACCCACCGCCATGATGCGCAACTGGGAACCCGGTCTGAAAAAAGTCCATGTATATTCCTGGCATGCTCTGTGGCGGATTTTTTGTTTTGCAGATTACTCAGACCAGCGTGCCGCCGCCTGCTCATCCGTGGCGCGCTGTTCCACCCAGCGTGCACCCTCGGGAGTCTGTTCTTTTTTCCAGAATGGCGCCTGGGTCTTGAGGTAATCCATGATGAACTTGCATGCGGAGAACGCATCCGCGCGATGGCTGGAGGCTACCGCCACCAGCACAATCTGGTCGCTCGGCTGCAGTTCGCCCACGCGGTGGATCACCGTCACATCCAGCAGCGTCCAGCGCTGGCCAGCCTCGGCCACAATGGCCTCCAGCGCACGCTGGGTCATGGCGGGATAATGTTCCAGCGTCATGCTGGCCACGTCACTGCCCGCATTGGTATCACGCACCAGGCCGACAAAGCTCGCCACCGCGCCAATGTGCGGGTTGCCAGCGCGCAGGGCGGCGATTTCGGCACCGACGTCAAAATCCTTGTCATCGACGAGAATTTTCATCAGCCCCCCGTCACTGGCGGGAATATCGCCACTTCGTCGCCGTCTTCAATGGGGGCTTCCATGCCTGCCATATCCTGGTTGACCGCCACCCGGAAATTCTTGCCAGCGGCAAGTTCCTCTGCCCACGCGCCGCCGCGTGCGCGCAGCACGTCGAGCAGCATGGCGACCATGCCCATGCCATCGGGCAGTTCCACGACTTCTTCAGCCATGCCCAGGCGTTCGCGCAGGCGGGCAAAATATAGAACCTTGAGCTTCACCCCAGCACCTCGCTAAACGGGATAAACCGCACCAGCTCGCCACGTGTGACAGTATGGCCAATGTCAATATCCACCAGGCCATCCGCCCACACGACGGAGGTGAGCACGCCGGAGCCCTGGTTATGGAATAGTTGCGCTTCCAGTTCGCCGCCCTGCCCTGCTTGCAGCCGCGCGCGCAGGAATTCGCGGCGTTCGCCCGGTTTTGCCCAGTCAAATGCGGCCTTGACCCGATAGGTTTTGGGCAGTACATCCACCACGCCCATGCATTTGAGCAGAAACGGCCGGGCAAACAGCACAAAGGTGACAAACGTGGATACCGGATTGCCGGGCAGACCGATGAAATCCGCCTCAACCACGCGCCCATATACCAGCGGCTTGCCGGGTTTCATCGCCACCTTCCACATGTCGATTTTGCCAAGCTGTTCAACCGCAGCCTTGACGTGGTCTTCTTCCCCCACCGACACGCCGCCGCTGGTAATCACCACGTCGGCCATGGCTGCCGCGCGCTGCAGTGCGGCCAGCGTGGCCGCCAGGGTGTCGGGAACGCTGCCCAGATCCAGCCATTCGCAACCCAGGCCCTGCACCAGGCCGGCCAGCGTATAACGGTTGGAGTTATAAATCTGCCCTGCCCCCAGCGCCGTCCCCGGTTGCACCAGTTCGTCGCCGGTGGAAAAACTGGCCACCTTGAGGCGCCGGTACACCGGCAGCGCAACCAAACCCACCGACGCGGCCAGTCCCATCGCGGCGGCACCCAGGCGCGTGCCTGCGGGCAGAATGGTGTCGCCGGGGCGAATGTCTTCTCCGGCGCGGCGGATATTCTCGCCCGGTTTGGGCTGGTGGTTAATCTGCACCTTGTCGCCGTCCACGGTGCAATGCTCCTGCATCACCACCGCATCGGCCCCCGGCGGCACCGGCGCGCCCGTAAAAATCCGCGCCACGCTGCCTGCTGCCAGCGCCCCACCCACCTGTCCGGCAGCAATGCGTTGCGAGACCGCCAGCAGCGCACCCGGGGCACATTCGGCGGCACGCACGGCGTAGCCATCCATCGCACTGTTATCCAGCGGCGGCACGCTGATCGTGGATACCTCCGGCTGCGCCAGCACGCGTCCAAAGGCCAGTTCTGCAGGCACGACCTCGGTTTGCGTCAGCCCGCGCGCGCGCTTGAGTAATTCTTCCAGTAACTGGTCTGCTGTCAGCACTTCAAACTCCTACTGTCGTTCGGATAAATCGATAAATAGCGGCTGCATCATTCAAATCCAGATGCCGTATTCCGTCCGGCGGTGGCACATCGCTGGCGACTGCCACGATGGCCGCATCGCCTGGGTATAACCAAGGCTGATTATTGGCGCTGCGATGCACTTCCAGCTTGGGGATGGCCTCACGCTTGTAGCCTTCCACCAGCACCAGATCCACTGGCGCCAGGCGTGTCAGCAGGTCTTGCAAACCTGGCGCTGCGCCGTCGTGGATCTCGTGCATCAGCGCCCAGCGCTGCCCCGATGCCAGCAGCACTTCGTGTGCACCCGCCTGACGCGCACGCCAGCTGTCCTTGCCGGGCTGATCAATGTCCACATCGTGGTGCGTCTGCTTGATCAGCGTCACTTTCAACCCGTCCGCCACGCAAAGCGGGATGAGCTTCTCGATCAGCGTGGTCTTGCCTGCCCCACTCCAGCCCGCCAGACCCAATACCTTCATATGTGTTTTTTCTTTGATTTTGGCCTCATATAGCGTTATATTCTATACAACATAACGACTGCCTGCAAAGCCATGTCCGCCACCCTCATGCCCAATCTTACCGACCGTTTTGGCCGCCGCATTGAATATCTGCGCCTGTCGGTGACCGACCGCTGCGACCTGCGCTGCAGCTATTGCATGCCGGAAGGATTCAAGGGTTTTGAGGAACCCGCACACTGGCTCACATTTGATGAAATCGAGCGTTTGCTGGGCGCATTTGCCCGGTTGGGCCTGAAACGCGTGCGCATCACCGGCGGTGAGCCGCTGCTGCGCCGCGATTTGCCCGCGCTCGCCGCGCGTATTGCCAGCTTGCCTGGCATCGAAGATCTATCGCTCTCAACCAACGCCACGCGGATGGACAAACACGCCGCAGCACTCAAGGCCGCCGGTGTCACGCGGCTGAATGTCAGCCTGGATTCCCTGCACGCCGGGCGCATCGAGGCCGTCACCGGGCGCGACGTGCTGCACAGGATCATGGCCGGCCTGACCAGCGCGCAACAAGCGGGCTTTACCCCGATCAAAATCAACATGGTAGCGATGCGCGGCGTGAACGACGACGAGATCGACGACATGGTCGCGTTCTGTATGGAGCGCAACTTTGTGCTGCGCCTGATCGAAGCGATGCCGATGGGCGACACCGGCCGCAATACCCAGTATCTCGACCTGCAGCCAGTCAAGGCGCGTATCCAGAAGCGTTTCGGCCTAGTCGATACGACATTTCAGGGTGGCGGTCCGGCGCGGTATCTGGGTAGCCCGGACGGACAATTTTCAGTGGGCTTCATCACCCCCATTTCGCAACATTTTTGCGCTAGCTGCAACCGCGTACGCCTGGCAGTGGATGGCACGCTCTACCTGTGCCTTGGGCAGGAAGAAAAATTCGAGTTTCGTCCCTTGCTGCGCGGCGGGGCGACCGATGCCGAGCTGGGAAACGCCATCTGTGCAGCGCTGGAACTCAAGCCGGAACGCCACGAATTCCTCGAACAACCGAACAAGATCGTGCGCTTCATGTCGGCAACCGGAGGCTAGCAAACAGACTTTGCGGTAAAATTGCAGGCTGCTCACTACAATTTAGCCTCCCATGATCTGGAAACCCCACGTAACCGTTGCTGCCGTGATCGAGCAGAATGGCCGTTTTTTGCTGGTCGAGGAACAAACCGATGACGGGATTTTGTTCAACCAGCCCGCCGGTCATCTCGACCCGGGTGAGTCGCTGATTGCCGCAGCAATACGCGAAACACTGGAAGAATCCGCCTATCACTTTGTTCCGGATGCATTGCTGGGGATTTACCAGTGGCATCAAGCCGGGCGGGACCGCACCTATTTGCGTTTTGCCTTCACCGGCACGATCACCGGCAGCGAGCCCGATCGCATTCTCGACGAAGGCATTTTGCGCACTGTCTGGCAAACCCCGGACGAGATGCGCGCGCAGCAAAATCGCCATCGCAGCCCATTGGTAATCCGCTGCATGGAAGATTACCTGGCTGGCAAACGCTATCCGTTGGCGCTGTTAACCCACTACGCATGATGCGCGCCGTTGTACTCAGCCTCGGCCTGCTGAGCAGTCTTCCCGCCTGGGCAGTCGATGTCAGCATCTGTTACAACTACAGTTGCGCCAGCCAGGCCAAAGTGGATTTCAGTCCGCAACAAATAGGTCAGCTGCGCCAGCTGTTTAAAACCGCAACCACCCCGGCGGCCGAGCGCAGCGCGATCGCCCAAGCCATCGGCCTGTTTGAGCATTATGCCGGCGAGCAGACCCCCACCTGGCGCGACCGGGGCGGCAATATCAATGACAACGAAGCCGACGGGCGCATGGACTGCATCGACCACTCCACCAACACCACTACTTATCTCAAGCTGCTGGAGCGCCTTGGCTTGCTGCGCTTCCACCGCGTGCTCGCCCGGGTGGAACGCGCACCGCTGATCGTCAACGTACACTGGGCAGCGTGTATTATGGATCGCACCACACGCCAGGAATACGCCGTGGATTCGTGGTTTCATGACAACGGCCAGCCAGCCGTCATCTACCCTTTGCAAGACTGGCTCAGCGGAGCCTCCCCCAATGTCTAAGCCGCATATCATCGTCGGCATGTCGGGCGGCGTGGATTCCGCTGTCACCGCGCTGCTGCTCAAACAGCAAGGCTACCGTGTCACCGGCCTGTTCATGAAAAACTGGGAAGACGAAGACGACGAGCACTGTCCGGCGCGCCAGGATTTTCTCGACGTGCTGGCAGTGGCCGATGTCATCGGCCTGGAGGTGGAGGCGGTCAATTTCAGCGCCGAATACAAGGATCGGGTATTCAGCTACTTTCTGCGCGAATACCAGGCCGGACGCACCCCCAACCCGGATGTGCTGTGCAATGCGGAAATCAAGTTCAAGGCGTTTCTCGACCATGCGCTGAGTCTGGGCGGGGAACGCATCGCCACTGGCCATTACGCGCGGCTGCACGAGGTGGATGGGCGTTATGAACTGCTCAAAGCCGTGGATACCGCAAAGGATCAGAGCTATTTTCTGCATCGCCTGAATCAGGCGCAGCTGTCCAAATCCATGTTCCCGCTGGGCGAACTGACCAAGCCGCAGGTACGCCGCATCGCCGAGGAGGCCGGGCTGCCCAATTTCGCCAAAAAGGACAGCACCGGCATCTGCTTCATCGGCGAACGCCCGTTCCGCGAATTCCTGCAACGCTATCTGCCGATCCAGCCCGGTGACATGTGCACGCCGGACGGGCGCGTGGTCGGACGCCACCAGGGCCTGATGTACCATACGCTGGGACAGCGCCAGGGGCTGGGGATAGGCGGAGCCGGCGAAGCCTGGTTCGTGGCTGGCAAAAATCTGCCGGAGAATCGCCTGACCGTAGTGCAGGGGCACGACCACCCTTTGCTGTTCAGCGCCCATCTGCACGCCGCAGACCTCAACTGGATAGCCGGTTCAGCGCCCGATATGGCGCTTGCCTATGTCGCCAAGACCCGCTACCGGCAGGCCGATGCCAGTTGCCGCTTTGGCGCGCTGCAACCCGACCGCTGTACGCTGGATTTCGACACGCCGCAATGGGCCGTCACCCCAGGCCAATCTGTAGTGCTATACGCAGGCGATGTGTGCCTGGGTGGCGGCATTATTCAATAAAGGCCATCAATGAATATCCTGTTTGCCACTTCAGAAATCTATCCGCTAGCCAAAACCGGCGGACTTGCCGACGTCAGCGGCGCCCTGCCTGCCGCGCTGCGCAAGCTGGGCATGGACGTGCGCGTGCTCATCCCCGGCTATCCCAAGGTGCTGGCTGCCCTACCCGACAAAACCCTGCTCGCCAGCCTGGATTTGTCGGTACACGGTGTGCTGCGTCTGTATGATGCGATCATGCCGGACAGCGCCGTGCCGTTGATCGTGATTGATCATCCCGGTTATTTCGACCGCCATGGCGGCCCCTATCAGGACATCACCGGCCATGACTGGCCAGACAACTACCTGCGTTTTGGTCTGCTGTCGGCGATTGCTGCGCTATTAGGCAGCGCCGCCTCGCCGTTGCACTGGCCGGTGGATATCGTGCACTGCAATGACTGGCAAACCGGGCTGACGCCCGCCTACCTGCAGCATGGCAGCGCACACCCGGCTGCCACGCTGATGACCATCCACAATCTGGCCTATCAGGGTATTTTTCCGCCACACACACTCACCGAGCTGGGGTTACCGCCCGCCAGCTTCAGCATCGAAGGCCTGGAATACTATGGCAACCTGTCGTTTCTCAAGGCCGGCCTGTACTACGCCGACCACCTCAGCACGGTCAGTCCCAGCTACGCTGAGGAAATTCAGCACGACACCCTGGGTTTCGGTATGCAAGGGCTGCTGCGGCATCGCCGCGCACAGCTCACCGGCATTGTGAACGGTATCGATACGGACGACTGGAATCCGGCCAGCGACCCGCACCTGTGCCGCCACTACCATCCTGGCCGCATGTCTGGCAAAGCCGCCGTCAAGCGCCTGCTACAGGCTGAGCACGGGCTTACCAGCAGTCAGGACACGCCCCTATTCGGGGTCATCAGCCGCATGACACATCAGAAAGGCCAGGATTTGCTGCTGGCCATTGCGCCTCAACTGATCGAAGAAGGCGTGCAAATCATGGTGCTGGGCAGTGGCGATACCCTGCTGGAAACCCGGTTGCGCCAGCTAGGCGCAGAATATCCGGCGCAAGTGGGCGTGGTGATTGGCTATGATGAAGGCCTTGCGCACCGCATTGAAGCCGGGGCGGATATCTTCCTCATGCCGTCGCGCTTCGAACCGTGCGGGCTGAATCAAATGTACAGCCAGCGTTATGGCACGCCGCCCGTGGTGCGCCGCACCGGCGGCCTGGCCGATACCGTGACCGACACCACCAGCGTTACGCTTGCAGACGGCAGCGCCACCGGTTTCATGTTTGACGAAGCCACCCCGGCAGCATTCCTCGCTGCGGTGCGGCGTGCGCTGGCCTGTTACCATAACCCGCGCCAATGGAGCCATGTGAAGAAAAATGCCATGGCGCGTGATTTCAGCTGGGAAGCCAGCGCACGCCATTACCAGGCGCTGTACCAAAACATGTTGGCCGGCTAATACCGACTTCCGTTTCGCGTAAAATAACGACTTTACCTATCCGTCCTGCCTTATGATTCGTACCCGCTTCGCTCCCAGCCCGACCGGCTATCTGCACATTGGCGGCGCGCGTACCGCGCTGTTTTCCTGGGCATATGCCCGTAAACACGGGGGCGTCTTTATCCTGCGCGTCGAGGACACTGACCTGGAACGCTCCACACCGGAATCCGTCGAGGCCATTTTGCAAGGCATGAGCTGGCTCGGGCTCGATTATGACGAAGGCCCGTTCTACCAGATGCAGCGCATGGCGCGCTACAAGGAAGTCATCGGCCAGATGCTGGCCAGCGGCCACGCCTACTACTGCTACGCCAGCAAGGAAGAAGTCGAAACCATGCGCGAACAGCAACGCGCAGCCGGACTCAAACCACGCTACGACGGCCGCTGGCGGCCTGAGCCAGGCAAGGTTTTACCCGTGCCGCCGGCCGGCGTCGCGCCAGTGGTCCGGTTCAGAAATCCGCTGGATGGCTCAGTTGCATGGAACGATCTGGTCAAAGGCATCATCGAGATCAGCAATACCGAACTGGACGACCTGGTCATTGCTCGTCCCGATGGCACGCCTACCTATAATTTCTGCGTGGTGGTAGACGACTGGGACATGAACATTACCCAGGTCATCCGCGGCGACGACCACGTCAACAACACCCCGCGCCAGATCAACATCCTCAAGGCGCTGGGTGCCAGCCTGCCGCAATACGCACATGTGCCGATGATTCTGGGTGCCGATGGCGAGCGCTTGTCCAAGCGCCACGGCGCGGTAAGCGTGATGCAATATCTGGAAGACGGCTATCTGCCCGAGGCGCTGCTCAACTACCTGGCGCGGCTGGGCTGGGCGCACGGCGACGAAGAGGTGTTTTCCATGGCGCAGTTTGTCGAATGGTTCAATCTCGAAGCCATCAGCCGTTCCCCGGCCAGGTTCAACCCGGAAAAACTGCTGTGGATCAACCAGCAATACCTGAAAACTGCCGACAATGCGCGTCTGGCCGCGCTGACCACACCCTTCTTGCTGCGCGATGGCGGCGACCTTGCCAATGGCCCGGCACTGTCAGACGTAGTGCAGTTGCTGAAGGAGCGTGTGAGCACCCTGGAGGAGCTCGCCGACGCCGCAGTGTTGTTCTACCGCTATCTTGAGCCTTCCGCGGAGCTGGTCGCACAACATCTGTCACCCGAAGCGATCCCGGCGTTGACCACGCTGACCAACAACTTCATGGTCATCGAATGGAAGCGCCAGACCATCCAGGAAACGCTCAAGGCCGTGGTGGCAGAATCTGGCCTGAAAATGCCGAAAATCGCCATGCCGCTACGCGTGCTGGTCACCGGCGAGACACAAACGCCAAGCATAGACGCCACACTGGAGTTGATAGGGCGTGAAACCGTGGTATGCCGCCTGCAAAAACAATTGGCAAAAATTCCCGCTTAAATAGCTGTTCATAAGTATTCTGTTTTATTGTTATAATCTTGCCTCTTGACTTGAGACCGCCCTTAAATTTTTGAATCCGGAGATGAAGTATGGCTGATAAGCTGATGATTATTATGGTCAACACCGACCCCGCAAATGGCTCTGAACTGGGCGCGCCGTTCTTCCAGGCGACCGTTGCCGCGGCGATGGAATATGAAGTTGAAGTGATTCTGACCGCCCGTTCCGGTGAACTGGCCAAAAAAGGCGTGGCTGAAAAGCTGTTCGTGATGGAAGGCTCGCCCAAGAGCGTGTACGACTTTATCAAGGACGCTCACGAAGCTGGCGTGCACTTCAAAGTGTGCACCCCGACCCTGGAACTGTGGGGCGACGACCTGATCCCCGAGATCGAAGAAACCGTGGGCGGCGCCTACGTCATCCAGCAAGCCATGGATGAAGATGTGGTAACCCTGACCTACTAAGCTCAGGTTATCCCCAACAAAAAAGCGGAGCTCGAAAGCTCCGCTTTTTTGTTGCCTGCATTTTCTAACTGCGCTGGTAAATATCCTCAAAGCGCACAATGTCGTCCTCCCCCAGATACGCGCCCGACTGCACCTCGATCATGTGCAATGCAATCCTGCCCGCGTTCTCCAGCCGGTGCGTACTGCCCAAAGGAATGTAAGTGGACTGATTCTCGGTGAGCAGCAGCACTTCGTCATTACGCGTAACCTTTGCTGTGCCGCTCACGACTATCCAGTGCTCGGCACGGTGATGATGCATTTGCAATGACAGTTTCTCGCCCGGCTTGACCATGATGCGCTTGACCTGGAAACGCTCCCCCGCATCAATACCTTCGTACCAACCCCACGGCCTGAACACACGGGTATGGTTGAGGTGCTCGGTACGACTATGCTGTTTCAGATGCTCGACCACTTTTTTAACGTCTTGCACGCGGTCTTTGTGCGCCACCATGACGGCATCACCGGTTTCCACTATCACCAGATCAGATACGCCGATTACCGCGACCATGCGGCTCTCGGCGCGGATCAGATTGTTGCTGGCATCATCGCTGTAGATATCACCGCGCATGACATTGCCGGCACCATCCTTGGCACCGACTTCCCACAGCGCCGACCACGAACCGATATCGCTCCAGCCAATGTCGGCAGGCACCATGACGGCGTTACGGGTGCGTTCCATGACGGCGTAATCGATCGATTCCGAGGGACAGGCCGCAAATGCCTGAGGATCGAGTCGAACAAAATCCAGATCGCGCTGGCTGTTGTCCAGCGCCGTCTGGCTGGCGGCGAGAATGTCCGGACGATATTCGCGCAATTCATTGATAAACGTCGCAGCCTTGAACAGGAACATGCCGCTGTTCCAGAAATAATCGCCCGATTGCAGATAGCTTTGGGCAATTTCGCGGCTGGGTTTTTCTACAAAACGCTCTACTGCAAACACACCATCCAAATGACTGTTCGCTGTACCGCGCTGGATATAACCATAGCCGGTTTCAGGCGCCTGCGGCACGATGCCGAAAGTCACCAGCTGACCAGCCTGGGCAGCACCTGTAGCCTGGGCAACGGCGCGCTCAAATGCAGCCACATCCGCTATCAGGTGATCGGCTGGCAACAGCAGCATCAACGCCTCGGCATCCTGCGCCATCAGCGCCAGCGCCGCAACTGCCGCCGCCGGGGCTGTATTGCGCCCGATGGGTTCGAGGAAAATAGCCTCGGGCGTGACCTCAATCGCGCGCATCTGCTCCGCCACCATGAAGCGGTGTTCGTGGTTGCATACCAGCGTGGGCGGCGTGACATCGGCGATACCGGAAAGGCGCAGCACGGTTTCCTGCAGCATGGTGCGCTCCGACACCAGCGGCAGCAACTGCTTGGGCAACGCGGCGCGGGACAAGGGCCACAACCGGGTACCGGAACCACCGGAAAGAATAACGGGATGAATGCGCATGTTAGTCTGTGTCCTTAATCAGTTCAGTGAATTCAGCAGCTTGCCCAAACCCGCTTGAATGGTGGGTGGGCTACGGGTTGACGCCTCGATACCACGGATACACCCATCACGCCTCTTTTCCGGAGCGATCCAGACACAGGCCCAGCGCCGCATCCCAATCCGGCAATGTCAAACCAAAGCTGCGTAACAGCTTGTCCCCGGCCAGGACGGAATTGGCCGGGCGCTGGGCCGGGGTGGGGTAATCGGTGCTCGGGATTGGAATCAGTTCAGGGGGTTTGGCGCCCGGCTGAATGTTTTGGTCGAGGATGGCCTGGGCGAATTGATACCAGCTCGCCCTGCCCCGACTGGTGAGATTGTAAGTGCCGTGCAGTGCTTCCTTACCCCGGCCAAACGGCTGTTGCGCCAGTATTTGCGCCGTAGCCTCGGCGATCATGCGTGACCAGGTGGGCGCACCGTATTGGTCGGCGACGACACGCAACTGCTCACACTCCTTGAACAGGCGCTGCATGGTTAGCAGAAAATTACCGCCGCGCAGGCCATACACCCAGCTGGTACGCAGAATAAGGTGGGGGATGGCGGCAGCGCGAATGGCGTTCTCACCTTCGAGCTTGGTCTGCCCGTAGACGCCTAGTGGATGGGTGGCGTCGTCCTCGGTGTAGGCACCGGGTTTGTTGCCGTCGAACACATAGTCGGTGGAGTAGTGAATCATCGCCGCGCCGAGTTTTGCGGCCTCTTCGGCCATGATGGCGGGGGCAATCGCATTTACCGCACGCGCCAGTTCCGGCTCGGATTCCGCCTTGTCCACTGCGGTATGCGCGGCGGGATTGACGATCAGGTTCGGGCGCAAGGTGCGTATGAGGCTGCGGATGGCGTCCACATCGGTCAAATCGAGCTGGCTGCGCGTAGGCGCACTTACAATGCCCAGTGTCGCCAATGTGCGTAGCAACTCCCACCCAACCTGGCCGTTGACGCCGGTTAGCAGGATGTTCACGCAAACACCTCGCACTGCGCCAGCGGCAGGCCAGCGGCGTCCTTGGCGGCGAGTGTGGGTTCGCCTTCCAGAGGCCAGGCGATGCCCAGCGCCGGGTCGTTCCACAACAGGCTGCGCTCGAATTGCGGTGCCCAGTAGTCGGTGGTTTTGTATAAAAATTCCGCAGTGTCTGAGGTCACTATGAAACCATGAGCGAAGCCTTGGGGTATCCAGGCCATGCGTTTGTTCTCGGCCGAGAGCTCCATGCCTACCCATTGGCCAAACGTGGGTGAGGACTTGCGCAAGTCCACCGCCACGTCATACACGCTACCACTGATGACGCGCACCAGTTTTCCCTGAGTGTTCTGAATCTGGTAATGCAAGCCACGCAATACGCCCCTGGCCGAGCGCGAGTGATTGTCCTGCACAAAGTCGTCGGAAATACCGGCCTCGGTCATGACGCGACGGTTGTAGCTCTCGTAGAAAAAACCGCGCTCGTCGCCGAATACTTTGGGCTCGAGTACAAGCACGTCGGGGATTTCAGTGGGGATGATGTTCATGGTTAAAACAATCGTTCGTTGAGCATGGCCAACAAGTATTGGCCATAGCCATTTTTCTGCAAAGGTGCTGCCAGCCGCGCGACCTGGGTGGCATCGATATAGCCCTCACGGTAGGCAATTTCTTCCGGGCAGGAAATCTTGAGGCCCTGGCGCTTCTCGATTGTCTGGATGAACAACGATGCCTCCAGCAGCGATTCGTGGGTGCCGGTGTCCAGCCAGGCATGGCCGCGTCCCATGACCTCCACCTGCAGTTGCCCCATTTCCAGATAATGCCGGTTAACGTCGGTGATCTCCAGTTCGCCACGGGGAGACGGTTTGAGTTTGCGGGCGATGTCGATGACCTGATTGTCGTAAAAATACAGACCAGTTACAGCGTAGCGCGATTTGGGTTGCTTGGGTTTCTCTTCCAGGCTGATGGCATTGCCCTGTGGGTCGAATTCAACCACGCCATAACGTTCCGGGTCATGCACCGGGTAGGCAAACACGGATGCACCGCCAGGTTTGGCGCAGGCTGCGCGCAGGTCAGCGGAAAATTCATGCCCGTAAAAAATGTTGTCGCCAAGCACCAGGGCACTCGGCGCATCGCCAATGAAATCCGCACCGATGATAAAGGCTTGCGCCAGCCCATCAGGTGAGTGCTGAACAGCGTAGCTGAGGTGAATCCCCCATTGGCTGCCGTCACCCAGCAACTGCTCGAAACGCGGGGTGTCCTGCGGGGTGGAGATGATGAGGATGTCCCGGATACCTGCCAGCATCAGCGTAGTGAGCGGGTAGTAGATCATGGGCTTGTCATACACTGGCAGCAGCTGTTTGGATACCGCCTGTGTCACGGGATACAGGCGAGTGCCGGAGCCACCGGCCAGGATAATGCCTTTGCGCGCGCTCATGCCTGGCTCCCGTACTGCTTTTCTACCCAGTGGCGGTATTCGCCAGTGGCGATGTTGGCTACCCAGTCCGGGTTGGTCAGGTACCAGGCAACCGTTTTGCGAATTCCGGTCTCGAATGTCTCCTGTGGACGCCAGCCCAGTTCGCGCTCGATTTTGCGCGCGTCTATGGCGTAGCGACGATCGTGGCCGGCACGGTCCTTGACATGGGTGATGAGTTTTTCGTGGGGGGTGACGGGCGAAGTCGGGTGCAGCGCGTCGAGCATGGTACAGATGGTCTTGACCACGTCGATATTGGTTTTTTCGTTGCAACCGCCAATGTTGTATACCTCGCCCACTTTGCCCGCAGCCAGCACGGCGCGGATGGCGCTGCAATGGTCGCCGACATAGAGCCAGTCACGTACGTTCAGTCCGTCGCCGTATATCGGCAGAGGCTTGCCGGCCACGGCGTTCATCATCACCAACGGGATGAGCTTTTCCGGGAACTGGTAAGGGCCGTAGTTGTTGGAGCAGTTGGTCGTGAGTACCGGCAGGCCATAGGTATGATGATAGGCGCGCACCAGGTGGTCCGAGGCAGCCTTGGAGGCCGAGTACGGACTGTTGGGTGCGTAGGCAGTGGTCTCGGTAAACGCGGCATCCTCCGGGCCGAGGGAACCGTACACCTCGTCGGTAGAAATGTGCAGAAAGCGGAATTCAGCTTTCTCCTTTCCCTCCATTGCATTCCAGTAAGCGCGGATTTCTTCCAGCAAATGAAAAGTGCCGACTACGTTAGTCTGGATAAAGTCTTCAGGGCCATGAATGGAACGATCGACGTGGCTTTCGGCAGCGAAGTTGATAACGGCACGCGGACGATATTCAGCCAATAGACGCGCGACCAGGGCACGGTCACCAATATCGCCCTGCACGAAGAGATGGCGGGCGTCACCCTCGACACTGGCGAGGTTGTGCAGGTTGCCGGCGTAAGTGAGTTTGTCGAGGTTGATGACTGGCTCGTCACTGCCTGCCAGCCAGTCCAATACGAAGTTTGAACCGATAAACCCGGCGCCGCCTGTTACTAGAATCATGGTAATTCCCGGTTGGTCTTTATTTTATTTCCGGTAACCCGGCGGTACTGTTGTCGGACTTGCTTTGAGCCGTTTTTCCCAGGCTGGCAAACTCGCCCATGTATTCAATTTTTGCTGCATCACGCAATTTTTTGATGTCAGCGGTAGCGACATCGCGCTGTTTGGTAGCAGTCAGATAACGCTCGATTAACGTATGCGCCTTGCCCAGGGTAATCGGAGCAGATTGTATAGAGGCTATCTGCAATACGGTTATCCCGTTTGCAGACGGCAATGCCAGCAACTGCCCGTTCTGCATGGTCTGCATACGCGGCAAGATATTCATTGGTAATTGTTCCGCCGCTTTGACTTCGCTGCCTGTGCGGAAAGGGATATTCTGGCTACGCAACCAGTTCACAAACCCACCCAGGTCATGACTGGTCTCAAGACGCGAGTTGAGCTCGGCAATCCTGTCCTTGGGGGCAGCGATCGCCAGTTCCTGCAGACTGTAGATACGGCGCTGGCTGAACAACTCGGGATGCTGATTGTAGTAGTCAGATATCTCAGCTTCGGTAGGTTTGGCAACAGCCTGGCCTGCGCGCTGCAGATACGCCTGGGACAGGACTTGATCGTGCGCGGCCTGCAGCAATTGCTGCACAGCAGGATCCTGATCCAGCTTTTGCGCGGTGGCTTTTTGTACCAGAAGCTGCTGGTCCACCAACGCTTGCACCACCTGATTTTTGGCTTGTGGCGTCAAATTCTGCGCCGCCAGGTTCAAGTGCGACAAAGCCAGGTCCAGTTGCGCGCTTGTGATGGGGATGCCGTTCACGCGGGCGATGGCTGAAGACTTCGTATCCTGCTTGCTGCAGCCTGCAAGTACTGCGCCAAGAATCAGCATAAGCGCCATTTTATGCATAACTGGATGCGATTTCATTCACGTCATCTCCCTGAATTTGATATATTTTGCGGGTTGATTCAACTTGGCGCCAATGCTGACCAATTATCGTTTGTCGCGCAATAAACAACAATAGACCAATCGAATTACAAAATGCTAATGATAATAAAAAATGGCTGACCCCCTCTGCGGAAGCCAGCCACCAGATTACCCGATACAGGCAATATTCAAACCGCCACGTTTTCCTCGTCGAATGCCAGTCTGATTGTGCCGGATTCGTCCACGTCCACCAACACGTGACCACCGTTGGCCAGCCGGCCAAACAGCAATTCATCCGCCAGTGCCCGGCGTATCTCGTCCTGGATCAGCCTGGCCATAGGGCGCGCGCCCATCAAGGGGTCAAAACCGCGTTTGCCGAGATGCGCCTTGAGCGCGTCGGTAAATGTCGCCTCGACCTTTTTCTCATGCAACTGGTCTTCCAGCTGCATCAGGAATTTATCCACCACGCGCAGGATAACCTCCTGGGACAAGGGTGCAAACGAGATCATCGCATCCAGCCGGTTACGGAACTCGGGTGTAAACATTCGTTTGATGTCTGCCATTTCATCGCCGGTTTGTTTTCCCTGGGTAAAGCCGATGCCCGATTTGTTGAGCGACTCCGCCCCTGCATTAGTGGTCATGACTATCACCACATTACGGAAATCCGCCTTGCGCCCATTGTTGTCGGTAAGGGTGCCGTGGTCCATCACCTGCAACAGCACGTTGAATACATCCGGATGTGCTTTCTCGATTTCATCGAGCAGCAGCACCGCGTAGGGATGCTTGGTAATCGCCTCGGTCAACAACCCTCCCTGGTCAAATCCGACATACCCCGGAGGAGCACCGATCAACCGCGACACGGCATGGCGTTCCATGTATTCGGACATATCGAAGCGAATCAGCTCAATGCCCATAGTGTAGGCGAGTTGCCGCGCCACTTCGGTCTTGCCTACCCCGGTGGGGCCGGAAAACAGGAAAGAGCCTACCGGCTTCTGTGGATTGCCCAAACCGCTACGCGCCATCTTGATCGCGGAAGCCAGCGCATCGATCGCCTTATCCTGGCCGAATACCACCGCCTTGAGGTCGCGATCGAGATTTTTTAGCGCATCGCGGTCGTCGCTAGTCACATTCTTGGACGGGATCCGCGCAATCTTGGCAATAATTTCTTCGATCTCGCGCTTGCTGATGACTTTCTTCTGGCGTGATTTGGGCAGAATACGCTGCGCCGCGCCGGCTTCGTCGATCACGTCGATTGCCTTGTCCGGCAGGTGGCGGTCATTGATGTAGCGCGCCGACAGTTCCGCTGCCGTGGTGAGCGCCGACGCCGTGTACTTGATACCGTGGTGAGCTTCGAAACGTGATTTGAGTCCACGTAGAATTTCCACCGTCTCTTCGACCGAGGGTTCATTCACATCGATTTTCTGAAAACGCCGCGACAAGGCATGGTCTTTTTCAAAAATGCCGCGATACTCGTTGTAAGTGGTTGCACCGATGCATTTGAGCTGGCCAGATGAAAGCGCTGGTTTAAGCAGATTGGAAGCATCCAGGGTACCGCCAGAAGCCGCACCTGCACCAATCAGTGTGTGAATTTCATCGATGAACAAAATCGCCTGAGGATTTTCGTATAGCTGTTTCAATACGGCCTTGAGACGCTGCTCAAAATCACCCCGGTATTTGGTGCCTGCCAACAGGGCGCCCATGTCCAGCGAATACACCGTGCTGTCCGATAAAATATCCGGCACCACCCCCTCAACAATGCGCCGCGCCAGGCCTTCAGCAATGGCAGTCTTACCCACCCCGGCTTCACCAACCAGCAACGGGTTATTCTTGCGCCGACGGCACAATGTCTGGATGACCCGCTCCAGTTCCAGCGCACGCCCAATAAGCGGGTCTATTTTCCCCGCCAGCGCCTGCACATTCAGGTTTAGCGTATAGGTTTCGAGCGCCGTTGCGGGCGCAGCTTCCTCACCCGCCTCGGGGGTCGCTTCCGGACGCGCAGTACTGCCCTGCGGCACTTTACTCACGCCATGGGAGATGAAATTCACTACATCCAGACGCGATACACCCTGCTGATTCAGGAAATACACCGCGTGTGAATCCTTCTCGCCAAAAATGGCCACCAGCACGTTCGCGCCGGTCACTTCTTTTTTGCCTGACGACTGCACATGCAAAATGGCGCGTTGAATGACGCGCTGAAATCCGAGTGTAGGCTGGGTATCGACTTCCTCACTACCTGCAACAGTAGGAGTGTGTTCGGTGATGAAATCAGCCAGCCCACGACGCAGTTCGTCGGTATTGGTGCCGCAGGCGCGCAACACCTCAGCGGCGGATGGGTTATCCAGCATCGCCAGCAGCAGGTGCTCGACCGTAATGAACTCATGGCGCTTTTGTCTCGCCTCCATGAACGCCATATGCAAACTAACTTCCAATTCCTGCGCAATCATCTAATTCTCCTCCATCACGCATTGCAGCGGATGCTGGTGCTGGCGGGCGAACCCGACCACTTGCTCTACCTTGGTTGCCGCAACATCGCGGGGGAATACGCCACACACTCCCATGCCATCCCTATGTACTTTGAGCATGATTTGCGTAGCCTGTTCACGGCTCTTGTAAAAAAAGTTCTGAATCACAAGAACCACAAAATCCATTGGCGTGTAGTCGTCATTCAACAACATCACCTTGTACAAAGGCGGCGGCTTGAGTTTTGTTTCGCTTGCTTCCAGAACGGTGTCATCGCGGTGCTTAGTTGCCATGTCGCTGGATAGTTTCCGGATAGTCAGGAACCATTTTGACGACTGGGACGAAATTTTCAAGTGCTATCCAGTAAAAAAAGATTTGCTTGGCACTTGCCAAATCAATTAGGCAGGCGTAAAAAGCAATCTGGAGTTTGGCGTCAAGGTTCCTGCAAGTCTGGTAATGCCGTTGTGCGATCTTGATTTTCAAACAGCCCCTGGCCGTTTTGGCCTGTTTTTATCAAGGAAGTAGCAATGGCAACTGGCACTGTAAAGTGGTTCAATGATTCTAAAGGCTTTGGGTTCATTACCCCGGACGACGGCAGCGAAGATCTTTTCGCTCACTTTTCCGCCATCAACATGGGTGGTTTCAAAACCCTGAAGGAAGGTCAAAAAGTCCAATTCGAGGTCTCCCAAGGCCCGAAAGGCAAACAGGCTTCCAACATTCAGCCTGCATAAATCGGTTTCATCGATTACTTAAAAACGCGGAACCTGGTTCCGCGTTTTTTTTCGCCCTGGCTTCCTGGTTTTTTGAGTTCTGGCTTTTCAAAAGCACTGTGCTAGATTGAAACATCTGCAACACATCCTTTTCAAGGAGAACAGAACATGCTCATTCAACACCAGCCTGATGGCTCCCTGCTTCTGAACATGAGCCAGAAGCAGGCACGAGACTTCGCAAAAACTGTCATCCAGCACGCTGAAGATGCACATACCGCCCTGCTGGATTTTGCCTACCTGCTAAACGAAGCGCATTACGATGCGGAAAACCAATTCCGACAACCACCTCATGCTTGGGAACCGGGCGCGCATCAACCCGGCACGAAATAGGAGGTTGCCATGAACATTTCTGCACTCGACAAACAGACTGCACAGATCAGCATGTTACCAACCGAGGCTGCGCATTTGCTGGAGGGCCTTGAAGCCATGCGCGATGAACTCGGCGAAATCGCCGACGAGTTGATCGGTTTACTGCGCGGCAGTGGCATCGAACCACCGCCCAAACCCGGTCATGTTCGCACTGAATACGCCGGGCCCGAGTAAGTTTACATACGCGCGATCATAGCCTCGCCAAACGCTGAACAGGAAACCTGCGTCGCACCGTCCATAAGGCGAGCAAAATCGTAGGTTACGGTTTTAGCAGCAATAGTACGCTGCATACTTGCGGTGACGATATCAGCGGCTTCCAGCCAGCCAAGGTGGCGCAACATCATTTCTGCGGAAAGAATGATCGAGCCCGGGTTGACGTAATCCTTGCCCGCATATTTTGGTGCAGTACCATGCGTGGCCTCAAACATGGCAATTGAATCGGACAGATTGGCACCCGGCGCAATACCAATGCCACCCACTTCTGCCGCGAGCGCGTCCGAGATGTAATCGCCGTTCAGATTAAGCGTCGCAATCACGTCGTACTCATCCGGGCGCAGCAGGATCTGTTGCAAAAATGCATCGGCAATTACATCCTTGATAACAATACCATTGGGCAGCCTGCACCATGGGCCGCCATCGATCTCCACCGCGCCAAATTCACGCTTGGCCAGTTCATAACCCCATTTTTTGAAGCCCCCTTCGGTAAACTTCATGATATTGCCTTTGTGCACCAAAGTGACGGACTCGCGACCATTGTCGATGGCATACTGAATCGCCTTGCGGATCAGGCGCTCGCTACCCTGAACGGAAACCGGCTTGATACCGATAGCGGAAGTTTCCGGGAAGCGAATTTTCTTCACGCCCATTTCGTTTTGCAGGAACGCGATAACCTTTTTCACTTCATCCGAGCCAGCTTCCCACTCCACCCCGGCGTAAATATCCTCGGTGTTTTCACGGAAAATCACCATGTCCACTTTTTCCGGCGCCTTAACCGGACTGGGCACGCCATCGAAATAACGCACCGGGCGCAGGCAGACATACAAATCCAGTAACTGGCGCAACGCCACATTCAGGGAGCGCATGCCGCCGGAAGTCGGCGTAGTCAACGGTCCTTTGATGGAGACGACGTATTCGCGTACGGCGGCTACCGTTTCCTCGGGTAGCCAGTTGTCGCCACCATAGACCTTGACGGCTTTTTCGCCCGCATACACTTCCATCCAGGCGATGCTACGCTTGCCACCATACGCCTTGGCCACTGCCGCATCCACCACGCGACGCATCACCGGGGTAATATCCACACCGGTACCATCGCCTTCGATGAAGGGAATAACCGGCTGATCGGGGACATTAAGCGAAGCGTCGGCGTTGATCGTGATTTTTTCGCCGTGAGTTGGCAGCTGGATATGCTGGTACATGATTACCTTATTTCAACAAGTTAGAATGGTCGCTTTATAGTCAGCGATAGCCGGTACAGATGAGCCGCATTATATTGTTCAACAAGCCCTACGGGGTCATTTGCCAGTTCAGCCCGGACGACAAACACCCAACACTCAAGGATTACATCCCTATTCCCGACATTTATCCTGCCGGGCGGCTGGATACAGACAGTGAAGGCCTGCTCATTTTAACCGATGATGGTGCGCTACAACATCGCCTCGCGCATCCCAGCCAGAAATTGCCGAAAACCTATTGGGTACAGGTTGAGGGCATACCCGATAGCGCCGCACTGCAAGCCCTGCAAAGCGGTGTCGACCTGGGCGATTTTGTCACCTTGCCCGCCCAGGCACGCTCTATATCTGAACCTGCGAATCTGTGGACACGCAATCCGCCCATTCGAGAACGCAAGAATATCCCCACCAGCTGGGTCGGACTCGTTTTGAAAGAAGGGAAAAACCGCCAGGTCAGGCGCATGACGGCCAAAATCGGCTATCCCACCCTGCGTCTGATTCGCAGCCAAATTGGCTGGTTTACCCTGACAGGACTGATGCCGGGCGAGTACCGCGAGGCGACCGCTACGGAAGTCGCCGCATTAATTTAATGAGCATCTGTCAACCGACTGTAATAAAGCTGCGTTAGTTGCCGTGACACATGCTGTATTGTGTTACCCAAAAACCATTGATCAATTGTTTTTAAAAAGGAAGTCCAAATGAACAAATTGCTGTCCGCTCTGCTGGTTGCCGCTTTCGCTGCTGTTTCTTTCTCCGCTGTTGCTGCTGATGCTGCCGCGCCTGCTGCTGAAGCTCCTAAAGCTGAAGCTGCCAAACCTGCAGTGAAAAAACACGCCGCCAAGAAGCACGTTGCTAAAAAACGCCACGCCAAAAAAGAAACCAAAAAAGCAGAAAAGAAAGAAGAATCTAAAGAAATGAGCCCTGCTGCCAAATAATCAGGCAGAGTGTGCAAAAGGGCAGGGGTAATCCCTGCCCTTTTTTATTGGTGTGACCCGTCCTGAAATAAGTTGACACTTTTTGCGATGATGAAAGGAGTGTCAAATGGAATCGAGGGAAAGAAGGAGTCAACGGGATTACACACTGGCTTTTAAATTGAGCGTAGTAGACCAAGTCGAAAAAGGCGAAATGAGCTACAAACAAGCTCAATATCGCTA
>Ga0307375_10000605_pt1 | contig 43705 bp, 44 predicted proteins | sample TR1MG_FD_202531 | JGI IMG/M metagenome (GOLD analysis project Ga0307375, IMG submission 202531) | Soil microbial communities from Risofladan, Vaasa, Finland - TR-1 | ecosystem: Environmental > Terrestrial > Soil > Coastal area > Acid sulfate soil | place: Finland: Risofladan, Vaasa | collected...
CGCGCCATAGCCGCGACCCGCCCTATCATCTCCTCGACACGCACCCGGGCCGCGCGGGTCCTTTCATTAAGGCGAGCATACTCCTTAGACAGGGCTTGGTGGCGCGCACGCCAACGGCCGTTGTCTTCCTGCAGTCGCCGACACACCGCGACTAGGTCCTCGATCCGGCGCTCCAATTGGGCCAGCGCATCGGCGTCGGGAGGGGTTTCGCCGCTCATGGAGATCACTATAGAACCGAGGGCGATCCGGGTCAACGTCTGGCCAAAGGGGCTTGCGCGGCGCGGCGCAAGACGGGAAGAACTGGGCCTAAGACCCGCGCCTTGGGATCGCGGCCATGGCTTGCTAGACTGTCGTTTCAAGCAAGGCCCTGTACAATAGCGACATGAGCTATGACCTATCCTTTGACGAAACGGCGACGACCTTGGGCCAAGCGGGACTGGCCATGGGCCCTTCCGAGGCCCACGGCATCTTGACCGGACTCGTATGCGCCGGCCACTTAGATGACGAAACGGCGCTCTCCGCACTCGGCGATCCCGGGGATTTTCCCGAGCTTTTGGACTATGTGACCGCATCGCGAGCGCAGATCGCCCAACAACTCTATGACGCGGATCTCGCCTTCGCGCCGCTCTTGCCTAGCGAGGATCTCCCAGAAGTCCTGCGTTCGCGAGCGCTTACGCAATGGTGCGGGGGCTTTATCACCGGATTTTATTTCCGCGGACCGGCCGAAGACGAAGAGCACGGCGATACCCTGCGAGAAGCGCTACAGGATATCGGCGCCATTGCCGAGGCGAGCGGCACGGTCGACGAATCCGACCTCACGGAACTGATCGAATATATCCGCGTGGCAGTCCAGCTTGTCTACGAGGAAACACAAACATAAAAACGAGGAAGTCGGGGCGGTCATGGCGCCGCTTGCGACTTGGGGCATAATAGGGACATGGATAAAAACGCATTCAAACGGCGTCGCGCGGAATTTATGGGGCTTATGGGAGACGGGGTCGCGATCTTTCCGACCGCCCCCGTTCGCGTACGCAATAGCGACGTGGATTACGCCTATCGCGCCGATAGCGACTTCTATTACTTGACCCACTTCCCCGAACCGGACGCGGTCGCGGTCCTGATCCCCGGGCGCGAGCAAGGGGAGTTTTTGTTATTTTGCCGAGAGCGGGACCCGGAAAAGGAGCAGTGGCAAGGACTGCGGGCCGGACCCGAAGGGGCGGTCGCCCAATACGGGGCGGACGATGCCTTTCCGATCGACGATATAGGCGACATCCTTCCGGGATTGCTCGAAAACCGTCGACGCGTGTACTACAGCATGGGCCGCCACGACGAATTCGATGGATATGTATTGGATTGGGTCAACGAGGTCCGCGGGAAAGCGCGGGCGGGGATCACGGCGCCCGGCGAGTTCGTCGACCCCAATCACCTTCTGCACGACATGCGCCTCACGAAGCGACCGGAAGAAATCGCGCTCATGCGGCGCGCCGCCCTCGTGGGCGGGCAAGGACATCTGCGTGCGATAAGGGCGTGCGCGCCCGGGCTTTATGAATACGAACTCGAAGCCGAGCTCTTGTATGCCTTTCGCAAAGGTGGTTCGGAATACCCAGCCTACCCGCCCATCGTCGCCGGGGGCGCCAACGCCTGCATTCTCCATTACATAGAAAACAAGGCCGCGCTCAAAGACGGGACCTTGGTATTGATCGACGCGGGCTGCGAAATCGACGGATACGCCTCCGACATCACGCGTACCTTCCCGGTAGGCCCGCGCTTTAGTGCCGCACAACGCGCGCTCTATGACCTCGTTCTCGCCGCGCACGACGCCGCCTTGGCCGAGATCGGGCCGGGGCGTGAATGGCCCAAAGCGCACGACGCCGCGGTTCGCACCCTCACCCAAGGCCTAGTCGACCTCAAGCTCTTAAAAGGGACGGTCGACGGCCTGATCGAGAATGGCGCATACAAACGATTCTATATGCATAGAACGGGGCATTGGCTGGGGCTCGACGTTCACGATGTCGGGGATTACCGAGTCGCGGGACTACCGCGAGTCCTGGAGCCCGGGATGGTGACCACGGTGGAGCCGGGGCTCTATATCGACGCCGGGGACGATGTTCCGGAGGCCTTTCGCAATACCGGGATTCGCATAGAAGACGACGTTCTGGTCACCAAGACCGGTTACGAGATCTTGAGCGACAGTGTACCGCGACGGGCCGATGAGATAGAGGCGTTACGGGCGGATCCCCTGTGACCGAGGACGCATACGACATCGTTATCTGCGGCGGCGGACTCGTAGGGACGACGCTCGCGCTCTGTCTCGCGCACCTCCCGCTCTCCATCGCCTTGATCGAACCCCAACCCCAGGCACCCAAGCGATCCCCGGATGATCGGACCTTCACGCTAGCGCAAGGCTCGAAGCGCGCGCTAAGCGCCTTGGGCGTATGGTCGCGCCTCGCAGACGGCAGCTTCCATGCAATAACCGAGATCGAAGTCTCCGACCGACGAGGGCGCTTTGGTCTCGCCCACATCCTCGCACGCGAACAGGGAGTGGAGGCCTTAGGCTACGTGACCGAAAACGCAGCCCTCCTGGAAGCCCTCTATTCGACGATCGCGACTACCGCGGTAAAAGTCATAAAAGGGCGCTTCTTGGCCTTAGAAAGACAAGCGCTGACGGCGGTCGTGACGCTAGACGGGAGCGAAGGCCCCGCGCGCGTAAAGGGCCGATTAGTCATAGGCGCCGACGGTACGCGCTCGGCGGTGCGCGCCGCCTGCGGCATAGGAGTTTCCCTTCGCGAGTACGGGCGACATGCGATCGTGGCCAACTGCCAAGTCTCCCAACCGCTGCCACACACGGCCTTTGAGCGCTTTGCCCCGCACGGGCCGATTGCGGCCTTACCGCTCGGCCAAGACCGTTACACCTTCGTCATAAGCCGCCCGGATGCGCCCCAATGGCAGGCCTTTGATGACGAGCAATTTCTGGTTGAACTAGAAGCCGCTTTCGGGACGCGCTTGGGTCGATTTTTGGCGGCCGGACGAAGACAGTCCTTTCCACTTACCCTTCAGTTGGCCGAGACGGCGGTGGCGGCGCGCGTCGCGATAATAGGCAACGCCGCCCACACCCTACACCCGGTCGCGGGCCAGGGCTTTAATCTGGGCCTGCGCGACGCGGCCGTATTGGCCGATCACATAGCCGCCGCCCTGAGGACCTCCGAAGACTACGGAAGCCTGGAATTCTTACAGACCTACGCCGATAAGCGAACGGCCGACACACGGGCCACCGTGCGCTTCACAGACGGACTCGTCCGTCTCTTTAGCCTCGATGTGGGACCGATTGCCTGGGCGCGCAACCTCGCACTCACCTGCGTCGACTGTCTGCCGCCTGTCAAACACGCGCTTGCGCAACGGACTATGGGCCTAAAAGGCCCATTGCCTCGTCTTATGCGGGGACTCAAACCATGATTACAAAAGACCTAACCGCGGATGTCATGATCATAGGGGCGGGGGCGGTCGGGGCGGCCTGTTGCGCGGCACTGGCCGGGCGCGGACTGCATATCATCATGATCGACGAAGGCGCACACAAAGGGGCCCCTTCGGTGCGCACGAGCGCTGTCAGTAACCGCTCCCTTGCGTGGCTCGCGAGCCTAGGCCTTCCCCGGGATCAACTGGAGCCCGCGCCCCTGCGCGCCCTCCAAGTCCTCGATGCCTCGGGATCCGGACGACTCCGATTCGCAAGCCAGATGCAAAACCAAGACGATCTGGGCGTAATCGTCAACCATGATCGACTCGAACAGGCGCTGCGCGAGCGCGCGCGCTCTTTTACCGACGTCAAATGGCACAACGATGCGGCCGCGCGCGTCTCCATAGGAGACGACCATGCGCACGCGACGTTGAAAAGTGGCCATACGGTACGGGCCTCGCTCCTGATCGCGGCCGATGGCCTACAATCGACGACGCGCGAACAACTCGGCGTGAGCTCTTTACAGTATCGCTACGACCAGACGGCGGTTTGTGCAGATATCCACCTAGGCACGGCGCATGAGGGCGTGGCTTGGCAGCGCTTTTTAACAACAGGGCCCGTAGCGCTGCTCCCGCTTCCCGATCCGTTACGCGCCTCGCTCATATGGTCGACCACGACAGTCGCGGCACAAGGCCTGCGCGAGCTCTCGGATCGCGACTTCGCGCACGCGTTAAACGAGGCCTTCGGGGATTATCTAGGCCCGCTCAAAACCGCAAGCCCGCGTGCCTACTTCCCGCTGGTCGCCGCTCATGCGCAACGCTATGTGGGCCGACGATTCGCGCTCATTGGGGATGCCGCCCACCGGGTTCACCCGTTAGCCGGCCAAGGGGTGAATTTGGGCTTTGCGGACGCCGAGGTCTTGACGCAGGCCTTACTGGCCGCGCGCGCGCACCATCAAGACCCGAGCGCCTTGCGTGTTCTACGATCCTACGAGCGCGCGCGTAAGGGTGCGAACATAAGCATGCTGCTCGCAAGCGATCTCCTAAACCGCGCTTTCCGTAAAGACAATCCACTCATACGGCAACTGCTCGTCATGGGCCTTAACGTCACAGACACGCTCAATCCGATAAAGGGCTTCTTTATGGCCCAGGCCGGTGGCTACACCCATCCTTGAGAGTACGGGCCCGCCTTGTTCGTTTTCCTGATTAAGGGCCCGGTACACCCTGCCACGATCGGCTTTCGTCTGACCTTAAGCGACCGCGATACCGTTTAAAGCGGCGTATAGACCGAAGCCCGCGGTAATGACGATGACGCTTAACACAAAGAACGCGTAGGCGCCCTTGAGCCGCAATTCCCCTGGAATGGCGTGACGCGCCAATAGATATAAGAAGCCCAAGACTATGGGCAGCAAGAGGGCGTTCATGACCTCCATGGCCACCCCTAAGGACACCAGATTGATGTTGGAGGCGACAATGACCCCGCCTAAGACGAGCAGGGCGCTGAAGATCCCATAGAACCAGGGCGCCTCGCGCGGGTGATGTTCCAAGGAATGTTTAAAGCCCATGACCTCCCCTACTCCGCGCGCGGCCGTGAGCGAGACTACGATGGTAGCCACCGCCGCGGCTCCACTCATACCAAGCGCGAACAAAATTCGCCCGGTATCTTGCCCAAGGAAGGGGGTGAGGGCGTCTGCGATCTGCTGAACGGTGTCTAGAGGCGTGTTGGGCGCGCTGCGGCCTATGGTGGCCGCCGTGACGACCAGAACGGCGCTCATGATCAACTGGGTGACCACGGCGCCTACCGCGGTATCGATACGCGCGATCTTCAGGTGAGCTAGCCTCAGCTTTTTGTCTACGATCGCCGATTGTTGGTAGAACACCATCCACGGCATGATGACCGCCCCCACATTGGCCGCGGCAAGATAGAGGTAGCCTGGGTCGTGAAACGGAATCTGTAGGCTTTCGTGCAAAAGAGAGCCGAGTGGCTGGTGGGTCTTGAAGGCCACGACCAGAAAGGCAAACTCGAAGGCGCCGACTGCGAGGGCTATACGTTCGACCCCGACATAAGACGCCGTCCACACCATGACGATAAGACCGCCTACCAGTATGATCATGGTGATCCAGCGCGGTATGCCAAAGAGCAGCCCCACCCCTGCCATTCCGCTTAATTCAGTAAGGAGCGCGCCCAAGCATGACAGGGCAAGCGTCGCCACCGACAACCAAGCCCAGCCGTAGCCAAAACGTTTAGCGATCAACTCGCCGTGTCCTTGCCCTGTGACGATACCCAAGCGGACGGTGAGTTCCTGCACGATATAGAGGATGGGGACCAAGATGACCTGGAGGAGAAGGAGTTTATAGCCCCACTGTGCGCCGCTTTGGGCGGCTGTAATGACGCTTCCAGCATCGGTATCGGCAAGCATGACGACAAGCCCCGGTCCGATAACGGCGGCGAACATTTGCCATGGGCGGGACCAGCGATCGGAATTGCGACGTTGTAAGGCCATTTCACCATATCCTAGGGAACCGTAATAATAATAAGATTCATTGTCATTTAACGCAATAGCATTTTCTTATGCACTAAACAGGTGCAAATGCACTATGATGGGTCATCATGTGGTGTCCGAGACTGACTAAAGGGCGTGATTTCGTGGTTTTGGATCTGGCCCGATTATTGCCTTAGAGGGGAGTGTGGTGAACCATGCAGACAGCATCGTAGAAAACCTGACAACCGCCGTTGTGGTTGCAGACGCCGCGTTACGCGTGCAGGCGATCAATCCCTCGGGGGAGATGCTCTTTGAACTCAGCGCCAAGCAGATGATCGGGCAGGCACTTCAGCGGCTGTGGCCACAGACGATCCCGCTTGCGACTTTATTCGCGGATACCTTGCAAAGCGCACACTCCTTCACGCGCCGAGGGCTCGCCTTACCGCTTCCGGGACGCGAGGTGATCGTCGATATGACGGTAACCGCTATTCTCGGCTACGAGGGCGTCACGGGGGATCAGACGGCTTTATTACTGGAATTGACTCAAATCGACAGGCTGCGGCGATTCGCCCACGAGGAAGACCTTGTCGATCATCATCTCGCGCAGCGTGCGGTGGTCCGCGGCTTGGCCCATGAGATCAAAAATCCCTTAGGAGGTTTGCGGGGCGCGGCCCAACTTTTGGAGCGCAAGCTCTCGGAAAGCGAGCGCGAGTACACGCGCATCATCATTCGCGAAGCGGATCGCCTGCAAGGGCTAGTCGATCGCCTGTCAGGCCCGACCCGACCCTATCTTCAGGCTCAGGTGAATATCCATCAGGTGTTTGAGCATGTACGTTCCTTGATGTTGGCCGAGGTAGGGGAAGGCCTGACGTTTAAACGAGATTACGACCCTAGTCTCCCCGAGTTTATCGGAGATCCCGACCAGCTCGTACAAGCGGTGCTCAATCTCGTGCGTAACTCGGTTCAGGCCTCTTCGCGTCAAATTTGCTTACGTTCGCGCATCGAGCGTCAGTTTACGATCGGCCAGCGACGCTATCGTTTGGTTTTGCGCGCCGAGGTTGAAGACAACGGTCCGGGGGTCCCTAGCCAATTGCGCGAGACCCTATTTTACCCGATGGTCACAGGCCATGCCTCGGGCACGGGCTTGGGGCTTTCGATTGCGCAAGATATCGCGCGCCGCCATGACGGCTTGATTGAATACACAAGTCGGCCTGGGCGCACCGTTTTTACGTTATTTCTTCCGTTGAGGCAGGAAAATGACACGACAGGATAGTGTGTGGATCGTAGATGATGATGAGTCGATCCGTTGGGTGTTGGAGAAAGCGTTCCAACAGGCGGGCATGGCAACGCGCTGCTTTACGGGGGCGGCTCCGGTCCTAGACGAGCTCCATAACGAGATGCCCGATGTTGTCATAACGGATATCCGCATGAATGGCATCTCGGGCCTCAAGCTCTTGGAGACGATAAGCCATAGCCAGCCAAAACTTCCGGTCATCGTGATGACCGCGCATTCCGATCTAGATAGCGCGGTCTCGGCCTACCAGGGAGGGGCGTTCGAGTATCTTCCCAAGCCCTTCGATGTCGACCATGCGGTGGGGCTTGCGCGCTACGCGATCGAGCATAGGCGCCAAGGCCAGGTCTTGAGCGCCGAGCGTGACGACAAGAGCGCCCCGGAGATATTGGGGGCGGCCCCCGCTATGCAGGAGGTCTTTCGCGCGATTGGGCGTTTGTCGGGATCCCATATCACGGTTTTGATCAATGGCGAATCTGGCACCGGTAAAGAGCTTGTCGCGCGCGCGCTTCACAATCATAGTCCACGCGCCCGTAACGCCTTCATCGCCTTAAATATTGCCGCGATACCCGCAGGACTCCTCGAATCGGAGTTATTCGGCCATGAGCGCGGGGCCTTTACCGGGGCCCTCACTCAGCGTCATGGGCGTTTCGAGCAGGCCGATGGCGGGACTTTGTTTTTAGACGAGATCGGCGATATGCCATCCGATCTCCAGACCCGACTCCTCCGCGTGTTATCGGACGGCCAATTCTATAGGGTCGGCGGTTGCGAAAAGATTCGGACGAATGTGCGCGTGATCGCCGCTACCCATCAAAACCTCGAGCAGCGCGTAGCCGACGGGCTCTTTCGGGAAGATTTGTTTCATAGGCTAAACGTCATTCGCGTTCATGTCCCGCCCCTGCGCGAACGCAGACAAGACATCCCTCTGCTAGCGAGGCATTTTTTAGTGGCCGCGGCCACCGAACTGAGCGTGGAGGCCAAAAGTCTAGCGCCCGAGGCCGAACAGTATCTGTGTAAGCTCCCTTGGCCCGGCAATGTCCGTCAACTCGAAAATACCTGCCGTTGGCTTACCGTCATGGCGCCAGGACGTACGATCCGTATCGCCGATCTGGCCACCGAGTTAAAGGAAGTGGATGCGACGCCTTCGGGGGTCGATTGGCGGGCCGGCCTGCGTACCGTAGTCGAGCAACGCCTCGCCTTGGGGGAAAGGGCGGTCTATACCGATTTGACGGTGGAGTTCGAGCGTACCTTGATCGAGGCCGCGCTGCGTCATACCGGTGGTCGCAAACAGGATGCCGCCAAACGTTTGGGTCTTGGCCGCAATACGCTCACCCGTAAGTTAAAGGAACTCAATCTTTAGCTTTGGGGCGGCTCGTCTCCTGTTTTTGTAAGAGGCGCGCGAAGTCCGCGCTCGCGGTACGCGCAAGCGCGCCTAAAGTCGTTACCGCCCCGCCCACATTGGGCGCGCAAGGGCTACGGAGATCGACCAAGTCGGTCGCGATCAAAGCGCCGCTCGTGACGTCATAGAGTCGTCCCCAGACGGTGAGGCGCGCGAAGGCCTTGTGCGGCGTCGTAAAATCTTGATCGAAGCGCGAAATGACGAGGACCAAGCGCTCCAGCCGTCCGGGCGGGCGGGCGCCTACATTGGGCCCCATGCCAAGTCGCCAGCGGATGCGCGCCTTGAGGAGCGTAGCCGGCGGCGCCGCCCAGCGGTTGTTGGCGTATACATAGATCGCCGTGGGGTCTTGATAGAGGAGGCGGTAGTGGATGCTGGTGCCGGCAAGCCAAGAGGCGCTTTTGGCGTGTAGCAGGACGGGCCCTGTGAGGGCTTGCGTCTTGTGTCGGTGAAGCGGCCCGAAGTCATGATCGATCAAGATCTCGGGCGATCGTGTTGGAAACAGGCTGCAGCCGCCGAGGCCAAGAGCTGCCGCTACGACTAAGATGCGCAAGCTATGTTGTGTCATGGTTTTAGCGAGACTCCTTATAGCCCGGCTCTCCCGGTCCCGGCGCCATGGGCCGGGTGCCTAGCAAGAGCTCTCGGGGATGATGACGTAGCGAGCGACTCAATCTTTGTACGTCGCTTGAAGCGGCGGCCAGTTTGGCGAGCGCGCGATCGACTCGAGGCAAGGTGCGCGTAAGCGCGATATTCCCAACCCCTTGCGCGGTCTTACTCAAGGCGTTCAGGTTCTTTCCCAGTACGCGCATTTCCTGCGTTAGGGCATTAAGGCGCGTGAGCGTTATGTTGACCTTGCTCTCCATGAGGGGAAGTTGCGCCGCCGCTTTATTAAGTTGCGCGGTCAAAGCGACCCATTGCGCCGAGGCCTGGGCCGCATGCGCGAGAATTTCGCTGAAATGGGCGCGATTGCGGGCATCTAATGTTTTTTGTAGGGCGTCGCTTAATCGAGCCAGTTGTGTGATCGCGCGCGTTCCGGCGCGCGACAGGCGCGTGAGGAGCGATGCCCGCATGGGAATGCGTCCGGGGTGGGTTCGCGATGTGGGCAACGGTGCCATGTCGGATGTGGTGTCGAGCTCTAGCGCTGAAAGTCCCGTTACGCCCTGAAGCTTGAGTTCGGCATAGGTCCCGCGCGTCACGGGGATGGATTGGTCCACGGCGATAAATATCGCGATGGTCCGCGGATTCCGGGGATCGACGATGATGCGATTGACGATGCCTGCCGTGATTCCGCGGAAGAAGACGGTGGATTGGGGTTTTAGGCCAAACACACTGCCTTGCGTTACGACAACGTAGTGGTTGCGCGGCTTATGGTTGCCGCTAATCCAGAAGGCCGCCAACAGGATGGCGACCGTAAAGATCACCACAAAAAGTCCCGCGCGTAAGGCGTAGGATCGGCTGTTCATGATGCAAGCCCTCCAAAGACCCGCAGTCCTCGTTCCCCCGAGAACATGGCAACGACGTAAGGATGGCTATCGTGCGCCACTTTGGCGGGTTTTCCTAAGGCTACGATGCGACGGTCGGCTAGGATGGCAAGCGACGTGCAGAGGTCGTGCATCAAGTCGAGGTCATGGGTAATGACGACGGCCGTGAAGCCTAGCTCGCGATGCAGGTTTTTGAGGTGATGCACAAAGGCTTGCGCGGTCACCGGGTCGAGTCCGGATGTCGGCTCGTCTAAAAAGAGGAGCTCGGGTTCGAGCGCCAGCGCGCGCGCCAACGCGACCCGTTTGGTCATCCCTCCCGATAATTCCGCCGGAAGCCTGCGTGCCACGTCCGCGTCTAGGCCCACCGCAGCGAGTTTCATATAGACGAGATCATTGATGAGGCGTCGGTCCAGGGCGCGATACTCGCGTAACGGAAAGGCGATGTTCTCGTAGACGGTCAGGGCGCTAAAAAGCGCGCCACCCTGAAACAAAACACCACAACGTTGCCGGAGTCTTGCCAGGCGATCCGGTTCGATTTGATCGAGGCGTTCCCCAAAGAGCGTCACCGTGCCCGATGTCGGCTGGTCTAGCCCTATCATTTCCCGGACAAGCGTGGTTTTTCCGCTGCCAGACCCCCCCACGAGACCAAGAATCTCCCCTTTATCAATGCGCAAATCGATGTCCTCATGAATCGCTTGCGGGCCGAAGGACGTGTAGACGTGCGAGATCTCGACAATCGCGTCGGCCATTATGGTAGGCCCAAGCCACGAAAGGCGATGGCGAATACCGCGTCTACGAATATGACGGCGGTGATCGCCGTGACCACGGCATTTGTCGTCTCAAGCCCCAGGCTCTGGGTATTCGGCTTGATGCGTAACCCAAAATGGCAGGCGATCAAGGCGATGACGACCCCAAAGACCATGCCTTTGGCAATTCCCAAAATCAAGTTGATGACGGGCACGGCCGACGGGATCCCGTGAATAAAGCTAGGTATGCTGATGCCAAGCTCCATATGCGCTGTGATCATGCCTCCTATGAGCGCTATGGCATCGGTCCATATGACGAGCAAGGGCAGCCCTATGCCCAGGGCCACGAGCTTTGGGAGGATCAAGCGCACGGTACGCGAAACGCCCATAGCGGAGAGCGCGTCGAGCTCCTCGGTAAGACGCATGACTCCGAGTTCCGCGGCCATGGCCGAGCCCGAGCGGCCCGCTACGAGGATGGCCGCAAGCAACGGTCCCAATTCGCGCAGGATGCTCAAGCCTAGGATGTTGACGATATAGGATTGCGCGCCGAAGGCCTGGAGTTCGAGCGCCGAGAGGTAGCTCATGACGACGCCGACCAAGGCGCCCACGATCGCGGTGATACCAAGCGCCCTGACCCCTACGTGGTAGATGGTGGCGGATATCTCTCTCCACGGAATGTCTGCGGGTCGGCGGGCCAATAAAACGATGTCGAGCACGATCTGGCCTAGAAGGGTGGTAAAATCATGTGCGTGCGAGATCAGTCCCTGCTCCATGGCGAGCAGGGCTTGGTTTAAGGAGCGCGCCTGTTTTATCTTGGTGTAAGGGGGCGTTTGGCGTTCCGACCAGCGATGCAGGAGCGCGCTGTGTTCGGGTCTGGCCTTTATGTCGCGCGGGCGATCGAAGCCATGGAGACGCCATAAGATAAGTGCGCCCACATTGTCTAGGGCCTGCACGTCGCGGCAGTCCCAGGCCACGTTCGCGTGGGACTGCGTGTAGGGTTTGAGGGCATAACTGAGCTCATCTCCGCGCGCACCGATCCCGCGGAGCGTCCAGTTCCCGGTAAGCGTCACGCAGCTTCGCCCCTCTTCATCGGTTGCGGTGTGGAAGCCCGCCGCCTCGGGGACCATGAGGGGCATCTCGTCCTTTTCTTGGCCCTTTATCGCTCCCGCGTCCGTCACCGGCTCCTTATGTAAGCCTGTTATCGTGTTTGGTCTCTGTGACCGCTCCCCGGCCTGAAAGCCCGGGCTTGTTCCGCTTTTGTCACATCCGTAACGCCAATACCGCCGACCTTTGCAACCAGAAAGGGCTAACGCGCGATCGGTTTGCCGCATGTTCGCCCGCTTGGTCCTTCACTCCACAGCAACGCAGATATAGAGAGCCGTTCGAGCGGAATGTCTGGCTCGCAAGGCGATGGGGTCGGCCCATTCGGCCATCAACATCGTGATCGGCCACCGCCACCGCGGGGGGTATTATCCGTGCCCGTATTGCATGTCGTTATGATATTCCCAATCAGTCCATGCATCCACTAGGCCACCGCGCGGCCCGCGCCGTCCTCCTTCCCGTAAACGACGGGGTTTGGCGCGCCTCGTCAAAAAGGTAAGGGCGGTTAAAAAGGCGGCGTTTGCGCCTCGATGCGGGAATGTCTAGCCTCAACGGAAATAAACCACTTGGGCTTTATGCGCCCAAGATCGGTGCGTCTGTTTGTTTTTAAGGATGCCTTGGGGTCTAGCACTACCGGGCCATGTAAGCCGCGCCAAAAAACGACCCAATGCCAAAAAGGGCGCTCGTTTTCTAGATGCCACTTTATGGCAAGAAGCGCCAATTCCGGGAGCGCCTCCCATGAGGAAAAAGGTCGTTCACCCGCACTAGCCGAGATGTTGTAAGACGAAAGCAAGGCGCGCACATGGCGAGTGTCCGACCAAAGACTGGGATCGGCGGCAAATATTCCAAGGCTGTTTGCGACAGATTTCGCCTCTTGGTAGGAGACCCCGGCAAGGGTGGCGACGCTTGCGATGCCACAACCCGACGGCTCCTCTTGAATGACGGGCGTCATCTGCACGGAACGCGGAGATAGAAATCATAGGTCATAGGGAAACCTTGAGTTTGCGACCCCCGGTTAAAACAAAGCCCTCGCGCTGATAAAACGCCAAGGTCCGATCAAAGGCGGGAAGCGGCGGGGTCGTGACCTCCAAACGCGTCCAATGACGCGACATGCCAAACGATCGAGCCCGCGATACAAGATGGAACCCCACGCGACGGGCGCGGTACGCGGGGCGAACATAGAGCTCTGATATGACGCCAAAAGCCCCTTCCGCATAGAGGGCGTGGCCTTCGTACAACGCGACAAAGCCGACGGCTTCTCCGCTTTTTGCGCGCGCGGCGAATACAAATATCTTTTCATGATGGAGGAAATCTTTTAGCCGTTCTGTCGTCTCTTCCCAGTCGAAATGAAACGCCTGAACGCCGGTCACGCGCATGATTTCGCTCAGTAACTGACCTACCATGAGAGCGATTTCAGGAGCGTCCTGAACCTCCGCTCTTTTGATTATCCTATTCGGCGCCATGAGTATTTTCCAATCCTTAAATGGGTCTGAAGGACGCGCTAGCGCAGGGAGTCCACGGCGACCCCTTCATGCGCCAGTAGGCGCCGCTTCATAGGGGCGCCTCCGTCCGAATAGTGGCCTAAGCGCTCGTGGGCACCGATCACGCGGTGACAGGGAATCAAAAGCGGAACGGGGTTTTTGGAAAGGGCGGTGCCGACCGCGCGAGCGGCGCGGGGATGACCGATCTGAATCGCGATGTCGCCATACGTACGTGTCTCGCCCAAGGGGATCGCGCGCGTGACCTCAAGGACCTGACGGGAAAAGTCCGTCTGATGACCGAGATCGAGGGGGCCTTTGTAAGGCTTACCTTCGTCTACCGTCGCATGGACGCGTGCGCGCAAGACGGGGGGCAGACGCGGCACAAAAACCACGGTATCGCCAAGCCGCGAATGGAGAAAGGCCTCGAAGGCCGTTCTGGTATCAAGGGACACGAAAGCGGGGCACAGCACACGAAAGGCCACGTGGATACGTCCCACATCAGTGGTAAGCGATGTCCAATGAAGGGGCGCAAGAGGCGCGTCCGCCCAGATGTCTAGCTCAGTCATCATCACGCAAAACCCCAAAGTCCGCGAGGGGGCCTGGGAAGCGCCGGCGCCATACGGCGTAAAGACCGGCCCCTGCCGCCATGTATACAAGAAACCCGTAAGCGGCAACCAAGGGCAGGCCGCGGGCCCCCCAAAAGTTTTCCGCCAAAACGACCAAGAGTAAGGGTACCGCGGTCACAAACCCAAACACGATGCTAGCAGAAGGCTTGCGGCCGCGTCTGCGTCGCAAAACCAAGACCGCCACCATCGCCAAGAGGTAGATCACGATAAAACCCAGCGCGGTAAAAACGCCAAATAAATCAATGATGCTCAACGGTGAGATCGCAAAAAACCCGACGAAGGCAACGAAAGCTACGGTAAAGCCCCCCAAAACATGGAGGGCTGCAGCCGGGGTCCGGTGGCGTCCGATCTTGCCTAGCGCGCGCGGCAAAACGTGATGACGGCCCATGGAATACAAGAGGCGCCCCAAACTATTGAGCGTGGCAATCGTTGCGCTCAACGCGGCAATGGCCATGGCCATGTCCGACATAATGGCCAAGACCGGCAAACCTTCCCGCACGGCCAGGGCGCTCAAAGGGGCCTCGGTCTTGGCCAAGAGCGCGGCATCGCCCTTAAAGCCCGCCATTTCGATAGTGGCCATGAAGACATAAAAGACGATACAGACCAAAACCGCGACCAGAATGGCGCGCGGCACATCGCGCGTCGGATGGCGCCCCTCGCGCCCAAAGTTGGCCGCGGTCTCGAATCCGCCATAGGCAAGGATGCTCAAAGTCATGGCCCGGAGGAACGTAGAGGGCGCGACATGGCCGTGCCACTGGGCCAGATCATGCCATCCGGTACGAGCGAGAGTGATCAAACCTATGGCCACGATCACCACCAAGGAAATCACCTCGATCAAGAGGCTATAACGGGTCGCAAGACCCACGTCGCGGATGGTCAGGGCCCAGGCGATCCCCGCGAACGCCAACGCGACCCACGGCCATGGCAAAGAGAATCCCTCCACATGCAGGGCCTTGGCGACAAACAGACCACCTACGATAGGCGCCCCCACCAAGGCCCCCAAATACCCGCCCATCATCGCCCACCCGCTCAGAAGGCCCGCGAGCGGGTGCAAACTGTGGCCTACCGAGACAAAGAGCGAACCCGCGGCCGGGACCTCGCGCGCCAAAACCGCGACTTGCGCCGCCACAAGCAACATAGCGCCGCCCACGACCAAGTACACAAGCTGGGTAAGGGGGCCGCCTTGGGCGGCGACGAGGGATATGGTGACAGTGGCCATCGCCGACGGCACGATATTGGCGAGGGTATGGCCTAGAATTTCGATGAAAGACACGCTTGCGCGCGCCAGATGTGACGGGCTCTTATGCATGCGCCATTGTGCCGAGGTGGGCGCGCGGATACCAGTGCAACACGCAGTTCTGCGATCACAGGCGCAGGCGCAGCCAAAGGGGGCCATCATCGGACCCCTACATCGCAAAGGTCCGGAATGGATTAACTCTGCGAATAGACCTTCAGGAGCGCCAACAAGGTCTCCTTGATCGCAAGCCGCTGGGGCATGGGCAATTCCATCCATAAGCGCGCCACGACGACCGCCTCTTCGGTCAAACTCACGCCATCATGGTAGTTTGCGTGCGCTTCTTGGACCCCGACCTCGACTGGCCCCTCGCCCAACAATAACCATTCCGGGTTCACGGCGAGCACTTTTGCGATCTCAACTATGCTGCGGGGGCGCCGGACATGGCCGCTTTCAATGAATTGGATGGCCTGCGGCCGAAGCCCCACCCGTCTTGCCAGCTCCGATTGCGACAAGCCCATACGCTCTCGGGCATAACGCAGGCGCTTGGCAAGTGTATTCATGTCGTGAGTCTACAAAAACCCACGCAAGCCGGCCTTGCCAATACTATTGTAGCTACAATAGACTTAAGGGTATGGGACTTAGAGACGAGCGACACTACCTCGCGGTCAATCTAAGGCAGGCGCGACGGGTGCGCGGCCTGACGCAAGACGACGTGGCGGCTTTAAGCGGAATCAATCGCGCCTATGTAAGCGATCTCGAACATGGGAAGCGCAACATCGGGATAGACTGCATAGGGCGACTCGCCGCGGCCCTCCAAATCCCGGCTGCGGCCTTACTGCTTGCAGACACGGCGGTCGCCGTGCCCGCGCCCGCCCTGGACGCTCAAAACCCCGCCACCCCCGTATACGCAAGGCGCTAAGGGCGCCGACGGGCCGCTTTAAGCGCTTATGAATCCGCGCCCGCTCAGACGCCCCCGAACCGGGATGCCTGCGGCGTTTGCGCAGGTAATCGGCCTTAAGGGAAATTAACGGCCGACGCTCTTTGCGGCGATTTCCTCAAGCTTGGTCGCGCGAATGATCTGGCCATTCAGGCCAGCCTCTTTAGCGGTCCCACCATAAGCCACGGCCATCAACTGGCTGTAATAGGTCACCGGAATATGAAATTTGGTGCCATAACGCTTATTGATCTGCCCCTGATAGACTTCGACGTTCATCTGACAGACAGGGCACGGGGTTACGATCATGTCGGCGCCATGGTCATAAGCGGATTCTACGATCTTCTTGATCTGTTCCTGGCTTTTTTCCGGCTCGGAGAACGCCAAGGCGCCACCGCAACACGTCACCTTTTGGTCGTACTTCTCGACCGCCTCGCCACCGACGAGCTCGACTAGCTTATCGAGATACTTCGGGTTCTCGAACGATTCACCGGCGATACCGAACGGCCTATTGGTCTGGCAGCCGACATAGCCCGCGAACTTAATGCCTTCAAGCGACTTGACGACGGGCTTTGCCAACTCCTCGTAGCCGAGATCTTCGATCAAGACCTCGACCATATGGCGCACTTCCTGCTCACCTTTATACTGGAGATTCATCCCCGCCTCGCGCAGCGCCTCATTGGTCTCGGCCAAAAGATCGCTGTCATGCGCGAGCCGGTCCTTGGTCTCCTTGGCCCCCAGCCAACAGGCCGCACAGGTGGCCACCACATCCTGACCCTTATTCACCTGCTCGGAAATCGCGAGGTTACGGGCATTCATGACGTGACGCGGCAACTCTCCACCTTCCGCATAACCGATCGAGGCCCCGCAACAGTTCCAATCGGGGATCTCGTTTAACTGCACATCCAGCTTTTTACACATGGCCTCGACCGACACCATGTAGTTCGAAGCCGACGTCAACCGCTCCGAAGAGCAACCGGGATAAAAGGAATATTCTTTTCTCGCCATACGAAACCCCTTAGGCCACGAAGCCTTTGCGTCGATCCTCGATCTCTCGCGCCTTCTTTAGCATGCGATGAATACCCGCCTTATCCTTGCATCCCTTGTGCGTAAAGAAGCCGAAAGGATTCAAGCGCCGGGTCTTTAGCATGCCAAGGCCGATATCCTTCATCGCCCAAGCGCGTGCGATCCCGGTCTTGAACCCGTCCATGAAATAAAGGCCCACGGACAACTCGACCTCATTCACGCGACCGGATTTACACAGATTGTTCCAAAACATCTTGGCGAAACGTCGGGTCGGGTTCATTTTGGGGGCAAGCCCCAGCCTATGGGCGTAATTGGCCAAGCCATGCATGATGTGCGTGATCGGAATCTCTCTCGGACAGCGCACGATGCAGTTATAGCACGACGTACACATCCACATAGACTCGCTCTTTAAGACCTCGTCACGACGACCCGCGCGTATCATCATAAAAATCTCTTGCGGCGGATGCTCCCAGGCCGGTCCCAAGGGGCAGGATCCCGAACACACGCCGCACTGCATGCACATCTTGACCCACTGGCCTTCTTCTATGTTCGCCTCGACTTCTTTAAGGAAGTCGTTGCGATACTGCTCCACCATTGTCGTGTTGAGATCGCCCACCATCCCTCCTAAAAGCCCTTGAACGGACTCATGCCGATTTCTTTAATCTTAGCCGCATAGTCGTTGATCAGTTCCGGCACGCGCGCGATATCGGTAATGGCGACGTCAAGGAGCCGCACCCGGTCTTTCTCCAGGTTGAGGTTCTGTAACGTGTCGTCGATCTTGCTCATGCGGTAATTGGCAAGTTCCGATCCCTTCACGAAATGACACTGATAATCGTCGCCGTGCTTGCAGCCCATCATCATCACACCGTCGTAGCCGCTATTGAGCGCGTCGGTGATCCAGATCATATTGACCGAACCCAAGCAACGGACCGGGATGGTGCGCACGAAGGCGCTCGACGTGAGGCGATTTAGCCCCGCCATATCGAGCGCGGGATAGGCGTCGTTCTCGCAGGCGAGAAGCAAGATGCGCGGCTTTTCCGAAAATTCATCCGGCACGTCCACGGCCTTGATCTGCGAGCCGATACTGTCGACCGAATAGTTCTCGAACGAAATCACGCGAACGGGGCATGCGCCCATGCACGTGCCGCAACGTCGGCAGCGAGACTCGTTGAACTGAGGATAACGCTGCTCGTCTTCGTCAATCGCGCCGAACGGACACTCCACGGTGCAGCGCTTACATTGCGTGCAGCCCTCGCGGCGAAACGTCGGAAAACTGAGATCGCCCGAGCGCGGATGCGCGGCACGCCCCAGACCCGCGTTTTCCACGGCCTGGATCGCCTTGAGCGCCGCCCCCGTTCCATCTTCGACGGCCTGCACGATGTCCATGGGGCGCCGTACGGGGCCTGCGGTATAAATACCGGTCCTACGCGTCTCGTACGGAAAACAAATGAAGTGCGAGTCCGTAAACCCGTACTTAAGCTGCGGGACGTCGGGGCCTTGGCGATAGGTCAGATTGAGGACGGACACGGCATGCTCACCCGTGCCTTGGTTCGCGATATCGATATCTTCGCTACCCGGCTTGATATCGATGTTAATCCCCGAGTTGGGCACCTGGCCCGTGGCCAACACCACGAGATCCACGTCCTTCATGGTGGCGGCCTTGTCGTCTAAGATCAGGTCGTGAAAGTGCACGGTCGCCGAACCGCCATCCGCCACATCGACCGAGGCCACCCGCCCCTTGGTAAACATCACGCCCTTTCGTTGCGCGCTGCGATAAAAGTCTTCCCCGTTCCCGGGAGTACGCAGATCGGTATAAATGATCGCGGTGTCAATCGCCGGGTTTTGCTCCTTGAAATACATGGCCTGCTTGATGCTCGTGTTACAACAATGTCCGGAGCAGTACTTCAAATGCGTGCCGCTCGGATCGCGCTGACCTGCGCATTGGACGAACACCACGCTCTTGATCTCTTTGCCGTCGGATGGCCGGCGCATGGGCTTGCCTTCCGCGGCCGCACCGCGCGCCAAGGCCTCGATGCCTGCCTGATCCATGATATTGGGGCTCTTGCCCATTCCGAGTTCCGGCAATTTACGCGCGTCATAGGGCGTAGAGCCGCTCGCCATGACAATCGCGCCTACATCCTCGGTCTGCGTCTGACCGCTCTCGGCGGTAATATCGACGCTAAAACGCCCGGGCGCCCCACTCGTCTTCGTCGTCGTCGAGTGCAGATACACGGTGATGTGCTTCTCTTTCGCGATGGCCGCAACTAGGCCTTCTACGTCCGGCGCTTGGGGATCGGCATAAGGCTCGCGGTAAGGGACGCGCTTAAACAGCTGGCCCATATAACCGCCCAGGCTTCCGGTTTTCTCGACGAGCAACACGTCATAGCCGGCATAGGCGGCCTCAAGGGCCGCGGTCATGCCCGTGATGCCACCGCCCACGACCAAAATGCGCTTATTCATGCCGCGCTCGGTATTGGCGGTGGGGGTTACGGTCTTCTTGGCCTCCGCACAACCCATGCGGACGTAATCCGCGGCCATCTCCTGCGTCAATTCGCGCGCATCCTCGGTATCCGGCTGAGACCAGATCACCTGCTCGCGGAGATTGACACGCGAAAGCGTCACGTCGTCGAACTGAAACGCCTCGGCCTTGGCGCGACGCGAACAGGCGGCGATCACGACGCGATTGACGCCCTCGTCGATGTCCTTCTGGATCATCGCAACGCCCTGGGCATTACACAAAAACTCGTGCTCACGCACCACATGGGCCTTGCCTTCTTTTTGTGCGACCGCCGCGAGCCCCTTGGTGTCCAAACGCTCGCCCAAGCCACACCCTTGACATACGTAGGCGCCGATCTTCATGTCTGCCATTACCTTACCTCCGCCTTAGCCACGCGGTTTACGACCTGAATCGCGCGCAAGGCGCCAGCTGTGGCACTTTGTACCGATCGATTGACATCGAGGGCGTTCGAAGCGCAGCCCGCCCCGAATATCCCGCTACCCGAGGCGCTCGCCTCAATAAATCCGCTCGTATCCGTCGCGACGTCCGCGATCGTCTTAATGTCGACGCTAGGCTCCATCCCGACCGCCAGCACGCAAAGATCGTGACGCGCGTCGTAACGATGATAGCCTTCCGTATCGACGCCATGGAGGATCACATCACCCGTCGCCTCGTCCTCGGTGATATTGGCGACTTTGGATTTGATGAACTTCACGGTCGGATCCGCCTGGACCTTCTGATAAAAGTCCTCGAACCTATCTATGGCGCGAATATCGATATAATAAATCGTGGATTGGGCTTCATCGCCAAATCGTTCCCGCATATAAGTCGTCTGCTTAAGCGACGCCATGCAGCAGATCCGCGAGCAATGCTTCAAATGGTTGCGATCACGGGAGCCAGCGCACTGAATAAAGGCCACATTCTTCGCTTCCTTGCCATCCGATGGACGGACCAGGCGGCCCCCGGTGGGCCCACGCGGGTCGGACAATCGCTCGAACTCCACGCTCGTAATCACATTCGCGAAACGATCATAGCCATAGGGCTGAATCTTCGCGGCGTCATAAGGACGCCAGCCGGTCGCCCAGACGATGGCGCCCGCATTCAAAATCACGGACTTGGCCTGCATGTCGAGGTCGACCGCGCCATATTTGCACGCCTCCTTCGCCTTTTGCGCGTCAGGGCTGCCTATAAGAGTCGGGTCGATGACGTAATGTTGGGGGTAAGCCATCGCAAAAGGCAGGTAGGCCGCCTTCATCGTGCTCATGCCGTAATCGAAAGGATTGGGGATTTGCGTCGTGACAGCCTCGCTGCAAGCGCCGCAGGCGGTGCAATTCTCATTGACGAAGCGCGGGTGCAACATAACCGTAAGCTTATAGTCGCCAGCGCGACCATCGACCTTCTGAACTTCGGCCAAGGTCAAGACTTTAATACGTTTATTGGCCTTCAAGCGACGGAGGTTGATCTCCATGCCGCAGGTGGGATGACACAATTTAGGAAAATACTTATAGAGTTGACTTACACGACCGCCGAGGGATGGGGCGCGCTCGAGCAGAATGACATTCTTACCCGTTTCCGCGGCCTCGACAGCGGCGGTCATCCCGCTTATGCCCCCGCCGACCACGACTATGGTCTCATTTGTTGCCACTACGTCCGCCATTCAACGACCTCCTCAAGGGGTGGCGTTCGCCGAGGCGCGAGCGCTTGGGCTCGTGCCGGCTAAAAGCTGCCCAATATATACTCCGAGCTATCCTTCGTCGCCAGCGCTATGCTCATAATCTTTTTATGGCGCTATAAAAAAGTGGCTCAGAAAAGGGCTAAATCCGCAGGCAAAGCGCGAGTGAGCGATGCTGGCATGTCGTCGCGCTAAAAAACCGGCCTATTGTGTAAGAGGGATCACGGCTGCGTCAACGACTTTTTGGATCGTGGGTCTTTTTTGGCATACTGTAAACACCCATGCAGACAACATAAGGGTCCTTTTGTGAAAGCAAGCTCGCTAGACCCCCAGGCGCTCCTTATAACAAGGGAGCCCTATTACGAAGCGCAAGGCTGGGAGATCGCGTTATTTGAAAGCGCGTACGCAAACAAGATTCCCATACTCCTGAAAGGACCGACGGGATGCGGGAAGACGCGATTCATGGAACATATGGCGTGGCGATTGAAGCGACCCTTGATTACGGTGTCGTGCCACGACGACCTCACCGCATCGGACCTAGTCGGACGCTACCTCATCACGGCAGGGGAGACGGTCTGGGTCGACGGGCCCTTGGCGCGCGCGGTACGCATGGGCGGCATTTGCTATCTAGATGAAGTGGTCGAAGCGCGAAAAGACACGACCGTCGTCATTCACCCGCTCGCAGACGACAGGCGCGTGCTGCCTATCGAAAAGACCGGAGAAGTGCTCCATGCGACACCGGAGTTCTCCTTGGCCATCTCATACAATCCCGGATATCAGAGCGTCCTTAAGGACCTCAAACAAAGCACGCGCCAACGCTTCGTGGCGATCGAGTTCAATTACCCGACCGCGGAACTCGAGCAACAAATCGTGGATCATGAAAGCGGCGTGGGACCTGCGCTGGCGGCGAAGCTTGTCAGGTTCGCGGAAATGACGCGCAACCTCAAGGGAAGCGGGCTCGAGGAAGGGGCGAGCACGCGGCTACTCGTGCATGCCGCGAAGCTCATGGTGTCTGGTATCCGCCCCGAGACCGCCTGCCTGGGCGCCATCGCACAGGCCTTGACCGACGACCCGGAACTACTAATGGCCATTACCGAGCTCTGTCGGTCCCTTTTTTAACGGAAACGAACGTACGCAGGGCGCTTTCATCCAAATGATAGTGGCAGATCTCAAAAGCGCCGCAGACGAGCATCGGGACCTTGGGGCCATAGGTCTCCTCAAGGGCCGGATCGGTCTCGACATCAACGATCGTGACGCGCAATTGCAGCTCGGCGGCCAAGGGACGCAAGGCGCGAGCCATGTTTTCGCACAAATGACAGTCGGGCCTATGATAAAGAGTGAGATCCATGCACGGAGTGTAGCAAAAAGGGCGCAAGGGCGTGCGAACGCGACTTGGGCGGCGATCGCGCGGGCCGCACCATGCCCGAGCTAAAGGCGTTTTCAGCGCTCGAGCTCGAAGATTGGCTTGACGAGGAGCTAGACGCCGCGCTGTCGATCCGCAGGACCACGCGCGGCCCGGCGGCGGCGCTCGCGACTTTGAACCCCGCGCAGCAAGACTTTGCGCGCCATTGGATTGCGGTGATCGCAAAAACCAATCCCGAGGTCGCGTTCCATTTCGCGAACCATGTAACCGAGGCCCTCCAGCGGATGCCCGCGGAAGACGCCGAGGCGTGGATCATCCAGACCATGGATACCTACGACAAGATGGGCCTTTATCCCGCGGTCGCCATCCTCGCCGACGTGTCGCGGTTTATCGAGACGCGCGAAAGCGAGCAACGCTCGGCGATCCTTCTCGAAGTCGCGCCGGTTCTGGAACTGTTCTTACGCGGACTTTCGGGGCGACCGCTCAAGCTTGAAGCCGGGGCGCAAGCCTATACCGATACCACGATGATCTACCTCCCGCCCGTATTGGCGCTCCGGCCCACGCGCGCGGAGAATCGCGCCATCTACAAAATGATCGCGGCCCATCTCTGGGCACAGGCCCGATTTGGCACCTTTCAGGGCCATGATCCGCGACGCCTTATCGAACACTGTCTACGATTTGCAGATCCTTCCTATGCGCAAAACCTGTTTTATGCCGCAGAGACCATGCGTCTCGATGCCTGCCTGGCACGCGAACTGCCGGGCCTTTACCGGGAACTACGCGCCCTTCAGCGGGCCGCGCCCCGATCCGCGCCCTGGGCCCTTTGGGCGGAACGCCTAGCTAGGCCAGAGGCGAGTGTCGATGACAGTTACGAGGCCTTAAACGCCCTGTACGGAGAACCCCTCCCGGAGCCTCATGTCTATCAGGGCATCATCGACGCCGAGGCCGTAGCTCGCGCCACGAACGAACGATTAACGCAAGAACGGGCGGCATTCAAGGCCGCTCTGAAGAATATGTTGGCGGAAAGCTTGCCGGAACGACCCACGGCCGAGAGCGAACGGCGGTTTAGCCTACAGAAGGCCGCCGAAACAGGCGGGGTGACCCTGCTTTTAGATGGCCTTCCCTTGGCCCCGCCGCCGGACATGCGCGCCTTGATGCGCTCCATCACCCAGGACTTGGGAGACATACCGGATGAGTATCTTGTGCCGGCGGGCGACGGTGGATACGCCGCGCCAAGCGAAAAACGACCAGAAGACGTATGGAAAGGGACCTACCATGAGGAAGGCGCCTTTTTGTACAACGAATGGGACAATAAACGGCAGCACTACCGCAAGGACTGGTGCGTCTTGCGCGAACTCGACGTGCACCCCGTAGATGAACCCTTTGTCGCCGACACCTTACGCAAATACAACGGCCTGTCCGCGCGTCTTCGCAAGACATTCGAGGCCTTGCGTGGCGAGAACGCCACCCTGAAACGCCAAAAACACGGAGACGAGATCGATTTCGACGCGCTCATCGAGGCCTTCGCCGACCTGCGCTCGGGCCGCGAGCTTTCGGACCGGCTCTTTCTTCTCAACCGCCGAGTCGCACGCAATATCGCGGTCATGTTCATGGTGGATATGAGCGGCTCGACCAAGGGTTGGATTAACGATGCCGAACGGGAATCGCTGGTCCTCTTATGCGAGGCCCTGGAAATATTGGGCGACCGCTATGCCATATATGGATTCTCCGGCATCACGCGCAAGCGCTGCGAAATATATCGCATCAAACGATTCGACGAACCCTATGACAAGATGGTACGCGCGCGGATAACGGGGATCAAACCGCAAGACTACACCCGCATGGGGGTGGCGATCCGCCACCTCTGCCATCTATTGGGCGAGGTGGAGGCGCGCACAAAACTCCTTATTACGCTCTCCGACGGCAAGCCAGACGATTATGACGGCTACCGCGGCGAATATGGCATAGAAGATACGAGACAGGCCTTACTCGAAGCGAAGCGCGACGGCATCCACTCGTTTTGCATCACCATAGACACCGACGCGCGCGAGTATCTTCCCCACATGTATGGCGCGGCAAACTATATCCAGATAGACGATGTCCGCAAACTCCCCCTTAAGATATCGGACATCTATCGCCACCTCACGAGCTAGGCGCATCCGTGTCGCACGGTCCGTCCTAGAGCACCTGATCATGACAAACGTGCGTCACATAAGCGCTCGGAAAGAATATTTTTAGCAAAGCCTGGCGCCTTGACCTCGTCACACACGCCCCGCACAATGCGCGGCAAACGCCACCTCCCATAAGGCATCCGGAGACGTATGAACCTTCTTTTTTTGTGTACCGGCAATTCCTGCAGATCGATTTTGGCCGAAGCGACCTTCAAGTCCCTGGCGCCTGCACATCTCGGCGTGATAAGCGCAGGCAGCCAGCCCGCCGGATACGTACATCCCCGTGCGCTGGCTCTTTTAGAGAAAGAAGGCATAGCCACAGAAGGGTTTTATAGTAAGTCCTGGGACGCGTTGCCGTTTACGCCGGACGTCGTGATCACCTTATGCGCATCGGCCGCCGGCGAGACGTGCCCGGCCTACATGGGTCCTGCCGTACGCGCTCATTGGGGCGTGGCCGATCCCGCGCAAGCCAAGGGCTCTGACGCGCAAGTGGAGGCGGCCTTTCGTTTAGCCTACGAGACCACGAAACGACGCATAGAGGCCTTTCTCGCGCTGCCGCTCGCGGAGATCGAAAGGAATCGCGCGCAACTTAAGGCGGAACTCGATCGTATCGGCGGGCTTTAGACGAGCGACGTCGCGCCGCGCAATAAATAAGGGATCGTCCCCAGGAATACGTGGCTCCTTGTGGGCGGCAAATGTCTGGGACGCCCCCATAAACACGCCACCGTGTAGGGGCCTCGCGTCCCGCAAAGGGCCACGATAGGATAACAACTACGCGCGCAGTGGGTCCGGACGAGGCCTTAAGACTCGCCCCAGGAAAAGACGTTTACGCGGGCGGGGGGCAAATTACGCCAAATCGTTTGCGAATGACGACACGTGAGTTGATGCGTCCAATCTATCGCGCGACAACGCAGGTTATAAGTAAATTGGATGAAGGTCGCGCCCCTGGGCAAGACCGCGTCAAGGGCTGCGCCTATCTGGTCGACCGTAGACTTGGGGAGGGATTTTAAGGGTAGGCTCGATACCACGGCAACTACCCGTTTCGCGCGCCAACCCAAAAGGCTTCCGAGATGCGCGGCGTCGCCTTCCAAGATCGTGACATGCGGGAATCGTCCGCGCAGATGCTCCGCTAAAATTGCCGACTTTTCTACAACAATGAGCCGTTCTGGCGCAATGCCATGGGCAAGCAAAGACGCGGTGACCACGCCCGTGCCGGCCCCTAATTCGACGACATAGCCATTCGAAAACGAAGCCACCTGCGCGGCCATGCAATCGGCTAGGCGCTTAGAGCTAGGACACGCCGCTCCTACGGCCTGCGGCCCGGAACGCAAGGCGCGCGCGAACAGATAGATGTCCGCGGACACACATTTCGTCACGAGGCGCATCCATAAAGCGGTCCACCGTGGGAATTTCGAGGACAGCCCCGCTGATTTTTCGCATTCCGCCGTCGTCTGCCCCATAGCCCCCCTCAATATGCCGCACAACCGGGCACGACACTGCTTGTCCCTTTAAGCATATCGCATAAGACACTGATTGCAACGCTTTTGCGATGATCGGGGCGAAAAGCCCCGTTCGCAACACGCCCCTAGGCGGCGGACTTTAAGGGCGTCTTCCTTCAAAAAAGGGCGTAGCACCGCCTAATAGTGCCCCTTCAGAGGAGATATGAGAGACTTCCTATACTGAGTTACGCGAAAAAAGACGGATAACGGTCGGGTAGAAGGACCTTAAGGCGAGATTGCCCGTGGAGGCCGTGTTGTTGTAATCGAAAATCACCAAAGACTACCGGCCCGGCCCGAGGCTACAGACTTTGATATCAATCAAGACAGCGCCTCCTAGGCCATGGGATACCATCAATGATCGGAGGCCCTATGGATCATACTTTTGATAAAGCCCTTATCGCGAGGTACGGCGCGGCCGCCCCGCGTTATACATCCTATCCGCCCGCGACAGAATTCCATGACCGGTTCCGGGCGAAGGAATTCGCGACCGCCCTTAAGCAACGGGATGCCTCCCAGCCCTTGTCGCTTTATGTCCATCTGCCGTTTTGCGAGTCGATCTGCTACTACTGCGCATGCAACAAGATCATAACAAAGCACCATAATGTCGCGGCGGCCTACCTAGATCGCGTGGGCCGCGAGCTTGGCCTCTTGTCTGCGCTGACCGGGCGCGACACGCCGCTTGAACAATTGCATTGGGGCGGGGGGACGCCCACCTTCCTTACGCAAGACGAGATGGTGGCGCTGATGCGCACGATAGGGGCGCATTTCAAGCTCGTCGATGACGAGACCGCCGAATATTCCGTGGAAATCGACCCCCGGCACGCGGAAGACGCGACACTACGCACGCTGCGCGCCATAGGATTCAATAGGCTCAGCATGGGCATTCAAGACTTCGATCCCGAGGTCCAAAAAGCCATCAATCGGACGCAATCTTACGCGCTCGTAGACGAGGTCTTTCGCTCCGCGCGCGACCTTGGGTTTCGATCGATAAACGCGGACCTTATTTATGGCCTTCCCTATCAAACCAAGAGCAGCTTCGGTCAAACGCTAGAGCAACTACTAAGCCTTGATCCGGACCGTATATCGCTCTTCCATTACGCGCATCTGCCGCAACGATTCAAGCATCAACGGCGGATCACGACGTCCGCGCTGCCCGAGGGCATAATCCAGCAAGACATGCTGCTCGATGCGGTCACGACGCTCACGCAAGCCGGTTATGTCTACATCGGCATGGATCACTTCGCGCGCCCCACAGACGAATTGGCCCAGGCCCAACGCGACCACGTCCTTTCGCGCAACTTTCAAGGCTATTCCACGCGCGGGCATTTAGACGTGCTCGGCATAGGGGTATCGGCAGTGAGCCGCATAGGCCTGAGCTACAGCCAGAATGCCTGGGATCTCACGGAATACGAAAAATACATAGACGAAGGCGTATTGCCGGTTCGGCGCGGGTATGAGTTGAACCAAGACGACGAGGTGCGTCGCGACATCATCAACAGCCTTCTATGCCACATGGAATGCGACATACCCAGCATAGAAGCACGCTACGACCTGGATTTTGCGAGCTACTTCGCGCCCGAGATGGAGGCCCTTACGCGATTTGCGCAAGATGGTCTAGTGGAGGTCGGGTCTAGGATTGTCGTTACGATGCGCGGCCAAATGCTGGTGCGGGCGGTCTGCGCGGTCTTCGATCATTACTTAAATGAGAGCGGTCGAGAGCGGTTCTCGCGCGTCGTATAAGCGCATGTGATGCGCGATCCGCCACGCGGCGGACGCAAATTTCGGTGTTCTTGGATCTAACGTGGTCCGGGCCGACTGGGTCTTAAGCGCCCGCGACCCCCCTATGAACACGGCTCAAGGACGCCTCTCCGCTCGAAAGCTGTCTGCGATTGTGCTCGCAAAATGCGTCACAAGGGGCTTTGCCGCGTCAAGGAGTGACGTCGCGAAATCGGGGGCGTGCGCAATCTTGGCCCCCGCCCAATACTCCGGCTCGCGAGGAGGGCGCTGTTCGATCTCGTCGCGACGCCCCTGCAAATAGGCCCCCTCCAATTCACGCGCGAGTTCGCTCACGCGATGCGTCTTTGGCTTTGCGTTGCGAATGCCCAACAGAAGGCCCACAGCCACCCCGAGACCTACGCTCGCGAACGGGTGTTCCGTCGCCCATCGGGCCGGAAAAGTGACCTGGCGCTCGAGTTGCGCCACCGCGCCGCCGACGCGCGCGCTCAAGGTATCGAGCGTCTCGGCGAGATCACGCCTGTGGCGTTGTGCCTCCTGGCGCGCGTCCTCGGATGAAAACGCCTTGACCACTTCATCGCGCATCGCAGCCCCTGGTCTTAGACCTTATGATTCCACTCATCCTTGATGAACTGCTTGTCCGCCTGAAACTCCGCGCGCGTATTGCGCATAAGGGCGTCTTGCCCTATGCGTTTGGCGTGGCGCACCGCCATAAGCCCGCCTGCGACGGTAAAGAGCGCGCCTATGATAAGCGCGCTTGCCCAAAACCGCGTAATGAGTCCGAGATCCCCGGAGATAATATCGGCTAGGCCCACGATCATGAACGCAAGCAGGCTCAAAAGCCCCAAAAGCGCCACGGCGCTGTATAAGGTGGCCTTCAGGGCGTCTACGATCATCGCCCGCGTGCTCTCCTCTAACTCAAGCTTGATGACGTTTGCTTCGCTACGAATGATCTCGCCTACCTCCTGCGCCGCATGCCGCAAAAGACCCGCGACCGACGGCGCCTCCGACGCCGGGGGCGGCCTTGGCGCCTCGGAGTTCCATAGGGAGGCCATGATATGCCTAGCGCTTCAAGAGTTTGCCGAGGACCATGCCGACACCAAAGCCGATCGCAATACTTGTGCCGGGATGGGCCCGGATCTGGCGTTCGAGGTCTTGGCGCATGGCTTGAACGTCTCGGGCGGAGACGTAGGCACTGATTTTTTGGAGCGCACCCATGGCCTCATTGAAATAAGGGCTTGGCCGCGGCCCGTATCCGGCATTCGCTTCTGCGACAAACTCCTCTGCGACGCCCATGGCGACCTCCACCTCGTGGTATGAGAGGGCAAGACTAACCGGAAACGAACCGGGCAGAAATCAGACCAATGGACGCCTTAACCGTGGTTGATGGGGCCTTCGAGCCAAGACGGAAGAGAGGAGGCGACATGGGCCCAGGCAAGCCCTATCATCTCGTGAAAAATCAAAGAGGAAACGGCGAGGGCATGCGCGTTCGGAAGAAGCGCCAACACCGTGCGATCACGGTGGTCTGCGGTCAGAAAGCCGGTCGGGGCGGGCGTCACGTCAAAGCCCGCCCTCCGAAAAAGAAAGACAGCCCGCCTCATATGCCACGCCTGGGTTACGAGAAAGATGCGATGCACGCCTTGGGGCTTTAGGATGGACGCGGAGTTTGTCGCGTTCTGAACCGTAGTCCTGGAGCTTCCCTCGGCCCATTGCACCGGAACGTGAAAGTCGCGCAGCAAGACGTGGCGCATCAAGAGCGCCGCGGGGCGGCCCCCCAAAGGCGCGCCGCCGCTTACCAAAACCGGGAGGTGCGTCTTACGATAAAGGCGCGCCGCGTAACGCAGCCGCACCAAGGTATCGGTACCCACGGTACTACGGTCTCCGTACTCGGGCGCCTTGTGATAACGACTACCCGCCAACACCACGATGGCCTGCGGGCCTTGGGGTAGCGGGCTTGTGAGCGCGGGAAATATTTGCCAGTAACGTGCAAGGCTTATGCTCACCAAAGGCAGGCTCACCAAGACCAGCGCCGCCCACGAAATGACGACTAGAGCGATGCTTAAGACTCTGTATCTCTTCATAAGGAGCAGACCGAGTCCGACCGGAAAGAGCATCAGGCCCGGGGGGGTCAAAAACGCGCTTATGATGGCATGCCAGACGATCACGTACCGACGAGCTCACCTGCCGCTTGGCGATCGGCATGGTAGGACGAACGCACGAGCGGGCCACTCGCTACATTAGTAAAACCAAGCCCGCGAGCCAAAGCGGCGATGCCGGCAAATTCCTCCGGGGTGAGATACCGGACCACGGGCAAGTGGGCCAAGCTCGGACGTAAATACTGGCCCACCGTAAGCCATTCGCAGCCATGGGTACGAAGATCTCGGAGCGTCTCTTCGATCTCCTGAAGACTTTCGCCGAGACCCACCATAAGGCCTGACTTCGTGGGGATATCGGGGTAATGGTCTTTGAAGGTCGCAAGCAAGCTCAAAGAACCCTGATAATCGGCCCCAGGCCGGACGCCCTTATAAAGCCTAGGAACGGTTTCCATGTTGTGATTGAAGATGTCTGGCGGAAAATCGGCCATGGCCGCCAAAGCCGCGTCCACGCGTCCGCGAAAATCCGGCACAAGGACCTCAATCCTCACGCGCGGCGCGCGCGCGCGAATCTCCCTTATACAGGCCGCAAAGTGCGCGCCGCCGCCATCGCGCAGGTCGTCGCGATCCACGGACGTAACGACCACGAAGCGCAAACCCATCGCCGCAATGGCTTCGGCCAGATGGCGCGGCTCGTCATGATCCAAGGGGTCGGGGCGCCCATGGGCCACATCACAAAAAGGACAACGCCGCGTGCAGAGCCTGCCCATGATCATAAAAGTGGCCGTGCCGTGCCCAAAGCACTCCCCGATATTCGGGCACGAGGCCTCCTCGCACACGCTATGGAGGGCGTGGTCGCGCAAGATCGCCTTCAAGCGCCCCACCTCCGGAGACAAAGGCGAGCGCACGCGTAGCCAAGACGGCTTGGCCTGGGGCCGACCATTCTCCTGCGCCACGACGACCTTGATTTTTTGAATTCCCTTAAGGGCGCGAGAGGAGGGATTCGATTCAGGGCCGGTCATACGCGTCCTCTTTGAGGGTAAACTGAAAATGGGCGACAAGCGCCTCGATCAAAACAAGAGCCACGGCATCGACATCCTTTGGGCCACCGCAATCCGCAAGCTGCGTCATGGCAAGACCGCGATAACCACAAGGGGCGATAGGGGAAAAAGGACCGAGATCCATGGCGACGTTCAAAGCAAGCCCATGATAGCTATAGCCCTTACGGATACGCAAGCCAAGCGACGCAATCTTCGCATCGCCCACATAAACCCCGGGCGCACCGGGCCTGGCATGCCCTACGACACCAAAATGCCCCAGCGTCTCGCGCACCACCGTCTCCATGCCCGATACGAGATGACGAACCCCCAAACCCATGCGCGGGAGGTCTAGCAGCATGTAGACGATCAACTGGCCCGGCCCATGGTAGGTGAGATCGCCGCCACGGTCGGTATCGACCGTGGGAATGGAGGCCTTAGGCGCCGGTTCCTTCGCGTTTAAACCGCGCGTATAAACGGGGGCGTGCTCGAGCAGCCACAGCTCGTCTTGCGTCTCTGGGCTGCGTTGTTGCGTGAATGCCTGCATGGCCTGCCACGTCGTCGCGTAGTCGACCCCCCTTCCCCACCTTCGAAGCAAGACCTCCCTCATAAGGCCATTAAGACGTCCGGGCAGGCGCTCAAGGCGCCATATACGGCATCGAGCTCTGCTCGGCTTTGCGCGCGCACGGTCAAGGTAATGGCGACATAAGTGCCTTCGCGGCTATCCCGATGCGAGGTGGCAAGCAGGTCTTCGGGCCTTATGTGCGCTAACACCAGCTGATGGACGATGGCCTCGAAGCGCGGCGATCGACGCCCCAGGGCCTTCACATCGATCGTGCACGGAAAGGTCAGTAATGCCGGACTCTCCGTATCTTTTCCATTTCCAGCGACCATTTAAACCCTCGTCCCCATGCGCACCTCGTCCTTGAAGGCCTGGAAGGCGTCAAAAAGCCGCATAAAGACGGGGCCGGGAAGGCCTGTGCCCACCGGCTGCAAGTCTAGTTGCGTCACGGCCGCGACCTCCCAGCTCGAACTCGTAATGAGAACCTCGTCGGCCGTCAAAAGTTCGATGCGCGTAGGCGCCCTTTCCTGAATCGGGATATCGGCGCGCCGGGCGAGTTCTTGCACCACATCGCGGGTGATGCCCCCGAGAATAAAAGAACTACAGGGCGCGGTTAAGAGCACGCCGTCTTTCAGGACAAAAACATTGCTCACGGCGCCTTCCGTCACGACATCGGACCGCACCAAGATGGCCTCGTCGGCACCGCGCCGCAAGGCCTCCTGGACGAGCAACACATTAGCGATCAAGGCCGTGCTTTTGATGTCGCAACGCGCCCAGCGAATGTCGTCTAAGACGACTGCGCTAATGCCCCCTGATCCTCGCTTATAAGGGTCTGCGGCCTTGCGCCTCGCGTAGGCAAACACAGTCAGTGGAACGTGCGCGGGGAAGGCGTGCTGACGCGGCGCCACGCCACGGGTCACCTGAAGATAAATCGTCCCGTCTCCTGGGCCCAGATCCTCTATCAACCGATAAAAAATGCCGTTCCAATCTCCGGTGAACCGACCCAGATCCATACCGGCCGCGACCATGCTCGCGCGCAGGCGCGCCATATGCTGGGCCTGCCGGAAAGGTCGTGCCCCATACACCGGGACCACCTCATACACGCTATCACCAAACATAAAGCCGCGATCAAACACCGACACGCAAGCGTCTTCTGCTGGAAGCCATTCTCCGTTCAGGTATACGACCATATATTAAGGATCCACGATGAGGGTAGGGCCCAGCCCTTCGTGGGCCACACGGGCGGACACGACTTGGGCTGCATGCAGATCCGCGAAAGGGCCTAGGCGGACCATATAAAGCTTACGCCCGTTTACGATGGCATGAAACACATGCAGATGCGCAAGACCCTTTTTTTCTAGCCGATTGGCGTATCCATCGGCGTCTTGATGCCGCCCGAACGCACCAAATTGCACAAAGAACCGAGCGGAGGCCTTTGCCGTAGAAAAAGACGATCCATGGGGCCCGAACACGTCAGGCCCGCGATGCGCCGTCACGACCGAGCGCGAACGCGAGGGCGCCTGGCGCGGGCCGTGCCCCGGCCTGAGTCCGATGACCTCCACAGGAGCGGTCCCTGTCGCAAGCACACCGAGACGCACAGCCGCGGCATACGATAAGTCTATGATACGCCCAGGATAAAAAGGGCCTCTGTCGTTGATGCGAACGATCGCGGTGCGGTTATTATTGAGATTACGAACAAGCGCAAAAGACGGCAAGGGCAGGACCTTACTGGCGGCCGTCATGGCGTACATATTGTAAATCTCGCCATCCGACGTCTTTTGTCCGTTAAAGGGCCGCCCATACCAGGACGCGATACCGCGTTGACGATAACCGGCCGCCGATCTGAGCGGATAATAGGTATGGCCATTGACGGTATAAGGGCTATTACCAAACCGGCTGAGGGGCACATTCTTCGGGATGGCGTTGTGACCTTCCACCTGAGCCGGGTTACGGTAACCGGTGCTTGGCAAAAATGCGCAACCGCTCAAAGTCGACGCGCACACGAGACCTATGACGCACGCCCACTTGCCGCGAAAAGAGCGGGCTTGGCGGCTAGCAATGATCCCACGCCTCAAGGCATTCATGAAACAAGAGTACAACATGGGCGACTTCAACAAAAATACGAAGCGATTGAAGGGTCCCTTCGAGGGGCGGCAGGCCCCGGGTCGCGTATCGACATACGGATACCCAGACTTGCCGCTCAACTTACAAGGCGGCGATGGCTATGAATACTCATGAGCACGCCAAGACCCGCCATGATGATAATGAGAGAGGTGCCGCCGTAACTCAGAAGCGGAAGGGGCACGCCGACGACCGGTAAAATACCGGCGACCATGCCCATATTGATGAAGACATCAAAGAAGAACAGGATCGACAGCGTACCGGCCAGGAGTCGCGCATAGGTGTCTTGCGCGGCAAAAGCGATCCGCAGCCCCCGGTAGACGATAAAAAGATAAAGGCCGAGCAACGCCACGTTACCAAAGAATCCGAACTCCTGACAGAAAACCGCGAATGCGAAATCGGTGGTGCTGTCGGGAAGAAAATGGAGATGGGCCTGACTGCTCTGTAGCCAGCCCTGCCCAAAGAGTCCGCCGGACCCCACCGCGATCATGGCCTGAATAGCATGGTATCCGGCGCCCAAGGGGTCGGCCTCGGGATGAAATAATATAAAGATGCGCTGACGTTGGTAGTGATGCATATGCGCCCACAAGAGCGGGGCCGCGGCAAGCCCTAGAGCTACGACCAAACCGATCACGCGCCAGCCCATGCCCGCCAAAAAGAACACAATAACGCCAGACAGAAGAACGATAAGGGCGGTGCCGAGATCAGGCTCCTTGGCGATCAACAAGACCGGCACGAGCAGGATCAAAGTCGCGCCCATAAGTTGCAGCCAACGCGGCGGCATGTGGTAGCGCGAAAAGAACCACGCAAGCATCATGGGAACGGAGAGCTTCATGAACTCGGAGGGCTGTATCGACAGGGGTCCTACCGCGATCCAGCGCCGCGCGCCAAAACGTACGACACCCAAAACCAGCACCAGGGCCAACACCGCTACCGCCCCCACAAAGATCGGCAAGGACCAACGCTTATAGGTATCCGGCGGGATCTGGGCTACCGCAATCATAACAAGGAAACCCGCCAGCAGGCGCGCCGCGTCACTTAATGCGAAATGAAGGCTCTCGCCGCTTGCGCTATATAAAACCACAAGGCTTGCGACCGACAACAGCAGCAAGGCCGAGAAGAGCTGACGGTCGAGGTGCCAACGTTCGAAAAGGGTCATTTTGGACTCCTCGCATCGGCAAGTTGCGGACGTGACTGATTCTGGGGTCGCGCATGAACGTGCCCCAAAAGATAAAAGTTCATGAGCGCACGCGCAATCGGCGCGGCCGCGAGCTCCCCAAAGCCGGCGTGCTCGACAATGACCGCAATGGCGATCCGGGGGCGGGACACGGGCGCAAAGGCCATGAACAAGGCATCCGATCGCACATGTTTGCCCTTGTACCCCGGCGTCACGCTCCAAAGTTGCGCGGTTCCGGTCTTGCCGGCCACGCGATACGGAAGCCCAACCGCAATACCGCGCGCCGTACCGTGCGGACCCTCCACCACCTGCGTCATATCCTGTATGAGCGTCTTCAAACTATTCTTGCGACGACGAGGAACCGCCGGATAGGCATAAGGCTTTATGTATCGGACATGGTGCGTCACGGGATTGACGCTGCCGCGCACGATCTCCGGGCGCATACGCACGCCATGATTGGCGATCGCCGCGACCGCGTCGGCAAGCTGCAAGGGGGTCACGAGGAGGGGCCCTTGGCCGATCCCGGTGATCACGGTCTGTCCCGTGTACCACGGGCGCCCGCTCGCCTTAATCCATTTCCGAGTCGGAACGAGCCCACGATACTCGCCCGGGAGGTCTATACCCGTGCGATGGCCGAAGCCAAAATACGTCAAATAGCGCGCCATCCGATGAATGCCTTGCTTGAAGGCCAGGTGGTAAAAATAGACATCGCACGACTGCTCGATCGCATCCTGCAAATCAACCTGTCCCATGCCATGCGGTTTCCAGCAGTGAAAGAGATGGCTACTGTGGGGAAGATGATAGTAGCCCGGACAGGTCACTTTCTTATGAGGATGGAACCAGTGTGTTTGGAGGGCCGCATAAGCGAGAAAAGGTTTTATGGTCGAACCCGGCGGATACAGGCCATTTAAGGCGCGATCATCCAAAGGATTATGGGGATCGGTCGCAAGCGCCCTATAGGCCTTCTCGCGTATCCCTTCCACAAAGGAATTCGGATCATAGGTCGGGCTGCTGATAAACGCCAGAACGGCGCCGGTTCGTGGGTTTAAGGCCACCACGCTGCCCGGCCTGTTATCGAGCATTTGCTCGCCTATGGCCTGCATCTGGGCGTCGATGTTGAGATACAGATTGCGTCCGGCGTGCGGCAGGATACGCCGCAGGACTTTAACGGCCCGCCCTCCCGCATTCATCTCCACGTCCTTAAAACCGATACGCCCCATGAGCTCTTTTTGGTAACTCTTTTCCACGCCCATCTGGCCCATATGACGATAACCGAGATAAGAGCGCGCGCGGGATGCGCGTTCTTCGGTTTGCGTGATACGGCTGACGTACCCGATCGCATCGACGGCAAGGCCGCGCAAGGGGTAGTCGCGGCGCAGCCTGGCGTGCAGAGCCGCGCCCTTGAGGCGCGTGAGATTCACCGCGATGCGCGCCGCTTCGGCCTCGCTCAAATGCGCGCGCAGTGTCACGCTCTGAAAGGACTTATGCTGGGCGAGACGACGATCGAAATCGCGCAAATCTTGCTTATTGAGCGCAATCAAGGTCTTGAGCTTGGCGATGAGTCGAGACATATGAGGAACCCGATCCGGCACCACCTGTAAGGTAAAGACGGGAATATCTTCGGCGAGCACGACGCCGTCGCGATCGAGTATCAGGCCGCGCGGGGGAGAAATGGGCACCGGGCTGATTTGATTGTCTTGCGCAAGCGTCGCGTAATGATGGTGGCGTACAACCTGAAGATAAGCCAAGCGCGACATGAGGCCTACGACCAGTACCGCGCCCAAAATAATGGCGACTAGCACCCGGGCCTCGAATAAGCGGATTTCGTGCGTGTCGTTTTTGATCGGGATGTGGCGCATCGTTTAGCTTATCTTGGCGCGGCGGCGCACCTCCCGAAGTACAACAAACAGGAAGGGCCACACGATCGCATTCGCGACCATGGGCGCCGTATCGCTGAAAATAGGATGTACCCCATGAACGAGCGACTTGATCATCAAAACCACCATGTCGCTTACCGCGACCGATACGCCTACGGCCATGGCCTGTTGCCACCGCGGAAACACCCGCAAACGATGCGCGAACCGCAGTATCAGGAACGCGAGAACCGCCTTTGCTAAGGCCTGTTCACCTAAAAGTGAACCATAGATGGTATCGAGAAACAGACCCAAAACCCATGCGCCTCCGATCCCCGCACGATCGGGAATCGCCATATACCAATACGCTAAGACGAGCGCCACCCAATTAGGCCGCAGGATTGCCAACACATTCGGCAGCGGCGCCAAGGTGAGCAGAATCGCCGATGCGAAAGTCGCCCAAACCACGGCGCGCTGCCTGAAAGTGAGGGCGTCATTCACCGCGCAGGCCCCCCGATGGGCGTGGGCTTGCGCGGCCACAACAACAAGACATGCGTATGATAATCAAGCCTAGACAGCGGTATCGCGCGCACCTTGAGAAAAGCTAGGTTAGGATTACTCGAAACCTGCGTGACCCGAGCCACAGGATAGCCCGCGGGAAAGATGCCCCCGAGCCCCGACGTCACCAGCACGTCTCCTGGATGGATATCTGCAGTCCCCGTAAGATAAGGCACCTTCAGGGGGTTGTTGGAGCCTGCGCCAAAGACGATTGCCCGCAGACCGTCGCGCGTGGAGATAACCGGCACGCCGCTATCCGGATCGGTGACCAACATCACCTGGCTGGTATCGCGATGGACCGCCACCACCTGCCCCAACACGCCGTGCCCATCGATCACGGCTTGTCCTACGTATACGCTGCCATTACGACCTTCATCCAAGATCAGCCGCTGCGTAAAGGGGCCCGAGCTCGCATCGAGTATCCTTGCGATCGTCACCCGGTAACCCGGAATAGAGAAGCCCTTTAGCAGCAAATTGAGATGCGCGAACTCGGCCTTCAGCGCGGCGAGTCGGGCAACCTTTGCCTGAAGAATGGCGTCACGATCCACCAAGCGCGCATTCTCACGCCGCAAGGCTTCATTTGAGCGCAGCGCCTGAGTAAGTATGGTCCACGCCGACAGAGGGAGCGCCGCCAAGCGCTCGGCCGGATAAGTAACAGCCCCCGTCCAGCCACGAACGGCCTTGATACTACGATCATGGCCCGCATCAAGGGCCATAAGGCCCACGGACGCACAGGTCAACAGTAAGAGCTTGGTCAGATTGGACGGTCGTTTAACGGACCAACCAAGAAAAGTACCCATGCATTTACCACACATAGCGCGGCCGAGCGGCCGCGGAACCGAAAACCCAATAACGAGGGCTCCGATTACTCGTAAGCGAAAACGTCTCCCAGGGCATCCATTTCCTGCAAGGCCCGACCACAGCCGCGCGCGACACAGGTCAAGGGGTCGTCCGTAATCACAATGGGGAGCCCCGTTTCTTCCATGAGCATACGATCGATATCGCGCAATAACGCGCCGCCGCCGGTCACGACCAAACCCTTTTCGGCGATATCCGCGCCCAATTCGGGCGGCGTTTGCTCCAAAGCGAGTCGGATGGCCGCGACAATGCCGGCAAGCCCCTCGCTCAACGCCAAATGGACCTCTTTGCTATTTAAAACAAGGCTGCGCGGTACGCCATCCGCAATATGGCGCCCCTTGACTTCCATCTGACGGACTTCGCTATTTTGCCACGCCGTCCCTATATCCTTCTTAATCTTCTCGGCGGTGGCTTCCCCGATGAGGAGCCCGTACTTTCGACGCACATAGCTTATGATCGCTTCGTCCATCTTGTCGCCGGCGATGCGCAAAGAATGCGAGTAAACGAGGCCACCCAAGGAAATGACCCCGACCTCGCTCGTCCCGCCACCGATGTCCAAGACCATAGACCCGGTAGGCTCCGCGATCGGCAAATCCGCACCTATGGCCGCCGCCATCGGCTCCTCGATCAGAAACACCTCGCTCGCGCCTGCTTTTTGAGCGGACTCGCGGATGGCGCGACGTTCGACCTGGGTAGAACCACAGGGAACACAAATCACGATGCGCGGGCTCGGCTGAAAGATACGTCGCTCATGCACCTTGCGAATAAAGTACTTGAGCATCTCGCCTGTCACGGTAAAGTCCGCGATTACGCCGTCTTTCATGGGGCGTATCGCCTGAATGCTTCCAGGCGTCCGTCCCAACATGCGCTTGGCTTCCATGCCCACGGCCAGAATACTGCGCCCGCCACGCGAGCCGAATTCCTGGCGAATCGCGACGACCGAGGGCTCGTTTAAGACAATACCCTTGTCGCGAACATAAATGAGGGTATTGGCTGTACCAAGGTCGATGGCAAGGTCATTAGAGAAGTAGGAGCGCAGCCGTCCAAACATAAAGTTCGTGTCCCTTATTTTTAGGGTATGGGTTAAAATTGCCCTACTGTATCAACCGCTACCCGTGGGTTCAACCGGAGACTGAAATGTGGTAGCGTGCGACGGATTAACGTCGCGAGTCGGATGGTGCCCTGTGAACAAGGAAGACATCGAAAAGATAGCGCATCTTGCCCGTTTGGGGATAGACGAGCAAGAGCAGGAGGCCTATGCGGCCGACCTGTCCCGGATACTCGGCCTAGTTTCGCAGATGAACGCCGTCGAAACCGGGGGGGTAGAACCCATGACCCATCCGGACGAGGCCGGTTTGCGTTGGCGACCTGACGTGGCGAGGCACGAAATCGAGCGCGAACAACTGCTTGCCTTAGCACCCCAGACCCACCATGGCCTCTACCTCGTCCCTCGGGTCATCGAGTAACGAGGCAAGACACGCTATCGACCACCGGCTACGACTTTCGTGGCGCCGACCCTGCACGGAACTTTTGGGGATCCATTCTTGACTGCGACGATCACACAATTAGCTAAAGGGCTTGCAAGCGGCCAGTATTCGAGCGTGGAGCTCGTAGACGAGGCCTTTGCGCGGATCCAAAAGCACACCGACCTCAATGCCTTCATCACGTTAAATGAAGAAACAGCCCGTCAAGAGGCGCGCGCCGCCGATGAGGCCCGCAAAAAGGGTCAAGCGCAGGCCTTGCTCGGCATACCGATAGCGCATAAGGACATCTTCTGCACCGCCGGAATCAAGACGACATGCGGCTCGCGGATGCTTGCCAACTTCATCTCCCCCTATGACGCGACCGTGGTCCATAAGATGAAGGCGGCGGGGTGCGTGACCGTAGCCAAGACGAATATGGATGAATTCGCCATGGGTTCGTCGAACGAAACCTCTTATTTTGGTCCCGTCGCAAACCCTTGGGACCAGACGCGGGTACCGGGCGGGAGCTCCGGCGGATCCGCCGCGGCCGTGGCGGCTCGTCTTGTGCCGGCCGCGACCGGTACCGACACGGGCGGCTCCATTCGTCAGCCGGCCGCGCTCTGCGGCATTACCGGACTCAAGCCCAGTTACGGGCGGGTATCGCGCTTTGGGCTCATTGCGTTCGCGTCGTCCCTTGATCAAGCAGGCCCCATGGCGCAGACCGCCGAAGATTGCGCGCACCTCCTACAAGCCATGGCAGGCTTTGACGAGCGCGACTCGACATCAGTCAAAACAGACGTCCCGGACTATCTTTTGGGTTTACGCCAAGACCTCACCGGGCTACGCATAGGCATTGCCAGAGAACACTTCGGCGAAGGTCTGGATCCCGCTACCGCCCAAGCCATTGAAGCGGCGCTCTCCGAGTACAAGCGCCTAGGCGCCCAACTTGTTGATATCAGCCTCCCCAACGCCGCGCATGCCGTGCCGTGCTACTACGTCCTAGCACCCGCCGAGGCATCGTCAAACCTGGCCCGCTATGACGGGGTCCGCTTTGGCTATCGCGCCACGGGTTACCGTGACCTGGAAGACATGTATAAGCGCACGCGCAGCGAAGGCTTTGGGCGCGAGGTGAAGCGCCGCATCATGATCGGCACCTACGCCCTTTCGGCTGGGTATTACGATGCCTATTATGTGAAGGCACTCAAGTTAAGGCGGCTCATTGCAGACGATTTTACGCGCGCCTTCGAACGGTGCGACGTCATAGCCGGACCCACATCGCCCTCGACCGCCTTCGCCTTGGGCGCCAAAAACGACGACCCGATATCGATGTACTTAAATGACATCTACACCATTCCGGTCAATATGGCCGGACTGCCCGCACTCTCGCTCCCCGCTGGACTTGCCCAAGGCTTGCCCGTGGGCTTACAACTTATCGGCCGCTACCTAGACGAAGCGCGACTTCTTAATGTCGCGCATAAGTTTCAGGAGGCCACCGACTGGCACGCACGCGTGCCGGCCGGCTTCTAATCGAGAGGGGATCAGATGGAATGGGAGACCGTTATCGGCCTTGAGGTTCATGCCCAGCTCAAGACCGCAAGCAAGATCTTTTCAAGCGCCAAGACCGCCTATGGCGCAGAACCTAACACGCAAGCTAGCATCGTCGATGCCGCGCTTCCCGGTGTACTGCCGGTCTTGAACGCGGAGGCGGCGCGCATGGCCGCGCGCCTAGGCCTTGCGATAGATGCGACCGTGCATGAACGCTCCGTATTCGCACGAAAAAACTATTTTTACCCCGACCTGCCCAAGGGCTATCAGATCAGCCAATACGAACACCCCATCGTGGAGCGTGGGCATTTGCTGATTACAACCGACCAGGGCCAAAAACGCATCGGCATCACGCGCGCGCACCTCGAAGAAGATGCCGGGAAATCGCTACACGAAGACATAGAGGGGCTTACGGGCATCGATTTAAATCGCGCCGGCACGCCGCTTCTGGAAATCGTCTCCGAACCGGATATGCGCTCGGCGGCCGAAGCGGTGGCCTACCTCAAGGCGCTTCATACGCTCGTGCGCTATCTTGAGATATGCGATGGCAATATGCAGGAAGGATCTTTCCGCTGCGACGCCAACGTCTCGATACGCCCTCTTGGGCAGGAAAAGTTTGGGACGCGCGCCGAACTGAAAAACATCAACTCGTTCCGATTCGTGGAACGTGCCATCGAATATGAAGTGCGCCGCCAAATCGGCATCCTGTCGGAAGGCGGGCAGATCCGCCAAGAAACGAGGCTCTACGACTCCGTGCGCGACGAGACACGGCCCATGCGCAGCAAAGAGGAGGCCAACGACTACCGTTATTTCCCGGACCCCGATCTACCGGCCTTGGTGATTACGCCCGAGTTCTTAGCGGAAGTCCGGGCCAACATGCCCGAGCTTCCGGAAGCCAAGCGCAAGCGATTCTGTGAACAGTACGGCCTGTCGGCCTATGACGCGGGCGTACTTACAGCGGGACGGGAACTTGCCTACTACTTCGAGGAAACCGTAAAGGCCGCATCGGTCGAGCCTAAGCTCGTCGCCAACTGGGTCACAGGTGAGCTTCTGGCGCGGATTAATGAAGAGGGCCTAGAGATTGGCGCATCGCGGGTAAGCGCGAAAGACTTGGCCGCACTCCTACGCCGTATCGCCGACAACACGATCTCCGGGAAAATCGCCAAGGACGTCTTTGAGGCCATGTGGAATGGGGAGGGCTCGGCCGACGCCATCATCGACGCCCGGGGATTGCGCCAGATCTCGGATGACTCGGCTCTAGAAAAACTCGTGGCAGACGTGATCTCCGCCAACCCCAAACAGCTCGCACAATATCGTTCCGGCGAAGAAAAGGTCTTCACCTTCTTCGTGGGCCAGGTCATGAAGGCAAGCCGCGGTAAGGCCAACCCAGGGCGCGTCAACGATATCTTAAAGCGCGCGCTCACCGCCCCCGACGCCTCGTGAAACGGCCCTAAAGGCACGCCTGCGACCTGGCCTAGGCCGCAAGCGTGCTGTGCTTTCGCGGAATGTAAGGACGATCCTTTGCGCGACCGCGCGCTCCCACCCGCCATAAGCACTTGAGATCAAGCGTCTCCCTAGCCTGTTATGACGGGCTTACACGCCCAAGGCCGGTTTACCATCTGGCCCGGCGGGCTCACAAGACAGTGGCGGACCGCGCATTGTCTTACGCAAGAGCGCAGAGCGCGACGTGCGCCGGCAAAACCCTTCGATTGTATGTTTCGATATCCGCGCATATCTCACAATTCCCCGTCACAACCACAAAAGGCCTTCGTTCGGGCCTTAGTCGGAGAGACTTACGACCGATAATCGCCGGGCGGCCAGAGCCGTATAACGGCACGGTACAGGCGGCTCACCCGCCACCTGACTCGTCGATCATCGGATTAGGAGATCTCTCATGCCATCGAAGGCAAAAATCACAGGGACCTTGCTCGCCTGCGCAGTCCTCTCCGCCTGCCAAGGAGTGGGGGCCGGTGGCTCTGGCGGCGCCGGGACCACACCTGAGTCTCCTGCGCCCGTCGGCGTCCAACAATGCCAAGCGGTGACGACAAGCCCCGTCGCCTACAGCACGATCAAAAGCCCGGCATCAGGCCCCGTGGGCGGCACTCTCCCGCTAGGCCTCGTTCTGGTCCCCGAAGGCACCCATAGCCTTGGCATCTACCTGCGCAATCCGTGGACCGGGGCCTTGGTCGATCGAGGCTATGTCCCGACCGGGCAGACCCCGTCTGCGGTCGCTGAAAGCGGCGGCCAAAC
>Ga0307375_10000606_pt1 | contig 43627 bp, 47 predicted proteins | sample TR1MG_FD_202531 | JGI IMG/M metagenome (GOLD analysis project Ga0307375, IMG submission 202531) | Soil microbial communities from Risofladan, Vaasa, Finland - TR-1 | ecosystem: Environmental > Terrestrial > Soil > Coastal area > Acid sulfate soil | place: Finland: Risofladan, Vaasa | collected...
CGGTATGAGCAGTGAGCAGGGGCCCCGCTCAGCGGGGATGGGAACGTCCGCGAATGCCGGCCATCGACAACACAGAATTTGGAATATCACTGCCCGCAAAGGAGGTGGCGTATGACCGCTTCACTCAACAAAGGAATCAGCGTCCTGAAGGAAATGATCGACGCGCCCATGGCCAGCTACTTCAGCAGCTGTGTGCATTGCGGCCTGTGCGCCGAGGCCTGCCTGTTCTACACCGAGACCGGCGATCCAAAGTACACGCCGATCTACAAGCTGGAACCGCTGCGGCGAGTATACAAACAGGAATACACACTGCTCGGCAGGCTGGGAAAAATGCTGGGGCTGTCCAAACCGGTTACCGATGAGGAACTGGAAGAATGGAAGCCGCTGGTCTACGACAGTTGCACCATGTGCGGACGCTGTTCGCTGGTCTGTCCGGTGGGCAACGATATCGTCTACATGGTGCGCAAGCTGCGCGAAGGAATGGCGATTTCCGGCCACGCTCCAGAGGGGCTGATCGGCGCATCGAAACGCGCGGTGGAGATCGGCAGCCCGATGGGCGTGAAGCTGCCCGCGGTCAAGGCACAGATGAAGCATGTCCAGCAGGATACCGGCATCGAGATTCCATTGGATGTGGTTGGCGCGGAATACATGGTGCTGATGTCTTCGATGGAGATCATCAACTTCCCCGAATACCTGGCCGCTGTCGCCAAGATCATGAAACAGGCCGGCAAGAGCTGGACGCTGTGCTCGGAAGCGTTCGAGGCCACCAACAGCGGCATCCAGATCGGCGTCTCGGATATTGCCAAGGTGCTGGTGCAGCGCATCGTCGATGGTGCGGAAAAACTCAAGGTAAAGACCGTGATCAGCCCGGAATGCGGTCATGCCTACACCGCATTGCGCTGGGAAGGTCCCAACCTGGTGGGCCGCCCATACAGTTTCGAGGTGCTGCATATCCTGGAAGTGCTGGATGGTTTCCGCAATGCAGGCCTGCTCAAGACCACGGGTTTTGAGGAAGCGAAACTAACCTTCCACGATCCCTGCCAACTGGTACGGCGCGGCGGCGTGATCGAAGAACCGCGCAGGTTGCTGAATCTGGTCGCGAAGGACTACGTGGAAACCAGCGACCCCGGCAAAATGAACTGGTGCTGCGGCGGCGGCGGCGGCGTGAGTGCGATCGAAGAAGCGGAAGAATTGCGCTTCACCGCATTCAAGGTCAAGAAGACGCAACTGGAACAGACCGGCGCAAAGACGCTGGTTACCGCCTGCGCCAATTGCCGCATCGTGCTGGAGGAGGGGCTGGAACATTACAAGATGGATATTCCGGTGGTGGGGCTGACCGAAACCATCGCCGCCCATCTCGTGGAAGGAGAGTAGCGGCCACAGCACACCCTGCAAGTGGTAAAGGGCAGTTTCATCTGACGGATTATTCAGGATTAACGGAGAATTGGCGATGAACATCAGCAACGACAACGAATTCAAGGCTGCACTGGGCAAGCTTGCCGGCGTTCGCCAGCGCCAGATCGCGGCGCTTTTCGCGGAAAGCGTGCTGGCGTTATGCACGGACCATCGATTGAAGGCCGCGATCGACAGCGCCAAGCGGGTAGACGCCACCAAGGATGAACTCGCCGCAGCGTTCCAGTCGGCCAAAGCGGTCAGCGTGGACAGCTACACCCAGTGCGGCCACGATTGCAACTGGAACAAGCAGGCCAGCCATTTCGTCGCCGAAGCCGTACTGGCCTGCTTCCGGCCGGGCGACACCTCCGCCTGGGATGCAGCGATGCATGCGCGCATGGCACGCACCTGTGAAGGCATCGCCAATGGCGAAGGTACAGATAACACCGAGACCGCGGTGCAATACCGCATCCTTGCGGAACTTCTCAATAGCTGAGGAAACATTCATGAGCAAAGCACAAACCGTCGTAGTCGACCCGATCACCCGCATCGAGGGCCATTTGCGCATCGAGGCGGAAACCGATTCGGACAACCGCATCACGCGTGCCTCCAGTGCCGGCACCATGGTGCGCGGCATCGAGATCATTTTGCGCGGACGCGACCCGCGCGATGCATGGGCGTTCGCGCAGCGCATCTGCGGCGTGTGCACGCTGGTGCACGGCATCGCCTCGGTGCGCGCGGTGGAAGACGCACTGAAATACGAAGTCCCGCCCAACGCCCAACTGATCCGCAACCTGATGATCGCGGCGCAATTCGTGCACGACCATGTGATGCATTTCTACCACTTGCACGCGCTGGACTGGGTGGACGTGATTTCTGCGCTGGGTGCCGATCCCAAGGCCACCTCCACGCTGGCGCAAACCGTCAGCCCGTCCTATCCGCGATCCTCGCCGGGATATTTCGCCGACGTGCAGAAGCGTCTCAAGGTTTTCGTCCAGGGCGGGCAGCTCGGCATCTTCGCCAACGGTTACTGGGGGCATCCCGCCTACAAGCTGCCGCCGGAAGCCAACCTGATGGCGGTGGCGCATTACCTGGATGCGCTGGCCTGGCAACGCGAGGTGGCCAAGCTGCATGCGATCTTCGGCGGCAAGAATCCCCATCCGAACTTTCTGGTCGGCGGTGTGCCGTGTGCGATCAGTGTGCATCCGCAACAGGATGGGCACGGCAACGGCCCGCACTTTCGCGGCGGCGATGGAGCAACCTCGCTCAACATGGTGGGGCTGGAAAAAGTTCGCAACATCATCGAGCAAATGCGCAATTTCGTCGACCAGGTGTATGTGCCGGACACGCTGGCGATCGCGGGATTCTACAAGGACTGGTTTACACGCGGCGAGGGGATAGGGAATTTCATGACCTACGGTGATTTTCCGGAAAAGGGCATGAGCGATCCATCCACTTTCATGATCCCTTCCGGGGTGATTCTGAATCGCGATCTGTCCGAGATCCATCCGGTCGATCTGAATGCCGAAAACCAGATCCAGGAATTCGTCACGCACTCCTGGTACGACTACAGCGTGGGCAAGGACAAGGGCCTGCATCCCCACAAAGGCGAGACCGAACTGAATTACACCGGGCCGAAACCGCCGTACGCCAACCTCGACACTGATGCATCCTATTCATGGATAAAGTCGCCGCGCTGGCAGGGCAAGGCTATGGAAGTCGGGCCGCTGGCGCGGGTACTGATGCTGTATGCGAAGGGACATGCGCAGACCCGGGAACTGGTGAACATGACGCTGCACAAACTCGACCTGCCGGTGAGCGCGCTGTATTCGACGCTGGGACGCACCGCCGCACGCACGCTGGAAACCAAGATTTTCGCGGACACGATGCAGGGCTGGTACGACCAGCTGATCGCCAATATCAAGGCAGGCGACGTGAAGACACACAATGACAAACTGTGGGATCCTTCCACATGGCCGAATATCGCAAAAGGGGTGGGGCACATGGAAGCGCCACGTGGTGCGCTGGCGCACTGGATTGTGATCAAGGATGCCAAGATAGACAATTATCAGGCCGTGGTGCCAAGCACGTGGAATGCCGGCCCGCGCGATGCGCAGGGACAGGAAGGCCCTTACGAGGCGGGGCTTAAAGGTCACCAACTCTACGATCCAAAGCAGCCGATCGAGATCCTGCGCACTATCCACAGTTTCGATCCGTGTATCGCCTGTGCGGTACACGTTACCGACCCGAACGGCGAAGAGCTGGTCAAGGTTAAAATAAAATAAATCATCAAGGAGAATGCCATGCGCAATGCAATCACAAAACTTCTAACCGCAATCATTCTGTTCAGCACCAGCAGTGTCGCTTTCGCCCACCCCGGCCACGATGTTTCCGGCTTCGCTGCTGGACTGATGCATCCGTTCTCCGGTCTGGATCACTTGCTGGCGATGGTGGCGGTTGGACTGTGGGCAGCCCAAAGCGGAGGACGGAAAGTCTGGCTGCTGCCCGCCACGTTCATGACCATGCTGGCAGTGGGTGCGGGAATTTCCATGCAATGGCAATCGCTGCCGATGGTTGAAGCGGGTATCGCCGCCTCTGTGCTGTCGCTTGGGCTGCTCATCATGCTGTCCCTGCAACTCCCCGTCGCACTCAGCGTTTCCATCACCGCACTGTTCGGTCTGTTCCACGGATACGCGCACGGCCTTGAACTGCCCCAGTCCGCAGCACCGGCGGACTATGCACTGGGCTTTCTCATCGCAACAGCGGCACTGCATCTGAGCGGCATCGCGGCTGGTCTGGCGATGCGCCAGCGTTATGCCATGATATCCAGGGTGCTGGGCAGTGCAATCGCGATTGGCGGCGTTTATTTGCTTGCGGCCGGCTGATAATAGTTGCGTATCAGCAGCAGCCCAATAAAATTCAACGTGAATGCATTTGGCCCTGCCTGCGCACTGGTGTGGGAGTTTGGTATTTTCATGTTCACATGGTGGGTGATTTTGTTTGATGGGGCATCAGATGGGCCAACCCTGCCTGGACATCGCTATCATGGCTACACAATCACACCCCAACCTGGCAGGGAACGGTGATTGATAACCCCCAATTCGCTGCCCGGGGCCGTTCGCTTGAAGCCCGCCGCTGGCTGATGGGCGGACGGGTACAGGGCGTGGGTTATCGCGCCTTCGTGTTAAATCTGGCGCAGCATTTCGGTTTGAGCGGTGTGGTGCAGAATCTCACCGGCGAGGTGCTGGTGGAGGCGCAGGGCGAACCAGCCGAACTGGATGCATTCACGGCCGCACTTGTCTCTGGCGCGCCGCCGCTGGCGCGTCCGCGAATAATTTCATGCCAGCCCATTCCGGTATGCGAGATGGTGGATTTTAAGATACTCCATAGCGCCGAAACTGCCGAACCCGATATTCATATTCCGCCGGATAATTTTCTGTGCGACGACTGTCGCCGCGAGATGCTGGATCCTGGCGACCGCCGCTACCGTTACCCGTTCATCAACTGCACGCAATGCGGCCCGCGCTACACGCTGATTACGCGCATGCCCTACGACAGGCCAAACACCACGATGGCGAATTTCCCGCTGTGTCCGGCGTGCCAAGCCGAATACGAGGACCCGCACAACCGCCGCTTCCATGCGCAGCCGCTGGCCTGCCCGGTGTGCGGGCCACAGCCGGTTTTTGTTGCACCCCATCAAAGCGCCGAGGGAAATGCCGCACTCGACGCCTGTGTTGCCGCATTGCGGCGCGGGGAAATCATTGCGGTTAAAGGTATCGGCGGCTATCACCTGATGTGTGATGCGTTGAACCCGGCAGCCATTACCCGGTTGCGCGCCAGCAAGCACCGTCCGCACAAGCCGCTGGCGCTGATGTTCCCGTGGCAGGGCCCGGACGGATTGCAGCGCGTGCGCGCCGAGTTGCAGCTCGATGCGCTGACCCAGGCTGCACTGTACGATGCTGTCCGCCCGATTGTGCTGATTGCGAAGCGCGACGATTCGGCCCTGCCTGATACCATTGCACCGGGATTGCGCGAGATCGGCGCGATGCTGCCCTACAGCCCGTTGCATCATTTGCTGCTGGACAATTTTGGTTCACCGCTGGTCGCCACGTCCGGCAATGTCAGCGGCGAGCCGGTGTTGACCGACAATGCCGGAGCCGAGGCGAGGCTGGGCAAGGTGGCACAAGCCTTCCTGCATCACAACCGTCCCATTGCGCGTCCGGCCGATGACAGCGTGTTGCGCGTCATCGCGGATATGCCCCGTTTGTTGCGTGTCGGGCGCGGTATCGCACCGCTGGAATTCGACCTGCCGTTCAATTTGCCACAACCACTGTTGGCAGTCGGCGGCCACATGAAGAACTCAATTGCATTGGCCTGGAGCAATCGTGCGGTGCTGTCCCCGCATATCGGCGACCTAGACGCGCCGCGCAGCCTGGAGATCTTCGAGCAGGTGATTGCAGACGTCCAGAAGCTGTATGGTGTGGCGGCATGCGCCATAGTCTGTGATGCGCATCCCGGCTATGCCAGCAGTAGATGGGCAGCAAAACAGGCGTTGCCGTTGCAGCGCGTGCAGCACCATCATGCGCATGCCTCGGCGCTGGCTTTCGAAGGCGGACAGGATAGAGCCTGGCTAACCTTTACCTGGGACGGCGTCGGGCTCGGTGCGGACGATACGCTGTGGGGCGGCGAAGCGTTGCACGGCAGACCGGGGGCATGGCAGCGCGTCGCCAGTTTCAAATCGTTCCATCTGCCAGGTGGCGAACGCGCCGGACGCGAGCCGTGGCGGTCTGCCGCGGCTTTGTGCTGGGAGAGCGGCCTGGACTGGCATTCCTCCGCGCGTGATGCAGTGCTGCTGAAAAATGCCTGGCAGCTTGGGCTGAATGCGCCGCTCACGACTGCCGCGGGAAGATTGTTCGATGCCGCGTCCAGCCTGCTCGGGTTGATCGACAATTCAAGCTATGAAGGGCAGGGGCCGATGCTGCTGGAGGCTGTCGCGCATGGCGATATGGCAGCGATCGTATTGCCGATGCGCGAAAATCAGCACGGATTGCTCATCGTTGACTGGACACCGCTGTTGCATGCCTTGCGCCGGGAAGAAATACCGGTGGCACAGCGCGCGATGCAGTTTCACCGGAGCCTGGCGCAGTGCATCGTGGCACAGGCACGGGATATCAGCGCACGCATGCCATTCGATGCGGTCGGTTTGACCGGCGGCGTGTTCCAGAACAAACTGCTGGCCGAACTGGCGTTGCAACAACTGGCTGCCGCCGGATTCGACGCATATCTGCCGCAACAAACGCCGTGCAACGATGGCGGCCTGGCATTTGGACAATTGATAGAGGCAAGCTACCGGCATGGATGACACACATATCAGTTTGGCGCACGGCAACGGCGGTCATTACATGCGCGAGCTGATCGAGGAATTGTTCGCGCGTCATCTCGGCAATCCGCTGCTCGATGTGCAGTCCGATGCGGCGCGCCTGCCACAGCTGGAAGGGGAGTTGATGGTGACCACCGACGGTTTCACCGTGCAGCCGCTGGAGTTTCCCGGCGGCACCATCGGTTCGCTCGCGGTGCACGGCACGGTAAACGATCTCGCGGTCTCGGGTGCAACACCGCATTACCTCACGCTGAGCGCGTTCATCGAGGAAGGGTTTGAAATTGCGCAACTGGAGCGCATCATCATCAGCCTCGCCGGCGCTGCACGCGCGGCAAACGTAGCGGTGGTGGCTGGCGATACCAAGGTGGTCAGGCGCGGCGAGGGCGGCGGCCTGTATCTCTCCACCACCGGTATCGGTGTGCGCTCCACAAATCTGCAGCTCGGACTGAACCGGGTGCAGTCCGGCGATACGATCCTGGTGAGTGGGCCGGTCGGCGATCACGGCATCGCGGTGATGCTGGCCCGGGAGCAGTTCGGTTTGCACGGTGAATTGTTGTCGGATGCGGAGAGTGTGCTGCCGCTGACCAGGGCGCTGCTGCCGTTAAGCGGCCTGCGCTTCATGCGCGACCCGACGCGCGGCGGACTGGCCACCGTGATGCACGAGATATGCCGCGCAACGCAGTTGCAGGTGCGTTTGCATCAGCCGTCCATACCGGTGCGTGAACAGGTGACGGCGGTGTGCGAAATACTCGGCTACGATGCGATGTATCTTGCCTGCGAAGGCCGGGTGGTGGCGGTGGTCGAGGCGTCGCAAGCAAATGACGCGCTGGCGCGCTGGCAGGCTTTGGCGCAGGGCGGCGACGCGGCGATCATCGGCACTGTCAGCGCGGGTCGCCCCTGTGTGGTGCTGGAAACTGAACTGGGCGGTGAACGGCTATTGGAAGAATTGGAAGATGATCCTTTGCCCAGAATTTGCTGATAGGGTATTTGCCAAAGCGGAATTTAAGGTTCAACATAACTATAGCGAATGGGTTTGCGATGCATGAAATGTCGATCGCCGAGAGCGTACTGCAAATCATTGAAGACAAGGCGCGGACCGACGGATATACCAGGGTCAATGCAGTGTGGCTGGAGATTGGCCAATTGGCGGGTGTCGAAAAGGAGTCGCTGCGTTTTTGTTTCGATGTGGTCACTCGCGACAGCGTTGCCCGGGATGCGCGGCTTGAGATTGTCGAGACTGCCGGACAGGGCTGGTGCATGGAGTGTGCCCGCAGCGTGGCAGTGTCGGCCCGTTATGAGCCTTGCCCGAATTGCGGCGGCTTCCAGGTCGAGGTGACCGGCGGCGACGAGATGAGAGTCAAAGAGCTGGAGGTGGAATGATGTGTATGACATGCGGTTGCGGCAAGGGTCAAACGCTCATCGGTGGGCATGCGCTTGCGCGGCAGCGCGAGCCCGGCAGGGAGATGCGCTATCGCATACCTCAGGCAGTACATGAGGATCAACACCAGCACGCAACCAATCAAGACAAAATCGATTTTGGTGCGGGTCCGGCAGGGACGCATGCCCCGGGCATGAGCCAGTCGCGCATGGTGAGGATAGAACGCGACATCCTTGCCAAGAACAACGACTATGCAGATCAGAATCGCCGCTACTTTTCCGAACACGGTATCTTTGCGCTGAACCTGGTTTCCAGTCCCGGTTCGGGAAAAACCACCCTGTTGGTGAAAACCATCGCAGCTTTGCATGGTGCCCAGCCGCTCGCAGTGATTGAGGGCGACCAGCAGACCGACAACGATGCCGCGCGTATCCGCGCTGCAGGCGCGCCGGCGTTGCAGATCAACACCGGCAAGGGCTGCCACCTGGATGCGCACATGGTTGGCGAGGCGATGCAACGACTCGACCTGAAGGGTGACAGCCTGCTGCTGATCGAGAACGTCGGCAACCTGGTTTGCCCGGCGGGTTTCGATCTGGGTGAGGCGCACAAGGTGGTGATCTTCTCGGTGACCGAGGGCGAAGACAAACCGCTCAAATATCCGGACATGTTTCGCGCCGCAGACCTGATGCTGCTCAGCAAATGCGACCTGCTGCCCCATCTTGATTTTGATGCCGATCTGGCCGTGGCAAACGCGCGCCGCATCAATCCTCAGATCGGCGTAATACGTGTATCTGCAACCAGTGGGGCAGGGATAACTGAATGGCTGGAGTGGATAACGGCAGGTTGCCGCAACTCTGCGACCAATCGTTGTATCGTCGGGGAATTTCAGGAACAGCTTTGATTTCATTTACAGATTCAAACCGTGCCCATTTCTTCTATCCAGGTCCCGGTGTTTTTGATAAAACCAGGACGCAGATGCGGGTTTAAAAGTGGAAACAATGGAAAGCCCGGGCGTACGCCACAAAAAAAATGCCCCCGATCCTTATGAGATCAGGGGCAAATATCTTAACAAAGGGGATAAGTTAAGATGTCACGCTCAGGGAGGAGAAACGTGAGAAAGCTTACGCTTACGTTGAATCAGATTGGCGGCCGATGCAATAGTTCCGTTGTGTTGCAACGAATTTGCAATTTTCATGGCATATACCCATGGGAATTATGCTAATAATATGATTAATAATTAAAATTAATTTAGCCTGTGTTCTGAATATTTATCCCGTCGATGTGCCTGCCCAGCATATGGGATGATAACGATCAGAACACCCTGAGTTTCAACTGCAGGGAAATTGCACCATATAGCCGATTTTGGTAGCTCGGTATCAGCAACAAGTTTGCCCCGATGGATTTGTAATTGATCCCGATCGTGGGTATGACTGCGAAAAACCAGCCGCCATCCAGCATATTCGGATAACCGTCAATAAGCCCGGCTACCGCGCCAAAACGGACCGGTCCCAGACCAATCGGCTGCCAGTGCCATGCGAGGTAGTGCGAGGTGTATCGGTCGCTGTTATTGAACTCGCCTATCATGATCGAGCTTACAGTCGAATAGTTGTATTCAGCTCCCAACCCCAGATTATTGCCGTTCAAGCCCTTGTCTCGCTGGAAATGGTAAGAGAAAGCGCCGGGATTGAGCCAAAGTTCACTGGCCGGCTTTGGCTTGATGATTGTGAAAGTCGCCGCCTGCGAGGCCGGGGAAATGGAGATAAGGCTGATGCAAACCAGTGTTTTGAAAATATAGTCGATGGGCATTAATCTGGTGTGAAATATCAGGGCTGTGCATCATAGCCCATCCAAGTTTCAGCATGTTTGGCTTGGTTAGGGAGAACGGCCCGCTTGGAGTCGAGTCAATGATCATTTATGTCATTTTTAAGAAGTTGCTCTTCAAACTGTTGGTCTGCGAATTGAATATGCGCGAGCACCCTGGTGAACGGCCAGTGATTGAACCAGTCGGTGAACATTTCCTCACCGACATCGGTCAACTTTTCTTTGAGATGAAGCGCGTCCTGCATTAATTCCCTGTGCTTGTCCTTATGAAACTCAACATCGCTATATCCGGACTGGGCCATCAGTCGCTCTTCGGTCGCAAAGTGTAACCGGGTATAAGCAATAATCTCGTCTATGATCCGATAAATATCGTTTCGCGATGCCTTGTTTTTTACCGCATCGTTCAGTCCGTTCAGCATTCCGACCAGCACTTGGTGTTGCTGGTCGATTGTGGATACGCTAGACATGTTCACTGTTGCCCCCATTCTGATGGCAAGCTGCTTTGGCTATAAAATAAGACGCGGTTGCCGCTGAAAAATTCCTATTGTCTGTAAAATAGCACATCGCCAAATGATCGGGAAATGAGATATGGTTTTATCCCTGTTGACCATAGGGCTGTTGCTACCTAGGGCTTGAAACGTGTGGCGATCAGTACCGCGTTGCTGCCGCCGAACGCAAATGAATTTGACATGACTGCATTGAGATTTACACCTGTCCTGCCGATGTTGGGGACATAGTCGAGATCGCACTCCGGGTCCGGTTGATGCAGATTGATGGTCGGTGGTATGGCGTTGTGTTTCATCGCCAGCACGGCTGCGATGAATTCCACTGCACTGGTCGCTCCCATCAAGTGCCCGTGCATGGATTTGGTCGAGCTGACGGGAATCTGGCGGGAATGGGTGCCGAAAACCTGTTTGATCGCTTTGGTTTCCTCAATGTCTCCAGCCAGCGTCGCCGTGCCGTGAGCGTTGATGTAGTGGATGTCTTGCGGCTGTAGGTGTGCATCGTGCAGCGCCTTCAGGATGGTGCGTGTTTGCCCGGCGGCATCCGGTTTGGTGATATGGTTGGAATCGGACGAGCAATCATATCCGGCCAGTTCCGCATAAATCTTCGCGCCGCGTTCGACGGCGCGCTCGGCATCCTCAAGTACCAGCACCGCTGCACCTTCGCCGAGCACCAGGCCGCTGCGGTCTTTTGCAAAAGGTTTGCAGGATGCTGAGGCGTCATCGGGGTCTTCCAGCGCCAGCGTGCGCAACGCTTCCCATGCCTTCATCGCGCCCAGCGTCAGCATCGCTTCGGCTCCACCCGCCAGCATCACGTCAGCATAACCGTGCTTGATTTGCCGATAGCTTTCGCCGATCGAAATTGCCGACGAAGAGCAGGCTGTGGCGTAAGTGATATTCGGACCCCGCAGACGGAATTTGATCGAAATATGTGAAGCGGCGGCATTGTTCATGCTGAGCAATACGGTGAGCGGTTTGATGCGCGGATTCTCTTGCCGGAACAATTCCCCATATGCACTTTCAAGTGTGCTTATACCGCCCTGGCAGGAACCCATGCTTACTCCGGCGCGTCCGAATTCAGCTTCGCTCAATTCCAGGCCGGCATCCTGCACCGCCTGTTGGGCCGCAACCAGCGCAAACTGGCTGAACCGTTCGATGCCGGTAAGTTGTATCTTGCTGAAGTGTTCGGCGGGATTAAAACCTTCCACCGGCGCGCCGATGCGGATAGAAAGCTTTTCGATGAAATCGGTTTGCAGGCGCTTGATGCCGGAATGCCCGGCCATCAGGTTGCCGAAAAATTCCTCTGGTGTATTCCCAACCGGGGAGATGATACCCAGTCCGGTAATGACAACTCGCCTTGCCATTCCAGCGTTACAGTGAGGTGACTTTTTGCGCGGCCATGATCTTGTCAATGATGTCAGCCACGTCGCCGACAGTCTTGAAGTCTTCGACGCGATCATTGGCAATTTTGATATTCAGTTCATCTTCGAGTGTGAACATGAATTCGATAACCGAAAGCGAATCCAGGCCGAGGCTGTCCAGTTGTGCGTCAGGCGAGAGATCCTCTGGCTTGAGGTCGAATTGCTCCGCCATCATGCGTTGTATTGTCTGCAAGGAGCTCATGAATAAATTTATTTAAAATAAAGAATTGCCGAATTATACCATTACGGCAACGGGGGTTAATTGTCGGTTGCAAGGGCAGAATTGAAAAATCGGATGGTATCAGTGGCGACCTGTTCGCGTTCATTGTCTATCGTAAGCATGTGATAGCTGTCATGAAGCAGAATACTTTCCACAATCCGTGAGCCGATGTTGGCGGCGACAAAGCGCGCGCTGCGCGGGGTGGATATGTCGTCTTCTGCCGCATGAATAATCAAGGCAGGGGCGGTAACACGTTGCAGGGTTTTTTTTACCGATTTGATCAGCAGCTCGGCTTCGTGTATCGCAGGCAGGGTGAGTTTGGCCGCGCCTGCCATCGAAGAATCCTTGTGGCTCATTTCGCGGGCAATCCATCTGCGCAATTGCACATTCTTGAGTCCAAAAGGCTCGCGCTCACGATAGCTGTAGATGTAGCGGAATGGCGTGTAATAACCGATGGGCAACATAAATCGATACCATGGGATGCTCCAGCCATCGTAATATAGCGTGGTGGCAAGCAGTGACAATGCGTTCACCTTATCACCCAGTTCCGCAGCGATACTGAGAGAAAGCACTGCACCGATGCACAACCCGCCAACGGAAACGGTTTTATGCTGTTGTTTTAGGGTCTTGAATTCGGCCAATACCTTGGCATGCCAGTCTTCCCAGTGCGTAATGGAGTGCGCATTGTCGCCATGCTTGTAGCCATAGCCACGGATGTGCGGCACATGCACGGTATAGCCGGATTGATTCAGCCGCTTGGCTAGTGGTTGCATTTCAACGGGACTGCTCTGCAGGCCGTGAATCAGCAGCACGGCGTGTTCGCCGCCAGCCAGTGTGATTGGATTCATAGAAGGCTAGTAAAAAAAGTGGCGCATTCTAACAAATTGCACCATGACTGGCGTGTGAATAAACGGAGGTAAGGCTGTGAACGTCAGAAGAAATTGTAGGCGAGCAGGCCAATACCACTGTGGTGAACCGTTCATGATTCTAAATTATTTAATATGACATACCCAAGCGCAGCTTCTGTTATGCAAACCCGGAATATCAGGAAAACTGTGTGCAGCTCGACGCTTGGCTTTCTGGCCGTTATGGTGTTCGGGGGAATGGCGCAGGCGCAAACCGAAGCATTGCCTCTGCGCATCGACGGGGATATCGGCTTGGGCAGCTACTACACGCGCAGCATAATCCGCGGCTATACCGATCATGCACAGATTCTGCCTTATGGTAATTTCGACTACGGCAGGATATTCATGCGGATAGACACACTGGGTATCAAAACAATGAAGTTAGGCTACGGCTACCTGGAGATTGCAGCCAGATTCAGCCAGGACGGGTTTAATGCCGGCGTGGATAGCCTGCATGGCATAGGCGACAGACAGACCTCGATTCCACTTGGTTTGGGTACATTGCAGATAACACCGATAGGGGCGTTCTTCATCAACGCGTTTCACGATATCAACAAATCCGGCGGGAATTTGTTGGAAACGATCTATGTCGCCGAATTGGATACACCACAGGTGGTATTTTATCCGCTGGCCGGTGCCGAATATCAATCCGGTGATTATGTGCGCTACTATTACGGCATCTCGGCCCGGGAAGCTGGGCTCAGTCAGTATCCCGCCTACCAACCGACTGGAGCTTTCAATCCACTTCTCGGATTGATGATTGATGCCAGGCTAACCCGGGAATACCACCTCAATTTTTACCTGCGCCGCAAATGGCTGGGCAACGCCATTCAGTCCAGTCCTATTGTCGGCCAAAGAACAATGGATACGGGGTTTGTCGCGCTAAGCTACCGCTTTTAAAAGGGGCGGGCTGGTATTTTAGCGAAGTGCGGGAAATCTGCTTGTCAGTCCTCGTTGTCGCTATACGCTATAATCTCCCGTCCTGTTTATAATCAATTAATAAGGGTAATAACTTGGCATCGAATAAAGCACGCGCCCACTTCACACTCAGCGGTTATCACTTCAATCCTGATGACATCACGCGTCTGCTTGGCATCGAACCTACTTCGGTTGATGCATCCGGCGCACACAGTGCCCTGGATAAACCCGTGATCAGTTCATGGGAGTTATCGACGGAAACGATGACGGACAATATTGACATTTATAAGATGACGGAGATCATCATTAAAAAAATAGAACCGGCCAAGGAAAAAATCCTGCAAGTAATCAAAAGCCACAACTTGTCGCCCAGAATCGGCGTGGTCCTGGTTTTATCTATTGATAAAAGTGAATCGGTTCCCGATGTGGGTTTCGGTGCCAGGACGATCCGCTTCCTGGCGGAAATCGGTGCTTTTATTAATGTGGACTACCAGCTTTCCGAGCGTATTTAAGCTTTGAATTTATCTGGATATCAAAAAGAAAAGCACGCTATAAATGCGTGCTTGTCATAAACCAAATCCAGGCTTAGGTTGCTTGGCGTTATCCGCGTGGCCATCAACCATTGGCAAAGCGCCACGCAACCGATTGCCTTGAATATTCTTGTCAGGGCTTCTTGGGTGTAGTGTATGGAACTTCTTTCTGGTGCGGCTCCCAAATGGTTTCATAGCCAACAAAAAACTGCCCCGGTACAATTTCTTTCTGACGGGTAGTCACCTGGAATGCGTGGCCATCTGGAACCTTGGGACGGATAAATTGTTTCTTCTCATCACTCATAATCATATCTCCTTGCTGGTTGAAAACGGGAGGAATATCAATTTCAACAGGGTCGCCAGCCCCTCCCACTAACTGGCTGAATTATACTGTCTTGCGCGTGTAATGTCCCTTCTTTGGAATCACGTGGCGCACACCGCCCTGGGGATTCTCGACATCACCCTGGTAGCGCGGGATGAGGTGAATATGGACATGGAATATACTCTGCCCGGCCGCCGGTCCCACGTTAACGCCGATATTGTAACCATCAGGCTTGAATTCCTCGTCCAGTCGCATGCGCTCCTCGGTGATCAGCCCCATGCAGGCATTGATCTCTGCGGGTGTCAGGTCGAAAAAGCTGGCTACATGGCGACGCGGGATAATCAGGGTATGGCCCGGGCTCACCGCGTAGGTATCACGCGCACTGTAAGCAAGTTCGTGCTCCAGTGATACGCCACGCGGATCTTTGCAGAACAGGCATGGATCGTTCGGATCCCGCTTCTTTTCTGTTTTTTCTACAGATGACAATTTGATCCCCTTATCAGCGGCTTGCGCTATGGACAAGCGCAAGCGATCTGGCCTTGCTCATTTGCTCCTCGCAATGCCTTAAACAAAGTGGCTGTAGGGCATGCGAAAAACATTCGATAATTATCTCAAATTCATCGGCCACTTCTTCTGCAAGCCCGGTATCGTTTGATAATTCCGCCAGTACATTCTGTGCTGTCGTTTTGTTTACCCTGCATAGTACCGCCAGATGAATGGGAAGCTGCTGTTCCATACTGACCGTTAACGCCTTTTCGTAAGATCTTATGGCTTCCTCCAGGCGCTCAGGGTTTTCTTCTGTCTCTCCGAGATGGTGTAATGCAGCAGCACGGTTATTATGTGTAGCGGTCAACTCTAATGGGTAATTATCCGCATCAAGTACGGCAAGCGCATTTTTATAGGCAACAACGGACTTTTGAAATTGACGGTTACCTTTAAGCAGTTTTCCGTGGGTATGCAAAGTGGCACCCAGTTGATGCATGGTATACATCCAGTCTTTCGGATACTCCTCTCGAGTCCAAACCAGCAACGCATTGGTATAAGCATCTACAGCGATTTTTAACGGCCTTGCAGCATCAAGCAGCCGGCCAAGCGCCTGGTTGGCCGTGCCCAGGTTATATTGCGTAGCCGCCCATTCCAATGGTGAGCTTTCCTGTCTGAACTCCTCCAATGCATTGCCAAAGCACTGAATGGCCCGTTCAAACAATTCGGCATCTCTGCGCTGCTGTCCCAGTGCAGCCAGGATGTTTCCAAGATAATTCTGGGTCTCGGCCCAAGCCAATGGATCCTGGTCGCGGCTTATGTTTTGGGCTGTCAGCGATCCTTCAAGTGCCTCACGCACAGGCTCAAGGATATTGGAATTGAAACGATGCTGTTCATAGTTCCCACGCGTGTAAAGAAAATTATCAGCGACGGTTACCTTGGTATCCGGCGTGGCCGCCTCAACCCATTCATCGCCAAACCTGCCTAAAGAATTTGCCAAAGCCCGTTCCAGGGCCTTGTTGCGAGGGTAAAACAGGTAAATTTGAGAGAACTTCATTATGCCCGACCGAGGATTTCATTGATGTCGGGATCGGCGCCGACCGCTCCGCCAAGATCGATTTCTTCCTCGGTAGCTTCACGTATAGACAAGACTTGCAGCATGAAAGTTACTTCTCTGCCGCAAAGGGGGTTGTTGCCGTCGACAGTTAATGTCTTGTCATCGAACCGGGTAACGATAAAGTTTCTGGGCTCACCTTTTTCATTTTCCATGGTGATGGTCATGCCAATTTCCCGATATTCTTCCGGAACATTTTCGATACGATCGGTAAATACCAGTGATTCGTCTCTCTCACCGTATAACTTTGTAGTGTCTATTGGCACCTCGATGATATCGCCAACTTTTTTACCATACAGTTCCTTGGTCACTTCTTCAGACATGACATCATTCACGCCATGAACATAAGCCAGCGGATAATCTACAGTAACAAGTATGTCACCGGTTTTGTCATCGATGACTTTATAATTTAGCTCAACGAATTTTTCGTCTTCAATTGTATCTGACATGACTGGAACGACCTGATAATGATAAAGTTTTCTTAGAACAGCGTAGCGCCGAAGATTTTTACCTTGTCTTTTTCATAACCCAGCACCAGTCTGCCCAGCCATTCACTTTTATTTTTTTTGTTTATCACTTTATATAAGACAGTGACATATTCTCCACGGCGTATCATGCCAAGGTACGAATAATCATCCGACAGGTTTTTCGCAAGGTCGCTTCTTGCAAACTGCTTGCCCATTTCAACCTCATTGGCGCCCGCAATAAAAGAACCCGAAAAATTACGCGTGAAAGCACCGTAGTTTCCTTCATTGGAGTACTTGATTAGATCAGCCCACATCGGATTGGCCAACTCTAAAATCTCCGCATCTGTTTTTTCAAGAATGTTCATAAAATATCTCACCTGCACAGTGTTTCATAATTTTATCCATAGCGAGGCCTAACCACTCTCGGGATAGATAAAAAAGGACCAACACCAAACATGTCGGTCCTTTTTTCACAAATATATTTTCCGGCTTGTAAAAATCAAGCCTATATTTGCTTAGTGCCCTTCCGGGGCCGCTTTCTCTACATCACCAACCAGGTGGTAAAGCGGTGCTTTTTCCATCGTATACTCGCCTGTCTTGGGATCACGACGAGAAACTGTCAGTACGTGCCAGTTTTTATCGTCCAGCTTCATTGCATCGCCGCGGTAGTAGTACCCCGGCCAACGAGTTTCCTTGCGGAACAGCGTATGATGGAACACGCTTTCAGAGGTAAGGAAGCGATGTTTCAATTCCCATGCACGCAACAACTCGTGTATATCTGAAGCGGCGACCTTTTCCAGATCCTGTCCCAGGAGGGACATTTTCTTGAGACCGATATTCAGGAGCTTGTCGTTGGTCATGTAGTTTACGCCAAAACCACCACAGTACTCATCCATCAACTTCTGCAAACGGTCAAGTCCCTGTCTCGGATTGATGAAGTTCGGATTGACCGACCCGGCAACAACTTCGTTTTTATATACAGCGTATGTTTCTAATGGCTTGTAAATCTTTTCTTTCAGGTTGGCAATTTGCTTGTCGGAAACACGGATGCCTTCTGCCTTGCCATCATCAATATATTTACAGGCAGCCTTGGCAGCCAGACGACCCTCAGTGAACGATCCCGATGAGAACGCGTGCGGTGTACCACCTACGGCATCACCCGCGCCAAACAGGCCTTCAACGGTGGTCATGCGGTTATAACCCCAGTAGTACTCCGGCGGTGATACGTCTTCAGGGCCCGAGCACCATGCACCGCAACCCGTTGCGTGCGAACCCATGACGTAAGGCTCGGAAGTCGTCAGTTCAGGGTTTTCGTATTTCGGATCAACGTCTGTGGCCGCCCAAAGTACCGCCTGGCCCACGGTCATGCCGAGGAAGTTGTGCCAGCCGATCTCTTCAAGATGAGGATCCTGGAAGGCTTCCATGGTCACCATGTGAATTGGTCCGCGACCCGCATTGACCTCGTTGATTATTGCGTGGTTACGCAGACAGGTCGGAATGGGACGATGAGTTCTGTGCGAAACTTCCGGGTCCAGGTATTCTTTGCCTACCATTTGCTGAAGTGCCGGGAACCACTTGGACTCGTACTCTTCACCGTAGGCATTCTGGGTATAGGTCTTGAGATGCAGGAAGTAGGCACCGACCGGGCCGTAACCATCCTTGAATCGTGCCAGTACGATACGGTTTTCCATTTGCGTCATCTTCGCGCCTGCTTCGATCATCAGACCATAGGCAGATCCCGACGACCACGGTGCGTACCAGACACGACCCGCACCTTCACCCACTGAACGTGGTTTGAAGATGTTGGAAGCGCCACCGGCACCACAGATCACGGTCTTGGACTTGAATACGTGGTAGTTACCCGTACGCACATTGAAGCCTACGGCTCCGGCGACGCGGTTCTCTTTGGAATCATCCATCAGCAGATGGGTCAGGCAGACACGGTTGAATACCTTATCGGCCGATTTCTTCGCCGCTTCGGCAACGATAGGCTTGTACGATTCACCATGAATCATGATCTGCCAACGCCCCTCACGCAAAAATGACCCCTTCTTCTGGTCGCGCATGATGGGGAGGCCCCACTCTTCAAAGTTATGCACAGTAGAGTCAACGTGACGCGCCATATCAAAAGCGAGGTCTTCACGCACCATACCCATCAGGTCGATACGTGCATAGCGTACGTGATCTTCGGGATTGTTCTCGCCAAATCGTGTACCCATGTAGCAGTTGATCGCGTACAGACCCTGGGCTACTGCACCGGAACGCATGATGTTCGCTTTTTCTGCAATAACAATCTTTTTGTTCTTGCCCCAGTATCTAGCTTCAAATGCAGCTCCGGTGCCACCAAGGCCCGCGCCTGCAACCAGGATGTCGATATCGTCTTCAATGATAGTTTGGTATGCCATTTTAGTAGTAAACCCCTTTTTTAAGTGTCAGGCCATTGGATTCCAGTGTATGCAAACCACCTTCATCCATGCGGATATACTTGGGCTCGTTAAACAATAACTCACTGTCACGCATTTCCTTGCTTGGCGCAGGCGCATCTGCGAGTTTGGGTGTCGCCGAGCCCCAGGGCTTGGTTGTGATCGGGGCCAACAGCTCCATATCTTTTTTACCGTTGCGGAACTTGATGCGCCACGCAATCGTGCCTTTTTCTTCATCACGAAGCACTCGAACACTGTGCCCAAGTGGTGCAAAGTCGGCATAACCGCGTACGTCAATCGCCTGATGCGGGCAGGCTTTTACACATGAGTAACACTCCCAGCACATGTTGGGTTCAATGTTGTAAGCACGTCGAAGGGTTTTATCGATGTGCATGATGTCGGACGGGCAGATGTCGACGCATTCTCCGCAACCATCACAACGCGTCATATATACAAAGGTTGGCATAATATATTCCTCTATTTTTTATAGATAATTGGTCAAATCAGTGTTAGTAGTGTTTTGCTCTTTCAGCCTTGATGCAAAGCCCCATGTTGGGCGGGTTCTTGCCCATATACATGGGAATATCCGGAAACTTTTGCTGTACTTCAGGATCCGTCAAATCATAGTCAGGGGGCAAATTCTCCCGGGAACCATCGGCCCGGGTAATTTTTTTCTGGTAGGCCGCAGCGGGCTTAAAGAACATGTGAGCAAACTTGGACCAATAAACGCCGCCAAAGAGAACAGTGCTCGACAGGATGAACAGGGCAAAGAATATGGTTAATCCGCCGCCGGTAAATGACCAGATCAATGCGAAAGTCGAGGTGGCAAGAAGCGAGAGAATAAACAAATCCGCACGCTCGAAGCGAAACCATGGAAGACCTTCCGCAGACACATCAACGCGGATAGCGAACCAGAACCAGTATCCACCAACGGCCAGCATCAGTGCGCCGATATGCCATAGCTGTGGCAGCAAGGCAGGGGTGGGCGTTGCCGGGGTGGGATAGCCAAAAATCATGATCGCGGTAGTCACAACGAAAATAATGGTTCCCCACATGGTCAACAGATGGGAAAGCCTGCGTCTAGGATTGCTGAATTCGCCAGAAGTTAATATTTCCTTCGCCAGCACTGAAGCAGCAATCGATGCTTTTTGTCCACCACTTACTGACCGTTTTGCGCTCCTTTTCGCTTTTTTCGCATTTTCGAAAAAATACTGCGCGCTTTTCTTGTGCATCATGTCAAGTATTGTTCCGCCCATGACCAGCAGGACCATCAAGACGATATACCCCTGCATGTAGAAGGTTGGAATTGATGCCGAAAGTTCGGCAAAGGGGTTGCTCGTGAACATCAGGTTCTCCTCAAAAATTTAAACGCAAGATTAAAGATTAATATTCATCAACGGGCAGGGGGTGCTCTCTAGCGTGCCGAGTGACCGCTGAGTTTTATTTCCACTTTTTCACTCTCTTCGATACCGGCGTAATAGGCACGCAGTATTTCCAACACTTCCGCCCGGCTGAACTCGGCCGGCACCTCGGCACCTTCAGACAGCCATTTGCGCAACTTGGTACCGGAAACCAGCAAGCGCTCCTTCTCGTCGTGCGGGCAGGTACGCGCCGACGCCATGCCGCCGCACTTGTAGCACCAGAAGGTCCAGTCGATCTTGAGTGCCTGCGTTTCCATCGAGCCTTTGGGGATCTCGTCGAAGATGTGATGCGCATCGAACGGCCCGTAGTAATTGCCGACGCCCGCATGGTCGCGCCCGACGATCAGGTGCGAACAGCCGTAGTTCTGGCGGAACAGCGCATGCAGCAGTGCTTCGCGCGGACCCGCGTAACGCATGTCCAGCGGGTAGCCCGCCTGCACAATGGTGTTCTTGACGAAATATTTGTCGACCAGCGTACCGATGGCATTGGTACGCACATCGGCGGGAATGTCCCCCGGCTTGAGGTTGCCGAGCAGCGAATGAATCAATACGCCATCGCAGATTTCGATGGCGATTTTTGCCAGATATTCATGCGAGCGGTGCATCGGATTGCGTGTCTGGAATGCCGCGATCTTGCTCCATCCCATCTTTTCGAACAGGGCGCGGGTCTGGTGTGGTGTCATGAACAGCTCGCCGTATTTCTGGTCGAAACCGCCCAGTGACAATACCTTGACCGGGCCGGCCAGGTTTACATCGCCCTGCGCCATGACCATCTTCACACCGGGGTGTTCGATGTCGACGGTGTTGAACACGGTCGCGCATTCGTGCGCCTTGTCGATGGTGTATTTTTCGGTAACACGCATCGTCGCCAATATGCTGCCGTCTTCGGGATCAACCAGGGCAATCTCTCGACCGGTCTGGATATCGTTGGCAGTGAGAAAATCGGTGGAGAGGGTGATGGGGATGGGCCAGAAAATACCATTGGCCATTTTCATGCCGGCACACACGCCCTGCCAGTCAGGAAAGGACATGAAGCCCTCAAGCGGTGTGAAGCCGCCTATGCCCATCATCACCAGATCGCCCTTTTCGCGTGAGCTGACTTTGATTTGTGGTAGGGTACAGGCTCGTTCCAGTTCGTCGGAAAGCGCTCTCCCTTTAAGCAACAAAGGTTCGAGGTTGCCCCCACCGTGCGGTCTTACGAGTGCCATTTTGCTTCTCCCTGATTTGCCAATACATCCGGATCAACTGTAGGGGTATGCTAGAGCTTTAGGGCACTGACTACGATACCCCTAATGGGTTATACAGTTATAGCTCATCACGGCTATGGTTGGCGACACCCGCAATTGCGCATACTATCGTACCTTCAGTACGGACGCGTATTCCTACTTATTCAGTCGGGATTCAACACTCAACAAACAATGGAATTTAATGAATACCCATAATTTTGGAGACTCGAAGAGCACAATCGCTCCGCTACACGATCCGCTGGCATCTCCCGCGCCTGATGCCAAGAACGAAGTGCGCAACACCACCTGCTACATGTGCGCATGCCGTTGCGGGATACGCGTGCACCTGCGCGACGGTGAGGTGCGTTATATAGACGGAAATCCTAACCATCCGCTCAACAACGGCGTGATCTGCGCCAAGGGCAGTTCCGGCATCATGAAGCAATATTCTCCCGCGCGGCTGACCAAGCCGCTGCGGCGCAAGCCGGGGACCGATCGCGGGGCCGGAGAATTCGAGGAGATCAGCTGGGAAGAGACTTTTTCCATTCTTGAAGAACGGTTGGGAAACATACGCGCCACCGACCCCAAGAAATTCGCGCTGTTTACCGGGCGCGACCAGATGCAGGCACTGACCGGTCTGTTTGCGCGCCAGTTCGGCACGCCCAATTACGCGGCGCACGGCGGGTTCTGTTCGGTGAACATGGCCGCCGGAATGATCTACACCATAGGCGGGTCGTTCTGGGAATTCGGCGGCCCGGATCTGGAGCGTTCCAAGTTGTTCATCATGATCGGCACGGCAGAGGATCATCACTCCAATCCGATGAAGATCGCGATCTCCAAATTCAAGCGCGAGGGCGGCCGTTTCATTTCCATCAACCCGATCCGCACCGGTTACTCGGCGATCGCCGACGAATGGGTGGGCATACGTCCGGGCACCGACGGCGCCCTGTTGCTCGCGCTGATCCATGAAATTATCGCGCTGGGTCTGTATGACCGCGAATTTCTGGTGCGTTACACCAATTCGGGGCAACTGGTTAATCTGGACGATGAACATGATGAATTCGGCATGTTCGTGCGCACCGAAGTTCCGGAAGAAGAGGGTTGCTATGACCCGCAGAACAAGCTGTGGTGGGATCGCAACACCAACAAACCGGTTATCACGCACTCCGAAGGGGCCGACCCGTACCTGTTCGGCGAATTCGAGTTGCCAGACGGCGTGCCGGTCAAGCCGGCTTTCCAGTTGTTGCAGGAACGGGTAAAGGATTACACCCCGGAATGGGCCAGCCAGGTCACCGGCATACCGGTCGAGACCATCCGCCGTCTGGCCTACGAGATGGGCATCACGGCGCGCGACCAGAAGATCGAATTGCCGATCGCCTGGACCGACTCGTGGGGCAAGGAACATGACAGCATTACCGGCAACCCGGTTTCCTTCCATGCGATGCGCGGTCTGGCTGCCCATTCCAACGGCTTTCAGACAATACGTTCGCTGGCCATCCTGATGTCACTGCTGGGCACCATCGACAGGCCCGGCGGTTTCCGCCACAAGACTCCGTTCCCGCGCCCGATCCCGCCCTGCGCGCGCACACCCAATACACCGCTGGCAGTCAAGCCGAACACGCCACTTGATGGCATGCCGCTGGGTTGGCCATCGGACCCGGACGACCTGTTCGTCGATACGGACGGAAGCCCGGTGCGTATCGACAAGGCATTCTCATGGGAATACCCGCTGTCGGTGCACGGCATGATGCACAACGTCATCACCAACGCCTGGCGCGGCGACCCGTACAAGATAGACACGCTGCTGATCTTCATGGCCAACATGGGCTGGAACTCGACGATGAACACCGTCGAGGTCAGGAAAATGCTCAACGACAAGGAAGATGACGGCGAATACAAGATCCCGTTCATCGTGGTCTGCGATGCGTTTCATTCCGAGACGACGGCCTATGCCGATCTGATCCTGCCGGACACGACCTATCTGGAACGGCACGATGTGATGTCGATGCTGGACCGGCCGATCTCCGAGTTTGATGGCCCGGTGGATTCTGTTCGCATACCGGTGCTGGCTCCGACCGGCGAATGCAAACCTTTTCAGGAAGTGTTGATCGAGCTGGGCTCGCGTTTGAAGCTGCCCGCTTTCGCCACCAAGGAAGGCAAGCGCAAGTATCGTGACTACCCGGATTTCATCACCAACTGGGAGACCGAGCCGGGTTCCGGAATCGGTTTTCTGGCCGGATGGCGCGGCAAGGGCGGTGAGAAATCCCTGATCGGCGAACCCAATCCCAAGCAGTGGGAAATGTACGAAAAAAACGACTGCGTGTTCCACTACAAATTGCCTCCTTCATACCAGTACATGCGCAACTGGAACAAGGGTTATCTGGAATGGTCGCAGCGCAACCGCATCACGCGCTATGGCGAACCCATCCTGATCCACATGTATTCCGAAGTGTTGCAGAAGTTCCGCCTGGCTGCGCAGGGTCGCGGTCTCACGCGCAAGCCGCCCGCTCATCTGGCCAAGCGCATCGAAACCTATTTTGATCCGTTGCCGTTCTTCTATGAGCCGCTGGAAACGCAGTCCAGCGATAACTTCAAATATCCGCTTGCGGCAGTGACCCAGCGTCCTATGGCCATGTACCATTCCTGGGATTCGCAGAATGCCTGGTTGCGCCAGATCCATACGCACAATTTTCTGTTTGTGAATCCCCTTGCTGCACAGGAAGCCGGTATTGCCGATGGCGGCTGGATGTGGGTGGAATCGCAATGGGGCAAGGTGCGCTGCATGGCAAGATATTCCGAGGCCGTCGAGCCGGGCACGGTATGGACCTGGAACGCGATCGGCAAGGCGGCGGGTGCATGGAGTCTGTCGCCCGACGCGAACGAGTCGCAGAAAGGTTTTCTGCTCAATCATCTGATCTCGGAAGAGCTGCCGGCCAACCCAGACGGCTCGCGTTACTCCAATTCCGATCCGATTACCGGCCAGGCTGCCTGGTACGATGTGCGGGTGCGCATCTACCCGGCGGAAGCAGGTGAACCGGAGCAGACCTCGCCGCAGTTCGAGCCCATGCAGGCCGTGCCGGGGATGGGAAAGAGCCCGAAGTGGTTTGCCTATTTTGGCGGCAAGAAGGGCGGTAAAAAATGACCCAACTCGAACCTATTAAATTGGAAGGCTCGCTATGACTCAGCTCGCCTTGGTAATCGATCTGAATGTCTGCGTGGGCTGTCATGCCTGCGTGACCAGTTGCAAGGAATGGAACACTTCCGGTTCGGCAGGACCGCTGTGCGACGAGAATCCCTATGGTGCCGATCCGACCGGCACGTTCTTCAACCGCGTGCAGACTTTCGAGGTTGGGCAATATCCCAACACCGAAACGGTACATTTCCCTAAATCCTGCCTGCATTGTGAGGATCCGCCGTGCGTGCCGGTGTGCCCGACGGGCGCTTCCTACAAGCGCAAGGAAGACGGCATCGTGCTGGTGGATTACGACAAGTGCATAGGCTGCAAGTATTGCTCCTGGGCCTGTCCTTACGGTGCGCGCGAGCTGGATGAAAAGCAGCAGGTGATGAAGAAATGCACACTGTGCGTGGACCGCATCTACGACACCACACTGTCGGAAAGAGACCGCAAGCCGGCTTGCGTTCTGGCTTGTCCGACCAGTGCACGGTTGTTCGGGGATGTGCATGACCCCGAATCGGTGGTCTCGAAAGCGATCCGCGAAAGCGCCGGTTATGCGCTAATGCCGGAATGGGGCACTCATCCGGCCAACCATTACCTGCCGCGTCGCAAGACCCATCTCAAGATACACGAGGACGAACTTGAGCGTGTCGACAACCCGCTCAGGGTCGACGGCAAATTGCCCAAACCGAAGAAATCCGATCCCACCCTGGACGATGTCACGTCATGGTAATGAGAATGAAATTCCTATGAAACCTGCACTCTCAGTTATTTTTCTTACCACCCTGATCGGCGTTGGCCAGGGTTTGTTCCTTGCCCTGTATACCCAGCAATCCTATGCGCTGTTCGGATTGCTGCCACTGGAGAATGATGTGTTTTACGGCTATGGCAGCCTGCTGGCGCTGGTGTTTCTGGCAGCAGGGCTGGCCGCTTCGTTCTTCCACCTCGGCCATCCGGAACGCGCCTGGCGCACCGCGACGCAATGGCGCACCTCCTGGCTGTCGCGCGAAGTCATTGTGCTGCCGATGTTCATGGGCATGGTATTCCTGTATGGCATGACGAACCTGCTGCCCTTCAGACCGGTGCTGGTGATCCTGCGTAGCGGGGTGCCGATCGATCTCGGTAACGTGTCGGGTGGCATTGCTACCGTGCTCGCTTTCTTGCTGTTCGTCTGTACCGGCATGATCTACGCCTGCCTGCGCTTTCTTCGCGAATGGCATACGCCATTGACCGTGATCAATTTCATTTTGCTCGGCAGCGCTTCCGGTTTTACGCTGGCCGCATTTTTTTCCACATTTTTTGCCACTTTTTCCACACCGTCGCAGTCAGGCTTCTTTGCCGGTTGGGCATTCATCATTACCCTGCTCGGTTTGATCGGCCGCAGTACCTCGCTGTGGCGTAATGCGCGGTTGCGCCCAGCCTCAACCCTGCAAACGGCGATCGGTATCAAGCATTCTCGCATCGTGCAAAAATCACAGGGCGCAATGGGCGGCTCGTTCAACACGCGCGAATTCTTCCACGGAAAAAGCCCAGCATTTTTGCGTGCCATCAAACCCGCATTTTTGATACTGACTTTTGGCCTGCCGTTGCTGCTGCTGTTCATCAGTCTCTCTTATCCCTACGCCTGGCTTCTCGGTCTGACCTTCATCGTGCAATATGCCGGGCTGATGGCTGAACGCTGGTTCTTTTTCGCCGAGGCGAATCACCCGCAAAACCTTTATTACCAGACCATAGGCTGAAATTATGAAGCAACCATATTTGGAGGACAGCCCCCGTAGCCCACGGTTTCTGCTTTACTTGCTGCCCGTTGTCCTGATGTTATCGGCACTCCCGGCACATGCTGGTGCCATTCCTGCTATTGCCAGCACCACCGCCTGGTGGGTTTGGCCGCTGGGGCTGTTTGTGGTGTGTTTCTTTCTCGGCATGATTGCGGTACCCGCGGGTGTTGGCGGCGGCGTGCTGTTCGTACCCATCGTCGGCAGCTTCTTTCCGTTCCATCTTGACTTTGTGCGTGGTGCCGGGCTGCTGGTTGCAATGGCCAGTGCACTGGCAGCAGGCCCTTCGCTGCTCAAAAACGGCATGGCCAACCTGCGCCTCGCCATGCCGCTGGCGCTGGCAGCTTCGATCAGCTCCATCGCCGGCGCCAAACTGGGTCTGGCGCTGCCCGACAACATTGTGCAAATTTCACTGGGCATCACGGTACTCGGCATCGCGGCCTTGATGATTTCGGTCAAAAAATCAGAATTTCCCCATGTACCAAAGCCGGACAGGCTATCGCAGGCACTGGGCATACACGGCATCTTCCGCGACGCCATTTCGGGCAAGGACATTCCCTGGCAGATACACCGCACGCCGATGGGATTGCTGCTGTTTTTGATCATCGGATTTCTCGGTGGCCTGTTCGGCGTGGGCGCCGGCTGGGCCAACGTACCAGGACTGAACCTGCTGATGGGCGTGCCGCTCAAGGTGGCCGCAGGTACTTCCAGCATGATCTTGTCGATGGCCAGTTCCTCGGCCACCTGGTATTACCTCGATAATGGCGCAATCCTGCCGATGATCGCGGTACCGTCTGTGCTCGGCATGATGATGGGCGCGCGCATCGGCGCACACCTGTTGACCGTGCTCAAGGCTTCTGTGATCCGCAATATGGTGATCGCAATCCTGTTGTTTGCCGGTATCCGCACCATGCTAAAGGGCCTGGGTTGGTGGATATGATGAAATGAGGAAATGAACATGGAACCCGTCCGCGATACTGCTTCCGAACAACTGTCCTATGCCGAAGTGTTGCACTGGAGCACCGTGCTGGGCTTCATCGTGCTGGTTGTCACCTTTGCCGCCTACGTGCTGGGCTGGTTGCCCACGGATATTCCACTGGAAAGACTGCCGCAATTGTGGGGCCTGCCCTTGAACGAATACCTGAAGGCGACCGGCACCCCGACCGGCTGGAGCTGGCTGTTCATGATGAACAAGGGAGATTTTGCCAGCCAGCTCGGCATCGCAATCCTGTCCGGCTGTTCCATTGCCTGCATCATCGCGATCATGCCGGCTTACGCCAAAGCCAAAAATATCACCTACATCGCAATCTGCATTCTGGAAATCGCGGTGCTGGTGTTATCGGCTTCGGGTATCTTCGGGCATTGAGAGGGAAACCATGAGCCATCCATTTGAACGCATCCTGCTGGCGACCGAACATACCGAATTTGACGCAGGCGCCGAACGCCTAGCCTTCGCCATGGCCAAGCGTTGTGAACTGCCGCTATCGGCCGTACTGCCGGTGGTGAGCAACCCGGAATATGAAATCATCGCACCGCAGCTTGCCGAACGCGGCGAGCAGGAAGCCGTCGCCAAGATCAAGTTGCTCTCCGAAGCCGCTGCAATTGCAGGCGTCAAGCTCAACGTGATTGCCCGACGCGGCGAAGAACCCTACCGCGAGATTGTGCGGGAAGCGGCGGAGAGACACGCAGACCTGATCATCCTGCGCCGTCGCGGCAAGCGCAGCTTTCTGTCCAATCTGCTGGTTGGAGAGATGGTCAGCAAGGTGGTCGGACAGGCTCCTTGCTGTGCGTTGTTCGTGCCGCGTGCAGCTCAAATGTGGTCACACGGTATATTGGCCGCAGTCGATGCCTCGCCGAACGCGCGGAATGTTGCCCATCATGCGGCAAAGATCGCGGCACAATGCGAATTGCCGCTCACACTGGTCAGCGTGGCCAGCCACGATTCAGAAAGCATGCGTGCGCAAGCCGAAGCGACACTGGAGGTTGCCCAGGCAATTGCGTCGGCAGCCGGAGCGGAAGCCAAAACCCGCGTTGTTGTGGGTAAACCATTTGAGCAGATTCTGGAAACGGCCAAATCTGTTCAAGCCGACCTGATTGTCGTGGGTCGGCACGGCGAAAGCAATCTGATCCATACCCCTTTCGGGGGCACCACGCAAAAAGTGGTCGGCCTGGCCGATATGCCGGTGCTGGTGGTGCACGGTTGAGGGCGATCCCGTCAACTCAACGGCATTTTCTGCCTTGAATTGTGCCCGGACAGGCCGAGGATATTGGCTGCGGGGCATGGTTCGGGCGAGTCCCGGGCAAGAATAAATCTACCTGTGCGTTCAAGGCAGTTTTATGACTGCCGGCGTCCCGGCGCGCAAGGGATGCTTGATTGGGAATATCACATCGACAGGATATACAGCCCCCGCTTTTGTCTGGGCTGGCTCCAGCCCCAGCGTCTTTATTTTTCCGGTGTAGCGAGTGCCGGCCACGGTTACGGTCACCGTCTGGCCGGTTTTCAAATTGTCGATTTGGGGGGAGGGCAGCTCCATACGCGCAACCATCTCTCCCGACCTGGCCAGCGTCAGCAGCATCTGCGGCTGTAACCCGGTCACCACGCTTAGTCCGGGCTCGGCATCGCGGAGAATAACGACAGCATCGAACGGCGCGCGCAGGGACGTATCGTCCAGCGCTTTCTGATCCTGGCGCAGACGTGCGCGAGTTTCGTCCAGCTTGGACTGGCTTTTCACCAGGTTCAACCTTGCCTGGTCGAGTTCTACGGTGGCAACGACCGTGCGTTCATGTAAATCCTGCATACGATCCAGATCGCGCTTGGCTTCTTCCGCTTCAGCCTTGAAGCGGGTAATTTCGGAGTGTATTTCCGCCACGCTGGCCTGATAAGTTGTACTGTCCAGCGACAGCAACACCTGGCCCTTCTTGACCTGGTCACCCACGTCGACGTTAACTGCCTTTACCACGCCGGACACCGGCGTTGAAAGTTCCACCCGTTGCGACCACTGCAGGATTGCCGGCACATCTGCAGCCCACAGCGCCTGCGAAAAGAATGCGGCGGTGACCAGCACTATCCATTTTTTCATTTCAGGTTTCCCCCGGTTGTTGCAATCTCACTCAGCGGCTTGCCCAGCAAAGCTTCCAGGCGCGCGAAGTTCAATGCCAATTGATATTCGTTGCGGCGGGCACGCAACCTGGCATCTGACGTTTCCGACATCGACGTACCGAGGTTGCTCTTAAGCTCCAGTTCATACAGGCCGCGGCTGCGTTCCAGCTGGAGATCACGATAATCGGTGTATTTTCGGGCTGCCTCGCGCGCAGTGCTTTGCAGCTGGGTAATATCAAGGCAGGTTTCCAGCAGCGCCTGGGTCAGATCCATTTTCAGTTTTTCGGCGCGGGCCTGCAGTTTGCTGAAGCGGGCCAATTCGCGCGCAACGCGCGAGTCCGAACGATTGCCCTGATATAAAGGCCAGGACAATATCAGCCCGGCACTGTAACTGTTTCGTGTCGTCGCGGGGCGGCTGTAATCGGCCGCTTCCACTTCCGCATCCAGTGTCGGGCCATTTTCCGCACGCAGCGAGGAAATGCGTTCTTGCGAAGCTGCCAGCATTTCCTGTTGCGCATGCAGCCGTGGATTGTTGTGCAGCATGATCGGAAGCAGCGTTTGGTAATCTGGGAGGGCGCGTTGGTTGCCCGGCAGTTTCGGGTCTTCCAGATCGTCCGGCAACACGCCGGGGCGGTTCATCGCATTGGCCAGTATGGCGCGCGTGAGACGCTGCCGCTGCGCGCTGGCATTGCGTTTGAGCAGAATATCCTGGTAGCTTGATTCAAGTTTGGCCAGCTCTACGCTGGATATTTCTCCCTGTGCAAGACGGTCCTTGCCCTGATCGTAATTCACGTAATACACCGCCATCAGTTCGTTATCCACGGTGTACTGCATGTCGGCCAGCAGCACGTCGAAATAGCGTGCCATGATATCCAGGCGGCGCTGGTCGAGCGTGGTGGTGAGATCCGCCTCGCGTGCCTTCAGCTCGAATTCGGCAGCCTGTTCTGCATTGCTGCTGCGCCCAAAATCATAAAGCGTTTTGCGCGCGACCAGGCGAACGCTGTTGTCGCTGGTGAAATCCTGCACCCCGAGCGTGGCACGGCCGCTGCGCAAAATTCCTTCGAGGTTGACGCGGGTATCCTGCTGCGAGTTGGCGATATCCAGGTCTGCCGCGGCGGCGGCCCGGTCCGCCTCGGCCATCAACAGATCAGGATGGGCCGAGTCCGCCGTAGCCAGAGCCGCCTTCAACGTGAGTGTGTCGGCCAGGGCCGGGGTACAAACAGCGGCAAGCAACAGCAGGCAAGCGATGCGGCCCGGCATTGCGATGCTGGTGAAACGGTTCATTTCGCCAAGTGTCGCTTGTAGGCACTGAACGACATGGCTTTGCAGGCGCCTTCCGCCACGCATTTTCCCAGCAGCATAAACTCGTTTACGTCTATCGCGGTTCCCGGAAAGCGCGTGATCAGGTGTCCGTTCAAGTCGAAAAAATCGAATACCGGCGTTCCGTATACACGGTGTTCCAGGCTGAAAGCCTTTTCCGTGGTTTCATTTCCCTTGAAATCTTCCATGGGCAGACTGCCGCGGATATCCACCGAGAACAGCAGAAAGTGCTGATGGTAATAGTCCTGCACTTCGCTCTGGTTGAGGATGGTGTGTTCCATGCGGAAGCAGAACGGGCAATCGGCCTGCTCGAACATGATCATGATGCCGGTCTTGCCTTGTGTTTTTGCATTGGCCAACTCGCTCTTGAAGTCGCCCATTTTCAAGTCAAAAAAATATTGCCCGGCATCGCGTGTTGCGGCAAAACCCGTTCCCGAACAGAGTATGAACAATAAACCGGCAGCAAATAATTTCATGACCGTGTCCTGTCAGAATCAGTTTAGCCAATCTGGTGCGTGCCCGAAATGAGGGTGGATCACACGCTGGGAACGCGGACAGGTGACGATAAACAACCTGCCCGGACTTCCCGTACCATTCAAGAATTAATGGTCAGGCATCCCGCATCATGATGCGGTATTGTATTTTCATGGTAATCGCCGAACCCGCGACGATCGATGCCAGCGCCAGAAATGAGCCGAGCGACAGGGTGGACACGCCGGTAATACCCTGGCCTATGGTGCAACCCATCGCGGTCACGCCGCCAAATCCCATCAGCGTGCCGCCGATAATATGGTAGAACATGTCCTGTGCCGAGGAAAACGCCTCCCAGCGGAATGACTTGGTGATCAGTGCATACAGGAAAGACCCGATGCCGACGCCAAATATGGTGGCAACGCCAAAAGTGACAATGTTCGAGGCATCGGTCCAGTACGCCCAATATTCCAGCGTATAGGCGGTGGGTGCGACAAAGGACATCGACTCCGCCAGGTGTGAATTGGTGGCGAGATAGGTCGTTTCCAGCGTATCGGGATTCTCGCCATAACCGAGATGAGCGGTCAGATACCAGCCGCCGATAATGAGCAGGCCGATGATCAGGCCTGAAAGGTTGTTGTCGAGGCTTTTGCGGAAGCTCTTGTCCTTGAAAATAAAAACCAGGATGGCCAAGCCAATTACGACCGCCAAACCCAGTTGCAGGGTTTTGGGCGAACCCCCGACTATGCCTGAAAGCAGAGACGACAGGGTTTGACCGTGGTCGAACTGCAACGTGACAGCAGGTGCCTGCAATACCTTGACGCGGAATTCGCCAAGAATACCCCTGAGCGTCACCAATGCTGAAAATCCAAGATAGATGAACACTACGACGGACCTCAGGTTGCCCCCGCCGACGCGAACCAGCGTTCTGTTGGCACAACCGGAAGCGAGCGTCATCCCGACACCGAAACACAGCCCGCCGAAGGTATATGCAAGCCAGGGGAAGCTGCTACCGGTATAAATGGTCTTGGATAAATCCAGATAACCGTAATAGGCGAGCAGATTGGTGCCGATCATCGCCACTGCGATGGCCAGCAGCCAGGCGCGCATGCGTCCCCAGTGACCCATGTTGACGACATCAGAAACGGCACCCATGGTGCAAAAGTTGGTCTTGTTGGCGATGAAGCCGAATACGATACCCAGGCCAAATCCCCACCAGACTACGGTTTTGATTATTACAGATGCATCCATTTAGTTATACCCCAAAATAATTGTCTTAATATTTACGAAAAGTAACCAGGATACTGCCATACAAATCCGTTCATGAATCAAATCCATCTCAAGCAATACCTTGGTTGCCCTCCACGCCAATCAGCTTGGGCAGGTTGAGTTGGCGCGGCGTGATCACTTTTTTGTCGCGCAGATAGCCGGACACAACATCCCAGATCGGCTCGCCGGTCACGCCTTCTCTGACCGGTGCCCAGCCCGCCACCTTGTATTTCTTGTTCGGATCGAGCGTCTTGCCATTCAGCATCATATTGTTGATGCGTTTGCCGATGGTCTGGCGCAGATCGCAGGTATAGCTGATACCGCCGACGCGCACCATGTCCCCCCCTTGTTGCATATAGGGATCGGCATTGAACAGGTTGTCGCAGACATCTTCCATGATGGCCTTGATGGTTGTACCGGTCATTTCAGTCAGGGTTGTCTGGGGATAGGTGATCGCGGTCTGGTCCATCAAATGTTCCATGGTGATGGCTTCGCCGGGCAACAGCGACGTACCCCAGCGGAAGCCCGGCGAAAATGCGGCATCCGCACCTTTGACTTCCATCAGCGCATCCAGGATCAGTTGGTCGAAGGTGCCGTTGAAGTTGCCGCGGCGGTATAGAGTGCCTTCCGTGACGGCAAGCTTTTCGGCGAGTTTTGCTTCATAGGGTGCGCGCACCTTTTTGATCAAGCTTGCCATTTCCGCATCGGGCTCGATCAGGTTGGCAAACACTGGCAGCAACTTGTATTTGATGTCCATGACCTTGCCACCCTTGACATCGAAATCGATCACGCCGAGAAACTTGCCGTTGGAACCGGCATTGGATACCAGGGTTTGTCCGCCGGCATTCTTGACGATGCTGGGTACGGGTATCCCATCATGGGTGTGGCCGCCCAGAATCGCGTCGATACCGCTGACCCTGGTTGCCATCTTCAGGTCCACATCCATGCCGTTATGGGACAGCACCACGACCACTTGCGCACCCTTGGCTCGCGCTTCGTTGACGACCAGTTGCATATTGTCGTCATGTATGCCGAAGGTCCAGTCAGGAGTCAGATAACGAGGATGGGCGATCGGCGTGTAGGGGAACGCCTGGCCGATGATCGCGACCGGTATGCCATTGATCTGCTTCATCGCATAGGACGGGAAGACCGGGTCGCCGAAGTCGTTGGTAGTGATGTTTTGCGCAACGAAGTCGACTTTATCCTTGAAGTCATTGTCAACGACATGTTTGACCCGCGCCGCACCCAGTGTGAATTCCCAGTGCCCTGTCATCACATCGACGCCCAGCAACTTGCCGGCATCCACCATATCCTGTCCCTTGGTCCACAGTGCCGTGGCCGAGCCCTGCCAGGTATCGCCGCCGTCCAGCAACAGGGAGCCGGGACGGCTGGCGCGGATTTTCTTGATCAGCGTCGCCAGGTGTGCAAACCCGCCCACTTTGCCGTAAGTGCGGGCGGCGTGGTCAAAATCCAGGTAGGTAAATGCATGGGCTTCGCGCGTTCCCGGTTTGATACCAAAATGCCTGAGAAGATTTTCGCCCACCAGATGCGGTGGTTTGTTTTTGCTTTGCCCCAACCCGATGTTCACGTTCGGTTCGCGAAAGTAGATCGGCAGCAACTGCGCATGGCAATCGGTGATATGCAGCAGGGATACGTTGCCAAAGGCGGGTAAATCGTAGAAGCTTCCCGGGTTGCCCTCAGAGAGTGCCGAGCGGCTGTTCAATGCAAAACCCGAGGCTGCCGCCACTGCCAACATCTGCATAAATTCGCGGCGGTTCATGGACATTACGGTACTCCTGAAAGGGATTATGGGCTGCGGTGATATTGATACGCACGGATAAAACGGACGATCTGTCCGTTTTATCCATTGCGCGGTTTTATTTGCGGTATACCGGCGTCAGCATGGGCAGACCGTTGCTCATGTAGGTCAGGAAATACTCCAGGTCGTTGTAGTCCTCACTGTTCGCCTTGAGCGGTTTGGCACGCATGTTTTTCTGGCATTGCTTGAAACGATCTTGCAACGTAGTGATCTCTGTACCGCCGCGGAATTCAGGCCAGTGTGATGCCTGGCCGATCATCATGGAGAGCTGATCGCTGCGGATGAATTTTCCGGCATTCTGGACATGGCAACTGGCGCATGAGAAATTCAGCTGGCCGTTGCGCGTATAGTAGTATTTCTTGCCTTTTTCGTAGGCGGCCAGCGCACCCTTGCCTTTCACCTTGATATTGACTTTCATTCCGTCCGACAGACTACGCGCATAGGCGGTCAGCAATCCCATTTCCTTGCCGCCGTATTCCAGCTCTTTCTCGCCGTTCTTTTTCAGGCAGGCGTTGACGGTATTTTCGAAAGTGACCACGTGTCCGGTGGCGTTGTCAAAATACGGATAATTTCCCGCTACATTCTTGCCGCCGTGTTTGAAACAGGAAGAAAAATGTTTGCCGTTCTTGAATGGTGCTTCCCACATGCTTTTTCCCTTATCCAAATCGATGGAATAGGAGGGGAACTCCATGAAGCTGTCGTATTGACTCTTGGCGTCAGGGTTCATGGCCAGAGCGCCATAGATATAATCCTGAAACTTGATGTCAGGAAGTTTCTGCTTGTAGTATTTGATCAAAGCGCTGCGGTCCTTCGCAGGGCTGGCGTATACCGAGAAACTGACGCCAAGCAACAGTAGCGCCAACAGGGATGTGAGTTTTTGTTTCATGTCGTACCTTCCTCTTGGTTGGAAGAATCAAAAGTTCTCAAAGTCTTTGCCCTGGATCAGGCAACGATCTCTTCGCCGTCAAATTTGTTGCCCAGATTGTCAACCGCGTGGATAGCGACTTTGTCACCGGGCTTGCCACCCTTGATCCTGAAGCCGACAAAGGGATTCTGGGCGACACCCACGCCCCACTGTGCGTCAATCACGGTCTTACCGTTCAATGTGGCAACAAACAGATCAATGAAGTGTGCCGGTATCAATTTGCCGGTTTTCTTGTCCTTCATCAGCCCGGTATCCATTGGATGCTGGATCAGCACTTTTACGTCGACAACATCGCCTTCCATCGTCGCCCGCATTTTCATTGCTTCAGCCATGTTCGTATCCTCTTCAAAATTGTCAAGCAAATAAATTAGATTGAATTCTTAAAATCGGTCAGACTGGATCAGCCGCCGCAACCGCCTATCGTGACTTTTACTTCCCTGCTGGCGATGTAATTCTTGCCGCCGGCCTTTACCGCTACCCTTACCAGTGAAGTCTTGGCCATTTTGACGCGCGTGGCGATGAAAGGCTCGGCGCCGTTCAAAAATTGAAACTCGGCAATCATCGGGGCAGGATTCTTGTCGATGAAAATCGCAATGGAGGTAGTGCCCGGCAAATTACTGGTGGCTGATACCGGAACCACAGCGCCGTTTTCAGCAATTTCCGGGGCCTTGATCTCGATGTCTTTGCTCTCCACGGCATTATCATACCCGGCATTCTTCAGGGCCTCGGTCAGGTCCTTGGTGGTGAAGGCAAGGCTGTTCCATGCCGCGGCAAATACTGTCCCGGGGTTGAGCAAGCCTGTGGCGATCGCGGCTGCAACCGCTCCAACGGAGCCTGCGTTTTTCAGAAATGCTCTGCGCAATAGATTCATATCACACCTTTCAGATTTAAATTTAAATTCGGCTTAAAGACCTTGTACGTAATCGGTAACCAGATCGATTTCCTTTTCCGTCAGTATTTTGTTCCTGCCAAATGGAGGCATGACTGAATCGGGGTTGGCCACGGTAGCGTCCCAAATCTGCGCGCGCAATTTGGCACGATCCGGGAAGCGCTGCTTCATGTTCACCAGAGGAGGGCCGATATTTCCGGCTGCTTCGGCCTTGGGATCGCCGGGGATCGCGTGGCATGCAAGGCAGTTACCTTTCTTTTTATCGAAAGTCAGACTTTTTCCTTCAGCATTTGGGGACATTGCTTCTTCCGCAAAAGCCAGACTTGATATGCATAGCATTGCTGCAAGGGATAACACGATAGTTGTTTTAATACGCATTACATTTCCTCCTCTTGGTCGTCAGGTATTCATTATTAGTATAAAACTTATATTATTTCAGGACTGAGCATTTACAACTTTACGCTTAAATAGTTGGTTGTTCTACCCGGACTTCATATCCTGACATAGTCCCAACCCTGAATCAGGCGTTTGTTGATCTCTCCGGCTGCCGAAGTCACAACGCCTGTATGCGGCAACAGGTGCACGATCACACCATTCTTTTGCAGCTTGTTGATACTCACCTTGCACGCAATATAATCAAAGTTTGGATATTTTATCCGCATCATAGCAATGCGTTTTGCAAAAGGCGACACATCCGATCTTAATAGATTTACCCCTCCACCATTTGCGACGATTTCCACTTTGAATGGTTGAGCAGCCCGTTTGTTGGCTTCAAGCAAATTCTCCGTTTCATCCAGTGCGGTTTTTAGCCTGGCCGGGTTGGAGCTGCTAACGTTAACGATGAAATTATTTGGCTTTTCGGCGACATTGTTGCTTTGTGCTGCCTGGAATACCGACATTTCTCTCGGGTTGTTCGCCAAGTGTGACTTTGCAGACATAATCCAGCCCGACCACCATCCCAGCATCAGCAGAAGCAGGCAGGCCGCCAGACGGGTGATATTTTGTATGCATGAATTTTTCCAGTGTGCCGATTTCTTTAAAGGGGGCGCTATGCATGACGGCGGTTCGCGGTAGGCATGCTGGATCATTTCCTTCAGACCGCGCAGCTCGCACACGCGCTCTTTAAGCGTATCGTCATGGCGAATCGCATTTAGCAGTTCACTTTTCTCATCTGATTCAAGTTCATTGTCAATAAACGAATTCAGCAATTCGTCGGAGATTCTTTGACTGGTTGTCATATGACCCTCCTTAAATGACTTACATGTGCCGTATGTTGCGGAGCAAGCTCATTCAACAGGATCTTCAATTCCTGACGTGCCCGGCTTAAACGGCTCATGACTGTCCCGATCGGAATAGCCAGTATGGATGCAACCTCAATATAAGGAAATCCTTCCAGATCGACCAGTGTCAGCACCTGGCGTTGCCCGATGGGAAGCTTGGCGACTGCGGCTCTCACGCGAGAAATAACCTGCGACAGTGAATGATCATCTTCAGGGGTGGTTTGGGTGGCGCAAAGGTGATCCTCGATCTCGTCTATATCGTCCATTTCCCTGTGTTGCCGAAAATGGTCGCGCCAGCAATTCGCCAGAATACTGAATACCCAGCCATTGAATAACGCGGGATCGCGCAATTGACCGGAATTCTTCAGTGCCTTGACCAGCGCTTCCTGAACCAGATCATCAGCAAGCGCGGCATTGTGACTCCAGGAATAGGCTACCCGATACAAATTTGGCCGAATTGCCTCAAATTGCTTCTGAAAGGAATCTGTGCCGCAGAGCAAGGAAAGAATTTTCATCTTTAACGTTCACCAAAAAATTGGGGACATGGTTAACCATATACTAATGACGCAGCAGCAGGCAAGAATATTCCATCATTTTTTTAAAATCCTAAAAATAAATTATTCCGGGAATAAAGCGCATTTTCCCTGCGTCATTCTGTTGCAGCAAACTGGAATAACAATAAATAGATAACTCAACAACTCGAGGAGAAACACGACATGAAACGAATCCTTCAGCTCTGAGATTTACTTTGTCCGCAGCAAGAGTCAACAAACATGTGTGTTGTTGAGGGTGGTCTTTTTTGCCCTTGCGCACTCACATCCATCAGTTTCACCACAATTCTGGAGAAAAGCGATGTCTAATCTTTTTCGATCTATTATTTTTGTCATGACATCCCTGTTCATGATGTCGGTTGCCACGCCTGCCCTGTCGGCCGACGAAACTACTTTTGCCGATTACAAGTATGTCCTGCAAATAAGTGACATGGATCCGTCCAAACAAGTACTTGTTTTGAACAACGCAGCCAATCTGCTCGATGCTTATCCCCCCGGTGCGGTGACGGTTGAGGTTGTTGCCTACGGCCCCGGCCTGCGGCTGTTGTTCGCGGAAAACGCGCAGGCAAAACGGATCGATTCGCTTACCCAGAGCGGTGTGAGATTCTCCGCTTGCGACAATACGCTTCAGGCGATGACGAAGTTGCTCGGCTATCAACCGAAACTCAATCCGGATGCCAAGATTGTTCCAGGCGGTGTCGTGCGTATCGGTGATCTGGTCAGGAAAGGCTATGTCTATATCAAGCCCTGACATGTGCTGAAACGATATGTGCTTAATCACCGCCAGCTGCTGGTTGCTCAGAACCCGGTTGGCTTCATGCAGCCATCAACAAACTAAACAATTAAAGGAGTAACAAAATGGGAGACAAGAAACTATTCAAACGCACGCTGATCAGCGCTGCTTTAGCATTCGGGTTTGCGGCGAACAATACGGCCAGCGCATACGACTGGCTGATGCTGCAGGGCACCGAGCCGGCTGCCGCTTCGGTACCCGCGCATGTTTTTGGCTTTGTCCAGGCTGGTTTTATGAAGGATTACAGCAGCGCCAATGCCACCGGGAATGTTTATGTGCCGCCAAAAATGCTTGGCCCCAATCTGAATGCGCAATCCGGCTTTAACGTCAGCCATGCCCAGGTCGGCGTGCGTGGCACGGGCTTCCCGCTGGACGACCACATTAATTATTTCGTGTTGATGGAGGCAGGCAATACCGGACTTAACAACACCAGTACAGGCAAAAGCGGCCCGGTGCTGACTGATGCCAGCGTTACCCTCAATTACATCAAGGGTGCGCGTGTTCGTGTCGGACTGTTCAAGACGCCCGGTTCCGATGAGGGGATGCAGAGTACGATTGCAACGACCTATATGGATTTTTCTGAAGTTACCAATCAGTTGTTGCTGGAGCGTTACCCCAATGCTGTTTATACAAACAATATACTTCCCCAAACCCAGGCGCAGTTGCAAGCCTCTGGCCAGCCTCTGAACGGGTTTACCAAGCCGGTCGGTGGTTTCCGCGATTCGGGTGTCCAGGTGTTCAATAGTTTTGACATGGGCAAGGACTGGAGTTTGACCTATGCGGCGATGGTCGGTCAGGGCAGCGGCATAGAGCTCGGCAACCTTGATGGCAAATATGATACCTACCTGTATTTGGCAACCGAAAAGAATCTTGCCAGCACCGGCCCGGAGGATGGCCTGAAGTTCTATGTATGGAGTCAGACGGGTAAGCGCCTAGCAGATATTACAAATGATACTGTGGCTAACCCCCAACTCTACAAACGGGATCGCGCCGGTTTGGGCGTGCATTATCTGGCCAAGCCCTACCGTGTTTCATTCGAGTACATTACCGCCGATGGCATGATCTTTGAAGGTCCGGATAAGCCCAGTTATTATTTTGCAGTACCGGCAAATCCAGCTAACGTCGTTAATAACGGTGTTACCCAAAAAGGCAACGGCTGGTATCTGGATGGCGGCTGGTATATTCCGGGCACCAAATGGGAGCTCGATGCCCGTTACGACACCGTCGCATTAAATACTGGCGGCGTAGACGAACACAAGTTCACCAAAACGACATTGGGCGTGCAGTACAACTTCAATCCCAAGGCTCATGTGACGTTGAACTATGAGATGCGAGATTTCAAGTGCACCGCTTCAACAACGTTTTGCACCAACGCTAACGCAAATCTCAGCGGAGTGGGCAACAAGGTTGGCATGCAAGTAACGACGGCATTCTAATCAAGCTTTGCAAGTTTCATTGTAATCTCCTGCTGCCCACCAGTGCTTCTGGTGGGCTTTTTTTACCAAAGTATAAATATACTGGGCCGTCAGATTCGCATGCCATCGCGTTTACCAGTGCTGATTTAAATGGAATCCGCCAGATTCCGGCATGGAAAACTATGCTGCGTTACAATTATCAGAACAAATTCCAAGGAGTCAAAAATGTATCGAAATGCTTTCGTAGCAGTCCTGCTGTTCGCCGGGATGGTCCACGGCGCTCTGGCAGCGGATGATTACATGGTGGTTGTGACCAAAGTGGGCAACTTTAGCGATGTCAGGGATGACGTCGAAATGGCAATAACCGATCGCGGTTTGGTGGTCAACAATGTTTCCCATGTGGGCGATATGCTGGCGCGAACTGGCAAGGATCTTGGTGACAGCAAACAGGTATTCCTGAAAGCCGAAGCGCTGGAATTTTGCAGTGCTGTTGTGTCACGCAAAATGATGGAAGCTGACCCGGATAACATCGTGTTTTGTCCCTATGTCATCTCGGTTTACGTGGTGCCTGGCAAACCCCATGAAGTACGTATTGCTTACCGCAAGCCACAGATAACCGGATCCCTCGCTTCAAGACAGGCGCTCAAAGCTGTGGATGACCTTCTTTCCGGTATTGTCAATGATGCGCTGAAATAGCTTGTTGCTTGCCCGGACCGGGACGAAGTGCTGGTATCGGTTTAGGCATGAATGCAGGCGCAATCGGCAGGATCGTACAATTGGTACTGGAAGGTTATGTGGTGATTCAGTCCTGACCAATCCCCGGTTGAACTCTGCCGCGCTGGGGCATAAAAGAGGGCGCATATCGCGCCCTTTTTCCAAACTGATTTATTCTGAAATAAATTGGTGCTTTGCACTGAACTCAAGGGAAATCAACTCTTGCATGCAGGAGCAAGGCACGTGTTATGGGGGCGATTTAACAGGTAAATCGAACCGCAAATATTATTTTTGTCCTGCATCTGCAAGACGTTCTTCAAGCAGCTCCAGTGTCAATGTGCCCGGCTTGATGACGCCATCCTCAAAAATCAGGGTTGGTGTTACGTTGACGCCTAGCTTTTTCGCCTCCATGGAAATTTTAGCCAAAGCCGATGTATCGCACACCTTGTTCACTTTAGGTTCGACGCCCTTCAGCATGTGATCTTCCCAGGCCTCGAGCCGGTCGGGTGCGCACCAGATCGCTTTGGCTTTTTCTTCCGAGCCGGGCAGGATCGGATAGACGAATATATATACCGTTGTATTGGTCAGATTGACCATTTCCTTTTCCAGCTTCTTGCAATACTTGCAATTCGGGTCGGTAAACACCGCCAGCCGCCGTTTTCCGTTGCCCTTCACGTTCTTGATGGCCAGGTTGAGAGGCAGGGCATCGAAATTGATCGCATATAGTTGCTTTTCTCTTGCTTCCGTCAGGTTCTTGAGTGTGTGCATATCGAGAATGTTGCCGGAAAACAGGTAAGTCATGTTCTCGTCGGTATAAACCAGCTGGTCATCGAAAGCCACTTCGTACAAACCGAAATAAGGCGTTTTCTTGACGCTGATGATTTTTGAATAGGGGAATTTTTTTGCCATCTCGGTCCTGATGGCGGCTTCGCCGGCAAAAGCCGAGTTGACCATGAAAAGAGCCAGCAGCACAGAACAATAAAATGTTTTCATCCTTGATCCTTGTGACGCACTCCTCTGCTTGACGGCGGGTTGGCCAGATTCGTGCAAACCTAATCTGTTGCGTTCGCATTTCGTTCGGCTTCGTCCACACAAGTGCAGCGTGTATCCGCTTGCCGTTTATTTGAAACCGGATTCTACTTGATTCCCCAGTGCGGTATACCGGTCAGCGTGGATTTAAATTACCGAGATACAAGTATTGTTTACCTGTGCCTTAAAAGAGCGTAGTTTGATCGTTCCCATACTAATATTTAAAGCGGGAATTGTGCCTGAATCGAGGAATAACCCTAACGGGTTATTCCTTAAACTCTAAGTGGGTATGGACACTGAATGGCTGCATATTCCTATAATGCCCCGGCAAATATGTAACGCGTTGGTAACACTTTTGTGCACTTCTTTTTGAACAATTAGAACCAATATGAAATTGGCGACTATTTTATTAACCTGCAGGAGATGAAGATGAACTTTGACAAAGAATTTAATGCGAGCGGTCTATCCTGCCCTTTGCCTATCCTGAAGACCAAAAAATCACTTGCTGATATGGCTTCCGGACAAGTGCTCAAATTGATTGCGACGGATTGCGGCGCAGTCAAGGATATGCAGGCTTTTGCCGATCAAACCGGCAACAGCCTGCTGTCCACCGAGGAAGCAAACGGCGTTTACACGTTTTACATGAAGAAGAAATAAGGCAGCATTTCTTCACGACTCAAAACATACTCGAGGGGGAAAACATGAGCAAAAAAATGGCGATCATCGCCACCAAAGGTACGCTGGATATGGCTTATCCGCCATTTATCCTGGCGTCCACTGCCGCTGCACTGGGCTATGAAGTGCAGGTGTTCTTCACCTTCTACGGATTGCAACTGCTGCGCAAAGACTTGTCCAGTGTGATGATCAGCCCGCTGGCCAACCCGGCCATGCCGATGCCGATCCCGATGCCGGTAATGGTGCAAATGCTGCCCGGCATGGAATCCATGGCGACCATGATGATGAAGCAGAAGCTCAAGAAGCATGGTGTAGCCTCTTTGCAGGAACTGCGCGACCTGTGCCTCGAGGCAGAGGTGAAATTCATTGCCTGCCAGATGACGGTCGACCTGTTCGAATTCGACAAGAGCGAATTCATCGAGCAATGTGAATACGGCGGCGCCGCAATGTTCATGGGCTTCGCGGGTGACACCGACATTTGTCTGTTTGTTTGATTTTTTGTTTAG
>Ga0307375_10000609_pt1 | contig 43471 bp, 61 predicted proteins | sample TR1MG_FD_202531 | JGI IMG/M metagenome (GOLD analysis project Ga0307375, IMG submission 202531) | Soil microbial communities from Risofladan, Vaasa, Finland - TR-1 | ecosystem: Environmental > Terrestrial > Soil > Coastal area > Acid sulfate soil | place: Finland: Risofladan, Vaasa | collected...
CATCACCTGAAAGAATCACTAAAGACTTAATGCAACGACTAATCAAAGGAACCCAACATGAGTGAAGAACAGAAACCTGCCGGCATCACCCCTGAGGAGCTGGAAAAGAGAACGAGGGCCATCCGCGATGCTGCCGAGATGGGACCTTACATCCCCGACGAACTCAAAGCCCAGTTGGAAGCCGGCCTATCCCCTGAAATGCGCACAGCGGTCTTGCAGTTGCAGATTCTGGCTATCAAGTACGGGCGCGCACTGGAACGTAGGGATAGCCGTCCTGTGGTCGTTCACCAGCGCCGTAAGGATAGCACCCCGTCTGACCTTGCCCTGAAGCTAGTGAACCGTGCCGGGCAGCAAATCGAGCAGGACTCGAAAGTGCACCAAGTTAACAGCGACAAAAAGATTGACATCCTTGTAGCTCCAGGATTTTTGGACGTCACAACCAAGCACTGAAAGCATCAGTAAAAACTTGCCTTGATACATCGGTAACGGTTACCTTGGGACATCTAATGGAACAGAGGATATTTCAAGGTGCCGATTACTTACATGCACAATGGGAAGCACCAAGCTGGTGAGGAAACCTATCGGCTTCAACAACGCATCTTCGAACTCCGAAGAGACAACGTCAGCTTTCCCAAAATCGCAGCACAGCTTGGTCCAGAGTTCGGTAAGCCTGAAGGGTTTACCCAAGGTTGGATATACAAGCTCTACAAACGTGCGCTCAAAAATATCATCTATGAAGACGTTGAAAGTGTCCGGAAAATGGAACTTGCTCGGCTGGATGAACTGCAGCATTATATCATGCAAGTGTTGCAAGGATTCCAGCCATTGGTTAATCGTGGCACCATCGTGGTCGACTTCATGGAAGATGAACACGGTAACATGTTAAAGGATGAAGAAGGCAATCCAATTCCAATCAAGCTACAAGACGTTTCCGTCAAGCTGAACGCTGTCAATGTGGCTATCAAGCTCATGGAGCGCCGTGCACGTATCTTGGGTTTGGATGCACCTACAAAGACTGCGTTGACCAATCCCACCGGCGACAAAGAAGCGTCACTGGTTCAATACTATTTGCCAGAAAATGGGCGAGACTTAGAAGCTATCGATGTTACCCCAGAACCAGAAGCCGGCGAAAGTTGAGCGCCAAGTAATTAGACCGCAGAAGGGACCTCAGGAAGATTTCCTGAGTTCGTCTGCCGATATCGTAATATATGGTGGTGCAGCAGGTGGGGGCAAAAGTTGGGGTGCCCTGCTTGAACCGCTCCGCCACGTTACCAGTAACAAAAACTTCTTTGCAGTCTTCTTCCGCCGAAATACAGTCCAGATTAAGAATCCTGGCGGACTATGGGACGAATCAATGAAACTCTACCCTTTTGCGGGAGGGCGACCTGTCAGCGCCATATTGGAATGGCGGTGGCCAAAGGGAGGGAAGGTCAAGATGGGACACCTGGAATATGAATCCTCGGTGCTTGACTGGCAAGGCTCACAAATTCCGTTGATTATCTTCGACGAGCTTACCCACTTTAGCCGTTCCCAGTTTTTCTACATGCTATCCCGTAACCGGTCAATGTGTGGGGTGCGCCCTTACGTTAGAGCAACCTGTAACCCTGATTCGGAGAGCTGGGTGGCAGAATTCATATCCTGGTGGATAGACCAAGAGACTGGATACCCCATAACCGAGCGAGGTGGGGTTATACGCTGGTTTATCCGCTTGGGTGAGAACCTTATATGGGGAAACTCCCGAGAGGAGTTAATCGCCCTTTACGGCCATTTAAACGCCGATAAAGACGACGAGGCTCAGGTGCGTCCCAAGTCGGTTACCTTTATCCCTGCGAAGCTGTCCGACAATAAGGCGCTAACCAAGGCAGACCCAGACTATCGTGCCAACCTCATGGCGCTGACTCGGGTGGAACGTGAGCGGCTGCTCCATGGGAACTGGAAGATTAAACCCTCCTCGGGGATGTACTTTAAAAAGAGCGAAATAACCATCGTCGACCAGATGCCGGATGACATCATCAAGTTCGTGCGGCGCTGGGACTTTGCCGCCACCGTCCCGACCGAGACGAATCCTGACCCGGATTATACAGCCGGTGTTCTGATGGGCAAAAGGCGCAACGGGAAATATATTATTTTGGATTGCGTCTGGGATAGGAAGCGAGCGGGTGATGTCCGCGAGCTGGTAAAACGGGTTGCTCAGAACGACAGCTACAAGATTAAGATTGGCATTGCCCAAGACCCGGGTCAGGCCGGCAAGGAGCAGGCCGAAAGCTACGTCCAACTGTTGGCCGGCTTCAATGTGGAAATAGTCAGGGAAACCGGCGACAAGATTACCCGCGCCGAACCCTATTCCGCACAATGGCAGGGAGGCAATATAGAAATCCTTCGTGGGGCATGGAATGACGCCTTTATCACCGAGCACGAAGCCTTCGGGGACGGGAAGGGGCATGACGACCAAGTGGACGCGGCAGGGGGCGCGTTTACTATGTTGGTGGGCAATTCACTTTCCGTCTGGGCTAAGCTGGGTCAGCGGTAAAGATTGCTCGCACTGCCCTCTGTCACGGGGCAGGTCGTGGAACCTTACTTGGTGTTGAAGCTGTTCAGGTATGAAAGCTGGTAGAGCAAAATGTCTTGTGCGATTTGCCCAGCATTCACCCGTACCAAATCATTGCGTATCAACTGGGAAGCAACATCATAGCACATGTTCTTTACTCCAGGCTCGCACTGGTTGTAATCGGCAGGGTAGTTAAGCAATATCCGAGCTGCCGCCCACATCCCAGTTGAACCGCCGATTGCATCATATATAGTTTCGGTCCTGCTTTTTACTTGTTCTACTGTTTTCATGTTAGTTCTCCTTGGTGGTTGTTGATTAGGTCCCTTGACCTAATGATTCGATTATAGGCTTCTATTTCTTGGTGGCAACAAGTTTGTTATGAATAAAGTCCACATGACGATGATGGGCATTGGTAACTTTCCAAGCAAACGCTGCCGATGCTGCATATCCAAAGATTATTGATAAGACTATGATGAGTACAATGTGGTAGTTTTTCATTTTGAATTTCCCATAATAAAAGCAACGATAAGTATTGCGGCTGCACCAAAGTCAAACATCATCCACCAGAGGTCTCCCATTTTCATTCCTTTTCAGTTATGCTGCCATCTTTGTTTAGAACATAGTTCGGAAAATCGATACAATCCTGTTTGCGGGATTCGCGGAAACGATTTGCCGCAGTATTCGCTTTGTAGCCACATTCAACCGCTGCCTTGATGAACTCTTCGCGGGTAGCCCAAGGACAATTGAAAGCTGCTTCACGAAGGATGCCGGACTGGGTTATTGGCTCGACCCAGTTTTCCTCAATCCACTGAATTGTGGCAAAGCAGCCGATGCGTTCGTTTTGCTCGGCGGTCAGTGCTTGGTCTTGGGTTGGGCAGTCGTTCATTTCATTCTCCTTAGTGGTTGGTTTTACTTAACTTTTGGTTCTTCGATTTTGATGAAGCAGTTTTTCATGTTTGAATAATGTTGCTCCAATTGTTCGCCGGTATCTTCACGGGTAGTGAAAACAGTGAGCCCTCTAAATCCGGTTACAAGGTAAGTGGCTTTCGTGAAACGGTTGACCCACTTTGAACCGATTGTTACAAACTTCGGTTGGTTACCTTTTGCCATTTCCATCTCCTTAGTCAGTTGTACTGCGAATGATTAGATTATATATCACCCAATCTAGGTGGCAACACTTATTTAACGAAATAATGCATATAATAACCTCCTAATTTAGTGGCATCCAAATACCTCTAAATAAGTAATTTTGGCAACCTATAATAAGGGCTGAATTCACTTTTGAACCTTTTTGGGCATACCAATGGTCGATACCTTCAAACCTCCCCGTTCCAAAAGTATTGTCAGAACTGCCCGAGCGGCAGTAACTGCAGATACCAAGGCGCGTGAAAGAGCTGTGAAAGATGCCTCCAAGGCGCGCAAGAACGGCTCCACCGTTGACTCCTTTGTAAACTTCGCACATAACCTCGGGGTTGGTGCGGATAACGCATTGTCGAGTGCCTCCTATGGATTCAATCCAATCTCCCGTAACAGAACTCAACTTGAATGGATACACCGCGGCTCATGGCTGGGTGGCGTAGTTGTAGATTCAGTAGCCGATGATATGACTCGGGCAGGTATTGAGCATATTGGCACAATGAAACCTGACGATATGGAAGCACTAGATGAAGCCGCTGTTACTTTCGGCATCTGGAATGCTATCAACGATACAATTAAATGGGCACGCCTTTATGGCGGCGGTATTGCCGTAATGCTCATTGACGGTCAGGACCCCGAAACACCCTTCCGACTCCAAACTATCCGCAAAGGTCAATTTCGTGGGCTCCTGAGCCTTGACAGATGGATGGTGGAACCAAGCCTGATGGACTTGGTCACCGAGTACGGCCCGAATCTTGGCTTGCCGAAATACTATAGAGTAACTGCGCAAGCTCCTGCTCTTAGCGGAGTCAAGATTCACCACACCCGATGTGTCCGGTTGGAAGGTATCAAACTTCCCTACTGGCAACGCATCATGGAAAACTTGTGGGGGCTGTCAGTCATTGAAAGATTGTACGACCGGATGATTGCGTTCGATAGCGCCACTACTGGCGCGGCACAATTGGTTTATAAGTCTTATCTGCGTACCTTGAAGGTTAAGGACATGCGTGAGGTAGTAGCAGCCGGTGGAGATTCCCTCATTGCCCTGACCCGCTATGTAGATATGATGCGCAGGTTCCAAGGTATTGAAGGTATGACGGTGATTGACTCCGATGATGATTTCACCGCAGACAGTCACGCAGCATTCGGCGGCTTGTCAGATGCCCTCGCTCAATTTGGTCAACAGTTATCTGGCGCCTCGGGCATTCCTTTGGTTCGTTTGTTTGGCCAATCGCCGGCAGGCTTCAGTACTGGGGAAACCGACCTTCGCAATTATTACGACACAATCAAGCAGCAACAGGAAAAGGAATTGAAAGTCCCTGTGGCTATCATTTATCGTGCACTCGCCGCTTCGGAAGGCATCCCCCTGCCGGAAGGGTATCGTCAGAATTTCCGTAGCTTATGGCAGCTTTCAGATGAAGAGAAATCGAATATTGCCCAGACCGATTCTACCTCTATCCTGAATGCGGAAGAGAAGGGCACCATCGACCGCGGAACCGCTCTCAAAGAGCTCCGCCAGTCCAGCCAAGTGACTGGCCGTTTCAGCAATATCACAGATGAAATGATAAAGGATGCCGAAGGGGAAATGGCTCCTGAAGCATCTGAGTTGGTGGCCAAGGCAGAGATGGAAGAAGGTAAAGGTGAGGAAGCTGTTGCGAAAAGCGACGACCCAAAAGCCAGTGACCCGAAGCCATCCGCGGACAAGAAAACCAAGACTACAAAAGATGCTGCTAGACCTCAAGCAGCCGGTGTTCTTTATTGCTCGGGCGACAATGTCCTGCTGTTGAAGCGGGTGGGTCACGAAGCACCTTGGTGGGACTTGCCCGGAGGTGGGGTGGAGGCCGGCGAAACACCGAAAGATGCTGCCATCCGGGAAAGCCAAGAAGAAGTTGGGCATACTCCAAACACCTTATTTCCGCTTGTAACTGATACCTCAGGTGGCTGCGATTACACAACTTTCTTTTCCGGAATAGCTAACGAATTTACCCCAGTGCTCAACGCTGAACATTCGGAATTCAAATGGGTCGACATAGATACCGCGCTTGGCATGCCGCTGCATCCCGGAGTGCGAAAGTTGTTGGAAAAGGGAATATAAAATGGGGTTCGTCGAAATTGAGATAATTGCAATCTTGATATTCTTGGTTATGACCTTGTTGGCTGCGTTCGTCTTCACGGAAAGTACAAGAGTTCATCGAACTATCCGTGAAGCCGCTTTCGTTATTGTGGCAATATCGGTTATTGTCACAATTGTTAATCCATTTGTAGCCATTTTACATATTTTAAAATGAGTACTGCATTGCGAACTGCCGATGAAGCTCCACGGAGTTTTCGGGCCAGACAGCAAAGGTTTCAAAGGAGCCGTAAGGCGGAACTGGAGTATGCTCGTAAACTTCGTTCTATTGCCAAGCAGGTGGGGAATATCGTCTCAGGTCTTGCCCCGAATGGGGTAGTGAAGAATCGCGAGCAGTTAATCAAGGCTTTGAATGCCTATGCTGCGATGATTGAACCTTGGGCAAGGTCGGTTGCGCAGCGAATGATAGATGATATTGCGCGCCGTGACCTTACTATGTGGTCAGACATGGGAATTGACATAGGGCGGAACCTTCGGGATGAAATAGAAAATGGCGACACTGGCGAAATACTGCGCGCGTCTTTAGAGGCACAGGTCCATTTGATAACTAGTTTGCCCCGAGAAGCCGCACAACGCGTGCACAAGCTGACGTTGGAGGGTTTGGTGGATTCCACAAGGGCTGCTGAAATCTCCAAGGAGATAATGCGCTCCGGTGAGGTAACAAAGTCGAGGGCGAACTTAATTGCTCGAACGGAAGTAGCAAGAACCGCATCGGAATTGACCGCATCACGTTCTACCAAGATTGGGATTACGCATTATGTGTGGAGAACCAGTGGGGATTCGGATGTGAGGGAAAGCCACAAACACATGAACGGAAAAGTAATCGAATTTAAAGTACCCCCAGAAGTTGAACCCGGAAAATATTATCACGCGGGGCAATTTCCAAATTGTCGTTGTTATATGGAACCAGTAATCCCCGAAGAGGAGTAACAAAAATGAGCAAACATATACATATCCATCTGCCGTCCAAAAAAACCAAGGATGCTACTGTTGGAGACGCCTTCATTCCCACTTATGCCGAGTACAAGTTGTGGTGCAAAGTGAACAATGCTGGAGATCCTCAGTCACGGGTGACCTTCACCAAATACTGTAGAACACTGGGGGTCAATCCTCGTCAATCAGCAGAACTGGCTACTAAGTTCAAAATTGGTCAAGCATCGAAAGACGCCTCCTCTGTTGCACAAATCCAGAAGGAGATCACCAACGAGGAACGCCTGTTGAAAGCCCGAGGTGAAACCAATTCCACCCGTCTGAAGATGTTGAAGGAAGAGTTGGAAAAAGCGAAGGTTGGGGACGAAGGCGAACTGACCGGCAAGGTCGTCTACCAACAAGGCAAGTGGTGGTATCGCAAACCGAATACTGTCCTGCGTTACGGTCCTTTTGATACCGCATCCGAAGCGGCTGAAGCTGCTCGGGCAAAAGGTATCACCATGGATGCTGCCAACCACATGGGCGAGAAGAAGTACAACACGTTCGCAGCTTGGAAAGTAGCTTGTCGCGTAGCGAACCCTTCTGTGGTATTCGAAGGTGACAAGGACATCTGTAATGCCAAGCCGGGTGTTGGTGAGTGGGATGGAGAATCTGGAGTTGTGTATAACAAAACCAAAGACGCCATCCATAGCGGGTCGGAATCCGGCTGGGTACAGAAGGTGAAGGACAGCTACCCGGCAGCAACGTTTCGGCCCCGTATAGGCAAAGTGGTGGCCCGTGTTGGCGACCAGACTGTTGGTGAATACAATCCTCAGAAGCGCCTTGGCAGTATTGTGGATAAATAACTAAACCTAGAAAAGGAGATTCAAAATGAAACAACTGTTCGGAATACTTGTCGCCCTGCTGATTGGGGCAGGAAATGCGCAAGCATACCAATTGTACACCAATCTCGGCACCATGGACGTAGCTTATGCGAACACCCAAGGAGTCAAGCCTTCTTATCGAGTCCAGATAAATGATGTGACTCCAGTTGCCACAGCTACCGATGTTTTGACTCTGTGTGGTTCAGCAACGAAGGTTATTCGAGTTACTAAAATCGAAGCCTCTGCTGATGCTACCGGCGCTGCAATGGTCGACTTTTATATCTATAAAAGAACGGTAGCAAACACAGGGGGAACTTCCGCTGCTATAACCGCTGCTCAAATGGATAGTGCTGATGCTGCACCTTCTTCTATTGTGTTGCGATATAGTGCAAACCCAAGTGCTCTTGGGGCCGGCGTATTGGTAGCGGGTGAGCATTATGAAATTCCTGCCACTACTGGGAATTCTTATTCGTCTATTCCTTGGAACGAAACTTTCGGGACACGAAATGCCAAAGCCTTGGTCCTTCGAGGAACGGCACAATGTGTCGCATTCAGCCTGAATGGAGCTACTCTCCCTGCCGGCTTATCTTTGTATGTCGGTATCGAATGGACTGAAGAATAATGAGCACTGTCCCCGCAAACGAACATGAGCAAAAGGATACTTTCACGGTGGATGTTTTCGTGCCTAATCATCCGGACCGGTCAACCACTCCCATCTTCGCAGCTACCCGCCGAAAGTTGATTTCCAATAACCCGGAAGCATGCTGTGAGGTTTGCGGAACGAAAGAGGAGCTCGAGCTACACCATGACCTAGTTGAATGGTGTGATTCGGAAGGTGTTGACTGGGAGAAGGTGAAAAAGGATTGCCCCGATTTTCCGTGGGCGACTTTCGACCCAGCGCACCCAGAAGTATTTGTGGATTCAGAATTCAATGCCAAGCGCGTGCTCTGCAAGAAACATCATACCGGCAAGGACCATGGTATCCACATGATGCCATATCCAACTTGGTTAATGCAGAAACACAAACGAAATGATTTTGTGTTTTCACCGGACGAAGAAACTAAAACTAATTAATCAAGAAGAAAGTAGATCCCTTTTAGCAATAGTATGTTGCCGAGTATTTTCGGTAAGATAATAATGAAACCTCAATAACAGATTGCCCAGTAACCCCCGAACTTAGTATAAAGGAAAATCAAATGAAAGCACACTTGTTCAAGATTCTTGCAGTCGCATTGTTGATGGTGAGCACTTCGGTCCTTGCCGATTCGTACCCCTTCTCGACCCCCACCTACATCCCAAATCTGCGCGTAGCTACCGTTGCTGCCGCATCCGGTGTTGCCAGCACTTCCAATTCCCTGAACAACATCGGCATCGTCAGCCTCCAGATTACCGGGACTTGTACTTCGTTGAATGGCCGGTTGGAAGGTTCCAACAATGGGACCGACTGGGTTACATTGAACCTTTATCCGAATCAGGCCATTGCTACCAGTGCTGCGGTGACCTCGGTGACGGCTACGGGAATCTGGACAGCGAATGCAGGTGGCCTGAATTATGTCAGGTTCAACAATTCAGCGGTCACAGGTTCTGCGTGCCTGATTACCATAGCGGGTTCGCCTACTGCTTTTGCGTTGCCTCACTAAAAAGAGGTAACAAATGGCATCTTCTCGCCAGTCGTTTTATGTGACGCAAAAGATTGGTCCGAAGCAAAGCATGACCCCAGAAGGGTTCTTACTTTGCGAGGAAGTGCCGGTAGCTCGCACAGGAATGATGATTTACGGCCCGGATGAAACTCCAATTGAAGCTGGGCCAGATGGGATAGTTAAAATCTTTCGCGAAGCGGTAGATGTTTTCAGTCCCAAAACAATTGCAAGTGCTTTAGGTAAATCAGTTGTCGATGACCATCCTGAAGAAGACGTTTCACCTGCTAATTGGAAAGAGTTAAGCTGCGGGTTTATGTTGAACGTCCGCCGCGGTGATGCAGCAATGGACGATTTGCTTCTTGCCGATTTAATGGTAACCACCCCTGAAGGAATTGAGGCGGTGAAGTCAGGGAAGCGTGAAGTTAGCCTCGGTTACGATGCAGATTATGATGAAGTGAGTCCGGGTGTTGGTAAGCAGTCCAACATTATTATTAACCATGTAGCATTGGTCGAACAAGGAAGATGTGGTCCTCGTTGTGCGATTGGTGACAAACGACCGAATTTGAAAAAGGAGCTTACCGTGGCAAAAAAATCGAACAAGTTTTTGGACAAGATGAATGCAGCTCTACATCGCGCTTTCAAGGCGAAGGACGCAGAAGAGCTGGAAGCCATCAACAAGGAGGTTCAGGATGAGATGGGGAATGAAGCCCTGACCACGAATGATGAAGAAACCGGTGGCGAAACCCACGTCCATGTCCACTCAGGTGAGCAAGGTGGTCGTACTGGTTTCTCTGATGAAGACTTCCAAGCGCACGTTGACCAGAACGAACGCGAACATCAGGAAATGCGTGACCGCATCGAAGCTCTGGAGCAAATGATTGCCAACGGGCAAGGTTCCGCGGCTACCACCGGCGATGAAGACCTTACTGATGAAGAAAAAGCCGCCAAAGCTGCCAAGGGTGAAACAGGTGATGAAGAAGCTGAAATGGCAAAAGCTATCGGCGACGAAGTCCCTGAAGAACTGGCCGAAGAAGCCGCCAAAGCAAAAGATTCAGCATACTTGGCAGACTCCTTCCAAGATACTGTGGCAATGGCCGAGATTCTGGTTCCGGGCATTCGCATTCCCACATATGACCGTGCAGCAAAGCCCGGCCAGACGTTCAAGAAAATTTGCGGGCTTCGCAAACAGGCGTTGGATATCGCCTATGTGCAGCCGGCTACCCGAGGCGTTATCGAAGATATGCTCGGTGGGAAGACTCTGGACACCAAGAACATGACTTGTGATGCTGCGAGGATTTTGTTCCGGAGTGCTGCAGCAGCTCAACGCTCGGCGAACAACTCGAGCAAGGGTAAAGCAGCAGATGCTGTAGTCGCCAAAGGTCCAATGACAATTGCGCAACTCAACAAACTGAACCGCGAGCGTTTCCCAGTCTAATTAACCCTTAACCCACAACAGATTCAAGGAGAAACAAATGAAGAAAACGACCCGTATGAAAACCCGCGATGTGGCATTTACTTATCGCATGGGTGCCGGCTTTCCCGGTGATGTGAACCGTACCCATCCAGTCGATATCTTGGCTGAGTTGATTGACGCTGCCGCTCCTCCCACCAAGTTCGGCCAAGCCGTGCTTCTGGGAGCAGCAAACGCAGGCGTACGTCCTTTCACCACTGGCGATGCTTCGCAGGCTGGTTACGGTGTTACGGTTCGCCCGTATCCGTTCCAACAAGCAGCCGCATCTAACTATGGTGCAGCAGCAATCGGGGCAGCAACCCCACCTGTGACCGGTGTCATTGACGTAATGCGCCGTGGCTACATCATGGTGAACCTGCCTTCCGGTGGCACACCAGTCAAAGGTGACGGGGTATATGTTCGCGTAGCAGCCGCTGCAACGACACACACACCTGGCGACTTCGAAGCCGGTGCCGATGGCGGCAACAATGTCCTGATGACGAACGCAATCTTCAACGGCTCCCCAGATGCAAACGGGAACGTTGAAATCGCATTCAACATCTAACCCTTAACCAACTCAGCAAAGGAACCATCATGAAGAAATCAGTTCGCAGCAAGACCCGCGATATGCAAACTTTCGACTCCGGCTACCGCTCTCTTGATGCAGCTGGTAACCAACTCGGCAAACCCCTCGGCAACGCATTCCGTACCGCTGATGGACGTACTGTGGATTCCACAGGTGCCTTCCTCGTAGGCGAGCTCGAACGCCTCGATATGACGCTGCATGAGCCGCTCGCCGCGGTTACATGGGGCCGCGATATCGACCTGCGCGAGGACGTCACTCTGGCCGACGAAGTTTCCAGCTTTACGCTGTCGACTTTCGCTTCTCAGGGCGGGCTCGGCTTGGGTAACGGCATCGGCAACGGTAAGGCATGGATTGGCAAGGACACAAACCAAATCACCGGTATCTCTGCTGATATCGCCAAGGTTCCCCATCAACTGCGTCCGTGGGCGATGGAATTGAAGTATACCATTCTGGAACTGGAATCCGCCGCCAAACTGGGTCGCCCTGTCGACCAGCAAAAATTTGAAGGCCTGCAGCTGAAGCATCAAATGGATATCGACGAACAGATTTACATCGGCGATACCTCCACTGGTGATACCGGTCTGGTCAACAACAGCTTGGTTACGAATGTCTCCAACGTTGCAAACGGCGTGAGCGGCTTCTCGGCATGGACCAAAAAGACGGCCGACGAAATCTTGGCAGACGTCAACACCATGTTGACTTCGGTCTGGGCTGCTTCTGCATGGGCAGTGATTCCCGGTCGCCTGATGTTGCCGCCAGCGCAGTTCGGTTACATCAGCACCCAGAAAGTTTCGCAAGCAGGTAACGTTTCCATCCTGAAATACATTCAGGACAACAACCTGCTGACTACTTCGGGCAAAGGCAAGCTGGAAATTCTGCCGCTGAAATGGCTGATTGGTGCAGGTGTGGGCGGTACCATCGGAACTCCCGGTGTTGACCGTGCGGTTGTGTACACGAAGGAAAAGCAGCGCGTACGCTATCCAATGACCCTGTTGCAACGTACACCAATCCAGTACGACAGCATCTATCACAAGACGACTTACTTCTGCCGTCTGGGCGCTGTTGAAGTGGTATATCCGGAAACCATCGGTTACTTCGACGGTATCTAAACTATAAAAAGAAGCGGGGGTTTCTCCCGCTTCTTTTAACCATTCAAGGAGACCTTTCAAATGTCCGAAAAGACTGCACCACCACCATGGGCCGCAGGTGCTGCGACTCCCCCAGCTACCCCTCCGGCAGCACCGGCCCCTGCCGCGCCGGAAACAGCCCCTGCCGCGCCTGCCGCTGCTGAGGTCACACCACCAGCACCCGCTCCGGCTCCAGCGCCTAAAAAGCCCACCAAAGCTGAAATCGAAGCTGCTGCCAAAGCCAAAGCTGAAATCGAGCAAAACGAAGCCAAGCTCGATACCGAGCAAAACGAAGCTCTCCAAAAGGCTGCGAATGCTGCCAAAGGTGAGACTGAAGTCGTCAAGGAAAAAATGGTAACTGTCACCGTCCCTCGTGCTTATAAGCTGCGGGTGGATGACCACATTGAGGTTCCGTACAAGGCCGGTATCCAAGAGATGCCCGAGTCCCATGCGAACCACTGGTGGTCAGTTAACAATGGGGTTGAAGTTTATACCCCCACTTCAAAAGCATAAGGAGTTTCACATGCCACTTGAACAAGGTAAGTCGGAAGCAGCCCTGAAGCAGAATATCGCTACTGAAATTGAAGCGGGTAAAGACCCGAAACAGGCTGCGGCCATTGCTTACTCTGTTCAACGTGCGCATGATGAATACGTCCCTGTTGCAGTATCGGTGTTGCCGGATTCAGTTACACCGGCTTCTCTGAACGAGCAAAATCGCAACTACTGGAAAAACGCAGGCGGAGAGCAGTCATAATCCGCTTTTGAATACTAGGTGGGAATATGACTATTTTAGCTGCACAATTCAGAACAGATTATCCGGAATTTGCTGACGTTACTGCATATCCCGATTCGGCTGTCACCTACTCCCTCACCTTCGCATACTCAATGCTGAACGCCGCTGTTTGGGGTTCTCAGCTTGATATTGCTGCCGAGCTCTATGCGGCACATAACTTGGCCATCGAAAAGCGCGCTCAACTTGAAGCTGCTAATGGCGAAGTTCCCGGTACCACTACCGGCCCAATCAATAGCAAATCTGTGGACAAAGTCTCCGTAGGATTCGACGTAGGCTCTGCTGTCAATGAAGGTGCAGGACACTGGAACTTGACCATCTACGGAACTCGCCTGTATCGTCTTATCAGAATGTTTGGTGTTGGTCCACTCTTTGTCGGAATAGGTTCTGTGCCTCCCGGCAGCGGATTAGCATGGCCCGGTCCTCTGACAACTCCAGGAATGAGCAACTTCTAGGTGGCATCATGAATATTAAAAAAGGAGCTGTCGTTGTCATCAATAAACTGCCAAAATTACTTGCGGCAATAAATGGGCTGACAATGCAGAGTGTTTATGTAGGCGTACCAAGGGATGAAACGGTTCGGAATGAAACCGGACCTATGAACAATGCAACCTTGGCGTACATAATGGAGCACGGTGCTCCTGAAGCTGGAATACCAGCTCGCCCGTTTCTGATTCCGGGAGTTGAGGAATGCAAGGACAAAGTCGGCAAGCAATTAGCCGCGGCTGCGAAGGGTGCAGTACAAGGGAATAAGATAGGTATTGAGGAAGGGTTAGGAAGGGCCGGAATGGTAGCGCAAAACAGCGTGCGTGCCAAGATAAACAGCGGCATTAACCCACCTTTGGCGAAAAGTACATTGGCAGCTCGTAGGCGCCGTGGTCGTACCGGCACAAAGCCTTTGATTGATACGGGCCAGTTGAGAAATTCGATAACATATGTCATAAGGAAAAAATGATGCCCAAGAAAGTACATATCCATATTCACAAGACCGCGGACGCTGTCGAAAAGGACCCAAGAGCGGTTCAAGCAAAACGTGCCGCCATTGCGGCGATTAAATCCGCGCAAGATAAATGTGAAGAATTGAGGTCCAGTCTTTTGGATACAGATGATAGAAACGAAACCCGTTCAGCTGAATCTTATCTTCGCAATGCGCTAGGTAAATTGAACGAGGTTGTGAGCGCCTGACATGGGAATGTCCATCGCATCTCAGGTAGTTCTTGACCCGTTGTTGGCGGACAAGTTCTCCCGTGTGCGAAGGGCAGAAACCATAAGTGTTGTAACCGGCAGGAGCTCAGTGGCTAGCGTCCAAACAGATAACCTGATTGGCGTTGTCACAATGTACAAAGATATTGAAACCATCCGGACGGAATTTCCGGAGGTCCAGTTTTCCACAAGGGTTATCAATGTGGTCACAAAGGCTAACTTGCAAGCTGCCATTGCTGGGTACCAACCAGATTTGGTGATATGGAGAGGGGACAATTTCATAGTCCTCCAAGTGAGCCCGTATCCCCAGTATGGGAGTGGATTTTATGAAGCTGTTTGCATGAGCATTGATTTGGCGGATGCAGCAATATGAGCGATAGTTCAACAGGGGGGCCGTTACTCCAGACATCACCGCTGATAGCCAACTGGTTTGATGATGATGTTTTGTTTAACTTCTTCCATGATTTTATAATGGGATTAACCGGATTGGCAGGGGATTTGATTATCCCAAGATGGCAACTGGAGCCTCCGAATATCCCAACCAACGCCAACTGGTGTGCCTTTGGGATTAACAGCTATCAGTCGGATGTGTACGCGGCAGAAATAATCCAAGCGAACGACAGTTATGAAGTTCGCAGGCATGAGACGATAAACCTTTTGGTTTCGTTTTATGGGAATAATCCGGGAGGATATGCGCGAACCTTCAGGGACGGGATGCAGCTTTCACAGAATAGGGAATCGTTGACGTTGCAGGGGATGGGATTGATTGAAAGCGGTGACATTGTCCAGTTACCGAGTTTGATGAAAGAAAGATGGTTAAAGCGCGCAGATTTGCCTTTTTCGATTCGCCGGCAATCAGTGCGTACATTCGCGGTTCTACCTTTGCTAACTTCGCAAGTTGGATTGGACAACGAGCATTATACATTAACAGTTAACAACTAAGGAGCAATATTATGCCGCAAACAGCACTCCCCATTAGCCGTTTGGTCAATGTATCTATTAACCTGAGCCCTGCGCCAGCACAGATGCAAAACATATCAACCCTTTTGATAATGGGCGACAATGCCGTTATCGATGTGGTGGAACGCCTGCGCACTTATGCAAGCATCGATGCTGTTGCCGCTGACTTCGGAACCTCTGCTCCCGAATACCTCGCAGCTTTGTTGTGGTTCGAACAATCCCCACAACCAGTCAGCCTCCAGATTGGCCGCTGGGCACAAGCAGCATCTATCGGCAAATTGGTTTGTGCACCATTGACTGCTACCCAACAACTGCTTGCCACATGGACAGCAGTTGTAGCAGGTGCCTTCGATGTAACCATTGGTGCAGCGGTAACTGCTATCACAGGTTTGGACTTCTCTGCCCAGACAAACCTGAATGGTGTCGCTGGAGTTATCCAAACTGCCTTGGCAGCAGCAGTAGCCGGTACCACCTGTGTATGGAATGCCACCTACTCCCGATTCGAAATCTCGGACGGTGGGGCAACAGGTGCACTTTCGAAAATCTCCTTCCTGTCAGCTCCGGCGCTTGGGACTGATATTTCAGGTATGTTGGGCGGTTTGGTCTCCAGTTCCGGCGCATATGTTGCAGACGGTATCGCAGCTGAAACAGCCGCCGATGCGGTTGCCCTGATGGACAACAAATTTGGGCAAGGTTGGTACGCTCTTACGCTGCTGGGTGCAGCGGATGCTGACCACCTTGCTGTAGCTGCATTCATTGAAGCGGCCAATAACAAACATATCTACGGGGTGTCGACCAATGCTGCCGGAACCATCTCCTCGATAGATACAGCGAGCATTGCTTACCAACTGTCCCAACTGAAATACAAACGGACAGTTGTTCAGTATTCTAGCTTGAACCTGTACGCGGTTTGCTCCCTGCTCGCGCGAATCCTGACCACTGATTACAATGGCAATAATACGGTCATCACTTTGATGTACAAACAGGAACCGGGCATTGTTGCTGAAACATTGACCGCTACCCAAGTGGATGCGATAGCTGCCAAGAATGCTAACGTCTTTGTTGCTTACAACAACAGCACAGCAATCATCCAGTCCGGTGTAGCCTGCTCCGGAGATTTTCTCGATATCATTACGGGAACCGATTGGCTGGCGCTGGATATTCAGACCACGCTTTACAACTTGCTGTATACTAGCACTACCAAAATCCCACAAACGGATGCAGGTAACCATACTTTGGTTACGGGGATGGAATCGGTATTGTCGCAGGCTGTTATCAACGGGCTTTTGGCTCCGGGAATATGGGAAGCTGGCGGTTTCGGCGCCCTGAACCAGTATGACTTTTTGCCAAAAGGTTTCTACGTTTATGCCCCACTTGTGGCAACCCAGAATCCAGCCGACAGGGCGGCACGGAAATCTGTAGCATTTCAGATAGCGGCAAAATTGGCAGGTGCCATTCACACTGTTAGTGTATTGATTAATGTAAACCGATAAGGAGAAATAATGAAGACATATTCATTCCTCGATACCAACTGTTCGCTGTATGGTCCGGGCGGTTCAATTAATCTGGGTGCTGGTTCTGCTGCATCCGAAGAAGGCATCACTATTGAAGCTAACAACGATATAGACAGCATGGCAATCGGAGCAGATGGTACTCCGATGCATTCTTTACATGCCGATAAATCTGGAACTGTAACAGTTCGCTTGTTGAAGACTTCTCCGGTGAATCAGAAGTTGGCACAGATGTATGCATTCCAAACTTCAACCTCCCAGAACCACGGTCAGAACACAATTGCCTTGGCAAACAACGTCACACAAGATGCGGTAACGTGCCAGATGGCAGCATTCAAAAAAGCGCCTTCGCTCACTTATGCAAAAGAAGGTGGGATGAACGAATGGGTGTTTAACGTGGGTATTATCGACCGGATGTTGGGTGGTGCAACGTGAATTTAACCCTCCATGGAATTAACTATGCTACCAAAGGGAAGCTGGATGCTTTTACCCAGCTTCACATTGCCCGGAAACTGGGTCCGACTTTACCCATCATTGAAGGTTTAGTCAAACCTGAAAATGACGAAAAGGGCAAGGACCTTGTTACGGTTTTGATGCTGTCCCACATAAGTGATGAAGATACTGAATATGTCATCCGGAAATGCTTGGCAGTAGTGGTTCGGCAACCCGAAACTGAAGGTCCTTTCGCACCTATTCAAACCCCTCAAGGGTCATTGATGTTTGATGATATTTCAATGTCGGATATGCTGGGACTTACCATCGGAGTCATTGAGGAGAACCTCGGCGATTTTTTTCGTACATCCCTCGCAGATTTGAAAGCGGAGGAAAAGAAACTTCCGGCTTAGTTACAATGGCCGGAGAAGAAGATTGGCTTCTTCGACCAGTTCTGCGAGGGATGTGTCGTTATGAATCTTTACTGGATGGGCGGTTGCGGTTGGTTGATATAGTAAAGATGAATGAAGCCTTAGATATTTCCGACGAAAACGAAAGAAGGATGCGAGATTAAAAATGAGCAGCTCTGCTGAAATCTTACAAGAATATCTAGTCAAACTCGGCTTCCAAACTGATGCCATTTCCCTCAAAAAGTTCGATGATGGTCTGGGAGTAGTTGAAAAGAAAATACTCGGCTTGGGAATGGGTGTTGCTGGGGTTGTAGCCTCGGTAGAAGCCGCCACCGTTGCGTTTGCATACAGCATGCGCCGTGTTTATTTCGACTCCGAATTATCCGGGTCTTCTGTCAAGAACATGAAGGCGATGGAATATGCCGGTAAGCAAATCGGTATATCCGGCGAAACCATGGAATCAGCAATTCATGGAATGGCTCAAGCAGTTCGTCTCAATCCCGGTCTAAAAGGTTTGGTTGAAAGTTTCGGAGTCCCAGTCAAGGGCAGGGATATGAGCGATGTAATGTTGGATTTCGTTCGGGCTACTAAACAGATGCCGGAATTTGTTGGCGCTAAGTATGCCGCCATGTTTGGTATCGACGCAGACACCTATCACCAAATGATTAACCACATGGATACCTTGATGGCCAAAAAGAAACAGGCTCTCAACATGTACAAAGATTCCGGTGTTGACCCTAAAAAGGCCAAAGCTGCAATCATGGAATTTACCCAAGGTCTAGACAAATTGGAAATGCGAATCAACTTGCTCGGACAGGCTTTACTTATTCGGTTCGTCGGCCCGTTCCGGGATGCCAATAAATATCTCAACGGATTAATTGACTCATGGATGAGGTTGGTCAACCTCCCTAGTTGGAAAGACCAATTCATGAATCCGATGGATATGGTAAGCAATCTTTCTAAAAGTCCAGAATATAGTGGTGGTATTGAGAACTATGCAAAAAACTCGGTGATGGCTCCTCTTAATTTGGCAAACGACTTAGCTAAAGACCTTATTAATTTTCTTAATCCGTGGGGACATATTGGCGATCAACAATTCTCTATGGGCCCCGACTACCAACCTCCTTCGTTGATGGGATTCCCTTCTTTACCTAGATTAGGCAACAGTACTCGTTTAGGTAGCTCGAACGGTTCTGGAGGCAACCTAGTTGTTCATACCGAAGTTAACGTCCATGGAGTTTCTGACCCGCACAAAGCCGGACAAATTGTAACAGATAAGCAAGCCAATGTGGCCAAAAATATCATTCGCGATTTCAAAGGAAACCACCAATGAGTGAATCCTATTCTGGGTTTGTCAAAGCAGGTGCCCAACAGGGGCTAAACGCCATACAAACTTTACTGATTCGCCCAGTTAGGGGTATTTACGGGCCACAGTTAAACGATGGGACTGTTCTTGGTGACATTATTGCCCAAGCTACTCTCGAAGAAAAACACCACGACGAATTGGAGGTCACCGACCATCCAGTTGAACAAGGTGCCGCTATCGCTGACCATGCCTTCAAAAGACCTGCGGAAGTTACGTTACAGATGGGGTGGTCAAATAGCCCTTCCAGTGCAGGTAGCTTGGCTGCTGCTGGGGCAGGCTTAGTATCGGCAGTTAACCCGGCAGCGGCCCAGTTAACGAACGCATACGGGCTTGTAACGGGGATACAATCAACCTTAGCTGGCGGTGCGTCAGATAAGATTCAAGCAATGTACCAAGCCTTGTTACAGCTTCAGGAAACTCGGGCACTGTTTGTGATATATACCGGCAAGCGGGTTTACACTAATATGATTTGTAAGAGTTTAATGACAGAGACAGATTCCAAAACTGAAAACTCATTACTCATAACGGTCGTATGCAAACAAGTCATCTTGGTCAATACTGAAACAGTGTTGCTTTCCAAGAATAAAGTCAGCAATCCCAAGCTCAATGCATCCCCGTTAAATCTGGGCAAAAAGAGTGCAATTTTAATGGGGTCAAAATGAACATATATGAAATTCCTTTGACCAATGATGCTCAGGTTTTTTCAATCGATTTAGCAGGCGTTGAGTATCAAGTCAATTTGTACTGGTGCGATGCTGCTGAAATATGGGTTATCGATTTGGCAGACAACGCTACTGGAACTCCAATTTTGTCCGGTATCCCTTTGGTCGCTGGCCCAGATTTATTAGCCCAGTTTGCATACTTGGGAATTGGTGGAACCCTGTCTGCATATACAGAAGGAGACCTCAATTCTCCTCCCAATTATGATAATCTAGGGGTAACTGGAAAAGTTACCTTCACTACTCCATGAGTAATACCACCCAGTGGATTCGTAAAATCGGCCTGATTGTGTTTTCAGGCAACAAGGCAATAGACCTTTCTGAATTCCGTATCAAGTTTAATACACAAGCCGCATCTGTGGAAACCCCGAACTCCGTTGCCATCCGCGTTTACAACTTAGCCGATGCTACTGTTCAAAAAATAACCGAGAAGGGTGAGTTTTCAGACGTGGCACTTAACGCAGGATATGAAGGTGGCAACTATGGGCTAATTTTCAAAGGTACCATCAAACAATACCGAATCGGCAGAGAAAGTGCCACTGACAATTATTTGGATATCCTAGCTTCGGACGGGGACCTCGGTTTCAATCAAGGATATATTAACACCACTTTAGCTTCAGGATACACTTTAGAAGATGTCACCAAGGCTTGTCAGGCGGGGATGCCTTCCACTACCCTTGCTCCGACTGGTGGGATTAAATTTTCAGGTGGGGGGAACTTTCTGAATCCACAATTAAGGGGCACAGTTCTTTTTGGCCTTCCTCGAATTCATATGCGAAATTGTGCTGCCACTTTGAACGCCGCTTGGTCGATTCAAAACGGTGCACTGACACTTATTCCAAAGACTGGATATCTTCCGGGCGAAGCTGTAAAGATTAACGTTGGAACCGGTTTGATAGGAATACCTGAGCAAACTGACGAAGGGGTTAACATAAGATGCCTTCTTAACAGTAGCATCAAAGTGGGTGGGCTTATTCGACTGAACAATAAGGAGCTACAAAGGCTCATGAGCTCTGGAGGAAACCCTTACAATACCCCCTATAATCAAAGAGCTGGTATACAGTTTAACGCACCTCTTTCAGATGATGGGACTTACATGGCTTTTGGAATAGAGCATGAAGGCGACACAAGGGGTCACGATTGGTATACCAATCTCATATGTTTAGCGGTAGATACTACTGCACCGGCTAGCAATTCGGTAAGGGCTCCTTAACAATGGATAGAAGAGAAAGATTCGAAAGCCTAGAAGAAGCGTTGCGCGCTGCCTTTGACGGTGAGCGAGCCAATCTGTGGACAGCTCTTCCGGGAATTATCCAATCTTTCGACCCCGTAACTCAAACCTGTACTATCCAGCCTTCAATCAAGGCGCTGATGACAAGTCCAGCAGGAATCAGGAGTTGGGTTCAGTTACCTCTGCTGGTAGATTGCCCGGTGTACTTTCCGAAGGGTGGGATCTTCACTATGACATTTCCTGTTGCAAAAGGAGATGAAGCATTAGTGGTATTCTCCTCTCGGTCTATTGACGCATGGTGGGCGAGTGGAAACGTTGATATCCAATCCCCGCTCAGAATGCATGATTTGTCGGACGGGATGGTGTTTGTTGGATTTGGTTCAAAGCCGAATATAATTTCTGGGATCAGCACTGACACTGTCCAGATTCGGTTGAATGACGGGAGTGACTTTATCGAGTTAGCCGCGGACGGTTCCATCAACCTAACTAGCTGGACCGGGATGATAGCAGCTTTCGGTATGAACGCAATTCCGGCAGGATGGCTTGCTTGCCCAGTAGCACAGACTCTGGTTAGCACGGTTTCTTACCCGAGACTATTTGCGAAGTTAGGTTACACTTGGGGAGGTTCCGGAGCTAGTTTCGGGATACCTTACTTCGCAGCAGGTTACGTACCGATTCATGGAACTGCTGGTGTGTTGAGTCATGGCAAAGTGAAAGATCACATTCACCCACAATCACCAAATACGATGTTATATGTAGGTGGGGGTTCCGCAGCTAATGGCTCAAGTCCATATCTTATAACGGGAGGTATTACCGGGACTCCAACATCACCAGAAGGTGGAGCAGACAACTTGGCTGCGGGTATGGGTGTTCAACTCTGTGTTAAATACTGAGGACAATATGAAATATCGAAAACTTGACACCGCGGGAGATTACACCTTTGGACAACAGGGGGCGAACTTCTACAAGGATACCCCTGAGGCGGTTGCCCAAGCCATCCAGACTAACTTAGGACTCATTCAAGGTGAGTGGTTCTTGGATACCACAATAGGGACTCCATATCAAGCTCGCATCCTCGGGATGGGGAGGTTGGCTACTTACGACCAAGCAATCAAAGAGACCATTCTCAACACTCAAGGAGTCAAGTCGATTTTGACTTATTCCAGCAGTTATGAACCAACAAGTAGAGCTGCTTCTGTAACTTGTACTGTGGATACCGTTTATGGACAAATCGCAGTAACAATGAATTATGCCTACAGCTCTTCTGGAATGCCATCCTTATTGGATGTGAATTTTATACTGAACCAATCATTATTGGGATAGGAGATATCATGAAAAAATTGATTTTGTTAATGGGGTTGTTCATTTCATTTTCTGCCAATGCTTATATCTTTACAGCAGGGCAACCGCTGACTGCTGCACAATTGAATGCGGCGTTTGCCAATGCTCAGATTACTAGTGGTACAATTTCAGGAGCAGCCATTGATGGTGCTGCGATTGGACAAACGGTTCCTGCTGCTGGGAAGTTCACATCCTCAGGGGCTACCTCCGGATTCTACCTGAGTGGAAAACTCCTTACCTCTTCCACCCCTCCAGTCATAGCAAGCGGGTTTGGGACCACTCCAACTTTTACATACTCCAACGGTACTGAAACTTTTGGTATCAATGTCGGAACTGGCGGGACAGCTTCTTCTGGAATTTTGACTTTTCCGTCATCTACCACAGGGTATACTTGTCTCGTTGGGTTCTATGGTGCTAGCACAAACATGAGAACTTATGCTGTTGCGACATCGACTACCTCCGTGACCGTCACAAACGAAACCGCAAGCACTGGAGCAACTGTGGCTTGGCCTGCTTCAACGGTCTTAGACTTCATTTGTAAAGGTAGATAGATATGCCCACTTACCCTCTAGCAACACTGGCTCCCACCGTAGGCACAACGGGCATTTCTGCCCCTTCCTACAGTGACATATACCAAAGCCTCATTGCCACTTTCCAAGCGATTTACGGCTCGGATATCTATGTCTCTGCGGATTCACAAGACGGGCAATGGTTAGCAGCTTTGGCGCAAGCTATCTATGATAGCAATCAAGCAGCGGTAGCGGTATTTAACTCTTTTGCCCCTGCATTCTCACAAGGGATGGGGTTATCGTCATTGGTGAAAATCAATGGCCTCCAGCGCCTTATTCCGACTCATTCACAGGCTGTTGGAAACATTGTCGGGGTAATTGGCACGGTAATCACCAGCGGTGTGGTTCAAGATTCAAATGGGCAAATGTGGAACCTCCCTACAACTGTGACTATCCCAACAGGAGGTTCAATTGCGGTTACTGTTACAGCTCAAAATCCGGGCAATATTAATGCCGCCATCGGAGACATTAATAAAATAGCAACCCCCCAACTAGGTTGGCAATCGTTTTCAAATACCTCAGCAGCCACTGCAGGCTCGCCCGTTGAGTCTGATGCTGCTTTGAAACTTCGTCAATCTGTTTCTGTTGCATATCCGGCACAAGCAGTCATTGATTCTATCTCTGCAGCCATAGCCAACGTGCCGGGTGTCACTCGGTATTTGGTCTATGAAAACAATACGGGAGCTGCTGACACAAATGGGGCACCCGCACACTGCATCTACCCAGTGGTGGAAGGTGGCGACCTCACCGCTGTTGCTCAAGCCATCGCCAATCGGAAAACACCGGGCGGACAAACTTACGGAACTACCTCGGTTTTGCTCACATCCCCCAGAGGATTGCAAGCTGCTATTAACTTCTTCGTTTTAGCATATACCCCTGTGTACTTCGCAGTGACCATCAAAGCACTCGGTGGATATGTGGCTACAACGGGTGATACCCTTAAAGCAGCTTTGGTTAGCTATGTAGCCGCCATGGAGATAGGAGAAGATGTTTACTATTCGCAAATGCAGGCAATTGCTTCTTTAATGAATGGTCCTTTAGGTGAGACCTTCTATTTGGTATCTTTCTATCAAGGAACGGCACCTGCTCCCGTAGGGACTGCAAACTTGGCCATAGCTTTTGACCACATTGCACAGTGCCCTCTAGCTAACATTGCATTGACCACCACGTAAAGGTTATCCAATGCCCGGTTCTACTTATTCATACACCAAACTCATTACCTCTGAACATGCTGACAAAGCCAAGTTCATGGCGACTGTGTCTGCCTCTTTCCAACCGTTCGCAGACCTTTTAGACCTCTACTCACAAGTTCCAACGCTTTATGATGTTGACCAAGCTGTAGGGGCACAGTTGGATATTATCGGGCAATGGGTAGGTAGAAATAGAAATTTGTCTCTCCCCATTGCGGGTGTATATTTTGCTTTTGATACTCCCGGTCTAGGGTTCGACCAAGGAGTATGGTTAGGTCCGTATGATTCAGCTACTGGAGTGGTTTCTTTGTCAGACCAGTACTTCAGACTCCTGATTAAATCGGCAATCATGAACAACCAATGGAATGGAAGTTTAGCTGATGCCTATTTGTTTGCAGGGCAAGTTTTCGATGCTTTTGGATATTCATTTGTAATCAATGATTATTGTAATTTAACTATGTCTTTAGAGATACAAGGACCGGCAAACCCTCCACCTTTGGTCGTAGCTTTATTGACAGGTGGGTATTTCGATATCCGCCCAGCAGGTATCCTCATTTCATCATATATTCACCCTTAGAAAGGTTAAACCATGCCAGTCAATAATTTTAAAGCCTTTGCTAGCGACCCAGCAGCAAACGTAATTACACAGTCTGCGTACGAAGCACTTACGGCTTTAATAGCAGACGGTTTCGCAACGGGTACAGCGGAATCTTCACAAGTTAATAAAGTGGTTAGGCAGAGCTCCATCATGGCAGCTGTACTAGCTCAGTTGATTTCAGACCAAACAGGTCAGGATTCTATAGATGATGGAACCACTACAACTTTGTTGGCTAACCTGAAAACAATTATCACACCTCCCGGTACGCTCATCTCTTACACGGGTACGGTTGCTCCACCGGGATATTTGCCCTGTCCTTCTTCGGTAACCAACGTTAGTAGAACTACTTATGCTAACTTATTTGCAGCCATCGGAACTACTTGGGGAGCAGGTGACGGTGTTACTACTTTCGGTATCCCGTACTTTGCACCGGGTTATGTTCCTGTACAGGGGACGCCGGGTGCTCTAACGCATGGTGCTCTCCTATCACACACGCACTCTCCTCCCGCAGGAGGTACTGGATTCTTATATTTTCAAGCTGGTTATGGAGCTACTTATGTGACTCCCGGAAACTTTTTGAATCCTGTGGTCAATAACACCACCTCTGCAACAGGCGGCGCTAACAACTTAGCTGCCGGTATGGGTGTCTTAATTTGTGTCAAATACTAAGAGGAAATTATGAAAAACTACTATTTGTTCGACCAAACTACTTTTGAATATCTTCCTGCACCCGCGGGAGTACTTTATACCGCCCATCCAAACCCAGAAGAGCCAGGGAAGTGGTTGGTTCCTGAGTCAGCAACCCTATTGACTCCTCCTCCCTGCGTGGAAAATCAAATTCCAATATTCACAAATGGAAAATGGACAATCCAACCAGACTTCAGAGGAGAAACTTGGTTCGATGCTCAAGGGAACGGGGTTGAAATAGTGGATATTGGCACTCCCCCGTCTACTTTAACACAAACTCTTCCTCCTGCAATTATCTTGGAACGTGCTAAAGCTGACCAAACTGTTGCAATAGACCAAGCGTGTGCTGTTGCCATTATGAAAGGGTTTACATCCTCAGCTCTTGGGGTTCCTCACACCTATCCATCTAAAATGGAAGACCAACAAAACTTGGCAGCTAACGTACTATCATCCACTTTACCGAACGGGCAGGTTGCCGGATGGACAACACCACAGATATGTGCTACTCAAGACCCGACTCCAGTCTGGGCCTATCTGAGCCACACAGCTGCTGAAATTCAGCAAGTGGGAGAAGATGGAAAAGCCGCGATTTTGAACCATCGTATGCGCAACCAAACATTGCAAGACCAAATCGCACAAGCTACCACCGTTGCCGGAGTAGCTGCTGTAATGTGGTAATAATAATTTTCAATCTGTAAATAAAGGGAGCTAGCAAATGAACGACGATAGACGTGCACATGAACGCCTAACTGTTCTCGAAGATAGAGTCACCACTCTTGAAAATGGGATGTCCGAAAACACTGCCATAACTAAAAGAGTTGATGCCAATACGAAAGAATTGGTTATGCTTCTAAAAGGGGCAAAAGGATTGCGCGCTTTCATTGTGTGGGCAACGCCATTGTTAGCCACAATAAGTATTGCTTTCACTTATATCAAAGGCCACTGGAAATGATTGGCGATTTCGATAAAGCCTTTTCGATAGTAGTTTACGAAGAAGGTGGCACAGACCCTGACCGAGCATACCAATCTCCAGAGCAAGCAATCGCGCGAGGGGACTCCGGTGGGGAGACCAAGTTTGGAATTTCCAAGAAAGCATACCCGAACCTTGACATCAAGAATCTTACCCTTGACCAAGCAAAAGAAATTTATAATTCCGAATACTGGGTCAAAATCAAGGGTGACCAGCTCCCGTGGCCTCTCTGTCTTTTTGTGTTCGATTCTGCAATTAATCAAGGGGTAGATGCTGCGATAAAGATGCTTCAGAAAACTGTCGGAGTTGCACAGGATGGAATCTTAGGTAGAGATACTCTCGCAGTAGCTACCAAAGCAAACCAGTTCAAGAGTGCGCAATTCATGGCAGTTCGAGGGTTGAGGTACACTGGCACGCGGGGTTTTGATGTAGACGGAAAAGACTGGTTTACTAGGCTTTTCGATGTAGCAATGAAAAGTAGCACGTAGCACTCTTTCAATTTTAAAAGGATAGAATCATGAATACTTTTACCAAGCAACAATTGATACACATTGCAATAGGTGTAGTTGCCTTCATAACATGGATTGGTTTATTGGTAGCCAGCCGATTCGTCGCAGATGGAGCCGGATTCTTGGCCACCTTCTCCGATATCATCATGCTGGCCAAGACCACCTGCGTCAGTGCGGTAGCGATTGCAACGGCAGTCGGGAACTTTAATGCGCCGGGAATCAAACCTTCTCCCAAGGTTGTTGCTACCTCTGAAATCCCTGCAGTTTCAAGTCAGGCTGGTTTCATTCAGGTGCGCTTGATGGTTTTGTTGGCAGTTCTTTCAGTTGGCGCTTTTGGCTTGGCCGCTTGCAGTTCTATTACCGGACCTCAGGCTACTACCCAATCCGCACAAGTCAGTTATGTTCGCGCATGCACCGCTTATGGGGCAGCATTCGAGGCAGCACTGCACGCAAGAGAAGCCGGCAAGCTGACGTCAGCTCAAATCAGTCAGGTGGGGCAAATTGATAAACAGATAACCCCAATTTGTACCGGACAGCTTCCCACTGACCCTGTGGCAGCTACTCAACAGATCACAGCTGCTCTGACTAGTTTGGCTGTACTCGGGGCAGTCAATCACCTCAGTAAGTAATCCAACTCTTTTCTAAAAAGGAATCATCATGTCCGAACAACAGAATCAAAATGTGGTGGGTGATACCATCAAACAAACAGTCGAAGCACTGGCTCCTGCTATCATAGCAGCCGGTGTAGCTTCGAACCCGAATGCTGCTGCCATTGCATCGCTGGCACCAGTCGCCCTCCAGTTCCTCCAGAGCGCGACAGCCTTGCAACAAGCTGGCGCACTAAGCCCTGAACAATTGGCCTATATGTTCAGCAGCATGGGTCAAGGGATTCAATCCACTCATGATAAATGGGCAGCGATGGATGCTGCGGATGCTGCCAAAAAGATGCAAGGTGTCAAGTCCCAAGGTTGAATGATGATTTCCGACCTCGATGCCGCCAAGCTCTGCCTAGCTGCCTATACCGGTAAATCTGCTGGATGGGAGAAGTGGTTGGATGTTGGCGGTGTCGTGGCTGGAATCAAAAAGGTTGCCGATATTACCATTGTTGCCTTTAGGGGTTCTGACTCCTGTGAAGATTGGTTACGAGACCTCGATGAAGTCCCAGAAGAGCATCCGGACCTTGGATATGTCCATTCTGGATTTCTGGAAGGTATGGACGCGTTTTACGGCGTTTTACGGCCTTTGTTGAAAGGGGATATATACTTGGTAGGGCACTCCCTCGGCGCCGCGCATGCGTGCATTCTAGCCGGCCTAATGGCCGAACATCCGCCGAAGCGATTATCCCTTTTCGGGTGCCCACGGCCGGGATTCGAAGAATTGCGTAAATTGGTGATGAAATCTTGGCCAATGATTACTTCTTACCGCAACAGGGATGACCCCGTCACAGAAGTTCCCTACCTGCTAGGTTTATATGAACACATCATAGAACCTACGCGCCTTTTCTCACCGACCAATCCGCTCAATCCGGCATCGGAACATTCGATATATCTCTATATCGAAGCACTTCAGAAATAAAGTTAACCGATTGGCAAGATTAATCCCGTCGAATGTCATGCACTTGGGGGAAACGGTTCCCAGCACATCCAGCCCTTTGCCGTCTAGAAGAGGTTAGCCTTCTGTATCCGAGTTTCCCCCAGTTTAATTGTGGTCAGAGTCCATCGGGTTTCGGAGTTGGGCCATTATCTTTCGATAACAAGTCCATCGCTTCCCGTACCCATGGTCCAGTCCCCAACGAAGCAAAAACATCTGTTGCGACTTGCTGAACCAGTATGGGCGCTTAAACGGCCACGTTCGGTCTCGGATAGATTGGGCGGCAAACTCGTAGAAAGTTTCTTCCCTGAATTGAGCAATGCCGCAGGATACCCCATCGTCACCACAGTGGAATCGCCCAGACTTGGTTAGGTGCTGTCCGCTGCTTTCACAGAAGACAATCTTTTTGACCAGCCAAGGATTCGCTGCCTGCGCTGAAAAGGTGATTGCCATTAAAATTGCAAATAGAAATATCTTCATCCTAGTACTCCAGTTAATAAGAACATCACAATAACAACACCAGCTACTACAAAGACTACCCAGTGTATGTCATTGTGCCCTTGATAAACTTCCCAGCCCTTCATTGGTCGCCCTCCTGTTCAAGTTGTTCAACAGACATGGTTTCTGCTTCAACTATGTTGGCGGCTCGTTCTTTCCAGTATGCTAGTGCCCCTTTTGAAAGAACCAAGCCGGTGTAAATAGGAGCATCAATTCCCCCTCTGAAAGATGCTTCCGCGCCATCCCGGAGCTTGCTCAAATCTTCGTCCGGGATATTCGAGAGGTATTCTTCGAAGTTAGTTTTCTCGAACGGGTAGTAATTCTCAGCCAGATTTTCCTTATCCTCCAGCAAGTAGGCAACCTTCGAATTGATGAGACGTGTTCTTTGGTTTTCATAGAATGTGCGGTTTTTCATTTCATTTCTCCTATTTCCTGCCCTGCCCCATATAAGGGAGGGCAATTTTAAATTTGGTTGCGAGCCGTATGCTAGGCTGGATTTTGGGTCAACCTTCGACACTTCTCAAGGTATCTTGTCCATCGTTGGCAAGGGCACCAATTATTCGCATCACAGCATGATTGCTACCGACTACTGCAAAGAAATTGCGTTGGTCAAATATGGCAACGCAATCTTGGCTAATACCAATGTTAGTTGTCATGACGGTCAAACCGGCAATTTTGGCAGCGGCTTCGAGTTCTCTGCGATTGTTGTTGAACAAGGCTTTCATTTCTATCTCCTGAGTTAATTAACGATGGATAGATTATGAGGCAACAGACTCCTCTTGGCACGCACTTTCGTTATCTTTTTCAACCTTTTTTAAATACCCGATATCATACAAGATTCTTGTTGATTCTTCTTCGTATCTAGGGTAGTCAATATCATCAGGGAATTCTGCCGGCAAGTCCATGCAAGGCTTCGCACCAGTAGTGAGCGCCACCTTATTCCCCGTTTTCGCGTAGATGATATCGCCTTGTTCGCCGACAGCAAAATACCATCGGATCACTTTGCCAAGGAAGATCCCACTGACCACCGGATTGCCCGGTTCCACTGGGTCACCTTTAACTGCCCCTCCTGAAACGGCGCGCATGGTAGTGAACTTGGTAAGGTCTCGACATTCCCTTATTGTATCTATCAGCGGCTTTCCTGTGGCAATAAAGTTCTTAACTGCCTCTACACAGATTTCATTGACAGCATTCTTTTTCGGCGCAGTTGGCCCGTAGGCTCCTTTTAGTTTGAACTGCTTCCCCTTCTGTGGGGTTTCATAGACTGCAATGTAGTTGTTAATGTCTCGACTGTAGGTTGCTTTGTACCGAACTTCTTCAGTGCTGAAGCCGGTATCTTTTTCCCACTGTTTAACAATCGCATTGAATTCTGTTTCCATCCGGCGCAAACATTTAACAACGATGCCGTCCGTATTGATTGAGGTAACTTCGATGCCGGACAGTTCGAATCGCTCAGCCAACATGAGAATCGAAAGCTGCCCAGTGACCGTAACTTGAATCATTAAATTCGGCGCATACACAATTGACCAAGGACTACCTAGTTTACCGAATGTACCGTTCGCTACAATTTTCAAACATTCTGCGACGATTATGTTACCGGCCTCTTTTGCAGAAACCCGTTCCACCACTATCCCGTTATACACCAGCAAGAAACTTTGCCCGAGATTGGCAGGTGCCATACCAGCATTGAGAATCATCCTCGGGTAGTATGAAGTCACATCAGTATCTGCTATAAAGTAATCAGCATCTGCTAGGTGCGCAATACTTTTTTCTTGGCTGTGCAACCCTCCGATACCAAATTTATATTTGCACTTACCCATCTCAATGACCAGTTCCCCAAGTTCAGGAGGCATGATGGTCGAACCGTTTTCATGGATGACGAAGTTTGCATTCCGGACTAATCCAAGAACATAGTTCATCAATTCTGACTGGTATTTGATGAAACTTGGAACTTGGTATTTGTAACTGGTTCCAGGTGGTATTTCAGTTCTTGCTAAATGCTTCCGCCCAGTAGTACGCCGGACCTCAGACCCGATGATGGCTTCTGCCATCTGAGCATCTGATAAGGACCGAAGGTCGATACCATACCGGAGCCCCATTTGCTCACGAAGCTCAATTTGTGGCAACACTGCATTGTAAAGGATGATGGTGTTGTCAAGGTCGTTGATACAATACCGACGAAGAATTGCAATCTGATTTTCTGATAACACTGTACCTGGTTCAAAAGGCAAATCTTGCAATCGTGGAGCATGCAATCTACCAGCACAGACTTTCAAACCTGGCGACAACGCGGTCAGCTCAATCAGGTCAATTTGATTAACGACCAGCTTCTTGACCTTGAACTTCTTGTAAACATCCTGCGGCCGAAGATTCTGCTGAATGAGCATATCTGTGGCTATCCACAAAGCTTCCGAACTGTTGTCAGCAAGCGCAACCGCTGTTACCGGAAAGTCGAACTCGAGGCCGTTAAAGTCGACTAGCAGGAAGTTATCCAGAATCCATCGCAGCTTCGGGATGTCCAAGGAGTAAGCATAGCCGAGCTCAAGGTATGTGACTTTGCCGCTGTCGATTCCCTTGAAGGCGAACAGGCAGTAATTGGGGTAAACCTCAATGTCGAAGACTAGCCGTTCTTTGTTCAGCGAAGCCTGATACAGCTCCATATCCTGATAAAGATCAGGGACCCATGCTCGGGCCTCTTCTAAGCCAGGCAAATAGTCGGGCCGAGTCCAGAACCGCTCCGGTGGGATTGATTTCGGTTTCTCTTTCTTGGGAGGTTTAGGTGGAGGCCGGTCATCCCACCAAAGTCCGCAGAGGTCCGCGCGGGCCATTACTCTCTGAACCCGATAATGGCTCCCCGCAGATTGTCACCATGGAAAAGACAAGGGCGCGGGTAAGTGGTGAAGTCGATTGTTTTTATATTTTTACCTAGCAAGAGAAGTTGTTTAAAATTGAAACATCCCCCTGCTACCGGAAGACCTGGAACTTCTATGGCTGCCCCATCTCCTTCCACCAAACTGGTACAAGCTGACCCATTTTTAAAATAGATTCTACCTAGGTCATCTACGAATGGCGCAAGGTTTTCAACAGCTGCCCACAATTCGGTTGGCATCGGAACTTGCTGGCTCTCAATTTCAAGAACCCGACTCAGGTCTGGCCATTCAGCAGAATAGGTTTGAGTGCTTAACCAACGATTCTCAGGATAGTGAAAAGTTACTCGATTTTCAGTAACCTGAATGCGGATAGGTTCTTCCGCAATCCTAACTAACTCGAGCACTGCAGACCGAGGGATGTTTACATCAATAGGAAACGGGCTCGCCATCCAATGTTCAATCAGACAAATGTTATTTGTGGCGAATGCCGATTGCCCTTTGAACAAAATACCCCTCGCCCACGGCTTCGAAGCGTCCTCGGCAATGAAAGGGGCAAGGGTTTTTAGTACTGCTAGCATGCTGCCGTTTAAAGCTATCTCCGTGCCTTCTGGGGCTACGTCTGGGAACTCGGTTGGGGAGCATTCGATGAATGCTTTAAACTTGCCCGATTTGATGGACAGCCGACCTGCTGGGGTTACATGGAGTTGGACCGTTTCATCCTTGCAAGTTTGAATCGCTTTGATAAACGGGGCAGCTTTGGGGCTGACATCCAAGTCCAGGTCGATGGGGCAGCACAACCCTAGCATGCCGTTATACCCGCGTATAGTGCCATTCTCTATGCGGAAATGCATGAGCTCGGGGACAAAATCTTTCGCAGCAACTGCCCCTTGAACGAATTTAAGTGCCTTGAGCATTTTTACCCCTGCTTGAAAGTTAGTCGCTTGAACTCGCGAAGGAACGCTGCTTTGCTTGTTTGATTAGTCCAAGGGAAGATTTTATCTCTAAGAGGAGTAATACCAATGATGGGTTCCCACACATCATCGTGGGCCGGCATAAGGTCTCGCTGCTCGGTGGCAAGCATAACTATGTCGGCATGTTTCACTTCTTCGGGGAGGTTCGAAGGTAAACCGAATCTCTCGAAGATTGCTTGTTCGGTTTTCGCTTCTAGCTTCATATATTCAGGCAAAAGCTGTTTCAACGGTTTAGTGATATCACCGAGGAATGCTTCAGCAGCATCATGCAGAAGGGCATGAAGTGCCATGTCTGGATTAATGTCTCCTACTATCCATGATACATAGACGCTGTGTTGGGCAACACTATAGAACCTTTCACAGTGCCCACCGAAACGACAGATATTAGATAACGCATGGGCAATATCATAGATAGTGTAAACATTGTTCTTCGGTTCAAGGAAATTGAAATAGTTGCCGGATTGAATCAGTATGTCGGGACGAATCATAACTTACTCCTAGAATAACCCTTGTTGGTCCGGAACGAAAACCGGGTTCGGTCCTTTTTCTTCCGTAATGATATTACCAAGTTTGTTAAACGCATACATATTATAAGTCCAACGGCCCAAGTATAATTCTTGGACTCTGTCCATGTCAACCCCTTCGGCGATTAATTTCGCCTCCACGGCTGCTCTTTGCGGAGCCGGTATTGTGGTTAAATGTTGCCCTTCTACCCTGCGCTGTGGGCTCTGATTAGAAACATTCAATACCCTAGCTTCCGGCAATAACAACATGCCCCCTACTCGGGCAATCTGAACCCATGAAGAAGAGTCGACAGAATACCATGGATATCTCCGCATCAGTTCTGGCGTAGTCAATCCAAACCCGTGAACCTTAACCTTCGGGTGCCCAGCATCATCGGTTAGGTATTTTTCCCAAAGTTCATCCAGCCACAGTTTCAACTGCCAAGTGGATTGGGCCACCATTCCACCTATAGTAATGTAATCGTAATTAGCAACATAGTACTCGAGATAGCGAGGGTCTTCGCCAAAGTGGAAGCAGGGTAACGGTTTAACACCCATCGCTTCCATTGCCTTTTGATTCTGATAAGTTCCAAGTTCATTTCCAATATCATCCATGACGGACGCCAAGAGCGTTCCATCATCCTTGCGAATGATGTCGTCGTTTCTTTTGATGTATTCGCAATAGGCGGCAATGTCCACCTTCGCTCCCAGTGACCACATGGAGAACGCCCCCGAGTCGAGGAAGACTTGGCGACCATCCTCCCGAATCATATCCACCGACCGTTGCCGGCCAATGTAGTGGAATGATTCGAGGAGATTGCCGTCACCGGCTGCTAGCCGCTGCTTCTTTTCATTCTCGGTTAAACGTTCCCAAAGGGTGCCACCGATTTTGAAACCGGCAGTGTAGATGCCGGCGTTATACAGTTTCACTTTTACTTCCTTGCCAACATCATGAACTCTGCACGGGCCTCAGGAACTTCTTTCAATACCCCACGCAGGGCGCTAGTTACTGTTTCATGTCCCTGCTGGCAGATGCCTCGGGACTCCATGCAAAGGTGACGGGCTGTGATGATTACGCCAACACCTTTAGGATTGAGGTTGGTCCAGATTGCTTCGGCTATTTCATTGGTCAGCCTTTCCTGAACTTGGAGTCGGCGCGCGAAAATATCCACTACTCTGGATATTTTAGACAGGCCAACTATTTTCCCGTTTGGTATGTAAGCGACTGTGGCTCGACCGAAGAATGGTGCCATGTGGTGTTCACAATGGGTATAGAACGGGATATCCCGAACGATGACCATTTCATCGCATCCGTCTGCCCCATCTTCAAACACCTTGAGGATGTTCTTCGGGTCCAGCTTGTATCCAGATGTCCAATGTCCCCAAGCCTTCGCAACACGGTGGGGAGTTTCCAGCAATCCACCTCGGCTAGGGTCTTCCCCGACAAACTGGAGCAGGCGACGAATGTTGTCTTCAATACCACCTTCAGCAGTTGCCTCCCATGGAAACACCACCCACTTGCCGCGAAAGGCATCCGCAGCACAATCGGTTTTATCGATAAGTGCATAGAAAGGTTTTTCCGGAAACTGGTCACAAATGCGCTTCATGGTTTCACCGGAATCAATGATGTCATCCACGAAGAAATCCGCTTTTTCTGGGGTATCGGCTGCTGTGATATGCAAACCATCTGGCGCTGCTGCCATGATGGCGTACAATGCAGGAATGCCACCGCGGGGTATGGCATAACCTTTGAGAGGCCGGTGGTACTGGAAATGGTCTGCGATTTCATCCACTGCCACCTCTGCAAGGTGGGCAATATCTTCGTTATTCAAAATCAGTTTTTGTTGGTCGGACATAATTTAGAACCCTTTTTTAGTATATGAAACGGAGCATTTACGAGTTTCCTCAATTATGCATTTAACCAAAACAACCCCAGTGCCGGCAAGCTGTTTCGGACCGATTGTGTTGACAAGATACTCGGCCATGTTTTCAGCGGTAGGATTGAAGGGGGTCCAGACGAGAGAACCGTCTAACATGGCAACGGCCGACCCATCGAAATCATTAAGATCATCTCTAGTCGCTAACGAAATACGTCTCATGAAAATATCATCCTCCCATGCCAAGAACTTATGATCCCAGTTGTTTTCCAGCCACATACAGAGCTTTTCTTTGATGACCCCGAAGTCCATCACCCGGCCAAGTTTGTCAAGGGCAACCTCCTTTTCGGATAAGCTCAAACCTTCAGGGTCCCCAAGTTCATTCAGTTTGGATTGTACATCCATCTGGACACTGAAATGAACGCGATAGTTATGCCCGTGAAGGTGTTGGCACTTTGATTCATGGCCATGTACTCTGTGGCCAACTGAGAGGTCGTGGTAACGGTCAGCGGTTATCATACTGTTTCACCTCCGACCAGACCAGTGTAGTTCAAAGTGTTAGGCAATTCCATCAAACCTTCGCGCCATGCTCTTACCACAAGTGGGTCAGGCAAGCCGGCATCTTGGAAGCCTTTTGCGCGCAGCACATTCGAGTGGTTCATATCGGTCGGGGGATACTTGCCGTCATAGCTGGTATGTGTGTATGCCATCGCCTCCCAGCACTGGGGCATAGCTTTTGCCGCCAAGACCGTTTCGGCTTTACTGGAGCACATCAACGGAGCATGAATCCGGAAGCGAGGGTTGCCTTGGTCATCGAGAGTCCCGAGGGCGAGGTTTGCCATCTTTTCGAACTGTGCGCGGAATGCTTCAGTACAATCCGGATAGTTGGCATTGTCTTCCTGACAGATGCCTGTAACCAGATTATCACAACCCAAAGCCACCGCACGATTCATGGCCAAGATAAAGAAGAAGGGATTGCGCATAGGGACAAAGGTCAACTCCACTCGGTCACCGATTACCTTTTCCATTTGTTCGGCGTTTTCATATTGCTCCAGTTCGTTGCCGCTGGTCAGAGGAGAAGATGATTTTAAAACTCCAGGCAGGTGGATTACCTCGTGGGATTTAACCCCAGCCATTGCCGCTACTTTCTTGGCGGCTTCAACTTCGATTATATGACGCTGTCCATAATCGACGGTTATGGCATGGACTTCGTCGAACTTCAACCCGGCCCAGAAAAGGGTAGTAGTTGAATCTTGACCTCCGGAAAGGATGACAAGTGCTTTAGTAGGTGCTTTTTCCATTTCAAGGTACTCCTATTAGTTTGTGATTTTGCAATTGTAAGGTGTATCCAAATTCCATCACGCTGTTAACTGTGGTATTTAGATTCTCACGGTTCTTTCCTTCATCTCCTTCATCAGCAGGTTGAACCAAGACCATGCCTTGAAATCCCACAGGGGGACGTGCCAACCTGCCTCCGCAAGGATGCTTCAATGCTGACATTGGAAGTCCGTCTACATCTGAAACATCCTCCGAACAAATGACATACTTTAGGGTTTGGATGTGGGGAACTAAATCCTTGTTGATGGAACCTGTCTTCGGGCTGCATACAACTATGATGTCTTCGTAGGGGAGGTCTTGATAGAGGGTGCCATTGGTTTCGAGTTGAACTCCGAATCCATCTTCAAGCAGGGCTTCGATTGCCGGCCGCAGGTTTTGGCGAAAGGGTTCCCCACCTGTAATAACCACAAGATAGCCCATGTTAATTTCAACCCTTAACGCCGTTGCCATCTCTGAAGCAGCCCAGTCAGGCAGGTTAGGGGTAGCAGCGTGTTCTACGGCCTTTACAAGCTCGTTTGGAGCCATTAAACCGCCATGTGAAGTGTATTCGGTATCGCACAGGGGGCATTGGAGGTTGCATCCCCATAACCGGACAAAGATTGCCCGTTGCCCGGTGAAAGGACCTTCGCCCTGTATAGTTTTGAAAATGGAATGGACTTTGAGTGAGCCGTCCACGGATGTAGATGGCTTTTCGGGCGGTTGGATATTCACGGGTTACCTCCGTATTTATAGGGTCCCCATTATAAGGCAATCACCCTTGTATTCAATAGGGAACCTTGAACCCTCCTCACAAAAAAGAAGCCGGCAGGGGGCGCCGGCTTTAAAGGTTTGATGTTGATGTTTCAGCGTTTGTCTCTCCCCCGATAATCCACTCATCCTTGTCAGATTGGTTTTAACCTACCCGTCCGGCCTCTTGTGTGCTTTCGCCCTCGGGGCTAGCGGGGCTACCTGAACCGTTCCCTCAAGAGTACGTCTACCGCTCAAGGATTTGGCACCACGTCAGGCACTTGAAACACCAACAGGTCGATCACATTTCACCCTGCACAGGGGACGTGGTCCATGAGCATACCCTTGACCTATCCGTCATGAAATGTGACCGCCTCTTGGTACTTCTCTTTTGGGAAGTTCCTCCGCCTCTATTTCTGCGCCGGTTGGACGATGCCCGAGTTCGATCGTGGGTTTCCCCTTAAACGTTCGTCTCCTATTGCTTTGCCAACTTAGACCAGACCTCATCGAGGCTGAGGAACTTCCGAAAAAGCCTCCCCCGAAGGGGAGGCCTGCCAACAACCACGAAGGCACTGTTGACTTGTTACTCAGCTTGCTGCTGGCTCGGTTGCAGGGGCCGCTGCCGGTGCCTTGGCTGCTTTAGCTGCTGCCTTGGCGGCGTCCTTGGCTGCTTTGTCGGCTGCTTTTTTGGTATCCTTCTCAGCTTTGGCTGCTGCCTTGGCTGCTTCCTTTTCTTCAGCAGTTTGCTTCGGTGCAGCAGGTGTAGCCTTCACACCATTGAACTTGCACCAGCGGCCGAACTGGGTTGCAGCTGTGGTCACATTGATACCTTCGGCTTCAGCAGCCTTCAGGACATCCGCACGTTTGGCAGGTGCCTTGGCTTCAGCTGACTGCGCATCGGCGATTTCCCAGATACGGCCGGTTGCAGTATCTGCGCCAGGACGGGTAACACCGTTTTGTTCGATCTTGGGTACCTTCACCGGTGTGACAGGTGCGGTTGCCTCAGGTGCTGCGGTTTGATTCTTTTCCATTTTGATTCTCCTTGAACGATGATTAATGATTTTAAAATTACGGGTCGAATGTTTAACTCGTGGAAAGGATATTAACCTTTGAAACATGCTACGGCAAGTTCCTTTCCACTTCTTTCTAGATGCCTTTTGCCTTCTTCCATTTTGCATATTGTGTCGCTGCGGTTGAACCATTGATACCTGCTGCTTCACATGCCGCGATTACATCAGCACGGTTGGGCATTTGGTTCCCGGCCTTTTCGAATTCAGCATCCGCCAGTTCCCAAACTTGACCAGTCGTACTCGTGGCCTTTGGGCGACTAGGTGGTGCATTCGGGTCCTTCTCTTCTTTGGGAACCGGAGTAGTAGGGTCGTCCAGATTGATACCGAGGCGCTTAATTTCCCGCATCAGTTCTTCAAACGTCTTACCATCCTGCTCTATCTTCTGAACCACTGCCAGTGCATTGCGAACCAAATCTTCGTATGCATCAGGTGGGGTTTCCTGAGTCAAGTCCCAGTACAGATATTGGAGGTTGAGCTTTTCCAATTTGGAAAACCCGCGCCCTTCTACTGGTGGGGCAATAACTCTGCGCCCTTGTTGTTTGAATATATGTCCCCACAGGGTAACACATTTCAGGTCTGCAACCTTCAGTATTTTGGTGCCTTTGGGGGTAGTTACATCAATCAACATATACATAACAGGTCCCGGTGGTGGGTTAAATGTACGAATACTTGCCATGATTATCTCCTAGAAATTTGGTAGTGAAAAGAGGCGGAGCGAACCCCGCCACCTTTATTGCTTAGCAGCAGCTTGTTGTGCTTCGCGCTCTGCCATTTCCTTTTGGATACCCAGCCATTGTTGATACTGAGTACGGGCCGTATAGTATGCGATGCCTTGGGCAACACATTCTGCCAATACTGCGCCGCGTTTCACATTGGGGTTCGCATCTTTCATGTCGCTGGCGATGCCCCAAACGCGCTTGCAAGGATGGTCGATTTCCGATTTGTGAAGGATAGGGCCATTTACTTTCTTCGGTGCCGGCTTGGCTGGCTTTTCGGTTGCGGCTGGCAGGTCTGGGCCAAATTCCCCATCGCAGGCCATGCACCAGAATTCCTTCTCTTGGGTTTGAACAACGTGCTTACCGTTAACTTCATCCTCGTGGATGCCTACCCCATTGTCGAGGTGGATACCGCAGTGGGGGCAACGATACAGGCCATGTGATTCGAAAGCATAAGGCTTCGAACCGGCTTCATCTTCGGCGCGTTGCTCGGCGGCAAGTGCTTCTGCATCTGGGAGGGCAGCTTCCGGAACCACAATTTCAAATTCGACTTCCGATTTGTTTTTGACGCTGCCTACAAGTTTGTCTGCGGCTTTTGCATCGCGAGCGGCTTGGCGAGATTTGTAGGCGCCGACCAAGTAATCTTCGTTGATAATTACCCATGTTGCTGATTGCAGGGCGATGGAAGCGGCTGGTGTGATTTTGATTGCATTCATTTTAATTCTCCTAAGTGGTTGTTGGTTGTTTATGAACCGGTGGTTAGTTCCCCCTGTTCATGTGCCCATTATATAGAACCAAATCATTGTGGCACGCTTTTTCGCAACTTTTTTTCAGGAGATTGATGCTAATTCTATAAGTGATTGATTTAGAACGGGATATCACCTTCCCATTCCTTCCCACAACTGAAAAGAATTACGTTTATCGGGGGCACCACCCCGAATTTAGTGCATTTAAACGCATCAGGTTCCTTTGTATATATGTTGTTATTAGCATATAAACAGTTGGCACAACTCCGCATCCTCTGCGCTCCGATTAGAAACTCTACCACCGTCTTAACCGCTTCATGCTTTTCGGCAATCATTTTTTCTCCTTAACAAAACCAGTTGTCCCAGTGTAACTGTACGCAAGTATTTCATCATATTTTGGTTTGAGCCAAACCCGAATGTGTGTTGGGATACGCAATGAATCTACATCCAATAATGCAGCCGCTGTGCTGACCGGTGGTTCTGCATCAGCACGTTCGCGCCACCAGTCCCTAGCCTTCTTACCTGCGAACCCTTCGTGCTCCAAACAAACATATTCTTTGAATAGCCGGAGTCCACAAAAATAACTTACTTTGATGGAATCAGGCCGGTCCTGTTTTTGATGTAAAGCGTAGGTTACTCGCTCAACCGGAAACACCTCCGTCACCGGCGCATTGGCTGCAATCAATTCCGCCGTGCTGGCATAGTATCCAATCTTAACCTCTTTCGGGAACTCTGCCCCACAGTGAACACAGAACCTGACGCTCGCATGATTATAGGTATTACACATTGGGCAAACTTTTACCGGAGCAGTACCACCACCGCCCTTCCCCCTTCGTTTCGGAAGCATGGGGTCATTGACTGGGCCAAGCCTTTTTGTGTTGCCGGCAAAGTCCATTACCAAACAATTTTGTTTGCCGCTGTTGGCAATGGCTGCGAGCCTACCTTCAACTGCCCCAAGGTCATATCCTGGTGCATAATCCGGACGGGTGCCGCGCCCTAGCATTTGCACCCACAACGATGGAGATTGGGTGGGACGAAGCATACCAATCAAATCGATGGGAGGATGGTCGTACCCTGTGGTCAAAATCCCATTGTTCACTATGGCTTGATATTTGCCAGCTTTGTGCGCGGCTATATTGGCATCTCGAGTCTTGGTATCCATTTTCGAATGGACGCAAGTTGCAGATACTCCCAAGCTATCGAGCATGGCTGCTACATGGACCGCGTGCTCTATTCCAGAAGCGAAGATGAGCCAACATTTTCGGTCGTGCCCGTATTCAAGCATTTCCTGCATCGCGCCGTAGGTTACTTCGTTCTTGTCAACCGCCTCCTGCAATTCGTTTTGTTTATATTCCCCACCGTGCATATGAACACTGGAGATGTCCAACTCAAAGTTCGTTCGCTTTGGGACAAGGGGAACCAGATATCCTTGTTCAATGAACCAATTGAATCCTACCAAAGTGGTCATATCAAAACAAGTATCTGTAAACAACCCACCTTCATCTGTGAGCATCCCATGCCCTAAGCGATACGGGGTAGCGGTAAATCCAATTACCTTGAGCAGGGGATTCAAGACCTTTAACCCTGCAATAATTTGCTGATACATAGTGGCATCATTCGGAGATAACAAGTGGCACTCGTCTATGAGTAACAAATGTATCTGTCCGAATAATTCCGGAGTCGCTCTTGCCACAGTACCCACCCCGCCAAAGGTAATAGGATAGTGGAAATCCTTGCGCTTTAACCCCGCGGAATAGACCCCTGCCGGCGCTGTTGGCCATACCCGTAACAACTTGTCCAGGTTCTGTTCGATAAGCTCTTTAACATGGGTTAATTTCATCACCCGAGTCGAAGGATAGTATTCCAATGCCCGTCGAATGAATTCGGCTATAACAATGGATTTACCCGTCCCAGTGGGCAGAGCGACAATAGGATTACCTTGCCCACCGTTTGCGAAGTATTCGAAGATGCCAGTTACGGCCGCATCTTGGTAGTCACGAGGTTTCATGCTTTTATGATAGCGTTCATTTCGTAGAATTTGCACCCTGCTAGTTGTTCAGCTTGGGTGAGTTCGGACAGCTTACTGATGTGCTTGCAAAACCATTTCCCATCATCCCCGATTCTCGAATTGACACAAGTCCTGCAGTTATGTTCTGGGAGCTGCTTTAAATGGCACAGTTGTTGATGGTCGCAGAATTTGCACTTATAGAAACCCGGAGTATTGCTGATGCGGGGCGGTGGTTCATGTGAGTCTATAATCATAGCAGACCGGTCAAGATACCGTTGGTATTGGGTTGGGTCAAACTCAATTATCTCCATGTGAAGGGCATCAGTGTTTTTATTGACCGCACAATATAATCCCCACTTGAGGTCATTCTTACCCATATATATTTGCATCTGGATAAAGTGTTCCCACTTAGCTGCCAATACCCCTTCTGCAACCAATTTCAAGAAAGACTTTTCTCCGTGCGTTTTGAATTCACCTAGTGCCGGAAGATTGTCTGGGATGTCGGGGATGCCGGCAGCAACCGCATCCATACTGCCTCCGAAGTGCCCACGGTGGCCAGTTATGCGGAATTGTTTTCCATTGGCATCTACTTGCCAGACTTGGCACCCTATCATCAACAATAAGGCAACCATCCGCGGTTCCTCGAGGTGGCCCCGATTAAATAAACGAAGCATACGCCCATCGAAAGTTTTCTTGGTACACCAACGAAAGCTGTACCAAAGCTCACGAGCACATTCCCTGCCAATCAACGATGCGCCAAGGTGGGCACGGAACGACTCTTCCTTTGTGGAATAGGCATCTCCAGCAAGTGGCATTAATTGCCCAAGCAGTCCGCGATACTTTGCGCCTTGGTCTTTTTGGAATGCGGCTTCAATTGCAGCGAGGGTTTTGACCGCGATTTTCATTATGATGTGCCGGTTGTAAGTTTGGAGAGCTCCGTCAGTGTTAAACCACCGGACGATGATGGGACTGTGCCCGAGCTCACCAAACCCCCCTCTCGCGAAGGGAGCCGGTATTACTCTACTACTTAACGAGAACGAGCCACGGTGGAGTAGCTGCCCGTGTTGCGGGTGCTGCCGCCGCTACTAGCGCCGGTGCTGAGGCAGGTGCCGGAAATGCCGGTGCAGGAAAGGCCGGCGCTGCGGCTGCGACTGGTGCTGCGGCTGCGACTGGTGCTGCCGGTGCCGGAAATGCTGGTGCTGCCGCTGCAGGTGGTGGAGGAGCCGATGCGGTAGCCCCGCCTGCCCCTTCGACTTCCTTGTAATCCTTGACCTCGTTGCTGGGGCCATGATCCTTGCCATCCGAAGCATCTTTCGCAGCAACCGCAGGGCGTACCGCAACCTTCAGCATCAAAGGACGGTTGTGGAACTGCGAGCTGTCTGCCACCTGGATGACATTGACCGCATGGCAAATTCCCGACAGCTTGCGATACGCGATTTCAACAGCCGCAGGATTCTTGTTGCCCAGATTCAGGTTGTCATAGATCTTGCGGCCATTATACTCGCCGCCCATAACAGTGAATTCGCATTCGAGATATGAGCCATCGTTTGCCTTGGTCGGTTTGGATTCAGAAGCCGACATGATGACCGGATACCATCCGGCCGGAAGCGGTTCGTTGTCGCCAATCGGTTTGACATTGGTTGAGTCAAAGTTCAATATT